>Ga0310810_10004587_pt1 | contig 15315 bp, 13 predicted proteins | sample NCmetagenome_FD_207641 | JGI IMG/M metagenome (GOLD analysis project Ga0310810, IMG submission 207641) | Soil microbial communities from experimental microcosm in Duke University, North Carolina, United States - NC | ecosystem: Engineered > Artificial ecosystem > Soil microcosm > Unclassified ...
CCGATCACCAACGGCGCCATCCAGCTCGGCCCGATGACCTGCAAGGACGTCTCGGGGCGACTCCTGTGCGCCGACAGCCAGGCGGCGCTCGACGCGACCGGCAAGACGGGCGCCGGCTCCCTGGTGGCGAGCTGGCCCAAGGAGATGCGCGGGCACGTCGAGGTGTACGTCGCCGCCGACCGACTCGGGTCCGAGATGCCGCTCGCCGCGCCGGGTGGTCTGCGCGCCAGCGCAGTCCTCGAGAAGGGCGCGCTCACCGCGCGCGTCCACGTGGTCGGCAAGCCGACCGGACCGCTCGAGGCGGCTCGCAGCGGCAAGAGCTCGCTGGCCGGCGGGCTCGCCGATCAGCAGCCGACCGGCCTCATGGTCATCAACGCCGTCGGTCTGTGGAAGCTGGCGCAGGCGAAGTCGGGCGAGCTGCCGGCCGAGCCCCTGCCCGGCGGCGTCACCACCCGCGATCTCGTCGGTGCTCCGAGCGGCGAGGCGATCGGATACGCGCTGCCCGGGCAGCCGCTCCGCGGGATGGGGAAGGTCGGCCTGGCCAACCCCGAGCCGATCAAGAAGCTGGTGGCCGCATGCGACCAGTTCGCCGCCATGGCGCCGCCCGGGGTGGCGATCAAGAAGAACGGCGAGAAGTGCTCGATCTCGATCGATCCGAAGGCGTTCGGCGCCGCGCAACCCGGCATGGAGACGATCTCGTTCGACGCGTGGGTCGAGTCGAACGCGCTCGTCATCGGCCTCGGCCAGTACGCGACGACGGCATCCACGGCCTCCTGCGCGTCCGCACCCTGTGGGCCAACCCGGACGACGTGATCGCAGCCGTCGAGGAGAAGGTGAACGCGCTGGCCGGCGGCGACACGAAGGCGATGGCCGCGCTGGGCGATCTGGGCAAGAAGTTTCCCGGCTCTCCCTTCGCGAGCGACATCGAGGCAGGCGCAGGCGGCCTCATGGCGCCCGTCGCCCTGGTCGGCGTGCTGGCCGCGATCTCCATCCCGGCCTTCATGAAGTACAAGGCGCGCTCCGAGGAGATCGAGAGCCTCGACTCTCTGCCGACGCCGATGCCCGAACCGCAGTAGCGCGCGCAACGCTCAAGGTCTGCGCTCGACGCTCAGCCCGGCCGCGCCCCCGCTCGCGTGCTCGGTGACTTGCGGCTGGCCGCTGGCTTGCTTCCGCGGTCGGACAACCGCTGGGGAAGGAGAGAGCCATGCGCCACCTTGCCTCGTTCTGCGCCATCACCATCCTGTCCGCCTGCATTGCGGCCCCGCCCGACCAGGAGGCGGACGGCGATCTGACGGAACGCGTCGCCGCCGACCTCGGCATCTCCGCCGAGCAGGCGCGCGCCCGCCTCGAGGCCGGCGAGCAGTGGGCCGCGCTGTCAGGCGATCTCCTGGATCGGCTCGGTGACCGCTACGCCGGCGCCGAGCTCACGTTCGGCGGGGACGGAATTCCGGAGGCGTTCGAGGTCTACGCGGTCGATCCGACCGACGCGGATCTGGCGAACGACTCCGGTCCGCTGCCGGTCAGGCTGGTCGCGGTCAGGAGCTCGCTCGCCGACCTCACGCGGGCGGCGCGCGCCATCGCCGACCAGGTCGGCGGCCTCGAGCGCATCGCGTTCGACTTCCCGACCAACAGCCTGATCGCCCGTCCCGACCCGGCGGTCCAGGCCGCCTGGACGTCCGACGACATCGAGCGCATCACCGTCGCGGCGCGCGCCGCCGGCACCAGGGTGAGCTTCGCGCCCGAGGAGCTCGAGTTCCGCGAACAGACCTGCAACGTCAGCGTGTGCGATCCGCCGATCCGCGCCGGCACCCGGATCTGGTCCGCCAACGGCGTCGGCTGCACCGCGGCGTTCGTCGCCGCGCGCAGCGGCTCGCCGGCCAACGACCCGGTCTGGATCATGACCGCCGGCCACTGCGTCCGCGGCGCCGGCGACAGCACCGGCTGGAAGATGATCCACTCCAGCGGCTCGCAGTACTGGATCGGCTCGGGCGGCCTCCACCAGTACGTGACGCCGGCCGGCGCGGGGCCCGACTGGGGCCTCATCTATCTGAACGCCACCTACACGCAGCGCGCGAACGCCGCCAACTGGGTGGTGGCGCCCGGCAACTCGCAGCACGCCATCACCAGCTGGAGCGGTCCGTTCGCGGGCGAGACGGTCTGCTTCAGCGGAGCGACCTCCGGCATCCACTGCGGGACGGTCACCCGGATGAACGGGTCGAACCTGTGGGAGACGAAGAACATGCCGACCCAGGCGGGCGACAGCGGCTCGCCGGTGTGGGACGGAGCCGCGGCGCGCGGCATCCTCGACGGCTGGGGCGCCAACAGCTCGGCCTACTTCACCGGGATCGAGCGCGTGTGGCAGAACAGCGGCGGCTCGAGCGGCGGCGCCCACCCGATGACGCAGTGACGAGCTACTTCGGCGGCGGAGCAGGAGCCGGCTTGCTACCAGCCGGCTCGCTCTTCTTCGGCTTCGCAGCCGCCGGCGCCCCGGGCGACATCTGGATGCTCTCCTCGCTCTTCTCGTCGGGCGCCTTCGCCTGGGTGGTGGATGGCGTCTTCGGTTCGGCGTCCGAGCCGCCACACGCGCCGACGACGAACAGGAACCCGAGCAGGAGCGATGTCCTCATCGCGATCCACGGTAGCGGACGCGCGAGTGGGCGCGAAAGGATGCCTTGTGGCAGCGGAACGCACGTCGTCCGATGTCCACTCGCTGCACACTATCGCTTGCGCGGGCGCGGGATGCCGAACTGCTCGAGCCTCGCCGCCAGCGTGTTCCGCGAGATGCCGAGCATGTGCGCGGCGCGGGTCTGGTTTCCCGAGCAGGCGTCGAGCGCGTCGAGGATGCGCCGCCGCTCCAGCTCGTCGACGTCGTCGCGCAGGCTGCCGCCGCGCCCCGGTGCCGCGCCCTGCTCGGTGGCGGCGCGGGCGATACCGCCGGTCCGCATCTTCTCGGTCGGCAGGTGCTCCTCGCTGATGGCGTCGTCGCTCGAAAGCAGCACCGCGCGCTCCATCACGTTGCGCAGCTCGCGGATGTTGCCCGGCCAGGCGTACGACTCCAGGAGATCGACGGCGTCGTCGGACAGGCGCGGCTCCGGCACGCCGGCGGCGCGCGCCGACTGCGCCACGAACAGGCGCGCCAGCTGCAGGATCTCGCCGACCCGCTCGCGGAGCGGCGGGATGACGATGGCGATCCCGTTGACCCGGTAGTACAGGTCCTCGCGGAAGGCGCCGCGCGCGACCTCCTCCTCGAGGTTGCGGTTGGTGGCGGCGACGAAGCGGACGTCGATCTTCTTCGGGCGCAGCGCGCCGACCCGCATCACCTGGCGGTCCTCGAGCACCCGCAAGAGCTTCACCTGCAGCGAGGCCGGCAGCTCGCCGATCTCGTCGAGGAACACGGTGCCGCCGTCCGCGCTCTCCAGGAGGCCGGTCTTGGCCTGGTGGGCACCGGTGAAGGCGCCCTTCTCGTGGCCGAACAGCTCGCTCTCGAGCAGGGTCTCGGAGAAGCCGCCGCAGTTGAGCCGCAGGAACGGACCGCCCGCCCGCTTGGACAGGCGGTGGACCATCTCGGCGGCGACCTCCTTGCCGACGCCGGTCTCTCCGAGCAGGAGCACGTTGATGTGACCGGGCGCGACGCGGCGGATGAGGCGGTGCACGCGCTCCATCGCCGGATCGGACAGCACCATCGGCGGCGCGGTCGCCGCGCTGGCCACCGCCGCCTCACCGGGCAGCGCACGGCAGGCCGACGCGACCAGCGCCTCGGCGCTGCGCCCGTCTCGCGGGTAGAGCGCGGAGGCGCTCGCGACCCGGGTCCCGCGATCGGCGGCCAGCCCCTCGATGCGGGCCAGGAGCTCGAGCACCTGATCGGCGCCGAGCTCGGGCAGCAAGACCTCGTACTCGCCAGGCCCGTAGAGGCCGGCGACGTCGGAGCCGCGCAGCACCTCGGCGAGCGCCTGCTCGATCGCGCTCGGCGCGCCGTCTCCCTCTGCGCGCAGGCGAGCGACCGCGAACGGCGCCGCGGTGCGCGCCGAACGCTCGCACTCCTCCTCCACCCGGGCCTCGAAGTAGCCGTGCGGCAGGAGGCGGCGCAGTCGCCGGCCGCTGTAGCCGCGCTGCAGGATGAGCATCACCGAGCCGAGGTCGACCACCTCGCCGGGCGCGACCTCCACCGACTCGCCCGGCTCGAGCGCGCGGTCGCCGAGCCGCGTCCCGTTGGCGCTGCCGAGGTCCTTGATCCGGATCACGGCGCCGTCCGCGGTGACCAGCGCGTGCTTGCGCGAGATCGACGGGTGGTCGATCCGCAGATCGCTCTCCTCGCCGCGGCCGACGACGACCTCACCGCGCGCCGGCAGCGGAAAGCTGTCGAGCACGTCGTCGCCGACCACTCGCAGAGACAGGCGCGGCGCGGCGGCCTTGAGTCCCCCCCTGGGCTCGACGACGGTGGTCGCATCGCCAGATCGGCCGCCGCTCGGCATGGTCAGGAGCACTGTATCAGCGCTGCTCAAGAGCTGGGCGAACCGCGCAGGACGCGCGCGGAGGACAGGCGAGGGTCGCCGACAAGTACGCATGGTCACGCAGGATTCGTCCTGGCCGGCCGCCTGCAAGGGAGGGCGGCGAAAGGAGCCCGACAAACCTCATGGACCTCAGCGCCTTCGTCGATCTGGCCGGCGCCGCCGCCACCGGAATTCTCTTCCTCCTCGTCGGCCTGTCGGTCGTCCAGGTCGCCATCCTGGTCGAGCGCGGCATCGTGGTGTGGAAGAGCCGCGCGCGGCGCCGGCAGCTCAAGACCCTCAACGCGCTGGTCGCCGCCGGCAAGCTGGCCGACGCCGCCGAGCTGGCAGTGAACGGCCGCTCGCTTCCCGAGTCGGTGCTGGCCGCCGGTCTGGCGCGCAGGGCGGACGGCGCCGCCGCCGTCGAGGAGGTGATCCGCGCGCGAACCTCCGAGGGCAAGCTGGCGCTCGAGCGGCGGCTGTCGTTCCTCGCCACGCTCGGCAACAACGCCCCGTTCATCGGGCTTCTCGGAACTGTGCTCGGAATCATGCACGCGTTCTCCAACCTGTCGATGGCCGGCGGCCAGGTGTCGGCCGAGGTCATGTCAGGCATCTCGGAGGCGCTGGTGTCGACCGGCGTCGGCCTGATGGTCGCGCTGCCTGCGGTCATCGCCTTCAACTACTTCCAGCGCGTCATCAAGGGACGCGTGGTCGCCGCCGAGAGCCTCGGTGGCGAGCTGGTGGCCGCCCTGCGCGCCGGCGAGGCGCGGCAGGCGAGCGGCATGGCCCTCTACGACCAGGCGGCGTGAGGAGCGAGCCATGGCCCACTCGAGCGCCGCGAGCGACGACGACACCATCCAGGGGATCAACGTGACGCCCCTGGTGGACATCATGCTGGTCCTCATCATCATCTTCATGGTCGCTTCCCAGATCGGGAAGGTCCTCGACCTCGAGCTGCAGCTGCCGCACGCCGACTCGGCCGAGTCGGCACCGCCGGCCACCCTGACCATCGAGGTCGGGCTCAAGGGCGAGCTCCACCTCGACGGCAAGCTGGTCGAGCAGGCCGAGCTGCAGGCGGCGGTGGCCCGGGCGGCGAAGCAGAACCCCGAGGCGCAGGCGATGGTCGCTGCCGACGAGGCCGTGCCGTACGCGGCGGTGGTAGCTGCCGTCGACGCGGTGCGACTGGGGGGAATCAAGCAGCTCGGCCTGGACGTGCGCAAGGAAGACGATCGATGAAGAGCCCCTGGCTGGTCGCCGGGCTGGTCACCATGATCGGCCACGGCGCGCTCGCCGGCTGGCTCGCCGAGCGCGACCCGGTCGAGCATCCGCCGCTGCCGCGCACCGTCGTCAGGTTCAAGGTCACCACGCCGGTGGTGAAGAAGGAGATCGTGACCCTGCCGGAGCCGCCCGAGCCACCTCCGCCGGCGCCGCCGAAGCTGGTCAAGAAGGTGAAGCCGAAGCCGGCGCCGAGCGAGCGGCCGCCGGACGGCCCGACCAAGACCGACATCGTCGACCCGGCGGACTCCGGCCTGGATCCGGACCGGAGCGCTTCGCAGGGCTCGATGCGGGTCCAGGGTGGCGGCGGTATCGACGGCGCGATGCAAGAGGGGAAAGGGAGCACCCGCAGCCGCGTCGCCGAGCCGCCGCCGCCCAGGCCACCCGCGCCGAAGAAGTTCGTGCCGATCTTCGAGGTGACGAGGATGCCTCGCCCGATCCGCGCCGTGCAGCCGGAGGTCCCGGAGTCGTTCCGCAGCCAGGGCCGCGAGGCGGTGGTGGTGGTCGAGGTCGCGATCAGCGCCAGCGGCAAGGTGATGGACGCGCGCGTGGTGAAGAAGGCCGGCTTCGGCCTGGACGAGGCAGCGATCGACGCCGCACGCCGCACTGCCTTCGAGCCGGCGATGCAGGGCGACCACCCGGTCGCGGTCAAGATGCAGATCCCCTACCGATTCAAGGTCCGAGGTTGATGATCATGCGCGTCTCAATTTCCATCGCGGCCGCGCTGGTCGCCGCCATCCCCTTCCCCTCCGCTGCCGCCCCGCCTCCCGGCGTCGTCAACCAACCCGTCGCCGATCCCGAACCCGCCCCCGATCCCGATCCCGGAGCGCAACCTCCATCCGATCCCGGCGCCGAGCCCGCACCGGAACCGCCCCCCGCGACCGACCCCGAGCCGCTTCCGCCTGCGGAGGCAACCTCCATCGTCCACGGCGTCATCCGCGACAAGGACACCGGCCGTCCGCTGCCCGGCGTCTCGGTCTACCTGACCGAATCCGGCGCGGTCGCCATCACCGACGAGTCCGGTCGCTTCGAGTTCGAGGGCGTCGCCGCCGGCCCCGCCACGGTGGTGGCGGTCGATCCCTCGTACCGCAAGGGCACCGCCCGGATCGAGGTCCCCGACAGCGGCCCCGCCCCGGCCCTCGACATCGGGCTGGTGCCGCTCAACCTGCGGGCCGACGAGGTGCTGGTCGAGGTCGAGCGCCAGCGCCAGGCCGCCGGCGAGACGGTGCTGCGCCGCGAGGAGATCACCCGCGTGCCCGGCGCCCGCGGCGACATGCTGCAGGCAGTGCAGTCGCTGCCCGGCGTGGCCCGGGTCGATCAGATCGGCCCGCAGGACGGCCTGGTGATCCGCGGCTCGTCGCCCGCCGACTCGCGCATCTTCGTCGACGGCTTCGAGATCCCGATCCTCTATCACTTCGGCGGCATCCAGTCGGTCATCCCCTCCGAGATGATCGACAGCCTCACCTACACGCCCGGCGGCTTCGGCGTCGAGTACGGCAAGGCCTCCGCCGGCATCATCGACGTCCGCACCCGCAGCGGCTCGAAGGACTACTCCGGCTTCGGCGAGGTCTCCTTCATCAACACCGCCGGCCTCGCCAGGGGCCCGATCGGCTCGAAGGGCAACTTCACCGCCGGCGTGCGGCGCTCCTACATCGACGCGGTCATCCCGCTGGTGGTCTCCGACGAGGACCTCAGCTTCACCACCCTGCCGGTCTACTACGACTACCAGGCGCGCGCCGAGTACAAGCCTTCCAGCCACCTCACCCTGTCGAGCTTCTTCTTCGGCACCGACGACCAGCTCGAGCTCGCCACCGCCGAGGTCGACCCGGAGGACCCGGAGGGCGAGGCGAGCGGCCGCTTCTACAACCACACACGCTTCACCTACCTCATCGGCAGCGCCGGCTACGAGCGCGGCCCGCTCGCCAACCGCCTGTCGGTCATGGCCGGCACCCAGCTGGAGAGCTTCGAGATCGGCACCGACCGCTACCTCCGGCTGGAGCAGCAGAAGCTCGGCTTCCGCGACGAGGGGCGCCTCGCGATCACCGACAAGGTCGCGCTCATCGCCGGCGCCGAGTCGCAGTACCACATCACCGACAACAAGGTGCGCCTGCCGCGTCCGCCCAAGGAGGGCGATCCGAACGACCCGAACCTCATCGACGACCCGCTCATCACCTACCGCGAGGACTTCACGTACGTCGACGCCGCCGGCTGGGGCGCCGTCGAGCTGAGGCCGGTCTCCTGGCTGAAGGCGACCGGCGGGGTGCGCACCGACTGGTTCGGCCACAACGACTACCTGGTGGCACAGCCGCGCGGTCAGCTGCGGACCCAGGTGGCCGAGAAGACCGCGCTGCTCGGCGCGGTCGGCCTCTACACCCGGCCGCCCGACAACAACGACGAGAACATCCAGTCGACCGACATCGAACCGGAGCGCGCGCTGCAGTACTCGCTCGGCGTCGAGCAGAAGTTCGGCCACGGTCTCGAGCTCACCACCACCGGCTTCTACATGGACCGCTCGAACCTCATCGTGTACGCGCAGGGCGATCGCACCACCCAGATGGACGACGACGGCTCCGGCACCTTCGACAACGAGGGCGAGGGGCGCACCTACGGCGCCGAGACCCTGCTCCGCCTGCGCACCGACGACTTCTTCGGCTGGATCGCCTACACGCTGTCGAGGAGCGAGCGGCGCGATCACCCGATGGACGACTGGCGCCTGTTCGATCAGGACCAGACCCACAACCTGGTGCTGGTCGCCTCCTACAAGCTCGGCCGCTGGCAGCTGGGTGGCCGCTTCCAGTACACGACCGGGTCGCCCTTCACACCCGTCTCCAGTGCCACCTTCATGAGCGACGCGAACGAGTACCAGCCGACCTACGGCGCCATCAACTCGAAGCGCAACCCGGCCAACCACCAGCTCGACCTCAGGGTCGATCGCTTCTTCCAGTTCGAGCACTGGAAGCTGGCCGCGTACCTCGACGTCGCCAACGTGTACATGCACGCCGCCGTGGTCGATCGCGACTACAGCTACGACTACAGCGAGCGCGAGGAGACGACCGGCATCCCGATCCTGCCGTCCATCGGCGTCCGGGGGGAGTTCTGATCATGTGCAAGAGGACCATCATCACGCTCACCGCGCTGGCGGCGGCCGCCGGCTGCGACAACACCGGAGCGCCGTCGGAGCTCGATCGCCCGCGGGTGCTGGCGGTCCAGGTCTCGCCGCCGCACCTGGCACCCGAGGAGAGCGCGCCGGTCGACGTCCTGGTCGGCCGCGCCGACGGGACCGTGGCCGTGGTGGCCCCGGATTCGGTCGAGGTGCTGAGCGCGCCGGCCGGCTCTCCGCAGAGCGGCATGGTCGGGCACGGCGCCGACGGCTGGGCGATCGCATGCCCCGACGAGCAGGTGCTCGCCGGGCTGCGCGCGACCCTCGGCCTGGCCGAAGGCGAGCAGGTCCCGATCACTCTCGCCCTCGAGGTGGAGGTGGAGGGAGAGCTCTTGACCGCGACCAAGAATGTCTACCTCGGCAACCACGCGGACAACCCGCAGCTGGCCGGCGTCACCGCGAACGGCGGCAGCGAGGAGGACGGCGTGCTGGTCATCGGCGCCGGCGACGAGATCCCGATCGCGGCAGAGGGCGCCGAGGGAGAGGGCGAGCTGTCGTACGCCTGGTTCACCTCGGTGGGGGACATCGATCTCTATCTCAGCGAGGCCGCGACCCTCACCGCCTCCGACGAGCCGATCGAAGGCCAGCTGGTGCTGGTGGTGCGCGACGAGCAGGGCGGCGTCATCTGGAGCTGGCGCGACGTCCGCGTCGAGTAGAGGTGTAGGATGCGGCCATGAAGCCGCTCCGCGCTCGCATCCTGGTCGCCGTGCTGGCCGCCTCCGCCTGCGAGAAGGCATCGGAGTCCGATCCACCGCCGTCGGCCAGCGAGCCGGAGGCGGTGGTGGTCACCGTGTCGATTCCCTCGCTCGGCACCGCTCTGGTGGACCTGCGCAACTACGTGAACGCGATCAAGCCGGGCGGCGGGATCATGCTGAGCGACGGGCTGATCGCGTCCGGTCTGGCGCGCGTGGCCGGCGCCGGTTCGCTCGACGGGCTCGACCTCGCCGGCCCCGTTCACCTGATCGTCCTCGACAACCCGACGCGTGCCGTCGTCGTCGGCAAGGCGAAGGACCGGGGCGCCCTCGACAAGGGACGCGGCGCCGCACATCTGGTGGTGCGGGACGGCTGGGCGCTGGTCGGCCCGAAGGACGCGGTCGAGCTGATCGCCGGCTGGGTGGTTGCCGGCCTGGTCACTGCCAGGAGCGCGTCCGATGTGGAGGCGACCGTGCGCGTCGACCGCCTGATGACCCGGCACGCCGCCGCCGTGACCGAGATGCGCCAGCAGGCCATCTCCCAGGTGTCGCTCACCGATCCCGGCGGCGCCCAGATGATCACCGAGTACATGAATGGCCTCTTCGCGCTGGCCGGCGACAGCGCGCGCGTCGTCGCCTCCTTCGGCGTCGAGGGCGAGACCGCCGACCTCGATATCGCGCTGGTCCCCAGGCCGTCGTCGCCGCTGGCCGGCTTCGTCGCCGCGCAGAAGCCGGGCGACTTCTCCCTGCTCGGCTCGCTGCCGGCCGACGCGCCGAACGGGATGCTCATGGCCGGGCACGTGGAGCTCGGGCCGTATCGCGCCTCTGCGCTGGCGCTGTTCGTCCGCATGATGAACTTCGGCGACGACACCGCCACGTTCCTCGACGCCTTCACTCAGCTTGCGAACCTGGCGAGCGGCGACTTCGCCGCCGGCTTCACCATGGGCGCGGCCGGCTCGAGCATGGTCGAGATCCTGCCGGTCAGCGACGCGGCGGCCGCTGCCAGGGCGGTCGGCAAGGTCACCGCGAGCACCGCCGGCGGCAAGCAGGTCACCGCGATGGGCTTCCGCATGACTCACACCGGTCACCCCGACGTCGCCAGCTATGACGGCGCGCCCATCCACGGGATGACCACCACGGTCGACCTCGATTCGGTGCCGCCGCTCCAGCGCGACATGTTCGCGCGCATGTACGGCAACGGCGGGCAGGTCATGCACATCGCCTTCCCGCCGGGCGCCCTGCTCGCGGTCATCGGCGACCTCGAGCGCTGCAAGCACGCCATCGACGCGCGCGCCGGCAAGGCGGAGCGGCTGCGCCTGTCCGACGACACCGCCGCCCAGTTTCAGGCCGCGCGCAGCCGCAAGGACAGCGTCGCGTTCGTCATCGACGTCGTGTCCCTGGTGCGCGGCCTGCGCTCGGCGGTGACGCCCGCCGACCCGTCGCAGCCGCCGCCGATCGCCGCCCCGGGCCTCGCCCTGTCGCTCGGCTTCGCCGACAGGTCGGCACACCTCCACCTCACCCTGCTGGCCGACACTCTCCGCGCCGCCGCCAGCCTCGCCGCCCCCTGACGGCGCGGCTCAGTCGGCGCACACCATGTGGAAGGTTTCCCACCCGGCGGCGTTCCACCGGTTCGCGTTGACCACGCCGCCGCCGCCGCCCTCTGCCACCACGAACTGACCGGAGTCGGCGCGCAGGGCGTGGCGATCGCCGCCCATCGGGACCAGCTCGAAGGTCTCCCACGGACCCTGCTGCCAGCGGTCGGCGCGCACCTCGCGGCCACCGCCGCCCTCCGCCACCACGAACTGGCCGCTGTCGGTCTGCAGGCCGATGCGGCTGCCGAACGAGACCCGGTTGATCGTGAATGTCTCCCACGGCCCGCGCGCCCAGCGGTTGGCGTTCACCTCGGCGCCGCCTCCGCCCTCCGCGACCACGTACTGGCCACTCTCGGCGACCAGCCCGACGCGGCGGCAGAAGAACGGCACCTTCTCGTCCAGCGCGCGGCGGCGATCCTCGTCATTGAAGCCGATGGTCGGGTAGTCCCACCAGTTGCCCATCACGCTGGTGTCGTTGCCAGAGCCGTAGTCCTCCGGGTGGGAGAAGCTGAAGGCGTGGCCGATCTCGTGCGCGAGCGCGCCGATCTGCGGCCGGCGGCCGGAGCCCCACCCGTACTGCCACTCGGCGAGCTCGTTGTTCAGGCTGTCGATGCACCAGTCTCCGACGATCGACCAGCCGCCGTTGGCGCCGCCGAACTCGCGGCTGCCGGCCCAGCCGCCTGCGCCCTTGACGAGCATGACGGTGACGTAACCGCTCTCGTTCTGTCCGGGCGGGACCGGATAGCCGCGCCGGTACAGCTCGTCGGTCACGGTCGCCTCGACGTTGCCGACGATGTCGACGCCGTCGACGTAGATGTCGCGGCCATTCCACTGGATGCCGTAGGCCTCCTTGTTCTGCTCGCCCTGCACGATCTGGAGGCCGTGCAGGTCGAAGCCATGGCCGAGGCGGCTCCCGTAGTAGCCCTGGATCTCTCCGAGCGCCGAGCGGATCGAATTCGCCTCCGCCTGCACCTCGGCCGACGACACGTCCCAGTCGCGCGGCACGAAGAAGATCGGCAGGACCGAGTAGCTGGTCCAGACATAGCTGCCGCTGCCGGCCTCGGAGCTCTCCAGCTCACCGTCGGCGGGATCTCCTTCGACGGAGCATGCGGCGAACAGCGTGGTGAGGAGGAGCACGAACGTCGCTTTCATCATGGCGAACGCCACCAGTGCAACGGAGATGCCGCACCGACATGAAAGCAGCTGCGCAGCAGTTCCGGGGCACTCGCGCGCGGTGACCGTCAGCTGGCGCGTAGTGTCCCCCTCGCACGGGCTGCGGGGTGTCCCCAGCCTGGTGTTGCATCGGCGCTACCGCTTGCGCGGGCGCGGCAGGCCGAACTGCTCGAGCCGCGCCGACAGCGTGCTGCGCGAGATTCCGAGCATTCGCGCCGCGCGCGTTTGATTTCCCGCACAGCTCTCGAGAGCCGCCAGGATCCGGCGGCGCTCGACGTCGTCGATCTCGTCGCGCAGGGAGGTCGGCTGGGGCAGGCCCTGCATGGCCGGCCCCGGCTGCACTGAATGGCCGTCCGCCAGCGGCGGCGCCGCGTACGGATTCATCAGCACGCCGCCGACCGGCTGGCCGATCGGGGTCGCCGCGATCCGGCCGCCCAGCATCTTTTCGAGCGGCAGCTGCTCCTCGGTGATGACGCCGTCGGTCGCCAGGAGCACGGCGCGCTCGATCACGTTTCGCAGCTCGCGGATGTTGCCCGGCCAGGCGTAGGACTGCAGGACCTTCATGGCGCCGGACGAGACGCCCGGCTCGCGGCCGCCCACCTGGCGCGCCGCCTCGGCCGCGAACAGCCGGCACAGGTGCGGGATCTCGGAGACCCGCTCGCGCAGCGGCGGGATGACGATCGACACGCCGCTCACCCGGTAGAAGAGGTCCTGGCGGAACGCGCCGCGCACGATCTCGTCCTCGAGATCGCGGTTGGTGGCCGACACGAACCTGACGTCGATACGCCGCGGCTTGAGGGCGCCGACCCGCTGGACCTGCTTGTCCTCGATGACGCGCAGGAGCTTGACCTGCAGCGAGATCGGCAGCTCGCCGATCTCGTCGAGGAACACGGTGCCGCCGTCGGCGCTCTCGAGCAGGCCCGGCTTGGTCGCGACCGCCCCCGTGAAGGCGCCCTTCTCGTGGCCGAACAGCTCGCTCTCCAGCAAGGTCTCGGAGAAGCCGCCGCAGTTGAGCCGGAGGAAGGGGCCGTTGGCGCGCGGCGAGAGCCGGTGCAGCGTCTCGGCGATGACCTCCTTGCCGGCGCCGGTCTCGCCGAGCACGAGCACGCTGATGTTGCCGGGGCCGATCCGCTGGAGCAGCCGGTGGATCCGCTGCATCGCGGGATCCACCACGATGGCCGCCGGCAGATCGCTCGAGCGCGGCCCGCCGAGCGCCGCGTTGGCCGCCGACAGCAGCGCCTCGGCGGTGCGACCGTCGCGCGGAAACAGCGCCACGGGCAGCAAGAGCTCGTACTCGCTCGGGCCGTAAAGGCCGGCGACGTCGGTTGCTCGCAGCGCCTCGGCCAGCCCCTCCTCGGCCACCTGCTCGTCGCTCACCCCGTCCACGTGCAGCCGGATCACCGCGAAGCGCCCGCCGCCGGCCGCCGCCGACTCGCACTCCTCCTCGACCCGCGCCTCGAAGTATCCGTGCGGCAAGAGCCGCCGCATGCGGCGCGCGGCGAACCCGCGCTGGAGGACCAGCATCACCGACCCGAGATCGACCACGTCGCCGGCCGCCAGCTCGACCGTCTCGTTGGCGGCCAGCTGCCGTTCGCCGAGGCGCGTGCCGTTGGCGCTGCCGAGGTCGCGGATGAGGACCACGCCGTTGTGCACCGCCACCATCGCGTGGCGGCGCGAGATCGACGGATCGTCGATGCGCAGCCGGGCCTCGTCGCCACGGCCGATCAGCACCTCGCCGCTCTCCGGCAGCGGGAACGAGTCGAGGATGCCGGCGCCAAGCACCTGAAGCGACAGGCGCGTGCTCTCGTTCGCGTGCGTGCGCGGCTCGATGAGCGTGGTCGCGTCGCCGGTGCGGCCTCGGCTGGTCATCGCTTGTGCACACCAGTATCGCCCCGGTGCGACCGATCGCGTGAAAGTTGGACAATTCGTCCAGCACCCGATCGAAGCTGGCTGCAAAACTGCACAGAATCGAACGATTCAAGCCGTTTGCGTGCGGGCATGGACCCTGCAGTACCCGGGGACATCATGCTACCCATCACCGTTCTCCCCCAGAAGCCCTCGACCGTGCGGATGTTCAAGGAAGTCAAGCGCGAGACCGTCGACCAGTTCGAGCGCGAGTACCTGCTCGAGCTCCTGCAGCAGACCCGCAGCAGCCTGGCCGCCATGAGCCGCGCGTCCGGCCTGTCGCGCAAGTACCTCCGGATCCTCCTCCGCAAGCACGACCTGCGCGACCAGGTCGGGACCGGCACCGCCCAGGTGGTCGGCCAGGTCGGCTACGACCCGGAAGACGACCCCTTCAACTTCTAGTCGATCCGCCGGCCAGGAGACTGGCCGCGCCGTCGTAACCTCTCGCGCCGGCACGCGTTCCGCCTGGCGCGACCCTTGCTCCGCCCAGGCCCCGCCCCCGGGGTCCTGAAGAAAGCGGAGCGATGGCGCGAGAAACGTCCCCCTTGGTGGCGCTGGTCCTCGTCATGACCGGCGCCGCCTGTGCAGTCGACAGCGGCGAGCAGGGCGGCGGCACCTGCACGTCGAGCGGCAAGTGCGACGCACCGGGCAGCGTCCGCTCCGAGCTCGAGGATCTCGACGATCCGATCGCCAGGTGGCTGCTCGCCTCCCCGATGACGGACAGCGGCATCCTCCGCACCGACTACCTGACCGCGGTCGAGAAGGTGGCGGAGCAGATGGGCTGCGGGATGGCCTCGATGCGCACGTTCGTGCTGTCGGATGACCTTGTCGCCGGCCGCCCGTTCCCGCGCCTCATCTCGACCCTGTGCTCCGACGACGACACGCGCGCCTCCGAGTTCTTCATCGCCGCGTCGTTCGCCGACGACGCCGACCCGGACGACGTGAACGTCACCAACCTCGAGATGTTCGCGTGGGACACCACCGCCAGGCGCTATCGCTTCTACGCGACGCTGCCGATCCAGGGGCGCGAC
>Ga0310810_10004588_pt1 | contig 15313 bp, 8 predicted proteins | sample NCmetagenome_FD_207641 | JGI IMG/M metagenome (GOLD analysis project Ga0310810, IMG submission 207641) | Soil microbial communities from experimental microcosm in Duke University, North Carolina, United States - NC | ecosystem: Engineered > Artificial ecosystem > Soil microcosm > Unclassified ...
TCTTATTCGCTTAATCAATCTTGGTTTATAATCAAATAAAGTCTTCTCCGTAAAGTCATCAGCTTGACGATGGCGTACTATATAGGGTGGATGTTTTAAAGGGAAGGTAACTGCCTCTACAGGCATATTACTATACTTACTGTCCCTATCGGTCGTATGAGTGGCTTCTACCCCATGACCAATATTGGAAATTAAGTTTATATTTGGCACAATGGTTAGGTAATTTTGAAACCAGCAATTTAACATCCAGGGAAAGCCCCAGGAATCAAGCTTTTTTTCATAAACCATCTGAAAGGTTCTCGTCCAATCTTTTACAGCTTTTGAGTCTTCTAGGATGTACTGTAGTAAATTTCTATCACGAACTTCTGGCCATAATTTCATCTCCAAGTCATAGTGCTGCCAAGCTCGTCTCCAACTTGCCCATCCCCAACAATGAAAGTAACGAGAGAAGTAGTAACTATACTCCGTCCGATTTTGCCCAAACTGGACATTTTTGCCTGAAATCGAACCAATTCTTTGATCGTATCGATAGTAGTTAAGCAATTCTTCGCAAAAACGAAAAAAGGTCGGATGAGGGACGCAGTCATCTTCCAAAAAGATTGCTTCTTCAACAGTATCAAATACCCATTTTAACCCGCTAGAAACGCGCAAACTACAACCTATATCAATCTCTGCGTAATTTTTGAACACTTGGCAGTCCCAATCTACGCGGTCAATAATTGCACGGGTAGCCGCGCATTTTTCTGCTTCACCAACTTTCCCTACACCCGGCCCCTCCGCAATTACTAAGAGGATTGGAGGTTTAGCTTGGCGAATTGCCTCAAATACTTTCTCAGTGGTTTCAGGTCTCTTGAAAATAAACAACGCAACAGGAGTCTGCAACTGCCAATTAGCCATTGTTAGCACCCCTACGAGCTTATTTAAAATAGTTTTAAGCAAGACTATAGCAAAATCTATTCCAGCCTAGTGAGACTGAAAAAATTCTTACTAATTACCTGCCCATCAATCCAAATAGTGCAATGCCTTTTGTTTGATGGAGGAAGATCTTTCGAGTTGGAGGGTAAAATGCACCTACAGCATAAGCCGAAACGATTTGAGCAATCACAGTTGCGATCGCGGCTCCTAATCCCCCATAGTAGGGGATGAGAAAATAGTTTAACACGATATTCACAACGGCACCGGCTGCGGCTGTCGCGGCGGAAAATTTCATTAATCCTTCTGTTGTAATCCAGGTTTCTCTAGCCACGCCTAAAGACACAAACAAACCCGCCCAAATATGTACATTTAATATTGCACCGGCTTCTGTATAATTTTTGCCATAAAGCAACGTAACAATTGGGGTAGCTAAAAAAGTAACCGGAATGGCAACGGCATAAGCCAAGATTGACACGGCACTAAAGAGTTGTTGCAGCCGTTTGTAATAAACTTCTTCACCGATGTCCTTGGCTTTTACGATGTAGGGAAATACAGAACTTACGATCGCACCGGGCACAAAATACCATAACTCTGATATTTTGACAGCTGCTGAATAAATACCTACGGATCGATCTCCAACCATCTGCCCCAGCATCACTTGATCGATCCGCATATAAATCATGATCACGATACCCGATAAAATTAAGGGCCAGCTGTCTTTAAGTAATGTTTTGGCATATCCAAAACTGACTTTCCATGACCTGATTAAATTTTCACTAAATCGATAAGTGATCAGATAGCCGATCGCACTCAACACGTACTCGGCACTCATCGCGATCGCAAAGGCTATAAGGGGCGCTCTTAAATGGATTAATATCAGTTTGACGCCATTCATCACCACATAGGCGCTGAGTCTTGCCAAAACTGAATATCTGGCCTGCACTTGGGACTGGAACCAATAATCAACAATTTCAAAGGATTGAACAATTGTTCCAGCGGCAATAATTCCTACTAACCAAATAGTTTCTAGATAATTAGGAGCCTTACTAGAAATAGAAAGAACAACAAACCCAAGGGTTACAAAAAATACCAAACTGCTGGCAATAAGTTTTAAGAAAAGCGCAGTACCTAATGTCTCATCCTTATTGGAAGGGTTACGCGCTAGGTTACGGATAACAATGTTATCTAAGCCCAATTTAGCAATCGGTATAAATAAGCCGACGTTAGCAATAGCATAATTGAAACGACCGAATCGTTCTGGCCCCAAGTAACGGGCAATCCAAAGCCCCACTAGAAGACCCAGAAACATTTGTGCGATCTTTTCGCTAAACAGCCAACCTGTATTGCCAATAACTTTACGTAAACTGGGGTTGAGCTTTTGCTTAACCGCAGAGAGCTTGCTTAGCATCAAATGTGTCCGATCCCTGATTAAATGGAGGTTTAATAATTGTGTGAACAGGCATCAATGAATTTTGAGAAAAACTCTCTTAACCGCTGATTATCAAATTCAATCAGCTCCTCAACGGTAAGCCAGTCGGTTCTACAGGATGCCTAGTCTTACCATAACTATTGCCTGCGGTATCCAACGTTAATCTAACCGTGGTTACCACGTACCAAAACCAAATACTTGTAATTCCGACAAGACCTGTTTCCGTCAAATTAGTCATCAAATTATAGGTTAACAGTAAAAGCGGTAGGCCAGATTCCGGCAAACGAGCTTTACTGAGATAAACAACTCCTTTAGCTACGTTATTAATAAAGGAACAAACAAATAGCGCCACGCCTAGCCAACCTAACTCAAGACCAAGATCTAAAAATCCATTGTGAGAATGGGATGGACGAAACTGAGTTTTCGCCACAATAATACCACCTCCAGGGTCGTCTGCTCCTCTCCAAGGCTGCCAGAAGCCGGATAATCCGTAACCCAAAATAGGATGTTGATTGATTTTATCGACTATTAGTGGCCAAAAATCTGTTCGTCCCGTTAAGGTCATATCTTTATTGAGAGTATCTACAACAATAAACTTCAAATTTTCTGAAACTACAATTGTTATGCAAATACTCACGACCATAAAAAGAATTACAGAAACAAAAGCCCATTGAACCTTCAGCCTTTTCACAAAACCGAAGTATCCCCACAAGCTGAGCAACACCACCGTTAAAACTTTACTAGCTCCACTATTTCCCTTACTCAGCGCAATGATTGACAAAATGACGAACCCAATGGACATTCGACGCTTTTTTGGGAAATAAAACGCATACATGAACCACAAAACGGCTGTTTGAGCCATGAAAAAGGAGAATTGATTTTTGTGACCCAAGACACCGTACCAATCGTCTTGATGCTCTTTGAAAGCATAAAAAACGCAAATGATGACGATAATGATGTTGACCCATCGCCAAAATCGATAGATTTCTTTCCAAGAATACTGTTTACCAAAATAAATCCCTAAAATTGTAAGTTCTAATAAAACCAAAACAGTTCTTAGTGTCAGGATTGCCTCATTTGACCAAAAGACAGACAGGCTAGCCAAAAGAAGAAACAAGCTGAAAAAAGGAGCTTTAATAAAAATATTAGCTAAAACATTAATATAGTCTTTAAGGGTATGCCTAAGCCGAGAAACTATAATGCAAACAATAATACTATAGAATCCAATTTGTCCTGCTATAGTGGGAAGGGTTGTTGACTTAAGCATTAGAACTTTGGGATGTAATTTATCAAAAGGGCTAATTGTGGCTCCTGTTGCCCCTGATATGCTGATTAGCAATATCCCAAACAGTAACATTTCTATAGCCGCTGCCAGTTTGCTGTTTCTTCCTGCATAATGAAAAATGACAAAGAAGTAAAGGACGGCAATAGCTACTATCAAAAAAAGAATCAGCGGATTACTTAAAATAATTTCTTTCATGACTCTTGTCTAATTGGATTCAAAGCTTAACCTAAACGTTACGATTTATGAATGAATCGGTGTTCTAGAGTTACCCATTATCGGCTTAAGGCGAGGGTAAGCTGTTATGCATTTAAATTGGGTATTCCCCGTTGCCTGTTCCCTGTTGCCCGCTTGCTTTGAGGAATTTAGGGGTCCCAATCTGAATGCTGAACAGCTTATTCACGTTAGACGAGTCTCTGTGCCTAGTGGTTAGAAGCAGCATCCCTTGATTTCGATTCATGAGTTCCTCTCTAGCTACACCGGGCTTACTGAGCATGATATACTCTGTTCCCGGAAACAGATCGCTTATCCCTCGACCCGATTAATGAAAATCAAAACCCCTGTTAACCCTATGGGTGTAAGAAGAGAATCCAACTAATTTTTTTTGAATGGCGCTGGTTTAGGGCATTTGTGGTGATGCTTGGGAGAAGCACCCGCACTAAACGAATACTACACAGTTAAGTAGCTTTAGTACGATTTCAGTTAAATTTGAGAGTTTATACCTTTTCAATAAGCTGCCAATTTTGCCTGTTTGGAAACGCCCAATAACATAGAAGTTTGCGCTCCAGATAGGCCAACTCTTTGCGGCAAGCTGTGAGTTTGATAAAACATGGAAAAGAATACGAGTCTTACAAGCCGGACTATACAGACTAGATTACCAGAGTTCGATCTACTCAGAAGTCTAGCCATTATAGGAGTAATTATTATTCATATTACAGCCCCCTTGGAAATGTATGCCCATAACGGGCCTTTCATGTATTACCTATTTGCCATTATTCATCTGGCTCAACGATTTTGTGTTCCGGCCTTTCTGATTATTAGTGGTTTTTTCTTAACTTACAAAAACGATAATGAGCAAAAGCCAACTTTAGTTTTAAAAAGAAGATTATTGAGAATAATCCCTCCCTATCTTTTTTGGTCTTTGTTTTTTTATTTTTTAGATGTGACGTTAGGGAAGCGACCGTTCAATGTGAACTTATTATTGCAAAATTTATTAATGGGTTCGGCAGTAGGTGCCTATTATTTTGTAGTTTTGATTATCCAGTTTTACGTTTTATGGTGGCTACTCACAAAATTTAAAATTTTGAACTACAAAAAATTATTGTTAATTTCTCTAATAGTGCAGGTCATTGTAACGGCTTATTTATATTTCTGCTTATTTAGTATTCAATATTTTCCGGCGATTAATTTAATGTATCGATTAATACTACCTTGGTCTTTTTATTTTGTATTGGGTCTGTTTTTGGGAAATAACTACGAGATGACTAAGAGAGTTATCCAAAAACAGAGATGGGTTCTCATAATCATAACCGCTGTCTCGCTTTTATTGAGTGTAATTGAATTTAACCTAATTGATGGTTCAAATCTTTTAAATAATATTAATAACCCAAAAAATTTTACGGGTGAACAGCTAGAAACAGCTATCTCTTATTGGCGGATATCTTCACAAGTCTACTCCGTAGCTTTTTTTTTATTGATTATAGGCTGGTATGATACGAAATTCATAAAATTTGGCTTGACAAACTTATTAAAAAAATTTTCTGAGTATTCTTTCGCTATATATCTGATTCACCAACCCATTATCTGGAAAGTAATTTTTAGAGTATTTAAGCTGTTAGGAACTGGAAGTTTAGCTTCTTTTTTGGTTATTTTTGCGCTCGACTTAGGAATATGTTACGGGTTGATTTACTTGGGTTGTAAATTTTTGCCAAAGTCTTATAGGCGATATATTTTGGGGTTGTGACCGCATAAACAAAAAAATTCCTGAAATTGATACAAGGGCTTGTATTAAGGATAAAGCGATAGGCGTTAGCGTTACTTTACGCTCTTGGTTTCACAGGCCGCTATTGGCAGACGCACGTAATCACCAGGTTGTGTGTATAAAAAGTGTTTGCCATATTCAGCAAAACATAGCTGCTAGAGAGTTGTAAGACTATGTCTACATAATCTGTTTAGGCTCTCTGTGTAATTGTGGGTCTACGCTATGCTGGAAGCGCATTTCTGAGGGAAGGGAAAGTCAGCGAGATGAACTGGATATTTTCAGGCCCCTTAAGGGTGGAAACGGTGAAAATTGCGATCGCCGATTTACCGGCGTCACTGAAAGGCACAAAACTCGTACAGCTTTCAGATTTGCACTACGATGGTGTGCGACTATCGGAAGGCTTGTTGGCTCAAGCCATTGAAGCCTGTAATCAGGCTGAACCCGATTTAGTGCTTTTAACCGGGGACTATGTGACGGATGACCCCAACCCGATCTATCAACTTGTGCAGCGATTGAAGCACCTACAAAGCCGTTTGGGCATTTATGCAGTACTGGGTAACCACGACATCCACTATGGTCGGTCAAAAGTACAAGTGATCGACGGACTGACCAGCATTGGAGTGCGCGTGTTGTGGAATGAGATCGCTTATCCTTTTGGAGCAGGATTCCCCTTGGTGGGATTAGCCGATCTCTGGTCCCGTGAGTTTAATCCTGCGCTCATCATGAATCAGCTCGACCCGAAGACGCCCCGCATCGTTTTGTCACACAATCCTGACACGGCTGAGCCCTTACAACAATGGCGAGTCGATTTACAGCTATCGGGTCATACTCATGGGGGCCAGGTTGTGATTCCCGGAGTTGGACCAGGCCCCGTATTGATGGAAAAGCTTCAGCCCCATGTTCCCAAACGGATACAGCGCTGGATTCCCTTCATGAAAGCGTGTACCAGGGTCGTGAAGCATTGGGAATGGTCGCAAGGACTGCATCAAGTGGGGAAAAATCAGCTTTATATTAATCGGGGTTTGGGCAGTTATGCACCGGGACGCCTATTTTGTCCGCCAGAGGTAACTGTTATTACTCTGGTTTAGACGGGAAGGGGCAAATGCTTCATCTAAACTCAAGGAGTGAGCAACCCTCCGCAACAGCAAGAAATGCGATCGCAAACTCACCGTTAGCACTCCTTGGACTATTGAAAATTCTATCTTCTGGGTGCAAAATGTGGCTTTGGCTGTCAAACTCAGGTTCCATCCATGAGAAGCAAATGGCTCCAGAGCTGGGTGTTCCCTCCAACTTGGTTACAGTATTTAATCATCATCCTCCTAATCCTGGGTATCTTTTTTCGGTTTGTCAATCTTGACCGAAAAATCTACTGGATGGATGAAACGTATACCTCATTGCGCATTTCAGGTTACACAGAATCAGAAGTCGCACAGCAACTCTTGCAAGAGCAGCTTCTTACCGTTGAAGATTTACACCAATATCAGCGCCTTAACCCAAAAAAAGGCATCGTAGATACTGTTAGAGGTTTAGCCAACGAAGAACCCCAGCTACCCCCCCTCTATTTCATCTTGGTGCGTTTTTGGGCGCAGATGTTCGGCGATTCAGTAGCAGCAATCCGAAGTTTTTCCGCCTTTCTGAGTGTGCTGGCGTTTCCTTGCATCTATTGGCTGTGCTTAGAATTATTTGAGTCGTCGCTAGTGGGATGGTTAGCCTGTGCTTTGCTTGCTGTTTCCCCTTTTCAATTAGTGTATGCCCAAGAAGCACGACAGTACAGTTTATGGACTGTGGCGATTTTGCTTTCTAGTGCCTCACTATTACGAGCTATGCGCATCAACACTTGGCGCAGTTGGGGTATTTATGCAGCAACCCTCACAGTGGGTGTTTATTCTCACTTGTTTTTTGTATTAGTTGCCACTGCCCAGGCTATCTATGTCTTCATCATTAACAATTGCCGTTGGACTAAAACGCTTAGGGCTTATTTCCTAAGCTCTTTGGTAGCAATCATGGCTTTTTCACCTTGGATAGCAGTGATTCTAACGAACTATCGGCAAGCCTTAACCATGACAGCTGCTCAAGATACAAAGACTCCTTTATTATTTTTTCTTAAAAGTTGGTTAGGCAACCTCAGCCGTAATTTTATTGATACAGGCTTTTCCTCCAGTTCGCCTTTTGGAGCCCCCTGGTACAGTTTAGTTTTACCAAGCCTGAGTATCTTAGTAATAACAACCTTGGCGGCCTATTCTATTTTATTTCTGGTTCGTCATACTTCCCAAAAAACCTGGTTTTTTATCTTAATATTAATCAGTTTTACTTCATTAGCAATCATCATACCGGATTTAATTTTAGGCAGGCGGACTTCAGTTACAGGCCGATATATGATTCCCTCTTATTTAGGGATTCAGCTAGCTGTTTCTTATCTTTTGGGATATAAAATTAACCCTACCCTTCTCTCCAAGGGGTCAAATAAATTCTGGAAGCTTACCTTGCTTGCATTCCTCACCAGTGGCGTCATCTCTTGTGTCATCGTTTCCCAAGCAGAGACTTGGTGGAACAATCTCACAGATACCCATAATCGGCAACTCGCTCAAATTATCAATCAAACGAGTAATCCATTAGTCATTCAGGAAATAGATTCCTCTCCACCTCGTTATAATGTTTTTAATCTTATCTCTTTAAGCTATCTCCTCAAACCAGATATAAAGTTTAAATTTATACCTAAAGATACGACGACTGAGGTTCCCCAGCCGTTTAGTTATGTGTTTTTCATGGCTCCGTCTCCTGTTTTAAAATCGGGAATTGAGAAAAAGTATAGAGCTAAAATACAACCGATTGAGCAGAGCCAAGAGCGTAGACTATGGAAATTAGTAAAACCCTAAAATATTTACTTATAAAAAAATAGCCGGGAGCTTGGTGACATAATTTACACTTAGGATATGTCGCTCAGAGCCAGATTTTGCACTACCAAGTAAACCATGAAAAGCACATCAACAACGCACTGGGCGCTTCCTGCAAATTGGTTGCGAGTTTTAGTCCTTGTCCTGCTAATATTAGGTGTATTTTTTCGCTTCACCAATCTTGGTCTTAAAGTCTATTGGCACGATGAGACGATTACCTCATTACATTTAGCCGGCTATACAGGGGAAGATGTGCGGCAGCGAATCTTTAATGGTGGTGTCATTAGTGTTAAAGATTTACTAAAGTATCAATACCCCACGCCTGAAACCAGCTTACAGGATACCATTCGCACCTTAATTATAGAAGACCCTCAACATCCGCCCATTTTTTATATATTGACGCGATTTTGGATGCAGGAGTTTGGTAATTCTGTGGCTGTCATTAGGAGCGTGTCTGCTCTGATTAGCTTGTTTGTGTTTCCCTGTACCTATTGGCTGTGTGTCGAACTCTTTGAATCGTCCCTAGTGGGATGGGTTGCGATCGCATTGAGTGCCGTCTCGCCCGTTTACGTTGTTTTTGCCCAGGAAGCACGAGGGTATAGCTTCTTGATGGTAACCATCCTCCTATCGAGTGCTGCCCTTCTACGAGCGCTGCGACTTAAAACGATTGGCAGTTGGATACTCTACGCAGTCACATTAGCCTTGGGGCTTTACAGCCTTCCCTTAATTCTACTCACTGCGATCGGACATGGCTTCTATGTTATCTTAATCACGGGCTTCCGGTGGAAAAAGACAATTACAGCTTATTTTCTAGCTTCGATAGCAGGAGTTTTAGCTTTCGCGCCTTGGCTGGGCAACATAAGCCGGGTCTTTTTTGATATCAACCTTGACTCCACTGCTCCGGCAATCTATACAATTCCTCCCGTTTTCATTCTTGTAATTCTTTTCGGCTATTCGTTTTATTTTCTCTCTCGTAAGACGCCATCAAAAATTTACTTGTTTATTTTAACGATGATCGGCGTTCCCTTCCTTACCTTACTGATTCCCGATCTAATTTCGGGGGGACTGCGCTCCAGCGTTCCTCGATATCTTGTTCCTTGTTTTTTAGGAATTTTGTTAACCGTTGCTTACCTGCTGGCTAACAAAATCGTCTCAGCTAGCCTGCTACAACAAAAAATTTGGCAATCGCTAATGCTGCTCCTCATCTGTGCTGGTGTAGCATCATGCGTCGTCTATTCCCAGTCCCAGGTATGGTGGAATAAAAAACCTAGTGATACTCATGTCCAAGCCGCGACGATTATTAATCAAACAAATCGCCCCTTACTCATTACCAGTTACTATCAGGCTAATTTCGGCGAACTCTTATCAATGAGCTATCTTCTCAATCCAAAAGTGCAACTTCAATTAGTATCGGAACCCAATATACCCAAAATTCCTCGGGGGTTTAGTGATATTTTTGTCTTCAACCCTTCTCCTGCCTTAAAATCTGGGCTGGAAAGAGACTACAACAGCAAGGTCGAGCCAATTAAGCCCAGCGAACTCCAACTTTGGCAGTTAAAAAACTAATCAACACTGAGCTGTGCCATTCTGACCGTCAGAATTCCCGATCTGCTATATTACGCACATTGTGAACAGTATGGGGCAAGACCCCCACTAAAAGCGCAAAAGCTTCGTCCGGGACTTTAGCAATTGTCTCCGAGTCAAAGTAGTGTTCAAACTGATTGAGAATCATCTGAGCACGTTGTGCCGGAATTGGATTGTCGGTAATCTGTCTCGTGAGTCGAATCCACTGTCGTCGAAGCGCATAAGCCCGTTGTCGTTCATCAGTCGTTTCCGGATAGACTAACGAAAAATTACCGACTAGCAGCACTCGCTCACAATCTAAATCAAATAGCCCACCTACTGCCGATCCAGGTCCCGCAAATTCGGCGTGATAGCGCTTATAAAGAATTAAGCCATTCCGACGCCGACTATTGACGATCAGCAGCTGCTTATCATGCAACTGTTTAAGGACTGCCAATGCCTGTGAGTCTTGAAACTGATCCATGCCACTATAGCCTTGAGAGTCGGCGAAACCTATACGGCGGACAAGCACCTCCTCCTCGTAAAGAGCTGTCTGGCAACGCTGTTTGTTTTCGCTCTCCATCTCAACTCGTATTGCTTAATTTCTCTGAGCAGGGAGGCACCCGGACCAAAAGCACGACCGGCAAACTCAATGGGTATAAATTCTTGAGAATACACAAGCAGAAAAGTTCAGTTTACCATCTGTTTCCAATTACCCTATCAAACAAACTCCGATTCAGTATTGCTCGCTGCTCGTCACCTTGTAACTCCATTTTATGGCATACCGCTTGAGTGCAGGAAAGATCGCAGTCAGGAGATTATGGGGTAGAACCGATCAGGGTAATTTAAAAAAAACATAAAGAATTTTTAAATCTTTGTTAAAGAACCGTGCTAAAGAGGTTAAGACTTCTCAGACCAAGCGTCTACTGATTCAATCCGCAGGGAGCTTTTGGTTGACCGTTGTCATCCCGCTGTAGTAGCGGCGAGGTGTTTGTGTAAGAACAGGCGCTTGGGACTCCCAAACAGCAAGGAACCGTAGCTCGGTTCAACCTGGCGGAGTTGATATCCAGCCTTGAGATAAAGCTGTCGTGCCTGATGATTGTTTTCTAGCACATGGAGGTAGAGGTCTGGAAACCCCCATTCTAGAGAAATTCGCTCACAGGTGAGGAGTAATTGTCGTGCCACTCCCTGCCGTCGGCACGATTTTCTGACAGCCAGATTAGAGATATAGGGATACTGAGATGCACGGGGTTGCCAGGAAGGTGGAGAGCGCAGCGCAATCTCTACGGTGCCTGCTAGTGCTTCACCCGACTCCGTGAGCGTAGAACCGTCAGCAACAGCAACTAAACAGACATAATGGGGCGAGTTAGAGCGCAGCCGATTGCGCAAATCTTCGTAAATTCCCAAACGTAGCATGGGATAGGCCCAGCGCACGAAACCAGTCCGAGGATGAAAGCTGTCGGTTAGAATTTCTGCCAGGGTGGTCAGATCCCGAACTTGAGCGGTACGGATTGTCAAGCCGGATACACCAGAACTCAAGGTATCCTGACCAGCAGGGGCTGGTTCGTAGGGCGTCAAGAAAGAGAAGCAGGGGTTCACAACCACAAAAATAGCTTGGGAAAAAAACAACTAAAGACGTTCAACACGAACAAAGCATCAAAAATTTACAAAGTTGAGATAGAACAGGAGTCTGTCTGGCGATTGTACAACAACTGTTGTAGTTTTGCGGGTGCAATTTATTGGGTCAGAGGAGAGAATAGGGACTGGCGAAGACTTTACCCAACGATGCAATGACCGTTTTTGACTTTTGCTTGACCCATGAATCATCTCCTTAATCTCAGGCTTTCTTGCCGAGCGTTTCTAGTTTAGGGAAGGATAGTATTGTACAAGTAGTGCATCGATCAACGACAGTCCAGGCAAAGCAACCCGCTGCGCCCTGACCGAATAAACAGACCCCTGTCCGGATGAGCCAACATCATTAAGGTATGTTTCTAACAGCCGACGTCCAAAGCTAGCTTATATAGAGTCGGGTTTGTCACCGCGTTCTAAAGAAATCGGCAGAGAATCAAACCGCCAAGCGTTAGAAATAATTTTTTGCAGTGGATAGCCTTCACAATAGAGAAAGCCGCCAGTACAGTTGGGCAGGGTATAGAAAGGCTCTCATGGCTTTTCGCCTGTTGCTTTCAGCTGTGCTGCAAACTTCGCTGTCCGGAGTCTTGACGCCGCGCTTACCTGGAAGGGGCATCCGATCGCGATCGCTGACACCCAGAGGCGATCGCATTTAGGCAATCGCCACCCCTCGGCAGACTTGGGTCGCGCTTTTGAGCAGGAAAATTGCGCTTGAGGCAAAAACAATGGACTAAGATTCGGTTACTTTCTCTGGTCTTTTCAAAGGATACAACCATACTAGAAAACAAAAATTAAAATCGATTGGGGTGCACCACAACCATAGCTTTACCTCCGGAGGGTCTATTTCCTTGTATGCGGGCAACAAACTGCCTCAAGATTAGGACTGAGCGCTTTAGCCCTGATCGCCAAACCAGCCACCCCTCTCAAGAGAAGAATCTGTGAAGCGTGTGCAGACTTTTTTATCCGACAAGCCTTGGCAGCAGGAGAGCGGTGCATGAGATCCCAAGAAACAAGTAGGCCCAAACTTCTGGTTGTTGACGACGAACCAGATAATCTTGACTTGCTTTACCGGACTTTCCATCGAGAGTACAGAGTGTTGAGGGCAGACAATGGGCCTGCTGCACTAGAAATTTTGGCTAAGGAGGGGGATGTAGCTGTCATCATTTCCGACCAGCGGATGCCCTTAATGAGCGGTGTTGAGTTTCTAGCCCTCACCGCGACTCAATACCCGGATATCATCCGAATTATTTTGACGGGTTATACGGATGTGGAAGACCTGGTAGAGGCGATCAACGCGGGTAAAGTCTTCAAATTTGTCACAAAGCCCTGGAACTCTGACGACCTCAAGGCAGTGGTACGACAGGCTATGGATACCCACAACGTCCTGAAGGTGCGCACCAGAGAACTGTGTCGGGCGCTTCGCCGGGAATCCCTCCTCAATACCGTTACAAATACGATTCGCAATGCCCAGTTTGGGCACGATGGTGAATCTCCGCTACAGCAAATCCTACAAAGGATTGTCGAATCCGTAGGACATCTCCTAGAGGTCGATATTTGCCTTTTACGTCCCTTTCAGAATGGGCGGCTAGTTGATGAATGGTTCGTTTATCAGAAAGCTCAAGGGTCGCTACGTTCTGCTGAAGCAGGGCTTAATGGTTCCACTAGCTCTGGAGACGCCACGGCGAAGAGGGAGGAATCCTTAACCAGGGATTCAGCAATGGGGGCTGGAGAGCCGGACAGGGGGAATTCTGCCGTCTTTGCGTCACCACGTCTCCCCAGCTTTGCCCCATCGTCTTCCCCTAGTTCCTCTTTTTCCCAATCCCCAAATTCTCATCCTCCATCTCCCCCTTATCCCTTACTCTTGGAACAAACGGTTTGGGAAACCCGCGAGGTTGAAGTCATTAATGATGTGTTGACGGATGAGCGCTTCAGGGGTGACGGGGAAGAAATTCAACGACGGGCGATCGCCTATCAACAGACCAACATTCGCTCAACCCTAGTCGTACCTCTGATTAGTCAGCAAGAACTCGTGGCAGTCCTGGCTCTACATCAATGTGACGAAGCTTACTATTGGCAGGATGACGAAATTCAGCTGGTGGTGATGGTTGCTGACCAAGCCGCGCTAGCGCTTTCCCAGGCACGGGCTTATGAACAGGTGCGGGCATTGGCAACCCAGCAAGCTTTAGTAAACACGATTACGAACGCCATCCGCTCAAGCTTAGACCCCCAAGAGATTTTTACCGCGATTACTCAACAGTTAGGACAAGCAATTAAGGTGGATGGTTGTGCTTTATCGCTGTGGAGAGAGGAGGATGAATTTGTCCAATGTGTGGGCTTGTATGATGGAAAGTCCGCTCAGGTGGTGGAATCTCAGGAATCTGAGGGTTTAAATTCACTCTTGGTCACGCACCCCTCAAACTCTAGCGCGATCGCTCATCAGTTGCCCCAGTCCATTGTCCCCATTTCTGGGAATCCGGTACTGCAACGGTTGGTGAATACGCAACAGCCAGTTGCGATCGATGATCTGGCGGCAAACCCAGAACTGAGAGGATTTGATCTGCCATTTCGCAAACCCGCACGAGCACTTTTGGTCGTGCCCTTACTGGCTGAGGGCACTAGCGTTAGCGAGGGACGACCGTCTGGCAGGATTATTGGCAGCATTACGTTGCGCCAAACCTACCGCCCGCGCCATTGGCTGCCTTCAGAAATCAACATCGCTCAGGCGGTGGCGGCTCAAGCTGCGATCGCGGTGCAGCAGTCGCGACTCTATCAGAAGACACGGCAGCAAGCTGAGCGATTAATGGAATTAGACCGACAGAAGACGGAGTTTTTCCAAAATATTTCTCACGAGTTCCGCACGCCCCTAACCCTGATGATTGGGCCCCTGGAATCCGTAATTGAGCGGCAACAGGATTTACCCTATGAGCAGAGTGTCATTGCCCTGCGTAATTCTCGACGATTATTGCGCTTAGTGAATCAGCTACTTGATTTGCATCGACTCGACGCCGGTCGGATGCAGGCGAGCTTCCGTCCCTGTAACTTGGTCGAGTTTGTTAGCCAAATTGTTGAAGCGTTTCGACCTTACTGTGACAAAAAGAATATTCGTCTCTCAACTCAGGTGACGCGTTGCTCAGCGGTTTATTTAGATTTAGAGAAATTTGACAAGGTACTGTATAATCTACTATCCAATGCCATGAAGTTTACAGAGGCTGGGGGAAATATTACCGTCAAGGTAGAACCAGCAGGAGACCATGTCCGGTTACAGATTACCGACACGGGTATTGGCATCAAGAAGGAACAAGTACCCCATTTATTTGAGCGATTTAGGCAGGCGGAGGGGTCAGTCAATCGCAGTTATGAAGGCAGCGGTTTGGGGCTTGCCTTAGTGAAAGAACTCGTGGAACTGCACGGAGGACAAATTTCTGTAGAGTCGGTTTACTCGGAAGGCACGACGTTCAACGTTTGGCTGCAAACTGGAACCTCTCACTTGCCGGTCGAGCAGGTACTAGAAGTTCCCACAGAAATCCAGTCGAGTCGTGCAGCGGTGGAATTAGCCGACCTAGAAATCGAATTCCCCGTCGAGGAAGGGGAACAAGAAACTGGGGAACCTCAGCTCAAGA
>Ga0310810_10004589_pt1 | contig 15313 bp, 12 predicted proteins | sample NCmetagenome_FD_207641 | JGI IMG/M metagenome (GOLD analysis project Ga0310810, IMG submission 207641) | Soil microbial communities from experimental microcosm in Duke University, North Carolina, United States - NC | ecosystem: Engineered > Artificial ecosystem > Soil microcosm > Unclassified ...
CAGCAGATCCGGGACGCCTTGTCCGCTGACGCCGGACACGCGCAGAAACGGCAGGCCCAGCTCCGACGCCCGTTTTTCGAGCGCGACCACCGCGTCGTCGTGCGACGGATCGACGGTGTCCATCTTGTTGGCGACCACGATCTGCGGCTTGGCGGCCAGCGTCGGTGCGAACAGTTCGAGCTCCCGCCGCACCGTGTCGAGATCGTCGGCCGGATTGCGGCCGGTGGCGCCGGACATGTCGACGAGGTGGACGAGCACCTTCGTTCGCTCGAGGTGCCGCAGGAACTGATGGCCGAGTCCCTGGCCGCGGTGCGCGCCTTCGATCAGCCCGGGCACGTCGGCGACGACGAAGCTGCGATCCGCACTGATGCGGACGACGCCAAGATTCGGCACGAGTGTCGTGAAAGGGTAGTCGGCGATCTTCGGCCGCGCCGCGGAGATACGCGCGATCATGGTCGATTTCCCGGCGTTGGGGAAGCCGACCAGACCGACGTCGGCGAGCAGCTTCAGCTCGAGCCGCAGATCCTTGATCTCGCCTGGCTCGCCCGGCTGCACCTTGCGTGGCGCGCGGTTGGTCGCCGTGGCGAAACGCGCGTTGCCCATGCCGCCGCGTCCGCCTTTGGCGACGAGGACGCGCTGGCCTTCTTCCGACAGATCAGCAAGGAGTTTGTACCCAGGGTGCTCGGGGTTCTCGAGGTGCTCGGGGTCCGGAGTGGGTGCGATCTTTTCGTAGACCAGCGTGCCGATTGGGACAGCGAGCTCGAGGTCCTTGCCGCCGGCGCCGGTACAGTTGGAGCCCATACCGTGCTGGCCGGGTTCCGCGTCGGACAGCGGATGATAGCGGTAGTTGATGAGGGTATTGATGTGCGGGCTGGCGACGATGTACACCGAGCCGCCGTGGCCGCCGTCGCCGCCGCTCGGGCCGCCGCGCGGGACGAACTTCTCACGGCGGAACGCGAGGCATCCCCGCCCGCCGTGGCCCGCTTCCACGTGAATGTCGACTTCGTCGACGAACAAGTTAATCGAGTGGCTGGATGCTGATGACCCGGCCGCGCGCGCCGTGGTCTTCGAACTTCACGCGTCCGGCGGTTTTCGCGAAGATCGTGTCGTCCTTGCCGAGGCCCGCATTCAGGCCGGCCTGAAACCGCCGCCCGCGCTGGCGAACGATGATGGTGCCGCCGGTCACGACGTTGCCGTCGTGCGCCTTGACGCCGAGCCGTTGCGAGTTGGAGTCGCGGCCGTTGCGCGAGCTGCCTTGTCCCTTTTTATGAGCCATGTCTGTATCTCGGTAGGGACTGGGAGCTGGGAGCTAGGAGCTAGCCGGGCTAGCGCCGAGTACCCAGCGCCTAGATCCTACAGAAGGATGTCCTTTATGCGCACCTGCGTGAGGAACGAGCGGTGACCGTTGGTCCGGCGCATCCCCTTGCGGCGCTTTTTCTTGAAGACGCGAATCTTCGGGCCGCGGGTTTCCCCGTCGACGACCGCGATGACGCGCGCGTTGGCGACGAAGGGCGCACCGGCCAGGACCTCGCCGCCGTCTTTTTCGACGACCAGCACCTGATCGAGGGTGAGCTCCGCGCCCGGCTCACCCGCGGTCCCATACAGGGTGGCGACGCCGCCCGGCGTGACCTTGACCTGATGACCGCCCGTCTGAATGATTGCGTACATAATCGGCACCTGTGCAAAGGGGATAGTTTACTATCGAAGTCGCTCAGGTGTAAAGGGTTACGCGACTTCCCCCCCTTTTGGGAGGTTACTTCAGCAGTACTCTGGTGCCGCGGATTTTCTGGCTGCTCAGCGCGCTGAGGAAGTTCGGCACGAGGCGGTCCATCAACTCGAAGTACGAGGACAACGCCGGTGTGTTCTGCTGCGCGTTGTAGAGAATCTCCTCGCGATACCGCTCGGAGTACATCGTCGCACCGGTGCGGCCGTCGATGAACACGAACTTGGGCTGCAGGATGAAGCCCTTGCGCTCCATGTAGGTGCGCACGGGGCGGACGATGCGGCGGCCGAGGCTGTCGTAGGTCTCCTGATCGCGCTGCACGAAGCCGGACGTCGAGCGGCTCGAGAACAGCACGGTGCCCGTGACGATCAGCGGGTTCTGGAACTCCTCGCCGATGCGCTTCCAGTACGCCGTGTTGGCGAACAGCCGCTCGTACGGCTCGAGATCCTTTTCGTCCTTGATGTCCTTCGGCAGCGCGAACGTCTGACTGGGACGCACCGACGGTGTCGCGCCGGACGTCACGTCGTCGGGCGCATTGGCCGGTGTCGCCGCGCCCTGTTCTCTCGCGACGTCGATCAGCTGGAGGATGTCGGCGTCGATCACCTTGAGCGACGACTTCGTGCGCAGCTGGCTGCGCAGCAGGCGGACCGTTTCCTGGTTCGCGTCCACATCCTCGCTGCCGCCGGCGACGAAGCCGACAACGAGCACGCGCTGGAACGGCGTGACGTCCATCTTCGGCTGGATCGGCGTCTCGATGGGGATTTCGTAGTAGTCCGGGCCGCACGCGAGCGCGAACGCCGCGCAGCAGACCGCGACCGCCGCGAGCGCGACGCTACTTGTCTTTGCCCTGTGTGGTCCGGTCATTGATTTCCTTGAACAGCTCGTAGTTCTGACGGACCTGCGTATTGTTCGGGTCGAGCTCGATCGCTTTCTCGTACGCCTTGCGCGCTTTGTCGAGTTGTCCCTCGTGCTCGTACGCGATCGCGAGGTCGTTATAGGCGGCGGCGTAGGTGGGATCGATCTCGGTCGCCTTCTGCCAGCGATAGATCGCTTCGCGCCAGAGTCCGCGTTGAGCGACGTTGATCCCGAACTCGACCTGCGTTTTCGCGTCGCTCTTGGCGTCGGCAAACGAGGGGGCCGCGGCTAGAGTCGCGACTGCTGCGACGAGAGCAACGACGGACACTTTCATAGGCGGTTCCCGGCCACTATATCGTACTCTTCGGGCGATTCGAGCAAGCCATATGCCACAGCTCGTGCGCAAAAACTGGCCGATTTTCGCGAATCGTGCGTGTGCGATTTACGAAAGATCGTAGGCTTGTCCCCTGATGTCGCCAGCGCGACCGCTATAATAGATGGCAGAGGTCGAGGCTCCGCGCCAGCTCGAGGTGCGGTCATGGCCGATCTGCTCGACTTCGTGTCCCTCTCGCTTCTTCCACCCTGGTGCTGGCGGGTCGGCGCGGAGTGGCTGCGCCGCGGCGACGCAGCGCATGCCGTCGTCAGGCGCCTTGTCGCCGCATCAACCCGCGACGAACCCGGAGAGTCAACGGACGTCGGTGCGCTGGCCGCGGACGTGATTCGGCGCGCGGCGACCGCCTCGATCATCGCCGTGCCGTGGAGCCATGCGGCGTATCCCGCGGCGCTGACCACTATTGCGGATCCGCCGCCGGTGTTGTGGACTCGAGGCGACGTCGATGCACTTTGCGCGCCGGCCGTCGCCATCGTCGGTTCGCGCGCCGCATCGCCCTATGGTCTTGCCGTCGCCGAACAGCTTGCGGCCGATCTCGCGGCGCGTGGGCTCGTGATCGTCAGCGGCCTGGCGCGCGGCGTCGATTCCGCCGCGCACCGCGGCGCGCTGGCTGCAGGTGGCACGACCATCGCCGTGCTCGGATCCGGCGTCGACGTGATGTACCCGCCTGAGCACGCGCCTCTGGCGAAGGCGATCGACGCCGCGGGCGGCGCGGTGATCAGCGAGCTCGTACCCGGCACCGGGCCCCAGCAGCGGTTCTTTCCGCTGCGCAACCGGATCATCAGCGGTCTGTCACGCGCGGTGGTCGTCATCGAGGCGGGCGAGAAGAGCGGCTCCCTGATCACGGCGCGCTGCGCGCTCGATCAGGGCCGCGACGTGCTGGCGGTTCCCGGGAACATCCTGAGCGGCCGCAACCGGGGCGCTCATGCGCTCTTGAAGGACGGTGCAAAGATCGTCGAGTCTGCCGACGATATCTTCGAGGAGCTCGGGATGTCCGCGGCTGCCGCGCCCCGGGGTCAGACCCCGTCCGTCAGCGGCACCCTGGGGTCTGACCCCGCCGACCCGGTACTCGATTCCCTCGTCCCGGGTGAAGCGTGCGATCTCGACGAGATTTCCGAGCGATCCGGCATGAAATCGGCTTCTCTGTTGCCGCGGCTCTTCGAGCTCGAAATGCAGGGCCTGGTGCGCCGCGCGGGCGGCGGACGGTTCGTACGGATGGACAGAACGTGTTAGGGTGAAGCGGGACTATGGCAAAAACCCTCGTGATCGTGGAATCGCCGACCAAGGCGCGAACGCTGGAGCGGTTCCTCGGTGATCGATATACCGTGAAATCGAGCTTCGGCCACGTGCGAGATCTGCCCGATTCGGCGAGTCAGGTCCCTGCGGAGATCAAGAAGAAGAAGTGGGGACGGATCGGCGTCGACACCGAGGGCGACTTCAAGCCCTACTACGTCGTCCCGGACGACAAGCGCAAGAACGTCGCCGAGCTCCGCGCGGCGCTCAAAGGCGCCTCGGAAGTGATGCTCGCGACCGACCCGGATCGCGAAGGCGAGTCAATCAGCTGGCATCTGCTCGAAGTGCTGAAGCCGAAGGTACCCGTTAAACGCATCGTCTTTCACGAGATTACGAAGAAGGCCGTCGAGCAGGCGATCGCCGACGCGCACGACGTCGACGACAATCTGGTCCGGGCCCAGGAAAGCCGCCGCATCCTCGATCGTCTCTACGGCTACACGCTTTCGCCGGTGCTGTGGAAGAAGGTCCAGACCGGGCTGAGCGCCGGCCGCGTGCAGAGCGTCGCGGTCCGCCTCATCGTCGATCGCGAGGAAGAGCGGCTGGCCTTTCGTGCGGCGAAATATTCGGACCTCAACGCGCAGTTCACCGCCGACGGCCGCACGTTTCCCGGCACGCTGACACGGCTCGGCGACGTCCGCGTGGCCAGCGGCAAGGACTTCGATCAGAACGGCGTGCTGACCGGCAAGAATGTCCGCCTGCTCGGCGAGGCGGAAGCCGCGGCGCTCGCCGGGGTGATCGACCGCAACCTGCCATGGTCGGTGACGAGCGTGGAAGCGAAGCCGGGCATCGAGCGCCCCGCCGCACCGTTCACGACGTCAACGCTCACGCAGGAAGCGAGCCGCAAGCTCGGGTTCTCCACGCAGCGGACAATGCAGGCGGCACAGCGGCTGTTCCAGGACGGCCACATCTCCTATCACCGCACCGACTCGACGACGCTGAGCGACGAGGCGCTCGCGGCATCGGCGAGTGCGATCCGCGAGATGTTCGGCGCCGATTACTATTCCGGGCCGCGCCGCTACGCGACCAAGGTGAAGAACGCGCAGGAAGCGCACGAGGCGATCCGGCCGACGGAGTTCACCAGCGCCGCGGCGGCGCTCGAAGGCGTATTGAGCGGCGACGACCTGCGGCTCTACGAGCTGATCTGGAAGCGCACGATGGCGTCGCAGATGGTCGACGCGCGTGTGCTGCGCACGGCCATCGAGATCTCGGCAACCGCGGACAAAGGACAGCAGGCGGTCTTCTCCGCGTCGGGCAAGGCGATCGAGTTTGCCGGGTTCCGCCGCGCGTATGTCGAGGGCAGCGACGATCCATCGGCGGAGCTCGAGGAACAGGAGACCGTGCTGCCGGCGCTCACCGTCGGCGAGCCGGTCGATCGCGACAAGGCGCGCGTCCGTCTCACGGGGCTCGAGCCGGTCGGCCACGAAACGAATCCGCCGGCGCGCTATACGGAGGCGTCGCTGATCAAGGAGCTCGAGCGGATCGGCGTCGGCCGTCCGTCGACGTTCGCCGCGACGATCGGCACCATTGAGCGACGCGGATACGTGTTCCGCCAGGGCAAGGCGCTGGTTCCGAGCTTCACCGCGTTCGCGGTCACGCGGTTGCTGCGCGAGCATTTCGGCGATCTGATCGACGTCGAGTTCACCGCGGAGATGGAAGAGGATCTCGACCAGATCTCGCGCGGCGAGCGGGAGTGGCTGGACTTCATCAAGCAGTTCTATCGCGGCGACAAGCATCATCGCGGGCTGGAAGAAGCGGTCAAGCAGGCGCAGGAAACCGCGGAGTATCCGCTGATCGATGTCGGCGTCGATCCCGAGTCGGGTGAAAAGATCGCCGTGCGGATCGGCCGGTACGGCCCATTTCTGCAGCTTGGCGACGGCGGCCCCGGCAAGACCGCAGGCATCCTGGCCACGCAGGCGCCGGCCGACCTCTCCGTCGTAAAGGCGATGAACCTGCTCCGCGCGAAGGCCGAAGGGCCGCGCAGGCTCGGCATCGACCCCAAGACCGGGATGAACGTCTATGCGATCAACGGCCGCTTCGGCGCATACGTACAGCTGGGCGAGATGCCGGAAAAGGGCAGCAAGGACAAGCCGAAGCGCTCGTCGCTGACCGGCAGCATGACCGAATCGACGGTCACGCTCGAGGCCGCGCTCAAGCTGCTCGAGCTGCCGCGGGAGCTCGGTGTCCATCCGGAGGCCGGCACGACGATCGTCGCGGGTCTCGGACGCTTCGGTCCCTACATCAAGCACGGCGACGACTACCGGTCGCTCGAAGAGAGCGACGATCTCTTCACCGTCGATCTCGAGCGGGCGCTGGCGCTGCTGGCGGCGCCGAAGCGTTCGTCGCGGCAGGCGGCGAAGCGGGTGATCCGCAAGATCGAGGCGCCCGCTGGCGGCATCGCGCTGCAGGTGCTCGAGGGACGGTTCGGTCCGTATGTAACCGACGGTGAAGTCAACGCGTCGATTCCGAGGGGCGGCGATCCCGCGACGATCACGCTCGAGGAGGCGCAGGCGCTGCTCGAGGCGCGCCGGGGCGCGCCGCCGCGCGAGCCACGTCGCGGCCGCCGTGGCTCCGGCGGTGCCGCCTCGCGTGGCCGCGGCCGCCGCGCCGCGAAACCGGTCGAAGCGCTGGTCGCGAAGCCGGCGTCCGCTGTGAAAGCGAAAGCCAAGACCAAGCCCAAACGGAAAGCCGCGGGCGGCAAGCAGACCGTCCGCAAGCGCGCGAGCTGATGGCGATACGGATTGTCGGGGGTGGCCTCGCCGGTTCAGAGGCCGCCTGGCAGGCCGCTTCGCGCGGCGTGCCGGTGACGTTGTACGAAATGCGGCCGGTCCGTGCGACTGCCGTCCACAAGACCGATCGACTGGCGGAGCTGGTCTGCAGTAATTCGTTTCGCGGCGACAAACTCGACAACGCGGTCGGCCTGCTGAAAGAAGAGATGCGGCGGCTCGATTCGCTCGTCATGCGCGCCGCCGAGGCCAGCCGCGTGCCCGCGGGCGCGGCGCTCGCCGTCGATCGCGAACGCTTCGCCGCCATCGTCACCCAGACCCTCTTCGAGCATCCGCTGATCACCATCGTCCGCGAAGAGATCTTGACGATCCCGGAGTCGAGTGAAACGGATCCAGTGATCGTGGCGACGGGACCGTTGACGTCGGCGGCCCTGTCAGCCGATCTGGCGCGCGTCGTTGGCGGTGATCATCTGTACTTCTACGACGCCATCAGTCCGATCGTGCTCGCCGAGACGATCGATCGATCGAAAGTGTTTCGACAGTCGCGGTGGGATCGGAGCCTCCGTTCGACGGTCCGGCTAAAGCCGGACACTACCGATGAAACGCCGGGTTCCGGTAGTGTCCGGCTTCAGCCGGACCCGTTGACGTGCGGCCTCGACGATGGCGAAGGCGACTATCTCAACTGCCCGCTGACGCGCGACGAGTACGAAGCCTTCTATCGCGCGCTGACGACCGCCGAGTCGGCGACGGTCCACGATTTCGACACGGAACGCTTCTTCGAAGGATGCCTCCCGATCGAAGTCATGGCGCACCGCGGGCCCGACACGCTGCGGTTCGGACCGATGAAACCGGTCGGTCTGATCGACCCGCGCACCGGACGCGAGCCGTACGCCGCGGTGCAGCTGCGCCAGGACAACCTTGCAGGCGATCATTTCAGCCTGGTGGGCTTCCAGACACAGATCAAATGGGGGGACCAGGCGCGTGTGCTCCGGATGATTCCGGGTCTCGAGGCCGCGGAGTTCGTCCGCTTCGGCATGGTCCACCGCAACACCTACGTGAATGGGCCGACGGTCCTCGCCGACACGTGGCAGGTGCGCACGCGCCCGACGTTGTTTTTCGCCGGGCAGATGTCGGGCGTCGAAGGCTACGTCGAATCGGCGGCCTCAGGGCTCCTCGCCGGCATCAATGCGGCGTCGCTCGCGAGGGGCGGGCCGGTCTCGTGCCCACCGCGGACCACGGCGATCGGGGCGCTCGCGTACTACGTGTCGCATGCGAATCCGGCGCATTACGAGCCGTCGAACATCACCTTCGGGATCATCCAGGCGTTGAACCTGGCGCCGCGGGGCAAGAAACAGCGCAACCTCGCGCTGTCGGAGCGGGCGCTCGCCGATCTGCAGCAGTGGGTCCATGACCGCACATCTCAAAGCCTTCCTGCAGCATCTCGCGCTTAACCGCAACGCGTCGGCGCACACCGTGCGCGCGTACGACAGCGATCTGTCGCAGTTCATCGCCCACGCCGCGGCTGCCGCCGGCGTGAAGGTCCGCGATCTGGTGCCGACCCAGCTCGATCGCCTGGCGCTGCGTGGATTTCTCGCCGACCTGCACAAGCGCGGACAATCGCGCGCGACCGCGGCCCGCAAGCTCGCAGCGGCGCGCACATTCCTGCGCTATCTCCGCCGCGAGGATTTGATCCAGGACGACCCCGGCGCGCTGGTCGCGACGCCGAAGCGCGACATCCGGATGCCGGCGCATTTGTCAGAGGCGGAGATGTCGGATCTGATCGAGTCGCCCGGCAGCGACTCCGTCCTCGCGCGGCGGGATCGCGCGATCCTCGAGCTGTTCTACGCGTCGGGGCTGCGGCTCAGCGAGCTCGCCGGACTCGACGTGGACGATGTGAACCTGAGCGCGAAGATGGTGCGGGTCTTGGGCAAGGGCGGGAAAGAGCGGATTGTGCCGTTCAACAGCAGCGCGGCGAAGGCGATACGCGACTACCTGAAGGAACGAGATGCATTGATGCCGTCAGGTCCGCCTAAAGGCGGACACTACCGGAGCCCCGGTAGTGTCCGGCTTCAGCCGGACCGTGGGCGTCGCCGCGATCCGCTGTTCCTGAACTTCCGCGGCGGGCGCCTGACCACCCGGAGCGTGGATCGCCTCGTGCGCCGCTACGTCGCGGCCAGCGGCGCGCGGATGGGGATCAGCCCTCATGCGCTGCGGCACTCCTTCGCCACACATCTGCTGCAGCGCGGCGCGGATCTCCGGGCGATCCAGGAACTGCTCGGCCATGCGCGCCTCAGCACGACGCAGCGTTACACGCACGTCAACGCCGCGCAGCTGCTCGAGGTCTACAAGAAGTCGCATCCGCGCGCGAAGTCCTAGCAAGGCGACAGCGATCTGCTGCAACCACGAAGACACAAAAACACGAAGAACACACGAAGAAGATCTAACCTTCTTCTTCGTGCTCCTTCGAGCCTTCGTGCCTTGGTGGTCCCGGTAGTCTTCAGCTTGCCGCAGCGACGAGCGGCGCGGCGCGGCGGCCGCGCGGGAACTCGATGTTGAGCGTCTTGATCTTGTAGTTCATCACGCGCGGGCTGATCGACAACAGCTCCGCCGCGTCCTTCTGCACCCAGTTCGACATCTTCAACGCCTCGATGATGGCGTGGCGTTCGATGTCCTCGAGCGGGATGCCGGTCGGCGGAATCTTGACGACCGACGAGTGGTCGCGCGCGCCGCCCGACGACGGCACCTCGCCGAGCCGCAAATCGACCGACGCGATGGCCCGCCCTTCCGCGAGCAGCATCGCCCGCTCGATCGTGTTCTCGAGCTCGCGGATGTTGCCCGGCCAGTTGTAGCGCATCAACAGCTTCTGCGCGTCCGGCTCGAGCCCGTCGATCTTCTTCTTGAGCTCGCCGGAGAACTTGCGAATGAACGTGAGCGCGAGCGGCACGATGTCGTCCTTGCGCTCGCGCAGCGGCGGCATCTCGATCGAGACGACGTTCAGCCGGTAGTAGAGGTCTTCGCGGAAGTGTCCGGTCTGCACCATGGCCGGCAGATCCCGATTGGTCGCCGCGATCAGCCGGACGTCGACACGCAGCGTGCGCGTCCCGCCGAGCCGTTCGAACTCGTGCTCCTGCAGCACGCGCAGGATTTTCGCCTGCGTGCTCGGGCTCATGTCGCCGATTTCGTCCAGGAACAGCGTGCCGCCGTCGGCCTGCTCGAATCGACCGATGCGCTGCTTGTCGGCGCCGGTGAACGCGCCCTTCTCATGGCCGAAGAGCTCGGACTCCAGCAGGTTTTCCTGAAGGGCCGCGCAGTTCACCTTCACGAAGTTGCGGTTGTTGCGCAGTGAGTTGTGGTGAGTGGCGCCGGCGATGAGCTCCTTGCCGGTGCCCGTTTCGCCGCGGATGAGCACGGTCGTGTTGCTCTTGGCCACCTTCTTGACGATGTCGAGCACGTGCTGGAGCGCCGCGCTCTGGCCGACGATCTTGTCGAACTCGTAGATGTCCTGCTGGGTGTGACGGAGATAATCGATCTCGTGCTTCAGGCGCTTGACCTCGAGCGCCTTCTCGATCTTGACCTCCATCTCCTCGATCTCGAACGGCTTCTGCACGTAGTCGAAGGCGCCGGTCTTCATCGCCTCGACCGCCGTCGTCACCGAGCCGAAGGCGGTCATCAGGATGACGGCGGTCGTCGGATGCATCGCGCGCGTCGTCCGCAGCACGTCCATCCCGTCGCTGCCGCCCATCTTGAGATCGCTCAGGACAACGTCGAAATAGCTGTCGTGCAGCCGCTCGATCGCAGCGTTGCCGTTGGATGCCTCCTGGACTTCGTGTCCGGCATCGGTCAACCCGCGGGCGAGCCCGCGGCGCAGCGCATCGTGATCGTCGGCGATTAGAATTCGACCCATCTTCATCTCCCTGCCTGGCTTACGCGACGTACCTGGCCGACCCGCCGTATCTGGCGCACCAGCCCTACCTGCCCGACCTGACCCCCCGCCCTATTTGAACCATCCCGATGCGCTCGAAACCGGCAGCGTCACGCGGAACCTCGTCCCGGTGTCCGGCGAGCTGCTGACGTCGATGCGCCCGTCGTGCGCGTCGACGATCTTCCTGACGATCGCCAGACCGAGTCCGGTGCCGGTGACCTTCGTCGTGAAGAACGGATTGAAGATGCGATCAGTGAGCTCCGCCGGCACGCCCGGGCCGTCGTCGGCGACTTCGACGAGGACGGCGGGCGTCGGCGGATGAATGCCGGCAAACGCCGGATCGGCCTCGATCGTCGTTGCCACCACCGAAATCGTGATTCGGCCCGTGCCGTCGAGCGCCTCGAACGCGTTGGCGACCAGATTCGTGAACACCTGCGAGAGCTGATGGTGATCGCCTTCGATCATCGGCAGCCCGGGCTGGAGGGTGACGTTGACGGCCACGTCGCGCCGCGGCACCTTCGACTCGGCCATCGTCACCGACTGCTGAATGACATCGGCGAGATCCGTGCGCTCGACCTGCAGCCGCACCGGCCTGACGAATTCAAGCATCTCGACGACGATCGCGTTGGCGAGCTTGGCTTCGCTGAGAATGTCGGCGAGCAGCGACTGCGCGTCCTTCGAGTCCGGCACCTGCCGCCGCAGCAGGCCGGCCATGACTTCGATGCCCGCCAGCGGGTTCTTCAGCTCGTGCGCGATGCCGGCCGCCATTTCGCCGAGCGACGCGAGACGGTCGCGCAGACGCTCCCGTTCCTCGAGTTGCTCGACCTGCGTCAGGTCCTTGAAGAACAGCACGGCGCCGATCAGCGCGGCATTGTCGTCCTTCACCTGAGAGAGCGTGTACCCAATCACGCGATCGAGCTCCTTCAGGCGCAGCTCAGCGCGGTTCGGCAGATGGCTGAGCTCGAACGCGCCCGATAGCACGCGGATGATCTCGGGGCAGCTGCTCAGGACCTCGGAAAACGGCCGGCCGATGTCGTCCGGCGACGGCTTCAGGCCGAAAATCCGATACGCCTCGTCATTCATCAGGGCGACGACGCCGTTGCGCCGGAACGCGATGACGCCGTTGCGCATGCTGCTGACGATGTGGCGGAAGAATCTGTCGTCCGGCGCCTGGCGCGCGTCGGCTGCCGGCCGCCGCTCACCGCGAACCATCGGATCGGGTCCGGCCGGGGCGCGGCGCCTTACACGTGAGGCGGGTCGCGGAGGCATGTCGGGCATAGCTAAAGACAAGGGCGTAACTGGTGTGGGGCAAACGATATGCCCACATCTCCGCTGTACCAGACCAGGGAAACCCCGCAATTTCAGACGGTTAGGGAGCGACCCCGTTGCCGTCTGATTACATGATTGTAATGCAGTTACGATTCTGTCTTGGCGGGAAGGTCGCTGAGGGTGTGGAGCTCTTCCCACTGATTCATGAGATCGCCGACCTGCCACATCAGGCTCTGGTGGCGGTCGATCACCGGCTGGGCGCCGACGCGATCTTCATAGAAACCGGGGGCCGACATCTGCTGCTCCACCTCGCGGATTGCCGCTTCGGTATCGGCGATGCGCGCCTCGAGCGTGGCGATTCGCGCCTGGCGGGCACCAGCCGCCTTCTGCTTCTTGCGCGCTTCGGCGTCGACGCGTTTCTTCTCGTCGTGGTCCTGTTTCGGCGCGGCGTGCGCCCGCGCCGGTGCGGCAGGTGCCTTTTTCTTCGGCGGCTCCGAAACGACCCGCCCTGCAGCCGGTTTCTGCGCTGAGCCCTCAGCCCTGAGGCCTTCGTGCGCATGGGCCTTGTGGTAGAGGAACTCCTTGTACGTGCCCGGGAACGCGACGGCCGTGCCGTTGCCGATCTCGATGATCTTCGTCGCGAGACGCTCGACGAAGTAGCGATCGTGCGACACGAAAATCAGCGTGCCGCCATAGTCGACGAGTGCATCGAGCAGCACTTCCTTCGAGTCGAGATCGAGATGGTTCGTCGGCTCGTCGAGCAGCAGTGTATTCGACGGCCGGAGCAGCATGCGCGCGACCGCCAGGCGGGTCCGCTCGCCGCCCGACAGCACGCGCACGCGCTTGTAGACGTCGTCGCCTGAAAACAGGAAGCCGCCGAGGATGTTGCGGATCATCGGCACCATCTGCAGCGGCGATCCGGACGAGAGCGTCTCGTACACGGTCGGCTCCGGATCCATCCGCGTCGCCTCGTCCTGCGCGAAATACTGCATGACGACGTTGTGTCCGGGTAGGCGCTCACCGGCATCCGGCGCTTCCTCCCCGGACAGCATCCGCATGAGCGTCGACTTGCCGACCCCGTTCGGGCCGACCAGTGCAATGCGATCGCCTCGCTCGATGTGCAGCGTCAGGTCGTCGAAGATCGCGATGTCGCCGTACGCCTTGCGCGCGTGCTTGAGCTCGAGCACCATCCGGCCACTTTTCGCGCAGTCCGGAAAATGGAAGTTGATCTTCTTTCGCTCCGGCGGCACTTCGATCGGGACGATCTTTTCGAGCATCTTGATCCGGCTCTGCACCTGCGACGCCTTGGTCGCCTGGTAGCGGAATCGGTCGATGAACATCTTGACGCGCGCCACTTCTTCGTCCTGCTCGCGCTTCGCCTTGCGCATCGCCTCGATCCGCTCGTGATGCTCGGCGAGGTAGCCGCTGTAGTTCGTGTAGTAGTCGGTCAGCGTCCGCAGCGTGAGATCGGCGATGCGCGTGACGACGGAATCGAGGAAGAAGCGGTCGTGCGAGACGAGAATCACCGCGTACGGATAGGCGTTGAGGTACTCTTCGAGCCAGTTGCGCGCTTCAAGGTCGAGGTGGTTGGTCGGCTCGTCGAGCAGCAGCAGATTCGGCTCGCCCAGGAGCAGCTTCGCCAGCGCGATACGCATCTGCCAGCCGCCCGAGAATGTTTCGGTCGGCCGCTCGAAGTCGGTCGTCTTGAACCCGAGCCCCTGCAGCACGGTGGCCGTCTTGAGCTCGATGCTGTAGCCGTCGTGCACGCGGAAGCGATCCTGGAGATCGCTGTAGCGGTGCAGCATGGCATCGTGCTCGGCTTCCGGAATCGACTCGTCGCCCAGCCGGCCCTCGAGCGCGTGCATCTCGGTCTTCATCGCGAGCAGGTCGCCGAACGCGCTCGCGGCTTCGTCGAACACGGAGCGCCCCGCGTGGTTCAGGCCGTCCTGCGGCAGGTAGCCGACGGTCAGCGACGACGGCTTGAGGATGGCGCCGCCGTCCGGCTCGTCGAGGCCGGCCATCATCTTGAGCAGGGTGGTCTTGCCGGCGCCGTTGGGCCCGCACAACCCGACGCGCTCACGATCCGTGATCTGCCACGTGACGTGATCGAACAGGACGCGGTCGCCGAATATCTTGGTGAGGTCTGAAAGCTGGATCATGAAGGGCTTAGGGCTGAGCGCTGAGGGCTTCCCATTTCAGCCCTGAGCCCTGAGCCCTCAGCTCTTTATTTTACTCGCCGAGCGCCTTGGCGGCGGCAGCGAGGACTTGCGGTACCCGGAAGGGCTTCGTCAGGTAGCCGGCGACGCCGAGGTTGACCGCTTCGATCGCGCTCGACTCCGTGGAAAAGCCGGTGATGATGATGACCGGAAGATCGGCCTTGTAGCGTTTCGCCTCGCGGATCACCGTGAGGCCGTCCATGCCTGGCATCTTCAGGTCGGCAATCAGCAGGTCGTACGGGTACAGACGCATCCGCTCGAGGGCGGACCGGCCATCGGGGGCGACGTCGACGTCGTATTCGGCCAGCGCGAGTGTCTTCGCCAGCAGATCGCGGATGCTCGCCTCGTCGTCGACGACGAGGACGCGGGGGCGTGCATTGCCGGCGCTGGCCGGACGGGTCGGCGTCGCGGCCGCCGGTCGGGCGCCGGCGCCGCGCGGACGCTGGCTGTCGAGCCATGCGTCGATGTCGCGCTTGCGGAACCGCCACTGGCGGCCGACGCGCACGGCGGGAATCTTGCCGGCCTTGATGAGCCGGTACACGGTACGAAGATTGACCTGGAGGTACTCCAGGACTTCTTCCGTCGTCAAAAACGTTTCGTCAATCATGCTTCAGCGTCCTGATGACGGCGCGAGGGGCAGTTCGACGGTGAACACGGCGCCGCCATCGGGATGATTAGCGGCGATGATCTGGCCGCCGTGCTCCTGCACGATGCCGTAGGTGATGGCCAGGCCCAGGCCCGTCCCCTTGCCGACTTCCTTCGTCGTGTAGAAAGGCTCAAAGATGCGCGACAGCGTGTCCTCGGGAATGCCGATACCCGTGTCGCGCAGCGTCGCGACGATCCGGTCGCCAGACGGTGCCACCGACGTGGCAATTTCGATCCGGCCTTCCCGGCCGGTGGCGGCAATCGCGTGCTCCGCGT
>Ga0310810_10004592_pt1 | contig 15308 bp, 17 predicted proteins | sample NCmetagenome_FD_207641 | JGI IMG/M metagenome (GOLD analysis project Ga0310810, IMG submission 207641) | Soil microbial communities from experimental microcosm in Duke University, North Carolina, United States - NC | ecosystem: Engineered > Artificial ecosystem > Soil microcosm > Unclassified ...
TGCGCGGTAAAAAGATCGCCGCTCAGGCAAGCGGCTTGTCCGATCGTATCGCCGCCGAGGCTATCCTCGAATCCAAAGGCGTGGATTTGAAAGATGTGCAGTTTCTCACAATCGCCGGCGATCTGCCGGTGCGTATGAGCGTGCTGACCAGCGGCCTCGCCGACGCTGTTTGCCTGCTGCCGCCCGGCCCCGTGTTGCTCGAACGCGAGGGTTATCGGATCATCGCCGGTCCCAACGACGTCAAAGTGGGCAGCCCGACCATGGGACTTACTGCGGCGAATACGCGGATCGCGGAAAAGCGCAACGATATAAAAAAAGTGCTGCGCGCGCTGATTCGCGGACTTCGCTTCGTGCGCGACCGGCGCGAGGAAACTGTCGCGATCATGTCCCAGTGGCTCGGTCAGAAACCGGACGTCGCTTCCAAGTCGTACGATCTGGTTCTGCCCGGTTTCAGTTCCGACGGCAGCATCAGCGATGCGACCATGCAAGCCATCATCGATTTGCGCGTGCAGACCCTCAAGCTGCCCCGACCCACCTCCCTCGATCAGGTGCGCGATTTCACCCCGCTCCGCGAAGTGCAAAAAGAATTGAAACTACACTGAGCCAATCAAGTTCTTTCACCCCTTACGCCTAACCCCTTACGCTTTCTAATCCTCCACCACCTGCACCGCGGCCTCCACGCCTTTGGCGCGCAAAATCCGCACGTATTCGCTCTGGATTTCCGGCGGCTCTTCATTCATCGGGATCATCGTCCAGAGCGGGTTACGAAAGCGGTCGTGGCTGTATTTGGGACTGTCGCCGCGCATGGCGAAGTGGCGCATCGCGCCTCCCGCCGTATTGAAGTGGCCGTGCCACATAAGATCGTCCGGCGAATAAACAGTGCCCACCTTGAAGGGATGAAGCTGCCGCTCTTCGCCGTCTTTCCAAAGAACCACATAGCCTTCGCCCTGCGTGATGATGATCACCGCGCCGGGACCGTGACGATGAAACGTGCTGCGGCAGCCCGGCGGAAATTCGGAAACGTGACAACCGTAGGTGGTGTCGGCGAGCGTGAACCGCATGTGCTTCACGCCTTTGCCCTTCATCGGAAAATCGTCGAGTGGGAATTGATTCGCGTCCGGCACCAGATTGGTTTCCCAGTAACGGTCGGTCACGTGTTTGTTGTAGCGCAAAAAATCGTCGCCTTCATGGAAACGATCGCGGAAATCGAATGGATTGCGAAAGATGAAGTCCTCGTTGTGAAAAATGTTGATCATGCGTGGACAGGTGGTGCCAACGAAGAGCCGCACCGCCTCGTCGCGCGAGCCGTTGTAATGAATGTAAGAGGCGTTCAGCGGAATCGCGAAAATCGCGCCTCGTGTCCACTCGAAGGTGATCTTCGCGCCGCCCTCGTGCCACACCGAGGTGGCGCCGCGCCCTTTGGCGACGTAGATAATCTCTTCGAACAGATGACGCTGCGGCAAGGTCTGCGCTCCCGGCGCAATCTCGCACACATAGGCGTCGGTCTGCTGCTGGCTCGAAAGATTGAGATAACAACCCGCCGCGCCCATGCGCTGCCATTGGCCCAATTCCAGCGTCGTCACGTCTTCGACGACGTTGCCTTTAATGATCGGGATTCCCTCCTTGGCCTGCAGCTGGTCGTAAGGGGTCGGACCGAAATCGAGATGCTCACGAAAAGGCAATAGCATTTTACTCGCTCCCCGAGATTTTCTTTTGTCATAACATGAATCGAATTTAGGGTCATCGCAGGTCCGTCTGGATGTTTTCTTTATAAGACTACTTTTTTCCGGTTCACAACCGGGTCACAATGAAGATGTGGTAGATAACCCGCAAGGTGCCGCCATCGGCCTACAGCCAGTGGCCCTATCAAGACCGCTCGGGCTCAAAAATCGCAAGCTCGATCTGCTCTGGGTCATTCTCTCGCTGATCCTGGCCCTATTTACCTGGCGCTACGCCATTCCCGATAGGTATACGCCGATCGAGCTTTTCGTCATTCTTCACATCCAAGCCGCGCTGATCTTCGCCGTCCGCCAGCCGGCGCGCTACTCGACCCGACGTCCCCTGGAAATCCTGGTCACGATTCTATCGTTGACTTACTTTCTCGCCTTTGAGCTCAACTCCAGGTCTTCGGCGCCAATGGCGCTCGCGGGTGGCATCGTCACGGGCATCGGGTCCGTGCTGACGATCGTTTCCGTTCAGTCTCTGGGTCGGAGCTTTGCCGTGCTTCCTGCGCTGCGGGAGATCCGCACCTCCGGCATGTATCGCTTTGTGCGCCATCCGATCTATCTTTCCTACATCGTCGCGGCGCTCGGCACTCTCATGCGCCACTCAAGCCTCCACAACACCGCAGTGGTCCTGGCCGGTATCGGTTTGATGCTGTGGCGCATCCGGTTCGAGGAGCGCTTGCTCACGCCGGATGAGGGCTATCGGAACTACGCGGCTAAAGTACGTTATCGCTTGATTCCTGGTTTGTACTAATCTGCGGGCGTGGAATTGAATGTCCAGTGTTGCGCGCGCCCACGGCTCTTTCGTATATTCCTTGAATGAAGAGCAGTCTTGAGCCCGGTCTTACGCGAACCGCGACCTACATGACAACCTTGGACATGCGCGCGCGCCAACTCGAAAAGGACGTCTTTTCGACGCCGGCGATGGTCGGTCTGATGGAACGCACCTGCGTCGATCTCACCGAGCCCCATCTCGATCCGGACGAGCAAACGGTCGGGATTCACGTCGACATCTACCACCTCGCGCCGACCAAAATAGGCCAGAGCGTCACAGTTAACGCCGAAATCCTGGAAGTGAAAGAGAACAAGATTCGCTATTCGGTTTCGGCCGAAAACGATCAGGGAGTGAAGATCGGCGCCGGCAAGCACCGGCGCGCGGTCATCAACACCCGTCGTTTTGGCGGCGCGTAAAGATAGTTTAGCGAGGAGGATAGTTATGAAGCTCTTTTCCTATCAGCCCTGACCCTACGCGCACAGGACAAGGATTGTCCTGGCCGAAAAGAAACTTCCTTTCGAACTCATCGAGTGCGATCTTGCCAATAAACCGGAAGATCTTCTGAAACTTAACCCCTACGCGAAAGTTCCGGTACTGGTAGATGGCGTCGGCGTGATCTACGAGTCGGCGATCATCAACGAATATCTCGAGGAAAAATATTCGACCACCCCGCTCATGCCCAAAGATCCCCTGCTGCGCTCCCGCGCGCGCATCTGGATCGACTACTGCAACACGCGTTTGCAGCACGCCGCCGGCTACATCGCGCACAATTATGAGGTCGAGAAATCGAAAGAGAGGCTGCGCGGCTACCTGGCGACCCTGGATCGAGAAATGAAAGATCGGGAATTCCTCGCCGGAGAATATTCCCTGGCGGACATCACCTACATCCCGTTTTTCTGTAGATTGCAGCGCTACCAGACTGAGATCGGCGATGACCTGCCGCACCTGAAAGCCTGGATGGCGCGGTTGCTTGATCGGCCAGCCGTACGCTCGACACCCTGACAGGATTTGATGCTGCTACGATTCGCGTGACGAATGAACGTAGCAGGCGAAAAATTAGAACCCTAGCGCTGAAAAGTAACACGCAGACCGACTTCGGAAACCCTCCCTGGGCTCTCCGACGAGAGCGCCACTCGATTGTCCGAGTCGTGCGGCGCCATGAGCAGTGAAATCAACGAAAAGAACGCAAAAACCAACGCCAGCAAGGTAATCGGTAGACCCTTCATAACTGCCTCCTAAGTCCAGAACGTCACGGCAGACATGATGGTAGACGAGTTGCGCGTGAGTTTGTTTACTGCTCTAGAGGAATTCATGATCTACTCTACTGCTTCCACCCGGTCGTTTCAGCAACCCTTATGCCCTTTACAGCCCCGGCCAAATCCGGTGTTTGCGCGTATTCTTTGGACCTGTCAATGATGGATTCGCGCACATTATTGCGCCTCATGGCCGTCGAGTGTTCTGTATGCTAGCGGGGCCAGGTTTACCTCACTGCGCTTTTATCTTGACGCTTTTGCACCATCCGCCTATTTTAGCCGCCAAGATGCGCGACGTTTTTTTCGAGGTATTTTCGTGCGATCCGATACGGTGAACCGCCTCCAGCCAACGTTGATTGCGGGCCTGCTGGCCATCCTGTCCTGCGCTGTCTTTGCAAGCGTCGGCGCGGCTCGGCCACTGCGGGTCGCTTATCTGAGCACTTCGGCGACCATGGCGCCCGTATGGATGGGAAAGGAAACCGGCGCCTTCACCAAGGAAGGCCTCGACATCGAAGTGCTTTCCATGTCCTCGAGCAGCGCGATTCCGGCATTGATAGCCAACGAGATCGACGTGGTCGAAGTTTCCGCTGCGCCGGTGATCACGGCCTCGGTGCGTGGCGTCGATGTGGTGTTCATCGCCGGCTTGCTCAACACGATGATCTGGGATTTTTACGCGCGACCGGAAATCAAAACCGTCGAGCAGCTCAAAGGCAAAATCATCGGCACCGATCGGCCGGCGACCCCGGTCGCCTACGGCACGCTGGTCGCGCTGAAAAAAATGGGACTCACGTCCAAAGACGTTCAGCTTCGCCCCCTCGGCAGCAGCCCGCAGATCGTCGCTGCGTTCTACGCCGGGCAGATCGCCGGCGGCGTCGGCTCACCGCCCGCCAGTTTTCTTCTCGAGCGCGCAGGCTTTCACTCCTTGGTGAGTTTGCTGGATGTGCCCTATCAGAACGTCGGTCTGGTCGTGCGGCGGAGCCGCATGGACGAGCTCAGCGCGCGCCTGGTGCACATGCTGCGAGCGGTGCGCTCCGGCATCGAGCGGTTTTACTCCGACAAACCGTTCGCCATGAAGGTCATCGGCAAGTACGCTAAAGAAAACGATCACGAGGTGCTTAACCGCAGCTACGAGTTTTACAAAAAGGCCGGATTTCGCCGCGAGCTGGTGACGTCCGAGCCGGGGCTGCAGGGCATTCTCGATTTTCTCTCCGAGTCGATCCCGGAAGCCAAAACCGCCAAACCCGCGCAGTTCTTCGACGACCGTTTCGTGCGCCAGGTGAACAGCGGCAAATAGCTTCTCTTGCTCTGACCTGGAATTCCCGATTATGACCATCATCGACGCTCAGGTTCACGTCTGGCCGCCGGAATCGCCGGAGCGGCGATACGTCACGGAAGACGCTTCCAAGCCGCATCGACCGATCCCTCTCACTTACGACCGCCTGCTCGGCGAAATGCATTCCGCCGGCGTCGATCGCGCGATCCTGGTGCCGCCTTCGTGGGAAGGCTATCGAAACGACTATGCGCTCGAGGCCGCGCAAAAATATCCAAAACAATTTGCCGTGATGGGCAAAGTCCCGCTCGACGACCCCACCAGCAGAAGCAAGCTGCCCAAATGGCTGGAGCAACCGGGGATGCTCGGATTTCGCATCAGTTTTCGCCACAGCGGAACGCATTCCTTTCTTGACGATGGCACCGCGGACTGGTTCTGGCGCGATTGCGAGCGTTACGACATCCCCGTGATGGTGTTTGCGCCGTTCGCCGTAAAAAAAATTGGTGAAATTGCTGCGCGCCATCCTGGGCTGCGGGTCATCGTCGACCACATGGGACTCAACGTCCAATGGAAAGGCAAAGACCTCGGACCCGGCGTCGATGTCGTTCTCGGCTTCGCGCGCATGCCTAACGTGGCCGTCAAAGCATCCTGTCTGCCCTGCTACGTCGACGAGGGCTATCCCTACCCAACCTTGCATCCGCAGATTCGGCGCGTCGTCGAAGCGTTCGGTCCGCAGCGGGTTTTCTGGGGCACCGATCTCTCGCAGCAGCCGTGCAGCTATCGTCAAACCGTGACCTTGTTCACCGACGAGATCGATTTTCTGTCGGCCGAACAAAAAGAATGGATCATGGGCAAGGGCCTCGCCAGCTGGCTCCGCTGGCAGATCGATGAGTAAAAGGATTCCGGCTAACAACTCGATGCTTGCGAGGCGAATAGCGATTCCCCCGGTATCGCTGGCTTTGGTTTTCTTCGTCGGCGCGATTTCTCTCGCCGCCGCGGCTTTCGCCCAGGAGCGTGTGCGTGCCGGCTACAGCGGCATCTCGGGTTACCAGGTGCCGCTCTGGATTGCTGCCGACCTCGGACTATTCAAAAAATTCGGCCTCAATCTCGACCCTGTGCTTTTTCGCGGCGGCGCGGAGTCGACCCTCGCGCTCAGCAACGGCGAGATTCAATTCGACGTGGTGAGTCCGCAACCGCATATAGCGGCCGACCTGTCCGGTGGCGACATCGTCATCATCGGCACCTACTTCAACAAGCACACGTACAGCGTCGTCGCGCGCAGCGGCCTTCGTTCCCCGCAGGATCTTCGCGGCAAGAAGATCGGCGTGCTGTCGGTGATTGGTCTGAATCAAATTGTCGTCGCCGCCGCACTCAGACACTGGGGCATGGACGAAAAAAGCGTCACCCTAGTGCGCGCTGGCGGCAGCCGCGATCGCCTGAACGCACTGCAAAGTGGACTCATCGATGCCACCGTGCTGACCGGCGCATTTGTCGATCGTGCCCGAGCGGCCGGGCTGCCCGTGCTGCTCGATCTCGGCGATCTCGAAGATTCGTTTCCGACCGTGAGCATGATGACCACGCGAAGTTTTGCCTCCAAGCGCGCCCTGGTGAAGAGCTTCCTTCAGGCGATCAGCGAAGCGAGCCACATCTTCAAAACCGATCCGGCCCTGGGTCAGAAAAGTCTCGCCAAATGGATGCGCACCCAGGACAGAGGCATTCTCGACAGCGCGTACAAAAGTTATGCGCCGCGCATTTCTTTCCCGCCCTACACAAGTCTGGCGGGCGTCCAGGTCGTAATCGACGACCTCGCCAACAGCCGTCCCGACGCCCGCGGGCGCAAGGCGCAGGAGTTCGTCAACGAGGAAATTTTGCGCGAGCTGGACCAGCAGGGATTTTTCAAGACGCTGCAAAAAAGATAAGCGGACACACAAACAGCAAAGGAGAGAGAGGATGTGGTACATCGTGCTTTCCCATTCACTGCCTGAAAAGGAAACCGACAAGCAGGAAAATTACGAGGAGCATCGCCAATGGCTGGACGACCAGCACCGGGCCGGGCGATTGCTTTTTTCGGGCCCGACCACCGACGGCCGCTTCGGCATTTACGTAATGCTGGCGGCGAATTTGGACGACGCCAAATCGCTGGCTGCCACCGATCCGCACCACGTCCGCGGCATTCGCCGGATGGAAGTTTTGGAATGGCGCGCCCACCGTGCCTTTGCACTAAACGGTCCAAGCATCGCCGAGGTGGAAAAGATGGCCAAAGCGAAATGAGCTTCGACATTTGTGTTCCTCATCGCGGACCGGCGTCCGGCGCGCAATAGGATCGATGACGTAAAGTCGCATTCCTTGGCAAACGCAGAAACAGTTGCCGAAATTCTTATGCTGTGGCACCGTCGTTGCTCAGAGAACGTTACAAGCCCGTAAAGTAATCCCATCGGCAGGAGGCGGAAAATGAATCGAGTAATTTCTCTGAGGTTCGGGGTGTTGGCATTTGCAGGGGTCGTGTTCATCGGTTGCTCCGGCGGTCCCATGACCACCCGCGAAAAAGGCGCCGGCATCGGCGCTGTAGGCGGCGCCGCCGCCGGCGGGATTATAGGCGCCACGGTCGGACATCCCGGCGCGGGCGCGGCTATCGGTGGCGCTCTCGGTCTCGGCGCAGGGGCCTTGGTCGGCGACTACATGCAGGGCCAGGAACAGCAGCAGTACCAGGCCAACCAGCAGCAGATCCAGCAGAACCAGCGCACCATCAACCAGAACAATCAGCAGATCCAACAGCGCCGGCAGACAGAATATTAAGCAGCTCGAATCGCTTCAAACGAAAAAGAGGATTCAGAATTTCTCTGAATCCTCTTTTTGTTTTTTGGTAAGCTGAGTTTTAGTACTGACCGTTGACCTGTGTCGTCCTCAGACTGGCTTTGGTTTTTTTGCCTCGATCGCTGGCTTCGTACTGCTGCAGCGCCGCGACCGTCCTAGGTCCCATCACGCCATCGAACGGCCCAGGATTGAAACCTGCGTCGCGGAGGCGAAGCTGCAAGACGCGAATCTCCTCTCTGGTCTGAGGAACGTCAGCTGCGCGGGAAGTCTCCACGGAAGAAACCGCCACCGCGCGTCCTTTCACTGGAGCGGCTGCCGCAGTCGAGGCGATACCCGCCTGAGGCTCGCGCGGCGAGTTGGCATCGTTCAGCGCCGTCGCGGCTTCGGTCAACACCGGGCAATTGGTTTTGAGTTGAGCGAGGGTTCGGCGCGTTCGCGCGCCGAAGATTCCATCCGCCGGACCGGGATCGAATCCGGCGTTGCGAAGCTGAACCTGAATCACCTGGTTTTCCTGGCGGCTAGGCGTGGCTTTGATCGGCGCACCGCTTCCGTCAAAGTCGTCGAGCAGCGTCTTGGCCTTGTCGCAGCCTGCCTGATAACGCCCCAAGGCCGCTTTCGTGCGGGTCCCGGCGACTCCGTCCGCGGGACCGGGATCGAAACCGGCATCTCTCAAGCGCAGTTGAATTCGCCGGAGCTCATCCACAGTAAAACTGCGCGGCATGAAGGTTTCGGCTCTCGGTCCTTCCAGAGTGACCTGAACGGGCGGCGTTTGCGGCTCGACAGGCGGCGCGACCGCACTGGACTGGGATTCGCTCGGCGGTGTTTCCAACAGCGCGCATCCCGAAGCGAACATCACAAAAGTAGCGATGACAAAAGTTGACTTGTTCACGAAGCTTCTCCTTTCGAGGAAAACGGCGTCGGAATACGCAAGCCGGGGGCCGTTCCTCAGATGGAACAGAGTCGCGCTAACACATCAAATCGCATCATGCTGGGAGTCGAGAACGAACGCACATCGCGCGCTGATTTGAGGCGCAACTAGGAATTGGCGAGCGCTTGGTGTACATCTGGCGCTGTCTCTGTGAAGTCAGCGCCACCATGACAGAAAGTCACAAACGTCACGAAAAGCGCGTGCCGCGACGGCAGGGGCGGGATCAGGGAAACCGGCGATGACCCTGTTAACGCGAGCCAACTTTTCTTGGTCCCGCACTTACGGCGCCTGCCTTTGTTTTTTGCTGCTGACCGGTTGCGCCAAATCAATTCATCACGACGAGAAGCTCGCCGCAAAACGCGCTCTCGAATTCGCCCGCATCGTGCTGGTCGACAAGAACGCCGACAGAGGCTACGAACTTCTCGCCACCAACGGCAAACGTCACGTACCGCTCGACAAGTTCAAGCAGACCGTCGCGTCGATGAATGCGCGCGGCTATCCGACCCGCGTGACCGCGACCGATTACGAGCCCATGCCGGGCGAGTCGGCGATTTACATTTATTTGCAGGGCCAAATCGGTGACGAGCAAACCCACTACCGGTTCACTCTGGAAGGCAGCGCGGCCGATGACTACCACGTTCTCAAGATCGATCAGGGCAGTGCTTTTCCCACTTTCTCCAATCAAAAGCGCAAATTTGAACCGCCGTTGAGCGCGCCATAGCTGCGAGAAAACCAGCCATGCGTTTCGGCATCCAACTCTATCCGCCGCGGGTCGCGCCCGAGATGGCCGATTACGCTGCGCGCGCTGTATCTCAATACCGCTTCGACAAAGTGTGGGTGCCCGACCACCTGACCTACGAGAATGTGTTCGTGATACTGGCTACGATCCTCAGCCGCACCGACGCCGACGTCGGCACTTCCGTGGTGCAGCCGTTCAGCCGCACGCCGGTCGACCTGGCCTCGAGCTTCGCCACCCTCGCGCACCTTGCTGGCGAGCGCACAGTTACGGTCGGCATCGGTGCGGGCTCGCCGTCCTCCGACATGATTCGCAAGCGCAACCGCGTCGACATGACTCGCGAGACCATCCTCTTTCTGCGCGAGATGTTCGCCGGACGGCGAATTGCCTTCGAAGCGTTTCCAATGCTCGCCGAATTTTTTCGCCTCGATCCTTCCGCCGAAGCCTTCCTGCGCCTCCCGCCCGCGCGAGCGCCGGAGATCTTCGTCGCCGCGGCCGGCCCGAAGATGATCGAGCTCGCCTGGGAATTGGGCGACGGTTTGATCATCAGCAACCTTTCCTTCCCCACCGCTCTGGTGCGTCAAGGGGCGCTCGATCTGGCAATGCGAAAACTCGCCGAAGCCCGCCGCGCCCGCAACGAAGCGCAGTCGTTTACTAAAGTTTTGCACCTGCACGTCTCGGTGGCACGCGACGGCGCCGCTGCCAAACGCTGCGCCAAGAGGATGGGAGCCGGCGCGCTGATCCAGGGACATTTGCTGAAACAGCGCATGCTCAAGCTCCCCGTTCCCACCGCAATAGTCAACGCTGTCCACGCCGGCAAAGCAGAGGGAAAAACTATCGATGAGATGATCGATCTCGTGAGCGACGACCTGCTCGCGGAAGTCGGGACAGTCATCGCCGGCACGCCCGCCGAATGCGTCGTCGGCATCGACGAAATGCTCCGCGCCGCGCGCACTCACCGTTTCGACATCATCGACATCGCTTCGCCCCTTGGCCCGGACTGGAACGAAGCGATCGACTTGATATGCCAGGAGATCATCCCTGAATTAGAACGGCGGGCCGAAAAATACTGCGCCCTATAACGGGTAAAATGCCGCTTGCGCGGCACCCGAGGTTTCAGATATTTCCACATGGAGACACCCGATGGCCGCGGAATTCATCGACATACTGAAAATAGAAGAATTGGAAATCGGACACAGCAAAAGGGTGCTGTTCAGCTCGGATCATTTTCATACCTGGGTGCACGGCGATTACCCCGGCACCAAGGGACCGATGCACAAGCACACCGCCGACCAGCAGTTCTATTGCGTCCAGGGCCAGTGCACCTTCCACTTCCCTGACGCGCCGTCGCGCGCACTCAACCCGGGCATGCTGGTGACGATCCCCGCGGGCCAGCTCTATCAGCTCGACAACACCGGCGACGAATACATGATCCTTCTCGGCGCCCGCGCCGAGCCTTCGGGCAATCCGCGGTTTACCGCGAAAAACACGGAAGTCGGCCACGGCGACTTTGCAAAGAAAAACCTCGACAAGATCAAAGCGCCGGAAGACAAGAAGGCACGCGCCCGCGCCGAATCGTGATGTTGACTGCCGCGCCGGTTCGATTTAATTCTCGTAGCATGAATCGTCCACACAGACATCCGATCACGGTTTCGGAGGAATTATGACCGCCACCAAACGACTGCCCGTCTTCGAAAAGTTCATTCAAGACCTGCGCGCCGCCTGGGCCGACCTTCCGGACATGGAAGCGCGCATGAAAAAAGGCCAGAGGCTCCTCGAGGGATTGGTGATGGACGAAGGCCTGCGCCAGGTATCTAAATCGTGGCCGTCCACCGAAGGACGCAAGAATCTGCTCTTTTATCAGGATCCGGATTATGGCTTCGCCATCAACGGCGTCGTGCGAGTGCCCGGGCGCAAGGGCAGCATTCATGATCACGCCCACGCCTGGACCGCTTACGGATTATTGGACGGCACCGAGAGCCTGGAACGATTCCGGCGCGTCGATGACCGCAGCAAAGAAGGCTACGCGAAACTGGAGTTGGAAAGCGTGACACAAGGCACGCCGGGCAAAGTCGATCTGGTGCCGCCGTACGATATTCACGCCGAGCAAGGCGGCTCGACTCGGTCGGTCGCGATCATCCTGCGTTCGGAACGGGTGGCGGGCAAGGTGCCACAGGGAAGCTACAGCACGGAAGGAAATCTGTACCGTCAGATCGAAGGACCGACGAACATTCCGTTCGAGATTACTGAATGACGAAAGGGGCGGGTTTCAAACCCGCCCCTTTGTGCTGCGCGAACCGATCACGTAACCAACAGAATATCGACTACACCCGCTTAAGGGCTGCTGCTAAATCCGTGATCAAATCGTCGGCGTCTTCGATGCCGACTGAATAGCGAATTAGATTGTCTTTGATGCCCACCATCAGCCGCTCTTCCGTGCTGAGCTCGTAAAAACTCATCAACGCCGGCTGCTCGATCAAACTTTCTACGCCGCCGAGAGACGGTGCGATCTGCGGGATCCGGCAACCATCGACGACCCGCGAAGTCGCTTCGAGATCGCCCGCCACCTCGAACGACACCACACCACCGTAGCCACGCATCTGCCGGCGCGCGATCTCGTGCTGCGGATGGCTCGGCAGACCGGCGTAGTGAACCGCCGCGACTTTCGGATGGACTGCGAGGAATTCCGCGAGCGACTGGGCGTTGGCATTCTGCCGCCCGATGCGTAAGGCGAAAGTCTTCAGACCGCGCACGAGCAGATAGGCCGCAAGCGGGTCGAGGATCGCTCCGGTGACGTGCTGCAAAGAACGAATGCCGTCCACCAGCTCGGCGCTACCGAGCACGGCGCCAGCGAGCAAATCGTTGTGGCCGCCAAGATATTTGGTCGCCGAGTGCAGCACGAGATCGATACCGAATTCCAGCGGGCGCTGGTTGAATGGCGTCGCGAAGGTCGCGTCGATCAACGTCTTCACCCGATGGCGCCGGCCGATGTCGGCGAAGCGCTCCATATCGACGATGCGATTGTACGGATTAGTCGGCGATTCGCTGACCAGGAGACGGGTGGTCGGCCGAATCGCCTCCGAGATCGCCTGATAATCGCCGGCCGGCACGACAGAAACTTCGATGCCATAACGGTGTAGCGTCTGGGTTAGAAACTGCCGGGTGCGCCGATAGGAGTCGTCGGTGACAACCACGTGGGAGTTGTGCGAGAGCACCGCGTACATGGCCGTGGTAACCGCGGCCATCCCGCTCGAGAACAACAAACAATCCTCCGCGCCTTCGAGGGCTGCGAGTTTTTGCTCGGCGACCCGCTGGGTCGGATTACCGTAACGGCCGTACTCTTCGCGCTCGATCCGGTGCTGAAAATGATCGTGCAACTCCTGTGTGTCGGCAAACGTGTAGGTCGCGGTCTGAACGATCGGCATTGCCAGAGAATTGCCGAGCTTGGGGCGAGGCTCGCCGCCGTGCACGGCGAGAGTGCTGAAACCCGGCGCTTTTTCCTTGGAGCCGAGCGCCGTTGACTGCCGCGGCGCGTCGGTTTCCTCTGCGCGCGCGCAGGGAGTTTCCTTTGGCTTGCCGCTCATCAGCTGTCCAGCAGGCGCACGCGCTCGACGTAGCGCGAAATCGCATCGCTGATCTTTTGCGGATCGGCCGCTACTTCCACCGGACGGTTTTGCTGAGAACCCTGAACGTCTGGCAGCGTATCGAGGTGATAGGCGATTTTTTGGTCGGCGAATTTTAAGCCGTGGGCGGTGGAAATCACTACGACCCGCTCGTGACCGCGAATAATTTTTTGGTCGACCAGCTTGCGCAGCGCGGCCAGCGCGACCCCGGTATGCGGGCAATTGAACATGCCGGTGCGGTCGGCGCGCGCCACTTCTTCCGCCAATTCCAGCTCGGAAGCTTGCTCCACCACTCCGTTAAAGCGCTGAAGGGTCGCGATCGCCTTGCGAATGCTCACCGGATTGCCGATCTGGATCGCGCTCGCCAACGTTTTCCGCGCGGTCATCGGCTCGAAATTCTCGAAGTGTGTCAGGAACGATCGATAGAGCGGATTGGCATTTTCCGCCTGCGCAACACAGATGCGCGGCAGCTTCGAAATCAACCCCAGGTCGTACATCATCAGAAAACCCGCGCCGAAGGCGCTGACGTTGCCGAGATTGCCGCCGGGTAGAATCACCCAATCCGGCACCTCCCAATCAAACTGCTGCACGATTTCAACGGAAATCGTTTTTTGCCCCTCGATGCGCAAGCTGTTCATCGAGTTGGCCAGATAGATGTGCTTGTGCTTGGTGACTTCCTGCACCGCCGCCATGCAGCCGTCGAAGTCGGTGTCGAGCGACAGCACCAGGGCACCGTTGGCGAGCGGCTGCACGAGTTGCGCGGGCGAGACCTTATCGCGCGGCAGGAATACCACCGTCGGTATGCCCGCCGCGGCACCGTACGCGGCGAGCGCCGCCGAAGTGTCGCCGGTGGACGCGCACGCTACGGCGTCGATGGGTTCGCCGTTGGCGATCATTTGGTTCACCACCGACACGAGCACGGTCATGCCTAGATCTTTGAACGAGCCGGTGTGGGAATTGCCGCACTGTTTGACCCAGAGATCTTCCAGATGCAGTTGCTTGCCGTAGCGGTTCGCCCAGAACAGATTGGTATTACCCTCGCAGGTGGAAACGACGTTCGCGTCGTTGAGGAACGGTACGACCCACTCTTTCTTGGCCCACACTCCCGAGCCGTAGGGATAGCTGTTCTGCCCAACCCGATCGTCGAAAAGCTTGATCCAAGCCCCCGCTGCTCGCGACTTCAACGCCTCCATGTCGTGGCGCACTTCGAGCAGATCGCCGCAGGTCGGACAGCGATAGATGATCTCGAGAAGACTGTACTGTCCCGGACAGCCGTTGATGCACTGAAACCAGGCGTTATAGCTCATGGCCGAAGACCTCTCTCGAACCTGCAGTTTCTCCAAAACTCACCGGTCGCTCCCCTTCTGAAATAAATCGAGGATCGAGGATAGAAGATGGAGGATTGATCGGATTCTCACTATCTTCCATCCTCAATCCTCCATCCTCGACCCGGACTCAAGGATTCGCATCGATCCACACCTTGGCGAGATTGATGACAAATTTCTCGGCATCCTCGCCGGTTTTGAATCGGTCCGACAGCCCGCCAATAGTATGAGAATGGCGCCGGCCTTCGGTTTTCCAGGTGATTTCCGCGCCCGCGCTCCACTGTCTGTCGCTTTGATTAAACGATGCAAAAGCGATGATCAATCGGTCGTTGTGATACAAATTGGCCACGCATGCGATTATAGACAGGTCGCCAGCTGATTGCCAATAATGACGCTTTCGGTTGTATCTTTGCCGAAACTCCTTTCGTCCGAGTCATCGAGACGCGCCCGGCGGCGGCTTGCCGCCGGATCAACGGGCATCCACACCCTCTCCGCCTGACATAACCCTTCGCCGTCGATTCCCAGGAATGCTTCCCTTTCGTTTTGCTTCCAATGGCTTGTCCTTTGCGCTTGAGAGCGGTGGGATCCGGCAACAGCAGTGGTAGGAATTTAATCAACCAGGAGAATCAGCGATGGACACGGCACTGGCTTTTATTGAACCGACTGACAGCGGGGTATTGGAAGACCTTTTCAAAAAAATCACCCGCGACGGCGAGAAAAGACTGATGCTGGCGATACTCGAGAACGCCACCGAAGATTTCCAGAAATATGCACTGGCCACCGACAAACGCCGCCGCCAGCTATTTGAGGACGCGGAAGCATGGATTTTCGACGGCGACGATCACTCGCTCTTTTCCTTC
>Ga0310810_10004594_pt1 | contig 15298 bp, 12 predicted proteins | sample NCmetagenome_FD_207641 | JGI IMG/M metagenome (GOLD analysis project Ga0310810, IMG submission 207641) | Soil microbial communities from experimental microcosm in Duke University, North Carolina, United States - NC | ecosystem: Engineered > Artificial ecosystem > Soil microcosm > Unclassified ...
CTCCGGTATAGACCGTCACCCATGTAACCGGAATGCACCATTGAACAAGTTGGTAGCGGGGGCAGGATTTGAACCTGCGACCTTCGGGTTATGAGCCCGACGAGCTGCCAGACTGCTCCACCCCGCACCAGGAGGGCCGCGCATTCTACAAGCCGGACCCGCGAGCGGCAATACCGAAGCTAGCGCCGCAGATTGATGGGGAGTCAGCGGCACTCGCTGGACCGCCCTGTACGGCCGGCCAGCCCTGCACAGGGCCCCGCTGACCAATCGATCATGAAATAGCGGCGGCGATCCTCTTTGCCATGGCCGCTGCTGCCTCTCGATCGGCGTTCTTTGACGGCCATCCGACGCCGAGGCCTTCGCGCGAGTTCGGTTTAGGGATGATGTGAAAGTGAACGTGGGCAATGGCTTGGTGCGCGCCTTGGCCATTGTTCTCGAGCACGTTGTATTCCTTCACGCCCGTTGCCGCGACCACGGCGCGGCACAGGCGTGGCAGCACACGTCCCACAGCAGCGGCCGATTCATCCGACAGGCGGTCCAGGGTCTCGGCCGGCTCCTTCGGAACCACCAAGACGTGCCCCTCCGAGAGCGGATTGATATCGAGGAACGCCAGGACCTTCTCGTCCTCGTACACCTTATTACAAGGAATCTCGCCGCGAACGATCTTGCCGAACACCGTGTCTACCATGGGGCGATCCTCGCAGGGTCTTGAGCTTTCGCGAGCATTGTCGCTCAGGAGGGTCGCAGCCCGGCAAGGCCTTTATGAATTCGCTTGCCGGATGCGTACACTTTCGGACCTCTCGTGGGCGAAGCGATGAGACGGAGATTCGGATGACCCTGCAGCGGTACCGCGGATCGAAACCTGCGATCAATCCGCGGCCGACGGTCGGACCCTCCATGATCGATCGCCGCCTGTTCCTGGCCGGGGCCACCGGCACGATGCTTAGCATCGCCGTCGGCACCGCATTTCGTCAGGCGACGGCCGCTGCCGCGCCGGCGGCGAGCGATTCCACCGCACGGCTCAACGCACTTTTCGATGCGTTCATGCACGAGCGCTTCAAGGAAAATCCCGAGCTCGTGACCGTTCTCGGTCTCGACAAAGACAAGAATGTCTGGGCGAAATCGAGACTCACGGATGCATCGGTCGCGCACGCTCACCAGGTCAAGCGCAACAACGCCGCGCGATTGAAGCGCCTGCGGGCATTCGGGCAGGGGTCACTGAGTGGTGCGGACCGCGCGAACTACGACACCGTCGAATTCCAGATGGAGACCATTGCCCGCAGCGAGCCGTTCGACTATGGCGATGTCGGCCGACCGTACGTACTCAGTCAGCTCACCGGTGCGTATCAGAGCGTGCCGACCTTCCTCGACCGCCAGCACCAGATCGCCGTAAAGGAGGACGCCGAAGCGTATCTGGCGCGGCTGCGTGCCTTCGCCCTGGTACTCGATCAGGAGACCGAGCGGCTGCGGCACGATGCGGCGCTGAAGGTGGTTCCTCCGGACTTTCTCATCGAGCGCACACTCGAGCAGATGCGCACGTTGCGCAGCGCGTCGCCGGCGGATTCGATCCTCAGCACCTCACTGGCCCGGCGCACCCAGCAGCTCGGGCTCACCGGCAACTACGGCAAGGAGGCCGCGCACCTCGTCGGCGCGGAAGTTTATCCGGCGCTCGACCGGCAGGCGAAGGCACTTGGTGAGCTGCGGCCGCGCGCCGTGCACGAGGCGAGTGTCAGGCGCCTTCCCGAAGGCGCCGAGTTCTACCAACTCGCGCTGCGCCACTCGACGACGACGGACATGGCCGCAGATGAGGTGCACGCGCTCGGACTCGAGCAGGCCAAGGCGCTCTCGGCCAGCATGGATGCGCTGCTGCGCTCGCAGGGCAGGAGCAATGGCAGCGTGGCCGAGCGGGCGCAGGCACTCGCCAAGGATCCGCAATACCTCTATGCGAACAGCGACACCGGGCGCCAGCAGATCCTCGATTATTGCAACGGCCTCATCAAGGCCCTGCAACCGCACCTGTCGCAATACTTCCGTATCCTGCCGAAGGCGCCGGTAGAGATCCGTCGCGTTCCGGCCTACACCGAAGCCGGCGCACCCGGAGGCTACTACCAGATTCCCGCACTCGATGGCTCGCGTCCCGGTGCGTTCTACATCAATCTGCGCGACACGAGTGAGTGGCCGCGCTGGAAACTGCCAACGCTCGTCTATCACGAGTCCGAGCCCGGGCATCACTTCCAGCTGGCGCAGGTGCTGGAGCTCCCCTCGTTGCCGCTCATTCGCAAGGCGGGTGGGGGCTTCTCTGCCAATACCGAGGGCTGGGCGCTCTATGCCGAGCAGCTTTGCGATGAGATGGGCATGTACGCCAACGACCCCCTGGGGCGGCTCGGCATGCTGCAATCCGGGCTGTTTCGCGCGGCGCGCTGCGTGGTCGACACGGGTCTCCACAGCAAGGGCTGGAGCCGCGAGCAGGCGATCGACTACATGGTGCAGACCACGGGTGACAACCGCAGCTCGATGACCACCGAGGTCGAGCGTTACTGCACCTGGCCCGGTCAGGCAACGAGCTACAAGGTGGGACAGACGCGCTGGCAGGCACTGCGCACGCAAGCACGAGAGCGGCTCGGAGCGAAGTTCGATATCCGCGATTTCCACGATGTTGGGCTCACGGCAGCGCCCATGCCGCTTTCGGTGCTCGAGCGGGTAGTCGATGAATGGCTGAAACCAGGTGGCGCATGAATACTCAGCTGAAGCCGTGCGCCTGCGGCGGCCGCCGCGCCTGCCGCGCCGGCGCGCTGCGCAGCTTCGTACAGTTGCTGAGCTTGTTACCGATGTGGTCGGCGAGTGTCGCGGGGGATTATCCGCCGCCCGTCGAGGGCGACTTCATCGCGCGGAATTTCCGTTTCGCTTCCGGGGAATCTCTGCCGGAGCTACGCATCCACTACCGTACCTTTGGCCAACCGCGCGCCGATGCCCAGGGCGTGGTGCGCAACGCGGTGCTCGTGATGCATGGGACCGGCGGCTCGGGCGCGAGTCTGGTGCGTGCGGAGTTCGCCGGCGAGCTGTTCGGGCCCGGACAGCTGCTCGACGCGACGCGTTACTTCATCGTGCTGCCCGATGGCATCGGTCATGGCAAATCCAGCAAGCCGAGCGATGGTCTGCATGCACGCTTTCCGCACTATGGTTATACCGACATGGTGCAGGCGCAGTACCTGCTATTGACGCAGGGACTGAAGGTGAACCATGCGCGGCTGGTGATGGGAACATCCATGGGGGCGATGCACACGTGGCTGTGGGGCGAGCAGCATGCGCAGTTCATGGATGCACTCATGCCGCTCGCGGCCCTGCCGACGCAGATCGCCGGCCGCAACCGCGCGTGGCGACGCACGATCATCGACGCCATCCGGAACGATCCGGACTGGAAGAGTGGGGAGTATCAAACCGAGCCCTCCGCACTGCGCACCGGGATCGAGATGCTGTGGCTCATGGGGAGCAATCCCGCGCTCAGGCAACAGGAGGCGCCGACCCTGGCGCAGGCGGACCAGGCACTCGATCGCTATGTCGAGAGCAATCTCAAGACCACCGATGCCAACGATCTCATGTACGCGCTCGCTGCGTCGCGCGATTATGATCCCGGTCCGGGTCTCGAGAAGATCGAGGCACCGCTTCTGGCGGTAAATTCGGCCGACGATCTCATCAATCCTCCTGAGCTTGGCATTCTCGAGCGCGAGATCAAGCGTGTCCCACATGGGCGCGCCATCGTGATCCCCTTCAGTGCGCAAACCCACGGGCATGGGTCGCATACCTATGCGGTGCTATGGAAGTCGTATCTGGAGGAGCTGCTGAAATCACCCGAGCGCTGATGCTCGATCATGCGCCGCGTACATGATGCGGTGCGAGCTCCGCGACGCTGTTGCAACCCAGCTGACCTAGCACCCGGTCGAGCTCACTGGTCAGGATCGCAAGCGCACGCTCCACTCCCGGCTCACCGCCCGCGATCAGCCCATAAAGCGTCGCGCGCCCGAGGAGCACCGCCTCGGCACCGAGCGCGAGTGCCTTGGCGATGTCGGTGCCGCGGCGAAAGCCACCATCGATGAGTACCGCCAGCCGCGCGCCGACCGCAGCTTTGATCTCGCTGAGCACCTCGATCGGCGCCACGCAGTAATCGAGCTGACGGCCGCCGTGATTGCTCACCACGATGCCATCGGCGCCGAGTGCCGCAGCCCGTTCGGCGTCGCGCGCGCTCAGCACGCCCTTCAGCAGCAGCTTCCCGCGCCAGTGCTCCCGGATCCAGGCAATGTCCTCCCAGCAGATCGTCGCCTCGAACAGGCGCGGAATCACGGTGCTCGCTCCCATCGGGGTGACGTTGGCAGGCACGAGTGGCTCGAGGTTGCGAAAGCGCGGCATGCCGTGGCGCAGGAGCACCTCCCACATCCAGCGCGGATGGCGCAAGGCATCGAGCGAGGCACGCCACGTCGGTTTGCCGGGGGCCCGGTACCCCCGTTGGTCCCATTCACGGTTGCCAAAGACGTTTGCGTCGGTGGTGAATACGAGCGCCTCGTAGCCGGCGGCGGCGGCGCGCCGCATGATCTCGCGGCCGATGGCGCGTTCCTTCACCACGTAGAGCTGCATCCACAGCCGGCCGCCCGCGCGGCTCGCGACTTCTTCCAGGCGCGTGGTGGAAACGGTGCTGAGCGTGTAGGGAATGCCGAGCTTCGCCGCCGCGCGCGCCAGGCACACATCGCCATCCGCATGCAGCAAGCCATTGAGGCCCGTCGGCGCGATCACGAGCGGGGCGTTCGCCGGCTGGCCGAGAATGGAGCTGCGCAGGTGGCGGCCGGAAGTGTTCACCAGTGTCTGCGGCATGAGGCGCAGCTGCGCGAGGGCCTCGCGGTTACAGGCGATGGTCGCCTCGTCCTCGGCGCCGCTCTCGACGTATTCGAACACGAACCCGGGCACGCGCCGGCGGGCGATGTCGCGCAGGTGCGCGATATTGAGCGCGCGCGCAATGTCGCGACTGGCGAACGGCCGGCGTTTCCAGGGCATGTGCTGCGCGTGCGCCGCCGCTCGCTATTACTCGTGCAGCGCCACGTGAATGCGCGCGGCGACGAAGGTGTTGGTGGCGCTGTCGTACTGCCCGTAAGCCACGAGACGGAAGATCTTGTTGCTGCCCTTGAAGTCGGCGGCCACTGCATTCGCGAAGCCCGTGGCATTGTTGTATACCGAGATGCCATTCGTGAGCGTGGTGCTGCCAACGGCCAGCTGCAGATGATTCTGGTCTGCACCAGTGCTCGTGATGAGTGGGCTCGCGGGTAGAGTCTTCAGATCGAGTGTTGCGGGCCCGGTGCGAATCTCGTGGAGGGTGCCGAGGTTGGCGTCCGCGAGATTCACCACCAGCCCGGCGGTCGAGATGTTGGTGAAGGGGGCGGTCGAGCCGCCGTTGATCCACTCGACCACGAGTGTCTGCAGTGAGTTCGGGCCCGGTGTGAGCGCGTGCGCGGCAAAATCGGGTGGCGCCGCGCCAAAGGGCGTGACCAACCCCTGCATCTGCAGCAGCTCACCGGTACTGGTGACCGGACCTGGGGGTACTGCGCTCGTGTCTACCGCGTAGGCGCTCGGCGTGGCGTCATGACCCGAGATGCCGGTGCCGGCAAAATTGAGCGCGGCGGGGGCGAAGGAGCCCAGTCTGGCCAGGTCGAGTGTGGCATCGGCGTTCTGGGTGCCCCAGAGTGTCGTCGACTGCAGCCGCACGAACCCGAGAGTTGCATCGATTCGGGTCAGATTGCTGGATGAGTCGGTAATGGGTTGCCCGGTGACCGTGAGATGCTGTCCGACCGATATGTCAGCGATCGTAAGTCCCGGTGTGGCACTCCCGTCCTGGTATACGGCGGTGCTGTTGCCGAGTATCACCGGTATGCTGTCGATGTACGCAGTGACTCCGCCGGGCGTGAGAAGGTAGGCGCCGCGCAACGTGATGGTGTCAGCGCTGCGGGCAGTGACGGTGCCGGTGAGGTAATACGCCAGCTGGCTCTCCTGGCTGATGCCGAAGTAGACCTCGGTGGCATTGAAGGTCGGAGTGACGCCCGAGAGATTATCCAGTGTGCCGTAAACCGCCAGGGGGCTGTTCTGTTGCTGCTGCGCGATCGTGGTGAGGCCCGCGGAACCGGTGTACACGGTCCCGTTGATGTTGAAGTAGGTCTGCGCGTTGGTATTGACGATCACCGACCCGAGTGCCGTCGATAGGGCGTAGAACGGGCGCGAGTTCATGTAGAAGCCGCTCGTCACGTCCTGGTTGGTTACGTAGAGGCCCCGCAGTCGCATGACAGTGGCATCTACGGGCTCGGGCGTGACGACGACGAAGGGTTGCACCTGCGCGTAACGCGGCGTGGTCGTGCTGGTGAGCTGGTTGGATGCGAGCAGGTCGAATTCGACCTGTAGCCGTACGGATTGGTTATGCGTGATGACGAGTGGATGGGTCGGGTCGAAGGTCACGATGACGCTGGCGGTCGTCAGGGCCGCGTTCGAGAGATTGACCGGCGCGGCTGACAGCGTCTCCCCGTCGATGTTGTACCAGACGAGCTGAGTCGCGCTCCAGTCGAGCGCCACCAACGCTGAAGTGTAGGTTCCTTCGGGGACAGCCGGGGCTTCCACCAGCTCAGTCATGGTGTTCAGCTGCGCCAGATCGGCCGTCAGGGGGATGGCCAGCGGCGTCACGACCGTGCCGTCGGTGCGGGTGAGCTCGATGGCGTCGATGTTGATGATGTAGCTGATGAAGTCGCTGCTGTTGGTCAGGTTACTCATGGTGACCACAGGCGTTCCAGGCGGGGGCGGGTGGCTGGTGCCACAGGCGGCGAGGACCATTGCGGCCGCGCAAACCGTGACGGGCAGCGCCCGCGCGCAGCGGGTCCGCCGTGGAGGAACGACTGTCATTTCGGGATATCCCCTTCGATGCTCACTTTTATGGGGCGCGGCTCGGGCGCCGTGGACTTAGAGGGCGCCGCGGGTATTACGTTCCCCGACAAATCAAGGGATTGACACCGGAGCGAGCCGCGCAAGGCGCGGTAGTGTACCGGTTTCGGGCGGGCTCAGTTGACCGTTAGAGCGATCGAGGCGCTCGTGCTCGTGCGCAGGTCGATGACCTGCGGATACCACTGCCGCTGTGCGGTCGTGGCGGGGTCGCTCGCGGTCGAATTCCAGGCTCGCACGGTGGCGTAGTAAACGGCATCCGGCGTTCCGCTGGGAAGCCCTGCCACCGTGACGATACCGCCTGTGCCCTGCTTCAGAACGGCATCGAGCGCTGTAGCAGCCACCAGTGTCCCATCGTGGCTCAGGAGCAGCTGCCCCTGGTCGTATTTGCCCGCAACGGCAGCCACCACCGTGGCGGACAGTGACCCTGCCGTGGCGCCCGACTCGAGTGCGAGAGCCGGCAGTACGACCATCGCCGTGCCCGATTGCTGCGAGACCTTGATCTTCGGATCGAGCGTACCGTCGTTGAACCCCGGGGCCGAGGCCGCCACGAGGTAGGTGCCGGCACTCTCCTTCGGCGCGGCGCTCACCACGGTAACCGAGCCGTTGGTCGACCACGTTCCCGAGTCGATGGTCCCTACTGACAGCGCCTGGTCATTGAACAGCACCTGATTGAAAGGATCGAGGGGGCTCGACTCGATCACGTACGGCACTGCGCCCTCGGTCCCGAGCGTCTGATAGAAGTTCACCACGGCACCTGCAGGAAGCAGTGCTCCGGGGGCAGTGGACACATTGGCCGCATAACTCGTGGGCGCGGGTGCCGCCGCGGCGCGGCGGGGGGTGAGCGTACCGATCTGCACCGAACTCACGTTCGTGTTCGTCGTGCCCGTGCTGGTGCTCGCGCCGGTGGTGGTACCAGTCAGAGTCGTCGTCTGGTTGGTGGTCGTCGAGGTGCTTGAAGGACGCGGAACCTTCACGCCCTTGATGATGATGGTGGCGATGTCCGGACCATGGATCACGACGTCGTAAGTGAGCGGTGAGGTCGTGGAGGAATTCGTCGCCAGCGGGTAGAGCAGAAAGCTCCCATCCGAGAGTACCGCGGTGCTGCTCACGACGATGTATCGTGAGCCATCCGCGCTCAGCGTCTCGGCGCTCACGCGGATGTTGGGCAGACCGCTGGTGCTGGTCGTGATGTTGGTGAGGCTCAGCTGCCCCGAGATGCCACTCGCTTGTGAAAGATCGTAGGCGGCGACCGCGTGCGCGCTCCAGAGAATTCCGTTGCTGCCGCTCGCGAAGTGAAACTGTACGAGATTGCTGGTGCCATCGAGCGCGGCGGCGAAGGAATTGTCCGGCGTCGTGCCGGTGCTGGTGGTCGTAGTTGCGGTCACTGCGTTGGAGGTGCCCGTCGTCGCTCCGAACGGATTGGTGCCGCTCGAGGTCGAGCCGAAGGGCAGCGCACCCGGAGTGGTGGTCGTCGTGCTGGTCCCCGTCAGCCCGGAATCGATGTTCCCCACCGGTACCTTGAGTGAGGTTGGGATACCGATCCCCTTGTCGGGGTTCAAAAGCTCGAGAGGCAGCTGGTGTGTCGTCCCGCCGGAGTCGACGTAGTCGGCTTCGAAGTTGTAAAGCGCTCCGGCGTTCTGCGCGGAGCTGGCGAGGGGAGCCGTGGGGTCGACGGGGATGAGACGCACCTGCGAATAGGTGCGGGCCGGAACCCGCAGACCGCTGGCGATGCTGCCGAGATTGCCGCCGTTCACCGCGACGAGATCCACGGTGCTCGGCGTCGACAGAACGTGCTTGTCCCAGCCGCTATCGTCCGGCCCCGCGGTTCCACTTTCGTTGAACCACACCTCCTGTATCGTGAGCCATACGTGCGAGTACTGCGCGGGAGTGTTGCCAGTGAGCGACATGTCGGTCTTGGCGCCGCAGCCGGCCAGCAGGCCGGCGGCGGCGAGGAGTGCGACGTGCAGGCGATGGTTCATGCCGGTCCCTGTGCAATGGCTGCCGGGGATGATGCTACGAAGCTCGCTCCCGCCGCAACGCGGCTGCGAGCAGGAGCTGTTTCGAATTGTCGACCCGTGGAGGGCGTCGCATCTTGGCAGCCGTCGCGCACTGGAGGTGCCCGGGTCGAGCCGCTAAAGCACCAGCTCTTCGAGGCAGGCTGCTGCGTCCGGTGGAGATTCGCAGCGACGATTTACCATTAACTGGCAGCCACGCCCACCAATGGGCCGTCGTCTCAGTTACGGCGCGCTCATGATTGCGTGCCGTACGGGCGCAAGCGGTGCATCCTCGATCAGCCTGACCGAGTTGCCCTCGGGCACTACGCCGAGCTCGTGCCACAGTGCCATCAGGTCGGGGGTGGTCGGAGTGTCCTTCATCTGCGCGTAGAGATCCTCGAGCGTCTTGGTGCCGACCGCGGCATCTCCGGTGCGCAGCACGCGCTCGATCGGCCAGTCGGTCGCGAGCCCGCCGCTCTCGCGCAGAATGGTGCGCAGTGCGTGCTGCAGCCCCAAGCGCAGCGCGGTGCGCCGCCGGATCTCGACATCGGCGAGCAGGCAGAACATCGCACCGCCCCAGTAGGTGCGCCCCCACGTGTGCGTGTGATCGAGACCGCGGTCGCCGGGCTCGGGCAGTCCGCGCCGCATGGCACGCATTTCCTCCGCCCACACGTCGACCTCGCTGCGGTTTCCCGCCTGCACGCGCGCGATGCCTTCGACGTAGGTCGCCACGCCCTCCGAAAGCCAGGCGTGCGCTTCGCCTGTGTCGGGGAGCGCGAGGTGCGTCATCTCGTGCACCAGCACCCAGTCGGCGAGCAGCTGCTCAGGCGTGACCTCGCGTCCGAGCTGCACACGAATGAAAGCATTGGGGTTGGCGAAGGTCTTACCGCCGTGCACACCGGCGCCATCCTGAGATATGAGGCGCAGCGTGAGCCGCGTGACCGGGAAGCGCCCATAATAGGCTGACACGATATCCGCGGAGCGCCGTACCCACTCCAGAATCTGCGGTGCTCCGCCGCCGTACGCGTTGCGCTCGAATTCGAGCTGCACTGAAGTGCCATCGACGCGCAACTCCTCCGCTGCGCTCGGCGCAGCGGCGAGAAGCAGCATGAGCGAGGCCAGCAGCACGGCGCGTGCACCGCCGGCAGCGGCGCGCACCCAGCTCGCGCTGCGCTCAGCGGGCGGTCTGTCCAAAGAGGATGCGTCTCGACTCCTCGGTGATGGTGTCCTGCGTGTTGACCGTGGCGGCCCTTGCGTAGGCGCGCACCGTTGCCGGTCGTTCGCGAATGCTCTCGAACCAGCGCCGCAGGTGCGGGAACTCCTCGAGGCGCTGTCCTTGCGCCTCATACGGCACGATCCACGGATAGCAGGCGATATCGGCGATCGAGTAGTCCCCCGCCAGGTAGCGACAATCGCTCAGACGTTGATTGAGCACGCCATAGAGCCGATTGGTCTCCTTCACGTAGCGATCGATGGCGTACGGAATCTTCTCCGGCGCGTAACGAGCGAAGTGGTGGTTCTGTCCGGCCATCGGACCCAAGCCCGCCATCTGCCAGAAGAGCCACTGCGTCACCTCGACCTGGCCGCGCACATCCCGCGGCAGAAGCTTGCCGCTTTTCTGGGCGAGGTACAGAAGAATCGCACCCGACTCGAAAACCGACAGCGTCTCGCCGCCATCGGTTGGCGCGTGATCGACGATCGCTGGGATGCGATTGTTCGGCGAGATCTTGAGGAACGCAGGCTCGAACTGGGCACCGCTTCCTATATTCACGGGAACGATGCGGTAGGGGAGGGAAGCTTCCTCCAGGAACATCGTGATCTTGTGACCGTTCGGTGTGGTCCAGTAGTAGAGATCGATCATCGTTCGCCCCGCGCAATGGCTGCGAGCAGAATCGCACGCGGCATCGGGTGGCGCGACGCTCCGGCGGGTTGCCACCGGATCCGTCTTTCGGGGTAGTCTCACAACACCATGTCAGGAAGCTCAGCAGCGTTGCAGGATGCGCATCGGGCGGTGCTGAGCGAGCTGCGCTCTCAAGGCTACGCATTGCTCGCGCCACCGGCTGCAGCGGCGGCGCTCGATCTAGAGCTCAGAGCGCTCGAGGCCTTGGCCGAAAGCTGGGAGCGGCTGCCGCGCGATGCTTACCTGCGCGATGGTGGCCACTATCGTGCCCGCCGCCACAGCTGCTTTGTGTATACCGTAGGCACGGGCCTGCTCGCCCCGGTGGCACAGCGTCCTCACTGGCAGCCGACCACCTACAACGCGCTGCACGGTGGCATGCTGCGCTGGTTCGAGCCGATCGAGCCCAAGGTGGCCACCGCTGCTGCCTTCCGGCAACTACTGGAGGCGCTCGGGGCGCTCTTCGCACAACTACTCCCGGTCGAGCGTTGGTACATCGAGGCGCATCAGTTCCGTATCGACACACGCGGCGGCATCGGCCGGCCGACGCCCGAAGGGGCGCACCGCGATGGCGTCGATTTCGTGGCCGTGGTTCTGGTCAGCCGGCGGGCGCTGCGTGGCGGGGAGACGCGTGTGTTCGAGGCGCACGGGAACCGTGGCGTACGGTTTACGATGGAGCAGCCTTGGTCGATGCTGCTGATGGAGGATGCGCGTGTCGTGCACGAGACGACGCCGATCCAATCGGACCTGGCCGGCTCGTCGGGGCAGGCAGCGGCCGCGGCGGGGCCCGCGGCTGGCGTGCGCGACACGTTGGTGCTGACTTACCGGGCGCGCGGCTTTCAGGAGCCCGCTGGCGGCGCTTGATTTAGCTCGCGCGAGCTCTTCCCATCGATCCAGGTCTCGCGCACGTTCAGCTCATCGTCGGCGAGCACCAGATTGGCGCGCTGCCCCGCGGCGATACGCCCATACTCCTGCGATACGCCGAGGAACTCGGCCGGCACCTGGCTCGCCATGCGCACCGCCTCGGGCAAGGAAACCCCGAGCATGGCGACTGCGTTGCGCACGCAGCTCGCCATGTCGATGTTGGAGCCGGCGAGCCTTCCGTCCTCATCCACGCAGCTGTAGCCGCGGACACTGATCCGCCGACCCTGCAGCTCGAACCAGTCCTGGGTCGTGCCGACGCTCGGCATGGCATCGGTGACCAGCAGGAAACGATTGTGTGGCTTGCAGCGCAGGGCGATGCGCAGCACGACCGGATCGGTGTGCGCGCCATCGACGATGATGCCGCACCAGCTGCGCTGATCGTCGAGCGCCGCACCTACCGTGCCCGGCTCGCGTCCGCTCAGCTGTGACATCGCGTTGAACAGGTGCGTGAAGCCGGTGAGTCCATGCGCGAGCGCGGCGCGGATCTCGGCGTAGCTCGCATTGGTGTGGCCGGCCGAGACCACGACACCGCCCGCGACCAGCTGCTGGATGAGCTGCGGTGTGGTCATCTCCGGCGCGAGCGTCACGAGCGTGCGTCCGTCCTGCAGCGATGTCAGCAGCCCGAGCGCGCTCGCATCGAGCTCGCGCAGCTTCGCCGGGTCGTGTACGCCCTTGCGGGCGACATTCAGGAACGGTCCCTCGATATGAATGCCGAGCACGCCGGGCACTCCGGCAGCGATGGCGCCGCGGACCGCCGCAATCGCGCGCGCGACGACCTCGAGGTCGGCGCTGATCAACGTGGGTAGAAAAGCAGTAGTGCCGAAGCGGCGGTGGGCGGCGCCGATGGCGCGGATCGACTCGATGGTTGGCGCATCGTTGAACAGCACGCCGCCGCCGCCGTTCACTTGCACGTCGATGAACCCGGGGAGCAGCAGGCCACCGCCGAGGTCGACAGTCTCAGCCGCGCGGCAGCGCGCATCGTTCGCCGGCAGCACAGCGAGAATGTGCCCGCCCTCGATGAGCACGCACTGATCACGCGCGAAACCTTCCGCACGCAACACCCGCCCATTGACCAGAGCGACACTCATCAGAGCGTCTCTGTCACTTTGCGCAGGTGCGGTGGTGCATCGGGATTGAGGCCGCGCGCAAGCGATAGAGCATTGGCCATGCGATAGAAGCTCTGGACGTAGAGCAGCGGCTCGATCACCGGGTGCGCCCCCTCGGTCGGCAGCTCGGTGGTGTGGGCGAGCGAGGCGCCGGCGAGCAGCAGATCCGCTCCCTGCCTCGCAAGGTCGGTGGCGAGCGCGAGGACCCCGGCGCGGCTCTCATCGTTCTGTGAAAACACCAGCAGCGGGAAGCCCGCGCGCACCAGAGCCATCGGGCCGTGACGCAGCTCGGCGGCACTCACCGCCTCCGCGTGCAGGGCGCAGGTTTCCTTGAACTTCAGCGCCGCCTCCTGGGCGATCCCGAGGCCGAGCCCGCGGCCGATCACGTACAGGCTGCTGGCCGTGGTGAGTCGCGCCACCGCTGCGCTCCAATCGAGCTGCCACGCGCGTGCCAGCAGCTCCGGTGCACGCTCGAGCGCTGCGGTCAGCGCGCGGTCGGCGCACCACCCGGCAACCAACTGCACGATGGCAGCGAGAGATGCGATGTAGGTTTTGGTGGCCGCGACGCTGCGCTCGGCGCCGGCATGCAGTGGCAGCAGCTCATCGGCGAGCTCGGCGAGCGGTGAGCGCTCGACGTTGACCAGCGCCACGATCGTTGCGCCCGCCGCGCGTGCACGACTGACCACCGCGAGTAGATCGGGACTCGCACCCGACTGCGAGATGCACAGCATGACCGTGCCCTCGAGATCGGTCTCCGCCTCGTACACCGAGCTCACCGAAGGCGCGGCAGAGGCGGTGAGCAGGCCGAGGCGTGTCTCGATGAGATAGCGTGCGAAGGTCGCGGCATTGTCCGAGCTGCCACGCGCGCAGGTGATGACCGCGCGCGGCGGGACGTCGCGCAACCGCTCGGCGAGCCGCGCGACGTGTGCCGCGTTCGCCGCAAGCTGCACACGCACCGTCTCCGCGGCCTGCGCGGCCTCGCGGAACATGCAGGTCATCTGCGCGGGCGTGCTCACGTGGCGATGCTGAGCTCGGCGACGAAATCATAGATATCGCCACGGTAATAGGATTGGGTGAACTCCGCGGTGCGGCCGTCACTGAGGAAGCCGAGCCGCTCGACGAGGAGTCCCGCGTCCTTCTCCCGCGCCTGCAGCAGCTCAGCCTGGTCGGCGGTGAACAACACGGCGCGCAGCCGCTGCAGCGCGCGCACCGGGCGGTTGCCGACACGCTCGAGCGCGACGTACAGCGAGGACTCGACCGCATCGAGCGAGGGGAGGCAGGAAGCGAGAATCGTGGCGTACTCGAGTGACATCGGCACATCGTCTGCGAAGCGGATGCGGTGAAAGCGGTACACGGGCGTGCCGGGGCTCGCGCGCAGAGTCAGGGATTCTTCCGGGGTCACGGTGCCGGCGGACCTGCGCAACCACACACTGCGTGGATTGCGCCCGCGTGCGCGCATGTCTTCGGAGAACGACGTCAACTTGGAGAAATTCTTCTCCACGCGTGTGCGCACGAAGGTGCCCGAGCCCTGACGGCGCACCAGGAGCCCCTCGCTCACGAGCCCATCGATCGCTTTGCGCACGGTGATGCGCGAGACATTGAACTGCGTCGCGAGGTCCCGTTCCGGGGGCAGTGCATCGTCGGGACCTAACACCTGAGTCTCGATCGCCTGACGCAGCGCGCGCTGCAGCTGCTGATACAGCGGGAGCCCACTCGACTCATCGAGCTTCCCGACGCGCTGCGACAGTGCTGCCACCCCTTGACTCCGTTGGCGTTGGTTTGCTAGGCGAACAATACCAGTACCATACCACTAAGTTTAGCCGCAATACCGAGGGAATGTCGTAACTCTTTGGTTGTACGGGCTAACCGATAGGTAGGTGCGCTGAATGCATCGGATATTGTGCTTTTATTACAAATGGTACTATATTGGCCATTAAAAGGTCCCATCAGACGGGATGTGGTTTGAGGGTCTCCAGGGAAGTTTCTCGGGACGACGTGACGAGCCAATTGCAGACCATAACGCGGGGGTGAGCAAGTCATGAAAATCGCAAGGTCGACTTTGATCGGTACGGCAGTCGCGATGGCGCTGTTTGGACGCAACAGTGCGGTCCAGGCGCAGCAGGCGGGTGGCGATCAGACGGCCTCCAATCAGCCGGCGTTGCAGGAAGTCACCGTGACCGGCATCCGCGCCGCGCTGGAGGAGTCGCTGACCCTGAAGAAGGACTCGACCAACGTCGTCGATGTGGTCACCGCCGAGGACATCGGCAAGATGCCGGACAAGAACGTGGCCGACTCGCTCAAGCGCGTGCCCGGTGTGACGGTAAGTCCCGCCGGCGCCAACGAAGGCGGCTTCGATGAGAATGACCGCGTGAGTATTCGCGGCACCGGCCCGAGCCTCACCCAGACGCTCA
>Ga0310810_10004595_pt1 | contig 15297 bp, 12 predicted proteins | sample NCmetagenome_FD_207641 | JGI IMG/M metagenome (GOLD analysis project Ga0310810, IMG submission 207641) | Soil microbial communities from experimental microcosm in Duke University, North Carolina, United States - NC | ecosystem: Engineered > Artificial ecosystem > Soil microcosm > Unclassified ...
TAACCTGGATCGGCAACGCAATTGGCCCGCGACATTACTGGCCACCTCGACACACGACACAAAACGCAGCGAAGATGTGCGTGCGCGAATTGTGGCCATTTCGGAACTTCCCGGCCTTTGGCGACGCTCGCTCCAACGCTGGCAAGTGGCGAATCGCTGTTGGAAACGAGTAATCAACGACTCTGAAGCGCCGGACGCGACCGAAGAATATTTACTGTACCAGACTCTTTTAGGGACATGGCCGATCCAGGCAAATGGTGAACCGGAAGGTGTCGCTACCCCGGAGTATATCGAGCGAATCCAAGCCTACATGGACAAGGCGCTCCACGAAGCGAAGATCAACACAAGCTGGATTCAACCAAACGAAGAGTGGGATGCAGCAATGCGGCATTTTGTCGCCAGGATTTTGGATTCGTCGTCGCGAAACAAGTTTGTGCCAGTTTTCCTTCCTGTTGCTCAGAAGATTGCGCGTCTCGGCGCCATCAATTCGCTGACGCAAACATTGCTAAAGCTGACCTCGCCGGGCGTGGCGGACATTTACCAGGGTAACGAGATTTGGGACTACAGCCTGGTCGATCCCGACAATCGACGCCCGGTCGATTACAAACTGCGTCGCCAAATGCTCGATGCGTTGGGGAGCGCCACGCCTGACAAGCTGATACAGGCGTGGCCTGACGGCCGAATTAAATTGTTTCTGACCCAGCGCGTGCTGCGATTTCGTCGCGACAACGTTGATCTTTTTCAACGCAGCAAATATCTGCCCCTTCGCGCGAGTGGAACGTTTGCGGAATGCTGTGTCAGTTTCGCACGACAGCTGGCGGGCAAATGGATTGTTGTGATCGCGCCACGACTTTCTGCGCATGTGGGTTTTCCGCCCATTGGTCAGTTGTGGAAGGACACGGCAATCCAATTTCCAGAAAACCTTTCGCTTGCGCAGGCTCACGACCTGTTCACCTGTCGGCCAATTCCACTGCATGATCGACAAGTGAACCTCACCGATGCGCTGGCGACCTTGCCATTCGCGGTGATCACAAATTTGTAGCAGGCGTCTGGCACGGAGTCCCGACAGTATTTGTTTTGCGATCTTGTAGGGCGTTTGATTCGCTCGCGCCCGCTCACTCACCCTCTCGGGCTGCCCGTCCATGTCGCTCGGCGCCCGCCGGCTCCATTGTGTCAAACGCTAACCGTCAGGTTCGCAACTGCGCAAAACGTTGCATTAACCATTCCGCAAAATTCCCGAGGTTCGTGGCTAAGTCGCCGCCGAAGCCGGCAAATGTAATTTGTGGCGATGCAAGAATCAGCATCGTGCTGAGCAAAAAAAGGTTCATCAGATAGATCACCACGAGGGAAAAAAATGTGCCTTGATCGCTGAGGTCGGTCTGATTTTTCGGGATCATCCAGCAAGTGAACGTGAAATGAAACGCCCAGGTTGCGCCGATCACCGCATACAGCAACCGGCCATAAGGCTGCACGTTGAGAAAAAGGCTAAGCAGGCCGTAAATAATAAGCGCCAAAATGCTGTAGATCGGGAAAAAATAAGGCGCGAGCGCGATCCAAAAGTTGGCCTTGCTCGTGACCACGTGTCCACCATCACGACTAACCCGAAACCGGCTGACGCGTCCGCCCATCAACCAAACCCAGAGCGCATGAGTGAGCTCGTGTCCGAAGACGTAGATCAAGAGTGGACGCGGCAGACCAAAAAAGGCAATCAGCCAAAGAGTTGCGCCCAATGAAAAAAACCAGAATTCTTCGCCTGCCCACAGGCGTTGCGTGACTGTGGCGCGGGCGAAGGCAGTGAAGAACGTCTGAGTGACAATCCCGCAGATCGGCAGCAGAAAAATCGCAAACACAAATTTCACCCAACGCGTCGGCACCGTAAGCGGCTGGGTTGCGGCGATTAAGTTTCTCGATCTCGCGCTGGCAACACTTCGGACAACCTTCCGGCCACGTTGGGACTTGCGCCCTCCGCGATTTTTTGTCGATCTTCGCTTCGTTGCAGCCAAGTTGCCGCAGATTACGCAGAATTACTCAAACGAAAGCAAGACGGAACCGCGGATTACGCGGATTCTTTTCGGGGAGCGCACGCGGCACGCGTGCTGGCGAAGCTGGTCCGGCTTCGCAGTTTTTGGCGCAAAGAATGTGACATCAATTTAGCACAACGAACAAAGATTATTTCGGCGAGGCCGCCGAAACCAACAGGCTGGCAGCCTGTGCTCCCCAGAAACTGCCGCTCACGCGCGCCCCATGTAAGCGCCGGTGCGCGTGTCGATCTTGATCGTTTCGCCTTCCTTGATGAAAAGCGGAACGTTGATTGTCTTTCCGGTCTCCAGCTTTGCAGGCTTGGTGACGTTGCTCGCGGTATCGCCCCGTAAGCCTTCCGCGGATTCGATAACTCTTAGACTTACTGAAGCAGGCAGTTCGATCTGTACCGCTTTCCCCTCTGCATAGAGAACCTGCACTGAAAGATTTTCCACAAGATAATCCTTCACGTCGCCGATCAGGTTTTCATGCAACGTGATGGTGTCGTAGGTCTCTGGATCCATGAAATGATATCCATTGTGGTCTTTATAACTGAACTCAAGCTGTTTTCGCTCGATCTCGACGAGCTCCACCTTGTCGGTTGAAGCAAAGCGGACATCAGCGCTTTTACCGGTGTTGATGTAGCGGATGATCGCCTGCACGAAGGCGCGTAAATTTCCTGGCGTCCGATGGTGCACTTCCAGAACAATGGCCGGATTGCCATTGTATTTTATGGCCATTCCTCGGCGAAGATCGTTGGCTGCAGGCATGGTTGTTCAGCGTTAAAGCGGAGCGCGGACGTTACATGCAGTCGGTAGTTTTGCAATTCTAGAGCAACCGCATCGCCTGATGCTGTCAGGCAACCGGGCGGTTGCGCCCTACAGTAATTTCAACCGCGTCAAATCCTGCGAATCGACAATGCCCACTGGCACGTTGTCGTCATCGATGACGACGAGATCGTCGATGCGATGGCGTTCCAGCAGATTCAAAACTTCGACTGCGAGTTTGTCTTTGTGTACGGTGACTGGATTCAACGTCATCAGGTCTGCCACCAGTCGTTCGCCGATCCTTGAATCCGATTGAAAATGCCGCACGAAATCGCCGTGAGTGAAGATGCCAAGCAATTGCTTGTCTTCATCAGTTACAACAGCAGCGCCGGCGCGCACGCTCGTCATTGCTTTTAACACTTCGCGAATGGGAGCATTGGTAGAAACAATTGCCATCGCTTCGCGCGGCCGCATGATTTGATGCACGCGGATCAGCATGCTGCGGCCGATCATTCCACCGGGATGAAACTTGGCGAAATCTTCCTTGTTAAAGCCGCGCGCCTCCAGAAGGACCATTGCCAGTGCATCGCCCAGCGCGAGCATCACCGTCGTGCTCGAAGTCGGTGCCATGTTTAGCGGGCAAGCTTCTTGTTCGATGTTTACGTCGAGACACAAATGCGCGTTTTGTGCCAGAACCGATTTCGAATCACCGCACATGGCAATGATCTTAACGTGGAACCGCGCAATGGCGGGAAGGATCCGAACCATTTCTTCCGTCTCGCCGCTCGCGCTCAATGCGAGTACCACATCGCCGTCCGCGATCATGCCCAGATCGCCGTGCAACGCGTTTGAGGAATCCAGCACCACCGCGGGCGAGCCGGTGCTGGTGAGAGTGGCCGCAATCTTCGCGCCGATGTGCCCGGATTTTCCGACACCCAGAACAACGACTTTACCGCGCGCATCCACCGTTTCCTTGATCAATTCGACCGCGCGAGAGAAATTTTCGTCCAGCCGGTCCCGGAGTCGCTTGAGCTCGACAATTTCTATGTCCAGGACACGTCCGGCCTTTTCAAGGTAGTCCATCCAAGTATATAATGTGAGCAAGGCGCAGTGTCGGGCAAGAATTTGCGCGCCTCGGGGGAAAGGAAAAACATGAAAACCTTCATAATTGCAATCCTCGCCGCACTGACGGCAAGCGCGCCGGCCCAAGAATACAGAGCACCGATCGGGCCACAGAAACCGGTCCGCGCGATGGAGACACCGCCGCCGTTGCTCCAACGACCGGCTGTTGATGGAGTGGTTCCACGCGCACTCGGCCCCGGTCGTAACCCGTTGCAAATGCTCAATCCCTGGGCGCCAGCCCGCTATGGCACGTGGGTGGACAGCACCGCGTTCGATCCCAACCACCCCGGAAAATGGAACGGCATTAAGCTGTTTGAGATTATTTTTTGATTTCTGTTACGCACCTGTCACGCCGGAGCCATCGCGGGGGCAGACCCGCTGTTTACCGTTGCCCGATTTGGGCAAAGAACTCTACAAGCTGCGAGCGTACGGCTTGAAACGAGAGCCGCTCTAGTGCGCGTTGCTGCGATTCGGCGACAACCGCAGCGCGTAAATCCGCATTTCTCAACATATGGAGCGCCATTAACGCGACATCGCTAATGGTTCGGTCTTCGCCGCAGGTTTTCGAAAACACTATTCTTTCAATGGCGCCGTCGCCGCCGACGCATGCGATTCGGCAGAGAACGGCATCGCCTGCGACCTGCCCGGGCACGTGGCTGCGGTCGAGCTGCAAGATGATCTTATGCCGCGCCACATCGTGGAGATAATCGGGATAGGACTTCCATTTCTCGATTAACCGGAGTTTTCCCTCTGGAAATTTCAACTCCTCGAGCAATCTTCGTCCCTTGTGGCCACCGAGATTAACGACCGTTACCGCTTCCTCTGTCGCTTCACAAAGCTGGCGCGCCACCTGCAGTGCCGCGAAATGATTTCGCGACGGCACATCCCATTCGCGTGTGCCGACAAAAATTCCTGATTGTTCGGTTGGTGGCGCAGACAAGTTCCATCGCGGGTCTTCGACGGGATACGGCGTCGGAATGAAAGCAACCCTCGCAGGGTTTCGCGTCGAGGGAACGCGTTGATAAATTTCAGCGGCTTCCGGGGTTGTAGCAATGCATCCATCTGCTTCTGCAACAATTTTCATGAAGCGCGATAACTTCGCGCGGTCGCACAACTGTTTCGCGATTTGGTGCAGACCAGTCTCCTTCAATGAAACTGCGACGGTGCGACCTTGCTTTTTCAGATCGTGCAACGCGAGCTCCGACGCGCGAAAATCGCTGCGCAAAAGAAGAAGCACCGGCGTGTTCTCCGCGATGGCGCGGCGCGGATTGAAATGAAAAGCTCCCAACGTGCACGCAGCAAAAGCGTGAAAATTAATGGGCGGATGCGCGCCTTCCCCTGGACCGGGGATTGTATCGAATCGTTGTTCCGGGTCGCGCCCCCCGGGATTCAGCACAGTCAATCGAAAATGCTCTGCGCTTTGCGACGTCATCGATTAGCGGATTCGCAGGTTCACCGCTTACTCGTCAAGGTCACGCGGAGGTGTGGCGGATCTCAGGAGCGTCGCATTCTCATCTTCATGGTCTAGTGGTTTGACCGGGATCGCGCGCCGAATCTCGGTCTTTTGCGGCGGCGCGACCGGGATGGCTTTTCTGATCGGTTCAACCGGAATCGCTTTCCTGATCTCTGAATCAGATTGTGATGTCTGAGTGCCGGACACGGTTCGCTCCGCAGCGTTACTTGCCGTCTTCACTTCACTCGCGACGCCTGCGTCCTCGGTCTTCTGATTGTCCGCCGTCTGCGTTGGTGGCTGCGGCACTGGCTCGGGCTTAAACGTTGGTTTGAGGGAATTGTACGGGTCGTTATCGGCTACAAGAGTGGGACTCCTGATTTCGATTGGAGCGACTTCGCTCAGGTTCACAGCCAGGGCAGCACGCGGCAAATCGCTGGAAGAGAACTCGCGGGCGAGGCGAGCACGCGCTTCACCATGCACGTTGCAAGACTCAGTGGGCGCTTGCGAGACCGTCGCGATTTCCGTGTATGTAGTGCGCCGCTGCACGGTGTCGCCGTTGGCTGTTTTCACAGCGTCATAACATTTATCGGTCGCCAACAAACCAGACCTCGAACAAATCTCGATCTGCTTCAGTCCAGCGGGGGCCTTAAATTCTCGAGGCGGATAACTGTGGGCAGCGACATTCATAACGTCGACCCAAATCGGCAGCGCGAGTTCGCGGCCGAAGGAACCACGATAAATTTTTTGCGGCTTGTCAAAGCCTGCCCAGACAGCGCACGTGAAATTGGAATCGTATCCGGCAAACAACGCGTCAGTGAAATCGTAAGCGGTTCCGGTTTTACCTGCTGCTGGCATTTTTTTGAGACCAAATTCCGTGAAAGCAGCTTTGCCAGTTCCAGACTCAAGCGCCTCTGCGAGGCAAGAATGCACCTCGTAGGCGGTCTCCGGCTTGATGACCAATTTCCGGATGGTCTCCGGCTTCCCATTCCAAACCAGGGTACCATCCTTCTCTTCAATCCGCTCCAAAATGTGGGGTCCACTTGGCCGCCAGCCGCCATTTGGAAAGATCGTGTAGGCAACAGCGAGCTCGGCCAAAGTGACTTCGCTGCTTCCCAGAAATGTAGCGGGAAAAGGCCGAAGCGAAGAACGAATGCCCGCCGCGGAGCAAAGCTGCAACATTGTGTCGACGCCCGCGTTCATTCCGATGCGGACGGTTGCGCCATTTTTTGATTTGGCTAGCGCCTGTCTCGCAGTCATGGCGCCTTCGTAACGGTTCTCGTCGCTTTCCGATCCCCATTCGCCGAGAATTCCCGTTGTGCCGCCGATCATGACTGCGCGATTATCCAGGGGGGAATCTTCCACTAACGATCCGGGATACGCTCCTTTCTCGAAAGCGGCTGCATAAACAAATGGCACCATGGCGGTCCCAGCGGGCCGCCGGGCTTGCAGCGCACGGTTGTATTGGTTGTGCTCAAAATCGCGTCCACCGACGAGCACCAAAATGTCTCCGCTTGCGTTGTCGAGGCCAATGATTGCGCCCTGCAGATACTCGGGCGCGGGCTGATCAGACATTGTTCCATTTGCCTTGGCCTTTCGAAACAATGTCGCGTATGCAGCGTAAGTTTGATGATTGTATTCGGGATGCTGCTCGACCGCTTCCAGGTGAGTTCGGAGAGAATCCTCGGCAGCCTTCTGCAGATTGACATCGATCGTGGTGTGAATGCGAAAGCCTTCGTTCATGGCCCGGTCCCAGCCCACTGCGGCGATGACCTGCTGGCGGATATAATCCACAGCATAGGTTTGTCCCTGCGCGTTTTGCCGGCTCCCAATGGCGATCTGTTCCGCTCTCGCAGCCGCGCACCGTTCGCGGCTGACGAACCCGAGGTCCCGCATCCGATCGAGCGCAAAGTCACGTACCTCACGTGAATTGCCGCGATCCGTCCACGGCGACAATCGATTTGGGCTTTTGATCAGACCGGCGAGCGTGGCGCATTCCGCCAGCGACATTTCGCGCGCGGGCTTGGCAAAGTACCCTCGCGCCGCTGCTTCCGCCCCATACAAGCCGCCGCCGAAATAGATTCGGTTTAGATAGAGCTCCATGATTTTCTGTTTCCCGAACTGGTCTTCGATTCGGCTCGCCAGAAATATTTCCAATAGCTTGCGGCGAAATGTTCTTTCTTTTAGCGAAAAACTGTTGCGCGCCAGTTGTTGGGTGACCGTGCTGCCGCCCTGGCGGACGTGACCGGCCGTGAAATTTTTCAATGCCGCCCGGATGATCCCCAGCAAATCGTAGCCGTGATGCTGATAAAACTTTGCGTCCTCAACGGCAACGACTGCGTTAACAAGATCGGCAGGCAACTGGTCGTAAGGCACTGTCTGGCGGTTTTCGACGTAGATCTGTCCGAATATTTTGCCGTTCCGATCCAGAATCACACTGGCTGACTCCATCTGATCGAGCTTGGTTAGATCGAACGTTTTAGCCTGCGCTTTGAGGTCGGCGATGAGGCTGGAAACGAAAACAGTTAAACCAACGCCCAGCACCGCGATGATGGCGACGGGAATATAAAACCACGGTCTCAAATACCAGGGTCGCCGAAAACGGTAGCCGGGCGGGGGCCTAAGATATGTGCTGGACGATCTCAAAGGCCGGAGAATTTAAGGGCGAAACGTCCAACCCTCAATGCCCAACATCCAACGCCCAATTTGGGGGTCAGAAGTTGAATATTGGGCGTTGGACGTTGAGCGTTCGACGTTGAACGCGCAGGACGGAAATCACGCGCTGGTCAGACTAATCCGTGCGGAAATTGAAAACCACGGTCCTATGTCGTTTGACCGGTTCATGCATCAGGTGCTCTACCATCCTGAGCACGGATTCTATTCCTCCGGACGCTGCGCGATCGGACGCAACGGCGATTATTTTACCAACGTCAGCGTAGGGTCCCTGTTCGGAGAATTGTTGTGTGCACAGTTTGCCGAAATCTGGGAGCGCCTCGGCAAGATCAACAATTTCGTGATTGTTGAACAAGGCGCGCACGATGGGCAGTTCGCGCATGACGTCCTCGAATCTGCGCAAAAACGCGCCCCGGAATTCTTCGCAGCTTTGCGTTACCGAATAGTCGAGCCATTTCCGGTTTTGCGAGAGCGGCAAGCGCGCACACTGGAGCCGTTTCGCGAAAAGATCGAATGCTGTGACTCGTTGCAATCATTCGTGGGCGTTCATTTTTCCAATGAACTGCTGGATGCGATGCCTGTGCGTCTGATCAGCGATGGCGTGGAAAAATTTGTCGATCTGGAGAGCGACAAATTTGTGTTGATCGAGCGTCCGTCGTCCCAGGGAGCATCTGCTTCATCGGGAGCCGTAGCCTTGGCGAAGGCGGCCAGCCCGCCGCTGGATCGAGGCGCATTCAATCAACCAGCGCTCGACTGGATCGACGACGTCGCCGGGAACTTGCAGCGCGGCTACGTTATTGCGATCGATTACGGGTGTTTGGGCGACGGATTTCGAGCGAGCGTTCAAGTGCGCGCGCAACATCGAAATCTCGACTCTCCATTCGAGCAGATGGGACATGCGGACCTCACGATGCAAGTGGATTGGTCGAGCATTCTGGAGCGCGCGCGAGCCAAGGGGTTACGCGTCGCCGGATTCACCGATCAACATCACTTCCTGACTGGAATCATCTCCGAACTTGGCAGGATCGGTTCGAGCAGATCGCTCCTGCCTGATTCGCCGAAGACAAAACGCGAGCTGCAAACCCTGCTCCATCCGGAAATGCTCGGTCGCGCGTTTCAGGTGCTCGCGCTGGAAAACAATGTCGGTGCGGGCGCAACTCGCCTGGCAGGCTTCAAATTCGCGCGTGAACTGCGCTCTGGGCTGAGCATCCCTGAATAAGCCATTGCAAGCGTTCCAGCCTGCTTGCATACGCGAGTTATTTTTGCGATCACTTCTTAATGTTTTCCCTGCTTTCGAAATGGCCGCTGGTGCGGCAAATCCGCGAGCGGAAGGACGGCACCGGCGTCGAATCGATGTCGGAGAAAACGCGCGCGCTGCACGCCAAGACCGATAATGCGCAGGTCGCGCGCTCGATTTGCCCTTACTGCGGAGTCGGCTGCGGCCAACTGATTTATCACAAGGATGGAAAACTGATCTCGATCGAGGGCGATCCGGAAAGTCCCATCAGCCAGGGCAACCTTTGTCCCAAAGGCGCTGCGTCGTACCAATTGCTTACGCACTCCCGACGCGAAACGAAAGTGAAGTATCGCGCGCCGCGGGCGAAAGAATGGACAGAGATGTCGCTCGATCGGGCGATGGACATCGTGGCCGAGCGCGTTTGGGAATCGCGCAGACGCACCTTCATCACGCAGAAAAACGGATCGACGATCAATCACACGACAGCGATCTGCCACCTTGGCGGCGCCACCCTCGACAACGAAGAAAATTATCTGATCAAAAAGCTTTTCACCGGAGGCCTGGGCATGGTGTGCGTATCCAACCAGGCCAGGATATGACATAGCAGCACGGTGCCCGGTCTGGGTACCTCATTTGGCCGGGGCGGAGCTACGACCGCGCAACAAGATCTCGCCAACGCGGATTGCATTTTAATCGAAGGTTCGTCGATGGCCGAGGCGCATCCGGTTGGTTTCCGTTGGGTCATGAAAGCAAAGGAGCGCGGCGCCACGATCATTCATGTAGATCCAAGATTTTCGCGCACGAGCGCCCTGGCAGACATCTGGGTGCCGATCCGAGCAGGGAGCGATATTGCGTTTCTCGGCGGACTCGTCAGGCACATTATCGAGAAGGACCTCTTCTTTCGCGATTACGTCGTTCATTACACAAATGCCTCCTGCATCTTGCGCGAGGACTATCGCGACCCGGAAGATAACGCCGACGGGTTCTTCTCCGGCTGGAACGAGGACGCGCGCAATTACTCGATGCAAAGCTGGCAATACAAAGGTGAAGGCCTCAGCTTTCCTGAGCGAGATCTTACATTGCAAGATCCACAATGTGTTTTCCAAAAATTGAAACGCCATTTCGCGCGCTACACACCTGAACTGGTCGAAGCAGTTTGCGGCATTCCGCCGGCGTTGTTCCATAAGATCGCCGATAAGCTCGTTAAGGCATCCGGGCCGGACAAAACAGCCGCGATTTGTTATGCGGTTGGCTGGACGCAGCATTCCAAGGGCGTGCAGATCATTCGCACGGCGTCGATTCTTCAACTTTTGCTTGGCAACATCGGCCGGCCCGGCGGCGGCATTCTCGCCTTGCGCGGTCACGCTTCCATCCAGGGCTCGACCGATATTCCCACGCTCTACGACATTTTGCCCGGTTATCTGGCGATGCCACACGGCGGCAAAGAAGAGACGCTTCAGGAATATTTGGAAGCGCACACGACAAAGACCGGGCTTTGGTCGAACACGCCTGCGTACTTCATTAGCTTGTTAAAAACCTACTACGGCAAGCGCGCACTCGCGGAAAATGATTTCGGCTATAACTGGCTGCCGAAAATTACTCAAGACCATTCCTTTTTCGAATACCTCTACGACATGGCGGACGGAAAAATGGAGGGCATGTTCTTGATCGGACAGAACTCGGCTGTCGGCGCGCCGAACTCGCGATTTCAACGGAAATCAATGGCGAAACTAAAATGGTTTGTGATTCGCGACATGGTGGAAACCGAGCCCGCGCGATTTTGGAGGGACTCGGCCGAGATCGAGCGGGGCGAATTAAAAACGGAAGAAATTGATACGGAAGTCTTTTTCTTTCCCGCAGCCGGTCACGCTGAAAAGGAAGGCGCGTTCACCAACACGCAGCGTCTGTTGCAGTGGCGCGAAAAAGCGGTTGATCCACCGGGCGATTGTCGATCCGACGCATGGTTTATTCATCAGCTGGCTTTGCGTTTGATAGCGAAGGCGAAAGCTTCATCGGATCCGATGGACGAACCATTGCGCGCGCTCGATTGGTGGTATCCGGAGAACGCCCAGGGCGAGCCGAAAATGGACGCGGTGTTGGCGGAGATCAACGGCTGGCAGACGGAACCTGTAGCCGGGGTCGCTGACCCCAGCAGCGCCGATGGCGTGTTGTTTGGCGGTGTCGATCGAGAAGGTCAACCACATCACGGCCCGCAGGTCGCCGATTACAACGAGTTGAAAGACGACGGCTCTACCGCGTGCGGCTGTTGGATCTACTCCGGCGTTTTTAATCGCGACGGCATCAATAAAGCCAATTCGCGCCAATCAAAAGATTATCTTGGACACGGATGGGGCTTCAGTTGGCCGAGCGACCGACGCATCATTTACAATCGTGCCAGCGCGAAACCGACCGGTGAACCGTGGAGTGAACGTAAAAAATTGGTTTGGTGGGACGCGGGAAATTGGACCGGGATAGACATTCCCGATTTCAAAAGAGACAAGCCGCCCGATTACGAACCGCAACGCCAACAAAGTGGGCTCGAGGGTCAGCGCGGCGATGCGCCGTTCATCCTGCACGAAGACGGGCTGGGCTGGCTTTATGTGCCGAAAGGTTTGCAAGACGGACCGATCCCGACTCATTACGAACCGCTCGAATCGCCGGTGCATAACGCGCTCTATTCGCGCGACACCAATCCGGTGGTGAATTGGTTCACGCGCGCTGAGAACCGTTTCGCGCCGCCGGGCGACCCGCGTTTTCCTTATGTTCTCACCACCTATCGGCTTACCGAACACCATACCGGTGGGGGTATGTCGCGTTTCCTCAGCCATCTTTCCGAATTGCAACCGGAGATGTTTGCTGAACTTTCGCCGGAGCTCGCGCAGCAATTAAGTATCTGCAATGGGGATTATATTTGCCTGGTAACATTGCGCGGCGCGATAGAGACACGCGCGCTCGTTAGTCGCAGGATCAGGCCGATGATGTTGAATGGCAAAACCGTGCATCAAGTAGCGGTTCCATTTCATTTTGGCGCAGCGGGACCGTTGCGCGGCAATGCTGCCAATAATCTGGTCGCCATTTCCGGTGAGCCGAATGTCACGATCATGGAGAGCAAGGCACTTATCTGCAACATCGTTCCCGGTCGTTTGCCGCGCGGACCGGCTTTTCTTGAATGGATCGAGCATTATGCACCGCAAGGCGGTGAACCTCCAAACCTTCATCCTGAACAACCGCCGCCGGGCGCTCCAAGCGGCGGAAAGTTTTCGCGTGGTCATGAAAGGCAGGGGAAGGCTGAATGAGTGTAGCTGAAGGATAGGGGATGGACTGCCGAGCCATTCCACAGTGACTACATCTTCTCAACCAAGCTCAGCGTGCTCGGTTACAGAGTCCCCAGAATGATCCGTTCAATGTGGGTGTAAATGTTGAAGGACGGCGGACGCAAGAATGCGAAGAGCGTTTGATTGTTTTCACGAGCAAAATCAACTGCGAGACTGGAAGGCGCTGAGACTGCAGCAACGATGGGAATGCCGGCAGCGAGCGCTTTTTGCACAATTTCGAAAGAAGCGCGGCCGCTCACGAGCAGGAGATGGCGATCCAGCGGTAACGACCCACTCAGAAACGTGCGACCGATGACCTTATCCACCGCGTTATGGCGGCCGATGTCCTCGCGAACAATTTTCAATTCACCGTTTACATCAAAAATTCCCGCGGCATGAATTCCACCGGTTCGCGCGAAATCGCTTTGCGCGGTTCGCAATTTTTCAGGGAGCGAAAGCAGTTTGGCGATCTCGATGCGAACATTAACCGATCCGATAGCGGGAAAATTTTGCCGGATCGCGTCGATGCTCGTCTTGCCGCAAAGCCCGCAACTGCTGGAAATCGTCCCGAAGCGTTGCGCGTTGTTCAATTTGAGTCTCACGCCGCGGGCAAGCTCGACAACCACAACGTTGTCGACGCCCGTGGAGATTTTTGCTACTTGCTGACGGTCGCGAACAATCCCTTCGGAAAGCAGGAAACCGACGGCGAGCTCTTCGTCGTGTCCTGGTGTGCGCATTGTGGTTGCCAGAGTTTTGTCGCCGATCCGAATTTCGAGCGGCTCTTCGATCGTCAGCTCGTCGCGCGAATACTCGAGTGTGCCGTCCTCCTTTCGCCGGATGATTTGCCCTGGACCAATGCTGTGCGCGTCTTTCATGTGCAATGATTTCAGGTATTGTTGCCGCCGGTGGAAATCTGTCACTTGTACATTTCACCGGGGCACAATTTTGTCGGTCATCATGGCCGCGAGCCAGACACGCATCCTATGATTGAGGTACCGATAATCGAATGCGCAGCCGGGCGGGGGATTCGCGGCGACCGCTACTTCGATTTCAAAGGCGATTACAAGGGCCAGATCACATTTTTTTCGCAGGAAGTTTTCGATGAACTTTGCGGCGCGTTCCGAGTTCGCGACTGTTCGCCTGCTCTGGCGCGACGCAACGTGATCACCAGCAGCGCCGATCTGAACCAACTGATTGGAGAGGACTTCGAGGTTCACGGCGTTCGTTTCCACGGCATGGAGGAATGCCGCCCATGCTACTGGATGGATCGTGCCATCGCGCCCGGCGCGCAGGAATTTCTGAAAGGTCGCGGCGGCCTGCGCGCGAAAATTCTTTGCGACGGCATGCTCCGCTCGACCGCGAACAGTCGTCCTGAACGGAGCGAAGGACCTCGCCTACAAAGTTTTCGATACGCCAGGTAGCTAGCGCGATGTCGGCAGCCTATGTGAGGTTCCTCGCTCGACTCGGAATAACCACCTAAGAGAAGAGCATGAACATCAGTGCGGTGCTCCTCGCCGGCGGTGAATCGCGGCGGATGGGTAAAGACAAAGCAACCATTTTGTTCCGCGGAAAACCGCTTTGGGAAGTTCAGCTCGGTCTTCTCCGGAAATTAGAGCCATCAGAAATTTTTGTTTCGGCACGAACGGATCCATCGTGGCGTCCTGGCGACGTTCAATTTGTTGCGGACGTTCCACCTTCACGCGGGCCGCTCAGCGGCCTTGCTGCTTCGCTGACGGGCATGCGCACAACGCATTTGCTGGCGCTCGCCATCGATATGCCATTCATGACCGAAAATTTTCTTCGGCATATTTGCGATCAAATTAAGGCGTGTATTGGCGTCGTTCCGAAGATCGACAACCGCGCTGAACCGCTGGCGGCGATTTATCCTCGAGAGGCAGTTATCGATTTTCGGAACGCGCTGGCCGGCACCGATTTTTCATTGCAAACCCTCACACGCAATCTGGTCGACACTGGAAAATTGCGGAAGCTAGCTGTTAACGAGCAGCAGAAGAAGTTGTTCGTGAACGTGAATGAGATTTCCGATCTCGCGGCTCTGTAGCCGATGGCTTCACCGAGATGATGCCAAGAAAAAATCTGAAAGCACAAATTTCTTTGGCGCATTCCCCGGTATGTGAAATGAATAGCTGTCACTTGCAAATCCGCTACACATGCTCGATATGTCCACGGCGATTCGGTGATGAAGCGAGCTATCTTCCGCACTGCCATTTTATTGTTTTCGGTTCCTGCGTGCGCCTTCGCAGCCAGCAACGTAGTGAATCTTTCGCACTACGACACGATGCGGCCGGATTTTGCCGCGATAAAACGCGGGGGAATCATTGGTGTGATTCACGAAGCCACGTACCCGCCTTTCGTACGCGACCCCAAATATCTGGACCGGCAAATGGGCGCTCTGCAGGCGGGATTGCTCTGGGGAGCATATCACTATGCCAACGGAAGCGATCCGATTCGGCAGGCTGATCATTTCCTAAGCGTGGTCTCAAGCGCCTGGGCACAAGCCAATCCGGTGACTCGGCCGAGCGCAGGTGTTCTGCTGGTGCTCGATTTTGAGAAGAATGGCCATTATCCCGGCGGTAGTATGCGGCCGGAGCAGGCCGTGGCTTTCGTAGAGCGAATCCGCGAGCGCACGGGTGTGTATCCCGGCGTCTATTCAGGCGAATATCATCTCAGCCAGGCTCTAAACAGCCCGAAAGTGAC
>Ga0310810_10004596_pt1 | contig 15296 bp, 15 predicted proteins | sample NCmetagenome_FD_207641 | JGI IMG/M metagenome (GOLD analysis project Ga0310810, IMG submission 207641) | Soil microbial communities from experimental microcosm in Duke University, North Carolina, United States - NC | ecosystem: Engineered > Artificial ecosystem > Soil microcosm > Unclassified ...
ATGCGGACCCGGTTGAGGCTGCTATTCCATTTAGCTTTCGCAATATGTCGGCTCCAACCCGGTTTACGAAGGATACGTTGAGTGTATTGGGCAATCGATGAACTGGGTGCCCATTGAGGGATACGCGATTGCCAAGTCGTTTTTGCAGTTCTTGCCAAAAACGATCACGCAAGTCGCGTACTCGGTTCATTGGCGTAAGATCGCCGGCAAGCTCGCAAGCCTTGCCGAGGCCTACAGCCATTAAGGCGCTTTCGGTGCCGGCACGCCGGCCACCCTCATGGCCAGCGCCGTGAATCAACGGTTCGAGTGTTACGCCACGGCGGACAAACAGGGCGCCGACGCCCTTGGGTGCGTAAAGTTTGTGGCCGGCGACTGTCAGAAGATCGACCCCGAGTTCATTGACGCGTGTTGGAATCTTGCCAACGGACTGCGCGGCGTCGGTGTGAAACAAAACATTGTGGTTGTGTGCGATCCGGGCGCAATCTTCGATCGGCTGGATGGTGCCGACCTCATTGTTGGCGTGCATGATGCTGACAAGGATCGTGCGGGGTGTAATGGCTCTGCGGAGATCGTCAGGGTCAAGTCGACCTGTGCCATCGACCGGCAAATAGGTCACGTGGGCACCAAGGTGCTCAAGGAATCGGCACGGCTCGATAATCGCCGGGTGCTCGATTTGGGTCGTGATGATGTGGTCACCCTTGTCGCGGTAAGCAAAAAACACGCCCTTAAGAGCAAGGTTATTTGCCTCGCTGCCGCCGCCCGTAAAAACAATCTCGTCATTTTGGCAACCGAGGAGCGCTGCTACTTGACGGCGCGCCGACTCAACGGCCGTCGCCGCCGTACCTGCAGCCCAATGAGCGCTTGAAGGGTTGCCATAATGATCTTTTAGAAATGGCTTCATCGCGGCGGCAACCGCCGGATCGATCGGTGTACTGGCGTTGTAGTCAAGATAGATGCGTCGCATTGTCAATATACCAGAACCTTGTCGGCTTCGACCGTTGCAGCCGCAAGTTCATCCATCGTGCTACGGTGTGAACCATCAATGAGAGCAGTGTCATGGACGCTGCGCGCATCCATACAGGTGCCGCATAGGAGCACCTTGCCGTTCCCGGCGATCACTCGTTTGAGCATTCGCTCAACATTGTAATAGCCGTCCGGTGTCTTTTGGCCGGCTTTGGCGGCGATAACAGCATCCGCCATGAGGAAAATGGTCGTCTCATTCTGCGGCTCAATTTTTAATAGCGCCTGAGCAAGTCTCAACGCGTTATAGACTCGCTCGGTGCCGTACGGTGGATCGTTAAGAATGAAGAGTGTTTTCATGACCGGTGCCTTTCGGTGCCCATCGTGGATGGCTCGCCTGTTGTGTCTCGCGGCTCAACCCTTGGCAGTACGGCAGGCATGCCGGCCAAACCTTCACGCATCAGAACCGCCACGACGACGCCCGAAGCAAATGTCAAAGCAGCGATGATCCCGATTGCCCAGGGCAAGCCAAGAGTGTCTGCAATAATGCCGGCCGAGAGCGCACCGATTGCGTAGCCGAGATCCCGCCAAAATCGGTAAACACTGAGCGACCGCGCCCGCCAACTCGGATGCGAGGCATCCGAAACGGCTGCAATCAAGCTCGGATAAACCATCGCAGTGCCGATTCCGAGCAATAGACTGCCGATCAGCCAATACTCGAAGTGGCGTGTCAGCGCGGTAACGAACAGACCGGCCGCCTGCACCCACATGCCGCCGACGATCAGCCCCTTGCGGCCCCAGCGGTCGCTCAACGGCCCGGTTGCGACCTGGAGAACACCCCACGTTGCAGGATACACTGCCTTGAGGAGGCCGATGCGCTCGACGCCCAGTCCGAACGCCGCAAAAAACAAGGGAAAGATGCCCCAACTCATTCCGTCATTGAGATTGTTGACGAGGCCTGCCTGCGAGGCAGCAAAAAGATTGCGGTCGCGGAATGAGGTCAGAGTAAAGATTTCCCAGAAGTTGCTCGTACCCGCAGATTGGGAACTGTTGCCGATTTCCAACCGGACATGATCACGCGTATCCCGGACGAGCATGATCGAGAGCGCGAGGCCGAAGATGGCGTAAGCGACGCCGAAATAAATCGGCGCCGGCCGAAGCCCATATTGTGCAGCGACGTAGCCGGTGAGGAATGCCGTCACTCCAACTGCGAGATAGCCGGCAAATTCGTTGAGGCCGACGGCCAGGCCACGCGATTTCGGCCCCACGAGGTCGACTTTCATGATGACAGTCATCGACCAAGCGAATCCCTGGTTGATGCCAAGCAGCGCGTTGGCCGCAATGACCCATTCCCAGCTTGGCGCCCACATAATCATGAATGGCACTGGCAGACCGATTAACCAGCCAAGGACCAGCACGGGCTTACGACCCCAGACGTCAGCAAGGTGCCCTGAGACCAGATTGGCGCAAGCCTTGACGACGCCGAAGCTGACAATGAAAGAGACAACCAAAGTGGTCGATGCCAGATGAAATTCCTTGGCGCCGATCAACGGCACGATTGTGCGCTCGATCCCGACCATACCGCCGACAAAAGCATTGATAAGGACCAGCAAAGCGAACTGCCGCCAGTTGGCGCGCAGTCCCAGCGTGACGGGGCTCGCGATTGAACGATTTGGAGAGCTGATGTCCGTCGCACTCATTCCGTTTCCGCCCCGGAATTGATCGCACGCACCCGCCCAGCCTGCGGCGGTGGAGGCGGTATATCGGCGACCATCGCGCGCACGAATTCATCTTCATCGTCAATTTGAAACGCCTTGTTGTGCCGTCTTTCGAAGCCGATGGTGGAAATTGGTTTGCCACTCAAGCTCCGGCCACAGACGGAACCGGAATATGCGCCGGGTAGCACCTCCAGGTACTCAGGCAAGGCCTTCAACCGTTGCACGCTGCGGAACAAAGCGCGTGCACCTTCTTCCGCGCTGCTCGCAAGCTCGGTTCTCCCGAGGTCGCCTACCATAAGTGTGTGACCGGTCAGCACGAACCATGGCTCGTTAGAGCGCGTGCGGTCGGTTACCAGCATTGAAATATGCTCGGGCGTATGGCCGGGCGTGTGCACGACTTCGATCGTGACGTTACCGATTTCAAGAATTTCGCCATCGCGCGCGGCCCGAAATGGAAATCTCACTTGGGCGCCTTCGAAGAGCACATATTCGGCGCCGGTTGCCTCCGCGAGTTTTCGGCCGGTCGAAATGTGGTCGGCATGCAGATGCGTGTCGATGACGTATCGGATCCGCATACCCGCTTCTTCGGCTGCACGACGATAGGGCGCGATATCTCCGATGGGATCGACGACGGCGGCTGCGGCACGTCCGGCACATCCGACCAAGTAGGATGCGCCAACGGGATCAGAATGCAGATACTGCCGCAAAATCATGTAAAGCCTCCATGCTTCTGGTCTGCTCAAAAACCACGGGACCGCCGGCTCTTGACCAGCCAAAGATATTCAATTATTCACTTGAATGATCTATAGAAGCAGGTTACATGTCAAGCCAGGGCCCGAAACAAGCATTGTTCGCGCAGTTCGCCGCAGTCGCGAAAACACTGGGCCATTCTCATCGCCTGGAGCTCTTGGAGCAGCTTTCTCAAGGCGAGCGTAGCGTGGAAGTTCTGGCCGACCGGGTCGGTCTCTCGATCGCCAATACCTCGCAGCATCTTCAGCACATGCGACGCGCCGGCCTGGTGACAACAAGGCGTCACGGCAAGTTCGTCTATTACGCACTCGCCGACGATGGCATTCTTGACGTTCTCACGGCACTGCGTCGGATCGCAGAGCGAAATGTTGCCGAAGTCGACCGCATTGTTCGGAGCTATTTCAACAAACGTGACGAACTTGAGCCGGTTTCTCGCAAAGAGCTTCTGAAGCGACTACGCGCGGGAACCGTTACAGTTCTGGACGTGCGCCCTCCAGATGAATTCGAATTGGGACATTTGCCTGGAGCGATCAACATTCCGCTTCATGCACTGAAGAAACGACTTGCCGAACTCGATACCGCGCGGGAAATCGTGGCTTACTGCCGCGGCGAATATTGTGTGCTTTCGTTTGAGGCAGTCGCCTTACTTCGTGCCCGTGGTTTTAACGTCCGCCGATTGGAGGATGGTCTCCCGGAGTGGCGCGCCGCTAGAATGCCCGTTGTAACCGGAAGCGCGTGAAGAATAAAAACTGTGCTGTCTTTGCGATTTTGGGAGGAAGAAACATGAGTGCAGTCGAAGCGAACGTGCAAAGCGCTCAGTACGTAGATTTTTGGAACGAGATCCTGGTTCCGAAATTCATCAAATACAAACACATCTTGGTTGATGGATTGACTCACCACAGTGAGGCGATTTTTCCGTCATTGCCGGTTAAGGAAGGCGACAAAGTTCTCGACGTTGGATGTGGTTTCGGAGATACCGCAATCAAGCTGGCACGGCGAGTAGGCGACAACGGCAAAGTCGTCGGATTGGACTGCTGCGAGGCGTTCCTGGAGTACGGCCGGAAGGATGCCGCAAAACTGGGTTTGCAGAATATTTCGTTTGTCTACGGCGATGCGATGCTCGACCGCTTCGAGCCCGAATATGATTTCGTATTTTCGCGCTTCGGCACCATGTTTTTTGCCAACCCGGTGGCCGGATTGCGGAATATGCGAAAGGCGCTGAAACCTGGCGGCATCATGACGCACATTGTTTGGCGCACGCGCACGGACAATCCCTGGCTCAGTATGGCGAAGGACGTCGTCTTGAAGTTTCTACCGCCGCCCGGTGAGGATGCGCTCACTTGCGGCCCGGGACCATTTTCGATGGCGGACGAGCCAATGGTCACCAAGATGATGGAGATAGCCGGTTACACTGACATCACCTTCAAGAGAGTCGACGCTCCCGTGCTGGTCGGAAAGACCGTCCATGATGCCGTGAATTTCCAGCTTGCCATCGGCCCCGCCGGAGAAGTTTTTAGAGAAGCTGGCAAGGAGGCCGAGGCGAAGCGAGATCAAATCGAAGCTGCGCTGGCGGAGGCCATCAACTCTCAGAAGAAAGATGCTGACGGGATCGTAATGGAATCATCTTCGTGGGTGACATCAGGCAAGAACCCCGCCTAGGGTGAGTTACAGCGGATCAGTCTGCAAACTCTGCAATCCTGTCACTGACAGCGTCCTCCGCTGACGTTCGTTTCCGATCGTTGAATGTCCGCTTTCGCAGGGGAACGCACTGCTGAAAAGCCAATAATGTTGCTCGACGAAGCCAAGCTGGAGAGACGGTCGCTTGCGCGAAACGAATTGCTTTTCAGGCAAGGCGACAAGGTTCATGCGATCTATTTCATAGAAGAAGGGCGGTTACGGCTTGATCGGCGTACTTTTGACGGTCGTTCTCTGGTATTCGGCACGAACTCTGCCGGGGAGTTCTTTGTTGAAGCAGCCTTGTTTGCGGAGATATTTCATTGCGACGCCGTTGCGACTGAACCATCGCGCGTGCGCATTTATCCCAAGGCAGCTGTTTTACACGCGCTGAGAACTGACCCGACGGGCGCCGTCCCCTTCCTCAAGCTCATGGCCCATCAGGTGATCGAGGCGCGGCAACGTCTGGAATTAATGAAAATTCGTTCGGCAAAGGAACGCGTCATGTTGTATCTGGATCTTCACGCGGGAGCGGAAAGCTCTGTGGGATTGAAAAGCGAGCTTCAAGATATTGCCAGTGAGCTCGGTCTTACGCGCGAAGCGTTTTATCGCACGCTCGCGAGTCTTGAACGTGCGGGCGCCATCAAACGCTCGGGCGCTCGCATTGTGCTCAAAAGATCGCCTGGCGTGTGACTATTCGGGCGGCCTGAAAACTGGTGTCGCTTGGTGCGCGACCAACAGCCATTGCCCACCCTTGCTCTCGAAAACGTTCGTAACAAAGGCGTCGAAGTTTATGGTTTTGCCGTCCTTGCGCAAGAGTCGGACTCTTTCCATTCCGACAGCCCATGCTGTCTGTCCGTTGATGCGGACATGCGGCTTGTTTGCGGAAATCGAGACGCGGTCGAATTGGCCGAAACGCATTTGCCAGGCTCCGCGCACGGCGTCCCAACCAATCACGACTGTGGTGCTCAACGGCCCGATGAATGACGCGTAGCTTTCATGCGCCCACACTTTATCCATCGCGTTGATGTCGCGGGCGACGATCGCGGCAACGAGGCGTTGACTCGCGGACTGAATATCTTCGAGATCGTGGGTCTGCTGAGCCTGAGTCGTGCTCACCGTGGCCAGCAGTAAACTGATCGCCATTAGGCTATTGGCTCTTTTCATGACACGCTCCTTTCAATCGACTGGAGCCTTTCTTAGATCGGCGGCCTTCTGGCTTCACATGATTACGATCATGCGCAAATTCGTAGGGCGTTTAAGTCCGCTTATGGCCCTAGCTGACATTTGTTCTGCATCGCGCATGTCTGCTTTCGAGAGCAAAACGGAAACGATGTGTTGTCATGTCCGGGCTTGTCCCGGCCATCTACGTCTTTTCTGATTTAGCGCCACCAAAGACGTGGATCCCCGCCGCAAGCGCGGGCGTCGTGACGAGCTAGAGTTCGTGCTTTTTATCTAAAAATCGCAGGCTCGGTATTCCGTCGGTCCGTCACGCCCGCCGTGCAGATGTCTGGTTTCGGGGGTAAAGCCGACGTTGCGGCTGGCCGAACACCCCCTTTTCGAGTGCGGGTTTGAGCCGATACGATGACTTTCCTGAGCCTGAGGGACCGGCATGAGGCGAAGGGAGCGGACATCAAAATTCCCGCTCACCGGTCCTGCGATGAGGTGATCGAAGTGCGGGCGATGTCCGCTATCATGTTTGGGGGACTAATGAGACGCGGACAAAGATATATCATCCCAATTAGTCTGGCATTGCTCTTGACGTGCTGTGCTCGTGAGCCTTGGGGCCCTTTGACCGAGGCCGATCGAAATGAAGTCGCGTGCCAGGGATATGGTTTTTATCCCGGCACTCGGCAATACGATGAGTGCCTGAGGTATGTTGAATCGCGGCGGGGAGATAGTCCGCTGACGCTACGTCAGCGGTGACTTGACGCTTTTGGCTTTTTGCGGACATTTGTTCTTGCATCGCAAATGTCTGCTTTGGAGAGCAAAGCGGATCAATCTACATCTTACAAAATCGCAAACTCGGTATTCCGCCGGTCGGTCACCAGCATGCTGCCGGGATAGTGCGTGATACAAAATTCCGGCTTCACGGTCGCGATCACCGATTGCGGCGTGACACCGCAGGCCCAGAACACCGGCAACTCATTGTCGCGCACTTCGACGGCGTCACCGTAGTCGGGCTTCATAATGTCCTTGATGCCGATCATCTCCGGCTTGCCGATGTGAACGGGCGCGCCGTGCACGGACGGAAACCGTGTCGTGATCTGCACCGCGCGGATCGCGTCGCGCGGCGTCAGCGGACGCATCGACACGACCATCGGTCCATGGAAGGGACCCGCCGCGTTTGTGGCGATCGACGTGCGGTACATCGGCACGTTGCAGCCGCGCGTGATGTGACGCAACTCCATGCCTTCCGCCATGAGCGCTTCCTCGAACGAAAACGAGCAGCCGATCACGAAGCTCACCAGGTCGTCGCGCCAGAATTCACGGATGTCCTGTGGCTCGGCGACGAGTTCCCCGTTTTTCCAGACCCGGTAACGCGGCAGGTCGGTGCGAATATCGAGATCCTCACCCAGCTCGGGCACGCGCGGATCGCCAGGCGCCGACGTGCCGATCAACGGGCAGGGCTTTGGATTGAGCTGGCAGAAGCGAAGGAAGTCGGCTGCCAGCGCCTGCGGCAAAATAGCAAGATTGCCCTGCACATTTCCCGGCGCGAGGCCGGCGGTCGGTCCGCGGTGGGTGCCGGCGCGGATCGCGCGCCGCGCCATAAGACCGCTTTCCTGGTCCGCCTTCTGCTCTTTTCGTAGGGGGCTGACAGCCATTGACGCCATCCGGTCTGTTTGTTGCGGCAAAGCTAGCATTGGCCGCAACGGCCTTCGCGCGAGCCTGCCAAATCCTGAGGCAAGCATACGACCATGTGAGTTGGTGTTCATCAATACGGAAATTGCGGTTGAAACTTGGTTCCGGATCGCGTTTGCTAATGACAATGAAGAGCCCGCCAAGGGCCGGCAGGGGAGGGATTGCTGATGCCGCGTCGTGCCGTTGGGCATGGGCGTCCGGTGACCGCTCTCACGGCTGCGCGTGTCGCCGGCCGTGCTGTCGGCGCGTGGGATGAGCTTGGCGATTTCCAAATCAACGATGCCGGACTTGCATTGGCGTGCGCATGCCGCGCGCGCTGGGCCGGCGTATAAGATCCAGAGGGAGGACTCGTGATGACTGAGAAGTGGAAAGAAGAAGAGTGGGCGCAGGACTTCTGGTACAACGGCAAGACCACGCGTCGCACGGTCGTCGGCTGGGGCGTGAAGGCGGCGGCGCTCGGCGCCACCATGCTGGTGCCTGCGCCGTGGCAAGCGGCATTCGGCCAGGCCAAGCCCTACAAGATCGGCTCGGAGCAGCCTCTCTCCGGTGCGGGCGCCCTCGGCGGCAAGACGGCATTGGTCGGTCTGCAGATGGCGGTTGACCGCATCAACAAGAACGGCGGCATCAACGGCCGGCCGGTCGAGATCGTGGTCGCCGACGACGAGTCCAAGCCTGACGTTGCGCGCCGCAAGGTCGAGAAATTGCTGCTCGAAGACAATGTCGACGTTCACGTCGGCGGCTTCCTGTCCAACATCTGCCTCGCCTGCATGCCGGTGTTCGAGGAGAACAAGGTCGTCAACATGATCAGCGTGTGCCTCGACACCACGCTGACCACGAGCAAGTGCAACCGCTACAGCTTCCGCGTCCACGACTATGCGCCGGCACAGGCGGTCGCTTTCGGCCCGGCTCTCGCGAAGATGGGCAAGAAGTGGCACATCGCCTTTGCCGACTATTCGTGGGGCCAGTCCACGCGCGATGCCTATGCCGCCGAGATCAAGAAGGCTGGCGGGGAGGTTGTCGGCACCACCGGCATACCGCTTGGCACCGCCGATATGACGCCGTTCCTCTCCAAGATCAGCGGCGATTTCGATGGCCTGTTCGGCATCTTCTTCGGCAAGGACGGAATCACGATTGGCAACCAGGCCTTCGATCTCGGCCTCACCAAGAAGTACAAGTGGGCCGGAGACGGCGCGATCGCCGAATCCACCAACCTTCCGGCGCTCGGATCCAAGATCAACGGCTTCGTCGGGATCAATCGTTATATCCCGGTCTTCCAGGGTCCTTTCGATACGCCGCATCACCGCAAGTTCTTCGACGAGGCGGTCGTAAGGCTGAAGAAGATGGATCCGTCAGGCCCGCTGCCTGACCGCTACGTGCAGGCGAACTTCGAGGCCATGAACGCGCTCAAGGTCGCAATGGAGAAATCCAAGTTCGAGGGCCGCAAGGACACCATGAAGCTGATCGAGGCGCTCGAAGGCCTGCAGATGAAGCTGAGCGACGATTTCTTCACCGGCGACAAGGTGCTCCGCAAGGAAGACCACCAGGCCTTCCCGCTCGAAGTCATCTTTGAGATTAAGGATCAAAAACCGGTCATCACGCAGACGATCCCCGGCGAGAAGACGTTGTTTCCGCCGGCTTGCAAATTCACTACGGCATAAGTGACGACACATACATCGATCGATGTTCGCTCCCCGGAGAACCGGGGAGCGGCATCGGCCCCTGTTCTGCGGACCGACATGCTGACGGTCCGCTTCGGCGGCCTGGCGGCGCTCAACCAGGTCAATTTCGAGGTCCAGCGTGGGGAAATCCGCGCGATCATCGGGCCGAATGGCGCGGGGAAAAGCACATTCTTCAACTGCCTGACCGGGGTTCTGCGGCCCACGGCCGGAAAAATCTATTTCAACGGTGAGGACATTACCGGGTTGTCGTCCGACCGGGTTTCGCAGAAGGGAATCGCCCGCTCGTATCAGATCACCAACATCATGCCGAATGCGACAGCGCTGGAGAACGTGCGCGTCGCGGCGCAGTCGCGCCGGCACAGCTGGAACATGGTGCGCCATTGCATGTCGTTCCAGGATCTCGTCGAAAAAGCCGAGCAGGCCCTCGATAAGGTCGGGCTTTTGGCGAAGGCGAACGAGCTTGCCTCAAACCTTTCGCACGGCGAGCAGCGCAATCTCGAGATCGGCATTGCGCTCGCGACCGAGCCAACGCTGCTCTGCCTTGACGAACCCACCGCCGGCATGAGCGCGGCCGAAACACACGAAACGATGGCATTGGTCCGACGAATCGCCAAAGACTTCACGATCCTGATTGTCGAGCACGACATGCCTTTGGTGATGGAGCTCGCAAGCCGCATCACCGTGCTCAATTATGGCGCCGTGCTGGCCGATGGGCCGCCGGCCGAGATTCAGAAAAATCCACGGGTACAAGAGGCCTATCTCAAGACATGAGCGCGACCGCACCATCCTCCGAACCGCTCGTGCAGGTCGAAGGACTGCACACTTACTACGGCAAGAGCCACATCCTGCATGGCGTGACTCTGGAGGTCGGCCGCGGCGAGGTCGTTGGTCTCATCGGCCGTAACGGCGTCGGCAAGTCAACGACGCTGAAGACGATCATGGGCCTGGTGAACGCGCGGCAGGGTGAGATAAGGCTCGAAGGCAGCTCAATCACGCACGAGGCGCCGCATCGGCTGGCACGGCGCGGCATCGGCTATGTTCCGGAAGACCGCCGCATCTTCCGTCTGCTCACGGTGATGGAGAACCTTCGCACGGGCTTCGATCGCGAAGGTGTCACCGAGTCGCGCAAGAAAATGCTGCTCGACAAGGTCTTTGCCTACTTCCCGGTACTTGCTGAACGGCGCGACCAGGCCGGCGGGACGCTCTCCGGCGGAGAGCAACAGATGCTCGCAATCGCACGCGCGATGATGCTCGAGCCCAAGATCATTCTTCTCGATGAGCCGACCGAAGGCCTCATGCCGAGAATGGTTTCGCAGATCCATCAGATCATCGACGCACTCCACAAGGAGGGCGTCGCAATTTTGCTGGTCGAACAGAACGTTCCGCTGACGCTCGAAGCAAGCCAGCGCATCTACATCATGGAAAAGGGCATGGTGCGCCATCACTGCGCGACGTCCGAGATCACCGTCAATGATCCGCTGATCAAGCAGTATCTTGGGGTGTGAGCGATGAATACGATCATCAGTTTTATCCAGAACATCCCGCTCGATCTGCTGCTGATCCAGACCGTGAACGGCATCGTCACCGGCATGATCCTGGCGCTGGTCGCCTCCGGTCTCACGCTGATCTTTGGCATCATGGATGTCGTGAATTTCGCGCATGGCGAGCTGTTCATGCTTGGCGCCTATGTCGGCGTCGTCGTCTTCGCCCTAACCGGAAATTTCTGGATTGCGCTCATCCTCGCAACGATGATCGTGGCGATCCTTGGCGCGGCGATGCAGATCCTGACATTGCGCCCGCTGATCGGACGCGACCCGCTCACCACCATTCTCGCTACCTTTGGCATTTCTCTCATTCTGCAGAATTACGTGCTCTGGCAGTTTGGCCCGGTGGCGCGCAAGATCTCCGAGCCGATCACCACTCATTTCAATCTGTTCTATCTTGAGTACCCCTGGTACCGGCTCGTGATCGCCGGGCTCTCGGCAGCGCTCATTGGCCTGTTCTGGGTGTTCCTCAAGCAGAGCAAATTCGGGGTCTGGATCCGCGCGACTACGCAAGACCGCGTCATGGCGCAAGCCATGGGCATCCCGGTGCCGTGGGTCTACACAGGCGTGTTCGCGATCGGCGCCGCGCTCGCAGCCGCCAGCGGCGTGCTCTTTGCGCCGATGGCCGGCGTGACCCACACCATGGGCCTCGACTGGGTGCTCAAGGCCTTCATCGTCGTGGTGGTTGGCGGCATGGGCAGTCTCGGCGGCTCGATCGCGGCCGCGATCTTCATCAGCCTGCTTGAGGCCTATGCCGCGATCTGGGTAAGCCCGGCGCAGGCGGTCATTGTGTCGTTCATCGTTCTCATCCTCACGCTGCTGTTCAGGCCCACGGGCCTCTTTGTGCCGACACCAAAATGACAACCGCACCGCTCGACAAACCGATCGCGCCCACGAAGCCCAGGCTGAGCCACAATGCCGTCTTCTGGATAGGCTTTTGCGTCGTGATGGCGTTGCTGATCGTCGCCCCACTGGTGCTGCCGGTGTTCTGGCGCCGCTTCCTGACCGAAGTGCTGATCTGGGGTTTGCTGGCGATGTCGTCCGATCTTCTGATCGGCTACACCGGCATGGTTTCGTTCGGCCATTCGGCGTTTTTCGGCCTCGGCATGTATGGTGCCGCGGCGGCTTTGCTTCTCGTCAGTCCCCCCAATCTCTGGCTGGCCATCGGGCTTGGGCTCGCGGGCGCCGCCGGCGCAGCTCTGTTCGTCGCCTATTTCTCGACCCGGCTGCGCGACATCTATTTCGCGATCACGACCCTGATTTTCAGCCAGATCTTTTACGTCATCATCTTCACATGGACGCCGGTCACCGGCGGCGAGAACGGCCTGATCTTCTCCAAGCCGCGCCTTACGATCCCGTTTCTCTATGACGGGCGCTTCACCAACGAGACCATGCATTGGTTCGTGCTGGCGATAGTGGCGGCGTCCTATCTCATTTTGCGCCGGGTCACGCGCTCGCCATTCGGGATGGTGCTGCAGTCGATCCGCGAGAACGAGGCGCGCACGCGCGCCATTGGATATCCGGTCGAGCGCTACAAGATCGTCGCGGTGATGCTGTCCGGCCTGTTCGCCGGCCTTGCCGGCGTGCTCTACGCAATCCAGAACGAGTTCGCCGCGCCCGACTTCGTCTACTTCATCACTTCCGGCGATACGGTGATCTTCAACGTGATGGGCGGCATCGGCACGCTGGTCGGCCCCATCGTCGGCGCCGGTTTCTTCCAGCTGATCCGCGAGCTGCTGTCGCGCCTGTTCGGCGACCAGTTCCCTTATCTGATCCCGCTCGGCGTCATTTTCATCGTGATGATCATCTTCCTGCCGCAGGGCCTGCTCGGCTTCGCCCGACGCTGGCTCAATCGCTAGCGCTGATCACCAGCCGGTGTAGCAATAGATCCGCTGCCTGCTTGCGCACGCCTGCGCCTGTGCAAAGGTATCGTTATGTCGCAGCCGTTTGCCGAGCCCTGCGGCCGCGGTCTCATCGAGGCGGAGCCTTGCCCGCGCGCTCTTGGGCGTGAAGTCGCCGCGCCACGCAAGCGCATGGTGCTGGCGGCGTGCGTGCTGGCCTCAGCCATGGCCTTCATCGATGGGTCCGCGCTCACCGTTGCATTGCCAAAGCTGCGCGCCTTTTTCGACGCCGATCTGGCGACGGTGCAGTGGGTGCTTAACGGCTATGTACTGGCGCTGGCGGCGCTGACTCTGACCGGCGGTGCACTTGCCGACGTTTACGGCAGGGCGCGCGTCCTGAAAATCGGCTGCCTTGGATTCGGTACAGCATCGGCAGCCTGTATTGCGTCGCCATCGGTCGATTGGCTTATTGCGGCGCGGGTGGTGCAGGGCGTTTCGGCAGCGCTCGTGACTCCTGCGAGCCTTGCTCTGATCGGCGCCACTTATCCCAGAGAGGAGCGCAACAGCGCGATCGGCATCTGGGCGGCAGCCTCCGCACTCACCACCGCCGGTGGACCGGTGCTGGGCGGCTGGCTGACCGAGGCCTTCGGCTGGCAATATGTGTTCGCCATCAATCCGCCGCTGGCGCTCATCGTGGTTGCCTTGTTGACACTTTATGCGCCGGCCGAGCAGCGCGAGCCGCGTCGATTTGATTTTTTCGGCGCCGCGATCCTTGCCGGCGCGCTGGCGTCACTGGCCTGGGCGCTCAGCCAGATCGGGCCGGGCATGGCAAATTCCCTCTTGGCGGCGGGGGCAGCGGTGTCAGGCCTTGGGATGCTCGCCGGATATGCCGTGTGGGAGCGTTTTAATAGCAACCCGATGACCCCGCCCTGGCTGCTCGGCAATCGGCCATTCGTTGCGCTCAATGTCGCCACCCTGCTGGTTTACACGGGCCTGGCGGTCATGTTCTTCCTGTTATCCTTCGACCTCATCGACCGCCGCCATCTGACGCCAACCGGGGCCGGCCTGGTTTTTCTGCCATTCACGCTCGGTGTCGGACTCTTGTCGCAGCCACTTGGAGCACTGGCCGACAGGATCGGTGTCCGCCTTATGCTGATCATGGGACCGCTCGGCGCCGCACTCGCCTTCATGCTGCTGGCGCTTGGCGAAGATGCGTCGCTCCTGCTCGGCGTGCTTCTTCCGATGACGCTGCTCGGCATTTCCTTTGCGATATTGGTGACACCATTGACGGCCTCGGTGCTGGCGAGCGTCGCAAACAGTGAGGAAGGACTCGCCTCCGGCGTGAACAATGCCGTCAGCCGCATCGCCCAACTCGCCGGCGTTGCGTCCGCTGCGGGGCTGGCATCTTACGCGGCCGGCTATGTTGCGAGTTTGATCATTGCCGCAGTCCTGGCTGCGGTCGCGGGGGTCGTCATTGCGCTGGTGCTGCCCCGGCCCACCAAGAAGCATCTGCAAATATCTTGAGTAGCGCTAAAATTCGTTACCGTCTTCTACTTTTTGCGCTGCGCTTTCCACTTTCCGGTGGGCAGACGGTTATTGCGGTTATGGGCCTAAGGTCCAACTCGCTATGACATCAACAATCCGGAAAATGACGTCGCCGGTGTCCGATGTCATCCGGAGGTTTCGGCAATGCTGATGCTTGAAGCGCGCGTCGAGCGTGAAAGGTAGGCATTGTCGCGATTTTTCAATTGCAGGTCTTCACACCGTTGTCGCTATCGCATCGAGCCCGCCTTCGACGGATTCCGCTCCGCTCAGGAGCATTTTGAAAACTGCGCGAGAACTCCATTAAAGATTTTGAAGCGGAGGAGTCCGACATGAATAGGATTCACGCGTCGGAAGGAATTAATCACTATCGGCGCCGGCTTTTGGGCGCTGCAGCGATCGGCATCACTGTCGCCGGTACGGCAGAGATGATCCCGTTGCAACTCGCCGCTGAGACGACAGGCGATGCCATTCGTCCCTTCCGCATCAAGGTGTCTGAGCGGGACCTTGACGATCTTCGCCGGCGCATCGCCGCCACGCGATGGCCCGACCACGAGACCGTCAATGACCAGTCGCAGGGTGCGCAGCTCGCGAAGCTCCAGGAGCTGGTGCGTTATTGGGGGACGACCTACGACTGGCGAAAGACCGAGGCCAAACTCAACGCTCTGCCTCAATTCATCACGACGATCGATGGCGTGGACATTCATTTTATCCACGTACGGTCGC
>Ga0310810_10004597_pt1 | contig 15295 bp, 10 predicted proteins | sample NCmetagenome_FD_207641 | JGI IMG/M metagenome (GOLD analysis project Ga0310810, IMG submission 207641) | Soil microbial communities from experimental microcosm in Duke University, North Carolina, United States - NC | ecosystem: Engineered > Artificial ecosystem > Soil microcosm > Unclassified ...
CGGATTGACTACGGTCGCTTGCGCGATCAGACGTTCGGCTTCTTGCAGCTGCCCCGCCTGATATCGCACGATCCCGAGTGCATGCAGCGCCTCGAAATGGTGGGGTTCGGCGCGCAAGATATCCGCATAAATTTGCGCCGCTTCGGCTAACCGTCCCTCCCGGCGCAAGCGCATCGCGTTTTGCAGGACCGCTTCGTTCATGCGTCTGCCCCGACAAAGAAGCTTCGGGGCGGCTCACCTGCGCGATGGCGCCTCACCATCGTCTCGAAGGCCTGCTCCAAATTGCGGGTGAAGCGAGCCGTGTCGAACAGCGCGCACGTGCTGCGATTGCGGTCGAGTTTGGCCTTCAGTGCCGCCAGCGCGACCTTGTCCCGCGCAAGGCTCAAGGCAAGGCGCTCATATTCGGCGGGAGAATCCGTCGCCAATTCCGGCAAACCCGCGGCATGGAGCAGGCTTCCGGCAACACGCGCGGGGAAAGTAGCGCCCCGGAAGGTGACGACGGGCAATCCCACCCACAGCGCGTCGCTGCAAGTGGTGTGCGCCCCATATGGAGAAGTGTCGAGGAAAAGGTCTGCCAGTTTCTGCCGCGCTAGATGTTCGGGTGGGGTCGTACGGGACGCGAACAACAGCCGCTCCGGCGCGACACCGCGCGCGGCTGCCTCGCGCCGCAGATTGGCCGCCGCGGTCTCGCTGTCTTGCAACAGCCAGAGCACGCTGCCTTCGACGCCATGCAACAAACGCATCCAGATGTCGAACACATCGGGAAGAATTTTGTAGTTGTTGTTGAAGCAGCAGAACACAAAGGCGTTTTCGGGCAGCCCCGCGTCGGCCCGCGTCGGCGTGCGTTGGGCAACGGCGCGTTTGGAGTCGTTGGCCTGATAAGTCTCCGGCATGTAGGCAACTTGCTCGCTGAAAAAACGCCGGTCCTGTTCGGGGATGAGTATGCGATCGGCGATAATGTAATCGAGGTGCGGCGCGCCCGAAGTCCCGGGGAAGCCCAGAAAATTGACCTGAACGGGTGCCGGACGCTGCGCCAGAATGGAAGGACGGCAACCATCAGTGAAGGCCATCAGGTCGACCGCAACGTCGACGTCCATGCGTTTTAGAAGCGCCGCAACATCGGAATCCGGAGTGTTCCTCACATCGTGGAAATGCTCGAAGCCGGCCTCGATGCGGTTTCTGATGTCGCTGCCGGCACCGGGCCCGAAAGAAATACCGATCGTTTCGAAACGGCTTCTGTCGTGATGCTCGAACACGCCGGCGACCAGAAACGCCACCGGATGCGGCCGGAAGTCCGCCGTCAGATACGCCACTCGGATACGATCGTGTGCATAGCGCTCACCGCGCCACATAGGTGGACCGAGCGGTTCCTCGGCCATGAAAATACGGCTGCAGCGGAGCTGCCCTTCGGGCGAACGTTCGATCGAAAGATTGCCTTGCGGGTCGATGATCCGTTTGCCGGCCGCGATTCCGGCGGCCAATCTCTCCCGATCGTCTTCCAGCGTTCCCCAATCGCAGACGCGCAACCGGCACTGGATCAGGAAACCTTCCACATAGGGAAGGTCGGGGGCGAGCTTGAGCGCCTCCTGGAAATCGAGTGCCGCCTCCTCGAACCGCTTCAATTCGAAAAGTACATTGGCGCGGTTGTTCCAGGCATCGGCGTTGCCGGAATCCAGCAGCACGGCCCTGGCGAATGAGTTCAGGGCCTCGTTCTGGCGTCGCAATTCAACCAAGGTGACGCCATGCTTGTTCCATGCCTCGGAATAATTGGGGTCGACGGAAATAAACGCTTCATAAGCGAGCAGCGCATCCGAGTAGCGCTTCAGCCAAAGCAACAAATCGGCGCGCTGCACGAGCGTGTCCGGGTTCTTCGGGTCGATCGCCAGCGACTTCTCGAGCGAGGCCAACGCCTCGGCGGTGCGCTGCGCCGCCATCAGAGCTGCCGCCCGGTCCTTCCAGAGCTGCGCCAAATCCGGCTTAAGGGAGGTGGCCTTGTCGAAGCTCGCCACCGCCTCTGACGGGCGGTTCAGGGCCATGAGCGCGCTCGCGTGATTGGCCCAGGCGGGAAGCAGATCAGGCCGCAAGCGGACCAGACGGTCGAGATCGGCGAAGGCTTCCGCCGCACGCCCTAGGCGAAGCAATGCCGCCCCACGGTTGCCAAGCGCTTCCACATAGTCGGGTTTGAGCGCGAGCGCCCGATCAAAGGCGTGCAGCGCCTCCTCGGTGCGGTTCAATTTGAGCAGTAGGGAGGCCCGATTGTATTGCGCATCGGCGGCGGCGGGATTGATGACAACAGCTTGGCCGATCAATTGCTCCGCCTCTTCCAGCAGGCCGGACTGGTAACGGAGAATGCCCAGCGCATGCAGCGCCTCGAAATTGTGCGGTTCGTTTCGCAGGATTCCGGAATAGAGCTGGGCCGCCTCGGCCAGCTTCCCCGCCCTGCGCAGGCGCAGCGCATCTTGCAATACGGACTCATTCATGGCGCGGGTGCGCTCGCAGCTGACAAAGGGCCCTACCCCATCCTAGCTCGGCGCACTGAACGGGCAGACAGCTAATAAGGCAAGCCCGTCGCCGGATTGGTCGGGGTTTGCGTCGTCGAGCCCGCGGAATCCATTCCGGTCCGGGTTGGCGCACCAGTGCGCGGCGCGATTGGCATGGAGGGACCTCTCAACTCGATCTGCGAAACCCGCCCATCCTTGGTCTTGTCCGCGAGGTCGAAGTAGGAATGCACGGTATTCCCAAACTCCTTCTGGTCGACGCAGCCATCAAGATTCCAGTCCACCAGCGGCGACGCTTCGGCACCGTCCCGAGCCAAGCGCCGGTCGTTCTCGGCGCGGACCTCCGCAGGGCCCAAGCAGCCGTCACCATTGGTATCGGCGGCCGCAAAATCCAGTTTCAGGCCTGCTTCCATCTCGTCTCGCGTGACCACGCCATCATGATTGGCGTCGTAGCGGAGAAGCAAAGCCGCGCTGGCCGGCAGACCCGCGGGCAAACGCTGGGCCGCGAGCGCGCTCGCTCCGATCAACGCAAGAACCACCGTTCCTGCGGCTAGATCAATCGCTCGTCTCATCACAACCTCCCACCCACAAATTACAACACCTACTCGCCTTGGGAAATCGCCGCCTATGGCTAACGGCCGCCCTCCTGCCGGGGCGGGGGACCAAAGAATACGCCGCGACCTGTCGGCAGCCTCAATTCGTTGCTCTCGAGCTTGCCGTCCTGGTTGCGGTCGAGTTCGGCGAACAACGACCGCGCCGTTGTGGCGAACTCATCGAACTCAATCTGGCCGTTGCGATTCCAGTCGATCAGGGGCGAGGCGGCCGTCCCGAACGCCCTGTAACGCCGATCGTTCTCGATTTGCATCTCCTGAAGGTCGATCCGGCCGTCATGGTTCAAGTCGCAGGCGTCGAATTGACGCTTCAGGGCAGTTTCCATCTCTTCGCGCGTAACGGTGCCGTCGCTGTTGCCGTCCAAGGACAGCATCAACCTGATGTTCTGCTCTTGCTCCGTAATCGGACGCATCTGGGCGTTGGCTCCCGCCGGTGGCGCCCGCCGCGGTCCGGCACATGCAGCGACCAAAATGACGATCACCATTGCCCACCCCGCCGTGCGCAGCACCGGATTCATGAATGACCGGCCATTTCCAGCACCCTTTTATCTTAGCGCGCCCGCGCTGAATGGCGCATGAATTCGGCGCAAAGCGCCCGTTGGTTTGGAGTTAAGCAGCCAGTTTCGCCGGGCTCCCCATCCAGTGGGCGATCGATGGCGAATAGCCGGGTGGTCGGATACCACGGCGGGTCAGAGCGGTCGAGAAGCTAGGCTTGTCTTCCGTCCCATGGGGAGGGACAAGAAAACAGAAACTTCGCCGGACTTCTGAGGGGCGCCCCCGACCTAGCCGTCGGAGAAACGTGCCCAAACCTGCGGGATTTCCAGTTTTACGCGAGCTGCGCGTCTACGATACCGTGTTCATCCTTTTCGACTGCCACCGGGAGCGAAACAATCGCCGTCGCGCCCCCGCCGGGCGCGTTGATCACCTTCAGGCGCCCGCCATGAGAGGCGACAATCGTTGAGCATATCCAGAGCCCGAGGCCCAGGCCACGCTCCTTGGTCGTAAAGAAGGGACGGAAGAGGTTCTGGCTCTCGTGCGGTGTCAACCCGCGTCCAGAGTCGGAAATTGCGATCTCCACATATCCTCCCGGCTCGAGCCGGCTGCGGACAATAAGCTTGCGCGCCACTGCGGGAGTCGACTCCATCGACTCCATCGCGTTCGTCATCAGGCTTACGAAGACTTGCTGCAGCTGCGACCAGTCGCCCAAAACCTGCGGCGGATCCTTTGGCAGATCGGTATGGGGCTTGATCCTGCGCGAGACGAACTGCGGGCGTAGCAGGCTCAGCGTGGACAGGACAACGCTGTTCAAATCCACACAGCCGGACCGGCGCTCATCCCTTTTCAAGAGCGTGCGCAACCTGTGCACCACCTGGCCCGCGCGCTCGCTGTCTTCGACAATCTCTTTGAGGACCTGCGCAACCTCCTGCCTGTCCTGCTTGGCAATAGACTGAGCGGCCGCAGCATTGGCGACAATCGCGGTCAGCGGCTGGCTGAGCTCGCGCGCAAGCCCGTTTGACAGTTCCCCCAGCGCCGCGACGCGGATGATGTGATTGAGTTCCGTTCGCTGTAGCTCAGCTTCGGCTTCGGCGATCTTGCGGGCCGTGACATCGATGAAAATTCCGGTGAGGTGCCGCGGGCGGCCGTGGTCGTCGCACACGGCGTGGCCGCGGCAAATGAACCAACTCACATGATTCCCGGGGCGAACGACGCGAAACTCGCTCGCCACCGGCAGGCCAAGTCGAACCGGCGCGCGAACGCTTTCGTCGAATATCTCGCGGTCCTCGGGATGTACCGACTGGCGGAACCGCTCCCAGGCAAGTGGCGCGCCCGGCGCGATTCCGAACATCGCACGACAATGATCGGTCGCCCACAACAGACCGGAATCCGACTCGAGCCGCCATATTCCGATATTGCTCGAGGCGGCCGCGAAAGCCATGCGGTCTTCGCTCTCTTTGAGCAGCTGTTCGACGGTGCGGCGCTTACGCTTCTGAATCAGCAGTAACGCAATGATCGCCGCCTGCGCCGCAAAGGCCAGAACCAATCCGATTGCCCAATCACGATACTTTTCCCAGAAAGTGGGCTCGCGGAATTCCATCACCGTTCCGGGGGGCAGCGCGGCGTCGCTCAATCGCCAGCGTGCGAGCTCCCGTGCATCGACACGATACTGGAGCGGGAGCTTGGTTAGGCGCGGGATGGATGAGAGGTCTTTGCCGGAAAGCATATCAAGCGCCAAATCCGCGGCTTTGGACCCTTGCGCGACGTAACTCTCCATCGAGCCGCCAACGATCCCGCCGCCGAACAACGTGGCCACGGGTGAGTAGGCCGGAGCCGATGACGCTTTCGCGATGTCCGCGGCGATCTCCGCGGGGAAACCCGTCGAGTCCACGTTCTCGCTAAAAATAGGCACCAAGATCACAATTGCATCCCTCGGGAGATCCGAAACCCCCTTCAGCAGCTCATCGCGGCGAGAGCTGACCACATGCCGGATGTTGTACTTCTTCAGATAGGGTTGCAGCCGCTGAATGGCGTCGCGCTCCCAATTGCTGGCCACGTTTCCTGTTCCGGAAACCAACACCAGCGTCGTGGCGTTCGGCTGAAGGCGCTCGGCAAGTGCAAGAGTTCCCACCCAATCATAGACGAGCAAGACGCCCGGCATATCCGAGGGGAGATCCAACGGGGCACTCGCCGGCATCGACGTACAGCAAAACATCACGGGCACGCCGCGAGCTATCTCGGCTCGATGCCGGGCCAGGAAAGACGTCGCGCCACGGCTGATAGAAACAATGAGGTCCGGCCGCTCCTGGACCAATCTTTCACTCAAGAATCGCACCAGCCGATTCTCGTCGTCCAAACCGTGAAACCGACCGAGGTCGAGAAATTCGACAGCCACCTCGATATTTCCCGCGCCCTTTTGCTGGAGGCGCCGCTTGAATCCTTGAAGTGTCTGGATGACGGCCGGCTGTGTCGGGGTTAGCCCTTCGAGCAGAAGAATTCGGTGTGGCCTTTGCCCGGCAGGCGCAGAGGGCGCTACGCTAAAAGCTGGCGGCGCTTGGCACAGCACAAGCAATATCAGACCCACGAACACCAGGGGCGCAAACAACGGCACACAGGCCATCTGGCGCAACGCCATCAGCGTCACTTCCCTTGATCGACCCTGCACGATAACACCGTAGCAGCAATGGGATAATGCTCCTATCGGACGACGTCCGAAAGGGGTTTGGAGTCAATGGATTGGCAAGTCAAAACAAGTCCAGCAGGTTACACACAACTGCGACTTGCGTCGTGACCTCGCTGGCTCGACGTTCCAGTGCCGTGATCCTCCCCAAATCGGTCGGTCCGCTCACCGATTTTGTACCGGCATCGGCATCTCGACGAATTGCACTATGCGCAGCTACCCGCGGGGCTTTGGCCCGAAAGCCTTCGTGCTTGAAGATCGATCCAACGCATCAAGCCGTAGCTCGCGTGAGTCGAGCAAGGGCTGGTGGGCGGTGACGGACTCGAACCGCCGACCCCTTCGGTGTAAACGAAGTGCTCTACCAACTGAGCTAACCGCCCGGGCCCGCTGGCAGGTGGCGGGCAAGCAGGAAAATTCCGCGCGAAAATCTAGGCGACGTTCAAGGCATCCTTGAGCGGCTTGCCCGCGCGGAAGCGTGCCGCCTTCGAAGCCTTGATGATGATTTCCTCGCCGGTCTGAGGATTGCGGCCCTTGCCGCCCGCCCGCGAGGACACGACGAAGACACCGAAGCCGGTGACCCGAACCTCATCGCCCGATTTCAACGAGTCGGTGATCACCTCGAACACGCCGTCGACCGCTTTTTGCGCATCCATTTTGGAAAGCCCGGTGCGCTCGGCCAGCTTCTGGACTAGATCGTTTTTGTTCACGCGCGTTCTCCTATGGGCGGGACTCTCCCGCACTTTACCAAGATTAAGGCGGGTTTTTGCGCCGCGTCAAAGCCACTAGCGCGAAAAAATACCCCCGCGGAGGTCCGATCCACGGGGGTATCTTTTCATTTCAGACACTTGGCGCCCGTTAATGAGTCACCACAGCATCTTCAGCGCCGTCGTCGGCGAGCCGTGAAGGAGCCGGCTCGTCGGGTTCCTCCCACACCACGGGCGTGGGAGCACGCACGAGGGCGATCTTCAGAACCTCTTCCATATTGGCGACGGGCACGATCTCCAGTCCCTTCTTCACATTGTCCGGTATGTCCGCCAGATCCTTTTCGTTTTCGGAAGGAATGATCACGGTCTTCAGACCCGTGCGAAGAGCCGCGAGCAGCTTCTCCTTTAGTCCACCGATGGGAAGCACCCGGCCGCGAAGAGTGATTTCACCGGTCATCGCCACATCGCGGCGGACGGGAATGCCCGTCAGCACCGAAATGATGGACGTCGCCATCGCCACGCCGGCGGAGGGCCCGTCCTTCGGAGTCGCCCCCTCGGGAACGTGGACGTGAATGTCCTTCCGGTCAAACAAAGGCGGCTTTATGCCGAAAGTGACCGCCCGCGACCGCGCATAGGAGCGCGCGGCATCGATCGATTCCTTCATCACGTCACCGAGCTTGCCGGTCGCCTGGAAACGTCCCTTACCCGGCACCATGACCGACTCGATCGTCAGCGTCTCGCCTCCGACTTCCGTCCAGGCAAGGCCGGTGACAACACCGACCTGATCCTCGCCTTCCATCTCGCCGTAGCGGAATTTTCTGACGCCCGCATATTCGCCGACATTCTCGGTGGTGACTTCGATGGACTTGGCCTTACCCGAGACGATCGCCTTAACCGCCTTGCGCGCGAGATTGGCGAGCTCGCGCTCGAGATTGCGCACGCCGGCTTCGCGTGTGTAATAGCGGATGAGGTCACGCAAACCGTCATCGGTGATCGACCACTCATCGTCCTTCAAGCCGTGCGACTTGATCTGCTTGGGCAAGAGGTGCCGTTTGGCGATCTCGACCTTCTCGTCCTCGGTGTAACCGGGGATGCGGATGATCTCCATGCGGTCCATCAGCGGCTGCGGCATACGCAGCGTGTTCGCCGTGGTGATGAACATCACGTCCGACAGGTCGAAATCGACCTCGAGATAGTGATCGTTGAAGGCGTGGTTCTGTTCCGGATCGAGCACTTCAAGCAGTGCCGCAGACGGATCGCCGCGCCAATCGGCGCCGAGCTTGTCGATCTCATCCAGCAGGAACAGCGGATTCGCCGTCTTCGCCTTCTTCATCGACTGCACGATCTTGCCCGGCATCGAGCCGATATAAGTGCGCCGGTGACCGCGGATTTCCGCTTCGTCACGCACGCCGCCCAGCGACATGCGTACGAATTCACGGCCCGTGGCGCGCGCAATCGACTTGCCGAGCGAGGTCTTGCCGACGCCCGGAGGACCGACCAGACACAGGATCGGGCCTTTCATCTTTCCCGCGCGGCTCTGCACCGCAAGGTATTCGAGGATGCGTTCCTTGACCTTGTCGAGGCCGTAATGGTCTTCGTGCAGCACTGTTTCCGCGAGCGCGATATCCTTCTTGATCTTGGATTTCTTGCCCCAGGGCAGAGACAGCATCCAATCCAGGTAATTGCGCACGACGGTTGCTTCGGCCGACATCGGGCTCATCGAGCGCAACTTCTTGACTTCGGCCTGCGCCTTTTCGCGCGCCTCTTTGGAGAGCTTCGTCTTCTTGATGCGCTCTTCCAGTTCCGCAAGCTCGTCGCGGCCCTCTTCGCCCTCGCCCAGCTCCTTCTGGATCGCCTTCAACTGCTCGTTCAAATAGTATTCGCGCTGCGTCTTCTCCATCTGACGCTTGACGCGCGAGCGGATCTTGCGCTCGACCTGCAGCACGCCGATTTCGCCCTCGATCAGTGCCAGCACGCGCTCTAGGCGTTCGACGGTGTTGAGCGTCTCAAGCAGCTGCTGACGATCGGGTATCTTCACCGTCAGATGCGAGGCCACCGTATCGGCGAGCTTAGCCGGGTCTTCAATCTGAGCCACCGAGGCCAGCGTTTCGGCCGGCACTTTTTTGTTGAGCTTGATGTAGCTCTCGAAATTCGTCTTGACCGAACGGACCAGCGCTTCGATCTCCTGCGCACTGCCGGGCTGTTCCGCAATAGGTTCGATCAGAGCCTGGAAGAAATCCGTGCGCGGAGAGAAGCTCTTCACGCGGGCGCGCGTCTTGCCCTCCACGAGCACGCGCACCGTCTGGTCCGGCAGCTTCAGCAGCTGCAGAACGGTGGCGAGCGTGCCGACGCGGTAGAGCGCGTCGGGTGAGGGATCGTCCTCGCCGGCATTTTTCTGGGTTAGAAGCAGGATCTGCTTCTCTTCGGTCATGACCTCTTCGAGCGCGCGGACGGACTTTTCGCGCCCAACGAAGAGCGGCACGATCATATGGGGGAAAACAACAATGTCCCGCAGCGGCAGAACCGCCGACAATTGGGTGCTGCTTTCGGGTGATGAGGATGACGATTCGGGATGAGATGACGACTCAGGCATTGCGTGCTCCTTGCCCACCACATTTAGCACCCAAGCCTTAAACCTTTGCCTGCGGCGTCGTGTCGTGGGCGGCTTCCATGCCCCAGAATGGGCACATGGACCTTCGAACAGCGACTCCTCCTAGCCCGCCGCTCGGCTCATAAAGTGGGCTGCTGATCCACTGGATTCAAGGTTTATCCTCGTTAGCCCTGGGTTTCCCCCTGGATTCTCAGGCGCCTACAAGACTTTATCTTGGCCATAGCCTCGTGCTTTCGCAAATGGGTTCCGCTTGGCAATATGCGTCCACACCCACAGATGGAGCGCGTCATGATGAACCGCCGCACCTTTGCTGCCGTGGTTGCGGCCGCTGCTGCAGCGCCGGGCAGCACGTTCGCGCAAGGGAAGAAGACCGTGTTCTACGTCAGTGTCGGGCCCAAGCTCACGCTTTACGATATCGATGTCGACGGCGCCATACTGGCGGTGCGAAGCGCGGTCACGTTGCCAGCCGGCGTCCAATATGCCTGGCCGCATCCGTCGAAACGCTATTTTTACGTCGCGTCGAGCAATGGTCAGCCGGGCGGCGGCGCCGTCAACCAAGGCAACAAGCATTACGCGAGTGCCTTCCGCATCGATCCTGCGTCGGGCGCACTCACACCACACGGTCAGACCGTGTCGCTGACCGCGCGGCCCATTCACATCAGCGTCGACGGTGCGGGCCAGTTTGTCCTCATTGCCTACAACGATCCGAGCAACCTTACGGTGCACCGAATCAATGCGGACGGTACCTTGGGCGATTTGGTGAAACAGCAATCGAAGCCGGATATCGGGATTTACTCCCATCAGATACGTACAACGCCATCCAATCGCACGGCGGTTCTCGTCTGCCGCGGCGACAACGCCGCCAATGGCAAACCTGAGAATCCCGGGTCCTTGAAGGTGTTCGGCTTCAAGGACGGACAGCTCACCAATCTTGCGTCCTACGCGCCGGGCAACGGCTACGGCTTCGGACCACGCCACCTGGATTTTCATCCGACCGCGCCGTTTGTGTACGTCTCGCTGGAGCGCCAGAACAAACTCTATGTCTATGGGCTGCAAGCCGACGGAACGCTTTCTCGCGATCCACTGTTCATGAAGGGCTCGCTTGCCGATCCGAACAACTCACGCCCGGGACAAGGTGCAGGCACGATCCACGTCCATCCCAACGGGCGCTTCGTCTACCAAGCCAACCGCAACGCCAACACCGTCGACTTCCAGGGCAAACAAGTGTTTGCCGGCGGCGAAAACAATATGGCCGTCTGGTCGGTCAACGAACGGACCGGCGAGCCGACGCTGATCCAAACCATCGACGGTCGCGGCATCCAACTTCGCACCTTCGCGATAGATCCAACGGGAAAGCTGCTCGTGGCCGCCAGCATTCAGCCTCTGCTTATCCGCGACGGCGAAAAGATCACCAATCTTAGCGCCGGTCTGACGGTGTATCGCGTCGGCGCCGACGGCAAACTCACCTTCGCGCGAAAATACGACGTCGATACGTCTACGGGGACGCAGTTCTGGAGCGGGATGGTGACGTTAGCCTAGATTACGACGCGTTCTGTTCGCGCGCCTGGGCCTTGTCGCTGTAGGTGTAGAGCGGACGCGCCCTGCCCTCTACGACATCGGGCGTAATCACCACTTCCTGCACGCCGTTCAAGCTCGGCAGCTCGAACATCGTCTCGAGCAGGATGCCTTCCAGGATGGAACGAAGCCCACGCGCGCCGGTCTTGCGCGAGATCGCCTTGCGCGAGATCGCGTTCAGCGCCTCTTCGTGGAAGCGGAGCTTCACGCCTTCCATTTCGAACATGCGCTGATACTGCTTCGCGAGCGCGTTCTTGGGCCGCGTGAGGATTTCGATCAAAGCGCGCTCATCCAGATCCTCGAGCGTGGCGAGGATTGGCAAGCGCCCGATGAATTCTGGGATCAGGCCGAACTTCAGCAAATCCTCCGGCTCGACTTCGCGCAGGACCTGACCGGTGCTGCGCTCGTCGGGCGAGCGCACATTGGCGCCGAAACCCATCGAGGTACCCTGCGTGCGCGCCGAGATGATCTTATCGAGACCGGCAAAGGCGCCGCCGCAGATGAACAGGATGTTCGTCGTGTCGACCTGCAGGAATTCCTGCTGCGGATGCTTGCGGCCACCCTGCGGAGGAACGCTTGCGATCGTGCCTTCCATGATCTTGAGGAGGGCTTGCTGCACGCCCTCGCCCGACACGTCGCGGGTAATCGACGGGTTGTCCGACTTGCGGCTGATCTTGTCGACTTCGTCGATGTAGACGATGCCGCGCTGCGCCCGCTCGACGTTGTAATCGGCGTTCTGCAACAGCTTCAGGATGATGTTTTCGACGTCTTCGCCGACGTACCCGGCCTCGGTCAGAGTCGTCGCGTCGGCCATCGTGAAGGGAACATCGAGAATGCGCGCAAGCGTCTGGGCGAGCAGGGTCTTGCCGCAGCCGGTCGGGCCAATCAGCAGGATATTCGACTTGGCGAGTTCCACCTCGCCCGACTTTCCGGCGTGGTTGATGCGCTTGTAGTGGTTGTGGACCGCCACCGCCAAAACCTTCTTGGCGTGGCTCTGCCCGACCACGTAATCGTCCAGCACCTTGAAGATCTCGGAAGGCGACGGAACGCCTTCTCGCGACTTCATGAACGAGGTTTTGTTTTCCTCGCGGATGATCTCCATGCACAGTTCGACGCATTCATCGCAGATGAACACGGTCGGGCCCGCGATCAGCTTGCGGACCTCGTGCTGGCTCTTTCCGCAGAAGGAGCAATAGAGGGTGTTTTTGGACTCGGACCCTCCCGACTTGCTCATTCAAACTCCTTCCAAAAAGCCACCCGGAACATAACGCCGGGCCCGCAAGAACCGAGCCAGAATCACAGGCGCGGCGGCCGTCCTCGAATCTCTATACGACCACGATAGGCGGATGGCGATCAAGAATTGTTTAAGCGGACGCGCTTTCCCCACAAAAAACCAAGCTTTTCCTCGAAAAATGCGTCCGCGCAGCGGCGGTTACCTCTTCTCGGGGGCGTCGCTGCCGGGCCGGCGGCTATAGACTTCGTCCAGGATTCCAAACGCCTTGGCCTCTTCCGCCGTCATATAAGTGTCTCGATCGAGCGCTTTCTCAACCACTTCTACACTCTGCCCAGTGTGTTTCGCGTAGATTTCATTCAGTCGGCGCTTGAGCTTGACGATTTCCTGGGCATGACGGGCGATGTCGACCGCTTGGCCCCGATAGGATGCGGACGGCTGGTGCACCAAGATACGCGAATTCGGAAGGCTGTAACGCTGGCCTTTTTGACCGGCGCACAGCAGCAGCGACGCGGCCGACGCCGCCTGACCGACGCAAAGGGTCTGCACCGCGGGGCGGATGTACTGCATCGTGTCGTAGATCGCGAGACCCGACGTCACCAGCCCGCCCGGCGAGTTGATGTACATCGCGATCTCTTTCTTGGGGTTTTCCGCCTCGAGAAAGAGCAGCTGCGCCGTGATCAGGGTGGCGACGTTGTCCTCGATCGGACCGGTGACGAATATGATCCGCTCCTTCAGCAGCCGCGAATAAATGTCGTAGGCGCGCTCGCCACGGGCGGTCTGTTCCACCACCATCGGCACTAGCATGTTCATGTGGGCGTCTGGCAGGTCTCTCATGGTGTCCTTCTGGCCGACTCGTGTAAGCCCAGGGTGTGGGCCGCAAAGAGGTAGTGTCAACGCCGGCTCGTTTCACCCCCGAGACGAACCAAACCTCAGTCTTCCTTCTTTTTCTTTCGTTTCGGTTTACTCTCTGCCGCAGGAGCCGCTTCCTCCGCCGTTTCACCTTCTTCGTCCTCGGCCTTCGCCTTTTTGGCCTTTGCCTTGGTTTTCTTGACCGGCTTTACTTCGGTCTCTTCGGCAGGCGCCTCAGCCGCCGCTTTCAACTTTTCTTCTGCTTCATCGGGATCAAGGAAGAGAATTTCGCGCGGCACTTTCCTGTCCTCGACCTGCATCAATTCGCCGAGGAAGTCGATGACCTTGTCTTCGAACAAGGGTACGCGCAGTTCGGCCATCGCCTGTGGGTTGCTTGTGTAATACTGGATCAGCTCCTTTTCCTGTCCAGGGAACTGACGGGCGCGCGCGGCGAGCGCGCGGTTGACCTCGTCCTGGCTGACGGTAATCGCGTTCTGCTCGCCGATCTTGGCGAGCACGAGCCCCAACCTGACGCGCCGCTCGGCAATGGTGCGATATTCGGCCTTCAGCTCGTCTTCGGACTTGCCTTCGTCCTCGGGCGAGGAACCCTCGCGCTTCATTTCGGCTTCCACTTGCGCCCAGATGGCGTCGAATTCCGCCTGCACCATGCCACCAGGCAGATCGAAACTGTGGGAAGCATCGAGCGCGTCCAGGATGCGCCGCTTCAGATGCGTGCGGCTAACGCGCGCGTATTCCCCTTGCAGCTGCTCGCGAAGACGTTGTTTGAGTTCGTTGAGCGAGTCCACGCCGAAATTCTTCGCCAACGCGTCATCCATCGCGACTTCGTTCGGCGCCTTGACGGCTTTGACCATCACGTCGAACTGGGCGTCTTTTCCCGCAAGTTTGGCAGCGCCGTAATTCTCGGGGAACTGCACGGAAACGGTGCGATCGTCGCCCGCTTTGGAACCGATGAGCTGATCCTCGAAGCCGGGGATGAACGCACCGCTGCCTAGCGTCAGGTCGAACCCTTCCGCCTTGCCCCCTTCGAACGGGTCGCCGTCGATCTTGCCCTCGAAATCGATCGTGATCGCATCACCTTTTTCCGCAACCGCGCCTTCGCCCTTGTCCGTGTAGGTCTTCTGAGAATCCGCCAGACGCTTGAGTCCCTCCTCGACTGAGTCGTCGGACACGTCGGAAACCAGGCGCTCCGCCTTCAGTTCGCTCAAATTGCTGAGCGCGAAGTCGGGCATCAAATCCACCTTCATCGTGAATGCGAGATCGGCCTTGCCCGCGATGACATTGTCCAAGGCATTGACGAAATCGACGCGCGGCGTGGTCGCCGGCTTGATCTCCTTCTCCTTCAGGACCTGCTCGCTCGATTGATTGATCGCCTCATTGACGATCTCTCCCATCAGCGACTTGCCGTAGGTCTTCTTCAGGAAAGAGACGGGCGCCTTGCCGGGCCGGAATCCCTTGAGATGGATTTTCGGCTGCATCTCGGTGAGCCTGCCCGTCAGCTTGGCATCGAGATCGGTTGCGTCCACCACGACGGTGAACTCGCGGTGAAGGGGCTCGGAGATCGTTTCGGTAATTTGCATCGTGGACCATTCCCAATTCAAAACAGACGAGCGGCTCTGGTGCGGGCGGAGGGACTTGAACCCCCACGACTTTCGTCACAGGAACCTAAATCCTGCGTGTCTGCCAGTTCCACCACGCCCGCTTTTCGGGCTTTTGCCCTGGCAGAGGATCCGACAGAGCGCTCGAAGAGCGGCCCCTATATCACAGCGTTTCCCTGACCCGCTAGGGCAGGCTGGGAACACCGGCAGTGCGCAGCTTTGTCCTCCATCCCATGACGAGCAATATGCCCGCCGAAACACAAAGGCCGGTCGCCAAGGCGATCAGTCCCGCGGCATATCCCCCGGTCTGCTGCCGGAGCACGCCCATGATGTACGGGCCCAGAAATCCGCCCATGCCCGTACCGAACGTATTCACCAGGGCAATCCCTCCCGCGGCCGCCGTGCCGCTGAGGAACGACGAA
>Ga0310810_10004598_pt1 | contig 15294 bp, 13 predicted proteins | sample NCmetagenome_FD_207641 | JGI IMG/M metagenome (GOLD analysis project Ga0310810, IMG submission 207641) | Soil microbial communities from experimental microcosm in Duke University, North Carolina, United States - NC | ecosystem: Engineered > Artificial ecosystem > Soil microcosm > Unclassified ...
GGTTCGAATCCAAGTCTGGCAGCACGTAACGAACGAAGTGAGTGAGTGATGACAGGCGCAGGATTCGAACGGCGGAGCACACGGAGCGTAGCGGAGTCCGTAGGCGAGCACGCCTACGGGTGCGAGCCGGTGACCAGCCCGAACGGAGCGGGTAGCGAAGTGAGAGGCGCGGTCGAATCCAAGTCTGGCCAGCCCAAAGTTAAAATAGAAGCATTTATAGATGCTTGAGTCGTGCCCAATGATAGATTAAAAGTCGCAAAGATCTGTCCCTATTTCCTTGAATGGGCCGCAAATCTAAAACTCGTATAGGATATGTAGAGGGCAACGATGGTGCCAATCCAACTGAGCCAGAAAGGGGCAGCCCAGTTTCCGATGTCTATGCTCACACCAAAGATGAGTCGGAACAGATGCGCCAAACCGACAATGCCCATAATAACGCCAACGACGATGAATAAAGTCCGTTGTCTCATCGATGGAGTGTGTACATCTGCATGCCAAGCATAATGGATGAGAATGGCGAGCAGAATAATGTCGAATGCCATACCGGCTTCAAGTATGGATGGAGTAAAAGTAACGCCCCAAAAGTTGAGGGGTCTGATAGTTGAATCTAAGAGCCAAAGCGCCACAATAAAATCCGCTGTGACCAGTCCGGTCGCGAATTTCGCGATCTCTTTGAGTATATGTCTGTGATTATTCATGTCCATATTATACAATGGATTGATATGACTACAAAATACCTGGGACTTACATCACAACAAGCATCCCTCATGCTCCAAAGGAACGGCCCAAACAGCCTTCCTGAGAAAAAGAAGAACCTATTCCTTGTTGTTGCAAAGAATTTGTTTTCCCTCATACCGCTCATGCTTCTCGCGGCTGCTTTTCTGTCTTTATACAGCGGCAATGACGTTAATTTTTGGATTATCTTATTCTTGTTTGTATCCAACTCTGCCATCGGTATGTGGCATGAAAGAAAGGCAGACAAATCGATCAAACAGCTCCAAGCGCATCTTGCCGTCAAGGTGCCGGTATTCCGTGATGGAGCGTGGACGCTCATCGACTCAGTCGGTCTAGTAGAAGGGGATGTGATCATGCTCAAGATTGGCGCAGTTGTGCCAGCCGATATTTCCATCCTCGAGTCAAAAAACCTTTCCATCAATGAGTCTGTTCTCACTGGCGAATCTTTGCCAAAGGAAAAAAAGGCTGGCGACATTTCATATTCAGGATCATATGTGACAACGGGCAATGGCATCGGTACAGTGACTGCGACTGGCGCCTCCACTTTTTTTGGTAAGACGATTGTCTCTGTTGACGTAAAGCCTCGTCAAAGCTCCCTTGAGAAAGACATACTGTCCGTTTCAAAATTCATCTCCATCATAAGCATATTCATTGTGATCGTTTTGACCGCAGTGCTTCTTTTCACCCACTCTGCATTGACTGACGTAGTTACACTCGATCTTTCTCTCCTCATCGCCGGTATTCCAGTAGCTTTGCCAACAGTTATGAGCCTTATCATCTCGATCGGCATTCTAAATCTCGCAAAAAAACAAGTGATTGTCAGGAGGCTGGCATCTCTCGAAGATCTGGCTAATGTTAACCTGCTACTTTCTGATAAGACAGGCACGCTCACTCAAAACACCATCAAAGTGGAGCGTATTATTTCCTTCGATAATTTTACGGAGCATGATGTTGCGCTGTATGCGGTTAGCGCTGTTTCAGAATCGCACGACAATCCGCTTGATGACGCTATCTTCAAAAAAGCACAGGCATTGTCTATTAAGCCGTACCCTCCTATCGATTACACTCCAGGAGATTCGGAGAGGAAACGAAGCACTGTTGTCGTCTCCATAGACGGCAAAGAGTCCGCTATCTCATCTGGTGCACCACAGATCATTGCGTCATTGTGCGCTTTGGATGTCGACAATCGAAAGAGATTTGATGAGGCTGTTCAAAAGGGGGCCGACGGGGGCTATCGGGCCATAGCCATAGCTATCAACCGAGAGGGCAGTGAAGAAAAGAACATGACGCTCGTCGGCATTCTCTTTCTGGCTGACAGCCTTCATGTTGATGCCAAGTCAACAGTAGAGTTTATGTCTCAGAATGGCATCGGAGTGAAAATGATCACGGGTGATAGTCTCGCTATCAGTGAGCGTATTGCTGGTGAACTCGGTATCAAGGGAGATGTTGTGGCTAGAGGCGTTTTGGACGGCGATGCAGTCGTTTTGAAAGAACGATTCGATTCAATCGGTGGTTTTGCTGAAGTGTTGCCAAAAGATAAGTACGAGATAGTCTCGCTCGCACGCGCCCATCATGTTGTGGCTATGACTGGCGACGGAGTCAACGACCTGCCAGCTGTGAAAAATGCTGATGTTGGTTTTGCTGTTTCTACGGCAGTCGATGCACTAAAAGGTGCGGCTGATATAGTGTTGTTGAAGAACGGTATCGCAGTCATAAAAGATGCTATCATCGAAGCCCGTGATATCTTTGCTCGTTTGTACAACTATTCGCTCTATCGTATATCCGAAAGCTTTCGACTCATCATCACTATCGCTGTCATCGGTCTTATCTTCAAAACCTATCCACTGACGCCGGTCCAGCTCATTATATTAGCGTTCCTGAATGATGTACCGATCATCTCACTCGCCTTTGATCGTGTCAAAGCCACGGAAAAACCTGCGCATATCGATGCAAAAAAGCGCTTCACTCTAAGTACGCTCTTTGGTCTCACAGGCGTCGCCAATAGTCTTATTCTGCTCTACATCATGGTTGCTTGGTTGCATTTGCCGTGGCCTTTGATCCAGACAATGTTCTTCCTTAAGCTCACTGTCTCCGGTCATATGCTTGTTTATGTCGCTCATACCAAAGATGCATGGTTCAAATATCTGCCGAGCAAGCAAGTCATCTTTGCCACAGTTACGACTCAATTGATTGCCACAGCCTTGGCATTTACCGGCTTCCTGACAGCGCCCATATCGTTGTCGCTCATCATCCTTGTCTGGGTCTGGTCATTCTTTTGGATGCAGGTCTCTGAGCTGGCCAAGCAGGCGTATGCGAGGTTGGCTTGACCGTGAAGCATTGTTTGCCCCTTCTTCTTTTTTCAATTAATATACATATATGAGAAAACTTATTATGTGGAATGTGGTGACTCTCGATGGTTGTTTTGAAGGAGAGAAGCCGTGGGATCTCTCGTTCCATCAGCTCGTATGGGGACCTGAGCTCGAAGCCCTGATTCTCACTCAGCTATCAGAGGCAAGTGTGCTTGTCTTCGGTGAAAATACATACAAAGGCATGGCCGAATACTGGTCGGGTGCTGATGCTACAGACCCGCAGGTAGCGCCGATCATGAACAGTATAGCGAAGATCGTTTGTTCGCGAACGCGAGAGAAGGCTGAATGGAACAATACAACCATCGTTCGTGATGCAGTCAGCGATATACAGCGCCTCAAACAAGAGGAGGGTGGTCCTCTGTACGTTTTCGGCAGTGGCACATTGTCTGTGTCATTGATGAATGCGGGGCTTTTCGATGAGATTCGCCTATGCGTTGCTCCAACTATTTTGGGAAAAGGACGACATTTGTTCACTGATGCAAACAAGCAGCGTAATTTAACATTACGTGAATCAAGACCTTTCCAGAATGGTGCTGTGATACTTCGCTATGATGTGGTACATCAGTAATACGTACCTTAGAGTGCTTTTTCCTCACTGTCCCACTTCGGTTTGATGCCGGTTTTCTCCATATACCTATACTCATGCCAGGTAAGCGCGATGACGATGATGTCGAGTACCGTGAGTGCGAGGAGCCAGAGCGATCCACGATGAAAGAATTCGAATATCTGGTAGATTCCGAAGAGTGTAAAGACAACAATAGCGAGCGGGTAGGCCCAGAGCTTTTCTTTGAACAAGTTGTAGACGAGAAAGCCTTTGACGATACCGTGGCTCAAGAGATAGAAAGCGATAAAGTGCTGAGATGAGATAGAAAACGATTGAGCGAGGTGAATGAGGTAGTTTGCGAAAGCATCAGTCGGATCGTCAGACAACTCTTCTTGTGTGATCGACAAAACCATTCTGGTGATGAAATCCTGACTGATGAAAAGCACGACAAAACCGCCGATGATCTCAATGATTGAATGGGCACCCTTGAGTATCAAGCTGATATCAAAGAGGCGATGTATGTATTTTTCGTTTCGCATCATGTCCATGATATATGTATGGTAGCATGACTTTCGTTGCGCGGTACTGGTATTTTTGCCTTTTTTCTGTTAGATTTCTGTGTACGCGCGCATAGCTCAGTTGGTAGAGCACACCACTGATACTGGTGGGGTCCTAGGTTCGAATCCTAGTGCGCGCACAATAATCACTACATAAAGCAACCTTGCGCGCACAATAATCACTACATAAAGCAACCTTGCGCGCACAATAATCACTACATAAGGCAACCTTGCGCGCACACGCAAAAATCCGCTTTGGCGGATTTTTGCGTGGTATAATCTAAGACATATTAATAAAAGTCGTAATTAGCTAGCTACTACCATGCTCATACTCTATTTGATACCAATCGTACTTCTCGGTCTGCCATTTGTCGCTTTTGTGATGATTTCGGGCCACTCCGCTCGGTTGAGCGCTCTTGAGAAGACGGTGGCAGAGCTCAAAGAAAAAATGAAGGCAGGAGCGCCTATCCCTGTTTCCTCGGTACAGCAGAATGTTCCTGCGGCACCCTCAGCTGCTGGGTATCCGGCTCAACCTGCAACAACATCTCCTCTTCAAAAACCTGAATCATCCAGTGCAAAAGGTACAGTTGATATCATATCTTCTGAAGACTCATCAGGGCGCATCCTTGGACGCATCGGTATAGCAGCTGTGTTGATCGGCGTCGCGTTCTTTTTGAAATATGCGTTTGATAACAACTGGATCGGTCCAGCGGGTCGAGTGATGATCGGTATTATTGCTGGTCTGGGCTTTCTCGGTGTCGGTCAGTATATACGTTCAAAATATCTCCAGTATTCTGATTTGATTATGGGTGGAGGTATCGCAATATTGTACCTCTCAGTATTTTCCGCTCATTCGTTCTACAACCTTATTGATTCAGGGACAACAGGTATCTTTATGTTCTTGGTAACATTGCTCGCTTTTGCGATCAGTATCACCAATGCAACTCAAACTCTCGCACTCGTCTCAGTGATAGGTGTATTTGCTACGCCAACACTGGTGGGCTCACACGACAATGCAATGATGACCCTATTCATGTACATGACACTCATCAACGTTGGCGTTCTCGGCATTTCTTTCTTCAAAAAGTGGCCTCGCCTCAATCTGGCTTCATTTGTCGGAACCGCGATTAATTTCATGATGTGGTTCGGCGCGTTCTACGTCTCGACTGACATGCCGCCCGTATTACTTTTCTGTATCGTGACATTCCTTATCTTCTTGGTCGCTCAGGTTGCTCGGGGTATCACTGCTGGCGTCAAAGCGGATGAAGCTGACTACCTGCTCATGGGTGTCAATGCATTTTCATTTGCAACGATAGTATACGTTTTACTCAATCCTCAGTATCACAATGTTCTCGGCTTCGCCTCTGTCCTCGTAGCTGCTATCTATATGATCGTCGTATTCATGGTCAATAAGGCAAATCCTCAAGATACAGCGCTCAATATATTTCTGCCTGGTTTAGCAGTCGTATTTTTATCAATCGCCGTACCACTTCAGTTCTCCGGCCCTTGGATAGCTGTTGCATGGTTCATCGAAGCCTGTGTGCTCTATGCTATAGCTTCAGTGATCAGTAACCGTGGTTTTCAGGTCATGGGACTTATTGTGTATTGTCTCGGTTTGTTCGACTATCTATATTGGTACTTGAATACAAACCATGGTTTGGAATTCACGCCATTCTTCAATGCACCATTCATCGTACTGGCTCTTGCAGTCGTAGCAGCATATCTCATCGCGCATATATACAATCGTTATGGCAGCATTACCGCTGAGATTCGCCAACGAGGCATCGTCGCATTCTTCATTATTGCGAATGTGTTGTCGCTCTGGGCACTTACGATGCAGATCACCTCATACTATGCGGCAGCGTCAAACAAGCTTACGCAGAATTATCAGGCGACAGTTGCCAATTCTCGACAATATTCAAATGGGTATGATACTCGTGCGCAAGTAGACCAAATTAACAAGACATATAATGAAACGATTACCAGTAATCGTAATGTATCAAATACGCTCGTCTCTATTCTTTGGACACTATATGCGGCAGTACTCACAGCGATTGGATTTGCCCGTAGAATGGCAAGTCTCCGCCGTTTTGGCCTTGTCCTCTTCTTTGTCACAGCGTTCAAGGTGCTCGTTGATGTGTGGAATCTCGGCGAGCTCTATCGCATTATCTCGTTCATAGCTTTCGGTGTTATCGCTCTTGCTGTTTCATTCGGTTACATAAAGTACAAAGACCGTTTGAAGCAGATTATATCGCTTGCATTATTTATCGGCATAGGCACAGCTGCTCTTGCTGGCATATCTCACGCCAACATCGCTGAAGCAGCATTCACGTTGAGTGATTGGCAATATGCACGTTCGCTCACTGTTCCGTCAGCCTCTGGTTTTGTGAAGGCGGTACTGCCAACAGATATTTCATGGACGTCGAGAACTGGTCAATTCGCTGATGTGCGTATTATCGACAAACAAGGCAATGAGGTTCCATATGTGCTCAGTCAAAATCAGACTTCGTCAGGCCCAACGCTCAACGCTCGTCTGATAGGGCTCACGTCTACATTGAGTGGGTCAACGGTTTTTGTGGCTGACATGGGTACGAAGGCGACAGTTTATTCTAGTCTGAATATTAGCGTTGCTCGCACTTCTACTGATTTCAGAAGCCAGGTGCACGTGTATTCTTCTGACTCGCAATTACCAACTGAGAGCAACGCATGGTCGCTTGTTACTTCGAACGGATTTATTTTTCGAGTAACTGATCCAACGACCGGTGCTACGTCTGGAAAGTATTCCGTATCTATCCCTGCTACTGCAGCGCGATATCTCAAAATAGTGATCAGTGAAGGTGATAAAGATCCTGTGACAGTTACTGGAATGACTGCGCAGCGCGATATAGAGACAATAGTCGGTAGAGATACAATGTCGCTCAACGCGACTGTGTTCAATGATCCAAAAAAGAAAACAACTGATGTTACCGTTGATCTCGGTTCAGTCGGACGCCTGAGTGATAGGGTAGACCTCAACGTAAATCCTGAGAGCGCAAATTATATCCGTCGTGTCGTGGTAGCTATTTCTGACGATGCAGTTAACTGGAGAAGTAATGGAGAAGGATCTATTTCTCGCATCTCGACGTCAATATTCAATGGTGCATCAAACTATGTATCTTATCAGCCCGTTCGAGCGCGTTATGTGCGACTGTCGATCGTCAACGATGATAATCCGCCTCTCTCAGTCACCAATCGAGTGAGTGTTTCTGTTCCACTATATGCAGTTATATTTCAAGTAGATCCTGGCCAGTCATACGTGCTTTATTATGGAAACCCAACCGCGCTTCAGCCCGAGTATGATACTGCGCAGTTAACCTCGTATATTGATGAAAATAATCTGCCAACAGCAACTGTTGGTGCCGAGACTGTAAATGTTGCATATGTTGCGCCAGCCGGTCCTGTCGTCCCATTTACCGAAAAATATAAATATCCGTTGAACATCGTGCTTGTTCTGCTTGTAGTCATCATTGGGGGTGGTGTCGGTTGGTATCTCCGTGTTTACCTAAGGACGCACGGGCACAGTTCAAACACTGACACTTCAGATACGGCACAAGGTGGTGGTTCTTGGGATCAAAAGTAATCTTCGTAATTGGGGCGTCGTGGAATGGCTTTGACTTTCAGAGCCATTTTCCGTATGATAGAACCTCGTTATTTATTATAAAAAACAACCCTAATCAACCCCTTTATCCTATGAACCTCGGAAAGAAAACAAAGATCGTATGTACTATCGGTCCCGCTACAGAGACAGTCGAAAAGCTCGAAGCGCTCGTCAATGCCGGCATGAACGTGATGCGTCTCAACTTCTCGCACGGAGATTTTGCTGAGCACCAAGGTCGCGTCGACAATCTTCGCACTGTTATGAAGAAGCTCGACAAGCCTGTCGCTATCCTCCAAGACCTCGGCGGCCCAAAGATCCGTATCGGTATGTTCAAGGATGAAAAGGGTATCGTCCTCAAAGAAGGTCAGACATTCACTCTCACTACCAACGAATCTGAGAAGACTTCTGGCGATGAGCACCGTGTTTATATCAACTACCCAAAGCTTCCAAGTGAAGTGAAGGTTGGTGGTACGATCATGGTCCACGATGGCAAGAAGCGCCTCGTTATCACCAAAGTGAAGGGCAACGATATCGTATGTAAGGTTATCGTCGGTGGTCCTCTCGGCAACAAGAAAGGCGTCAACCTTCCTGATGCTGAGCTCACTATCCATGCTCTCACCGCAAAAGATCGCAAGGACCTCGAGTTCGGTCTCAAGAACAAAGTCGACTTCTTCGCTCTCTCATTCGTTCGCCGTCCAGAAGACATCCATGAGCTTCGCGCTATATTGAAGAAAGCAAAGTCAGATGCGCGCATCATTGCAAAGATCGAGACTCCTCAGGCTCTTTCATGCCTCGACGCTATCGTCGAAGCAGCTGATGGTATCATGGTTGCCCGCGGCGACCTCGCCATCGAGATCCCAGCAGAAGAAGTACCTATCGCTCAAAAGCGCATGATCGACGCATGTATCGAAGCCGGCAAGCCAGTCATCGTCGCTACACAGATGCTCGAGTCTATGATCAAGAGTCCGATCCCTACTCGTGCTGAAGTTTCAGACGTCGCTAATGCTATCAAAGACGGCACAGACGCTATCATGCTCTCAGAGGAGACTACTCTCGGCGAGTATCCAGTAGAGGCTGTCAAAATGATGACCAAGATCGCTCTCCGTGTGGAGCAGGACTCATGCTCATGTGAGACTATGGTTGACCATGTCGAAGCTCACGGTGACACTGATGTCATCTCTCAGGCAGCAGTTCGTATCGCTCATGATAGCAATGCATCATTCATCGTCGCTATGACTCGTTCAGGTCGCACGGCGCGCATGATCGCTCGTTATCGTCCAGCGGAGCACGTTCTCGTCATGTCAGATACTGCAAAGCACTTGAATAAGCTCGCGCTTTCATTCGGTTGTCAGCCTATCGAGACTCCTACGTTCAAGACAGTAGAGGAGGCTATGGTCGTCGTCCGTGAAGTTGCTTTCAAGAACAAGCTCGCAAAGAAGGGGGAGAAAGTGGTCATCGTCTGGGGCTTCCCATTCGGTGGATCAAAGGATACGAACCTTATCTTGGTTGAGACACTTTAAGAAACAAGGAGAAAGGTCAAAAGGCAGAAAGGTTCAAGTAAACAAAAGGCACCGGCGAAAGTTGGTGCTTTTTGTTCACAATTGCCAAAATAAAATGGTGGATGGTAAAATATTCCCATGCAAAAAAGCAGCTACATCATCCCAGATACGACGATGATTCTCGACCGGTCTCCCTATGGAGGTGAGTATCCTCTCCTTCTTAGAGATCTGCCTCCGGAAGGGAAGCCACGCGAAAAACTTTTGGCACAAGGCCCAGAAGCTCTTTCTTCGCGTGAGCTCTTGGCGATCGTTTTGCATGTCGGTACCGTCAAAGAAGACGTTCTTGAAATGTCAGAGCGCCTCATCCGCGGCTATGGCGAAAACAGCGTTCTCACCGAACGCGACGCCCAAAAGCTCGCAGATGAAGCGAACATTCCTATAGGTAAAGCGATGCAAATCGTAGCTCTCGGGGAGCTCGGTCGCCGCACCTATGACAAAAAGGAGTCCGGTTTCAAGACTATTCGCAATGCCCGAGACGTCTATGAATATCTCGCTGATATGCGTGGCCTCCCAAAGGAGTATTTGCGCGCGCTTTTCCTCAACACACACAACCGCGTCATTCGCGACGAAGTCATCTCTATCGGCACCGTCAATTCCAATATCGTCCATCCGCGCGAAGTCTTCCGCTCAGGCATAGAGTCAAACGCCGTAGCGGTCATCATCGCGCACAATCATCCATCCGGAGAAGCTATCCCATCCCACGAAGACGAAGAGATTACCAAGCAGCTCATCCATGCTGGCAAGATCCTCGGTATCCGCGTCCTTGATCATGTCATCATCACTAGAGACGGCTTTGCGAGCGTCAAAGCCGAGTACTAACACGCAGCGCATACGTTAATATGCGCACTTACAATGTATCGAGACTATAGCATCACATCACCATCGCTTGATGGTATTTTGTATCACGAGAGCGTTACCTATGAAGGGGTACAACGCCCCACAGAGATTATGAGGGTATTCGATAAGCCGAGAAGCGAGCAGATTCACGATTTAGATAAGCCTGAAAACAGGAAAATAGTGAATGAATACTACAATGACCTCTACGGGCTGTTTATGAGAAAAATGGGCCAATTTATAGCTGAAAAATCATTCTCACCCGAAGAAGAGCTTAAATTACAGGCTATTTTGCAGGAGCTCATTAAGGTTAAAAAGATATTGACTTTAAGCTGATTTATGGTATAATACTGCCTAGCTGAATGTTCTTTAAAAACGTGAGAACGGACGGCTATAAACATCAAAACCGGAGCTTACTGGCTCCATGTAGAAAGGCTCGTTGTGAAAATAACACTGAATGAAAAGTCGGCTAAACTGATCGCGGGAATCAAGATGGTAGTGATGCATAAATCGCCTCATCTCGATGAAATCCTGGCGTATTATCTCCTGATGGTCTATGGCGGACTCAACGCCTATATCCGCTTCGTGGATAAGGACATCTCGGGATCCGAAGAAGAACATGACCGTAACGGCATCCTGCCGATCGGTTGCGGTGAAAATTGTCGTTTCAATGAGCATCGCTCGGGCATCGAACGAATCAAGGGACAATGTGCAACGACCCTCGTTGCTGCATTCCTCTGGCCTGACTGTGTGCCGAATGAAATCAAACAGCTCATCGCTGAAGTCCTCGAATGCGATACCAAGGCAGGGTGCTCGCCAACGCAATTGGCTGACCTAGTCAAGGTGTGCAATCGTTCGATGAAGGGTAATGATCAAGGGGTCATCAAATGGGCGATGCTTGCGATCCAAGCCATCATCTGGGACCAGCAGTATCATTTCGCCGGCGTTCCTGGCGAAAAGACGTTGATTGACCATCTCAAACTGATGGACGTTGACGAGCAATACCTGAAATCGCACTTTAGTGCAGACAAGCGGGTTCGCGAGCACATGTTCCGGATCATGCATGAGAGCATGAAGGCATCGGAAGGGCGCGTGACTGAGCTCGGCTACATCGTGAAAGCGCTCTATCACTTCTCTCGCTCTGGAAGCGACATTATGAGCTGGCTCGAAACGCCGCTCATTCAGATGTCAGGTGATCAGATCGAGTTCTGGAAACTCGTTGACCAGTTCAAGGGTAAAAAGATGGTGGAGGTGATCATGATCGACCAGCGCGGCAAAGATCGTTGGATCAAGCTCATGGTCGTCGAAAGCGACAACCTCCAGGCTCATCGTGCGGCTCGGTATGCCGGTGCTGACATCGTCGTTGTCCGTAATACGAAGGGTAATGTTATGGTCTGCGTTGATACGCGGATCCCAGGCCTCAACCTCTCGAATGCGGTTCGGATGATTCGTTGGCTCGAGTTGCCGGTCAAAGCGAAGGGTTCGGTCAGCTGGTTCGATCTTGGTGTTCCTGGTGCTCATGCTCACTCGAGCCTGGCGCACTGGTATTACTTCAAGAAGGGTGAACAGCTGTTCAACGGTAGTCAGACCATATCGGCTCCGCCGACACAGCTCCCGGTTGATGCGATCGTGAAGGCCATTAAATACAGCCTGCACCCGCGGTATGTCAAGATGTGGTGCAGTGAGCGTCACATCATCATCAATCCGGAAGGGTTCAAGAAGGCACAAGAAGAGGCTCAGGCCCAAAAGCCGGATGCGACTATGGGGCTAACTTTTGAACCTACGCCAGCAACGGCTCCGTCTCACGAAGCACAGGAAACTGTCGCGAAGTAATTCGCAGCATTTCTTTCACAAAGAGACCTCTTTACTGGGGTCTCTTTTTTATTGTTATAAAAGTTTGTCTTACTTGCCACCATATTCACTAAGTTCATATATCGTCGGCGCTCGCCTCTTATGCCAATAAATTGTCATAGAGGTTCGCTTGACGCTATAATACCCCCATGAACACCCGAACCTATTTCCAAGGAAAGCGCATCGCAGTCATAGGTCTCGGTCCTCACGGCGAGATGGTAGATGATGTGAAATTCCTCATAAAAGCCGATGCTCTCGTCTCAGTCTATGATCTTCGAAGCGAAGCGCGCCTCAAAAATCATATCGTATTCCTCCGTTCGGTAGGACTCGCCAACTATGTATGCAGCTCGATACCAGCTGATGATCTGCTCGACATGGATCTCATCATCCTTTCGCATGAATATCCTCGTGACTCATCCTTTCTCAAGGCGGCTCGGGAAAAGGGCATACAGATCGAGTATCCTGAGACGCTCTTTTTCAGGCTTGCACCACCAGTAACAGTCGTCGGTGTTATCGGCTCATGCGGCAAGACGACTGTCACTTCTCTCCTTGCTCCTCTTCTCGAGGCAGCGTGCGATGCAGATGGTACTCAGAGCATGTTCACGCTCGATCCTGAATCAGGCGACGGCATACTCGTCGCTCTCAAAAAGATAAAAAGCGGCGATATCGCTCTCATCCGCATCATCGAACAGATGATGCCTGAATTCTACGAGATGCGCGTCAGTCCTCACGTGGCCATCTTCACTACGGTGCCACCGAAAGGATCATACAGCACATCGCCATTCGAGATATTGACCTATCAGACGTACAATAACTTTATCATTGCGAGCGATGAAGTCATCGACGCTATCCATACATTTAAATTTCAACCGAAAGCAAAGATGTTGCGCACTAAACCATCTATCATCCCCGCATCATGGGTATTTGGCGCTGATTTGAACGGAGGCAGTCTATGGAATCATGACAAAGACAATGCTTCTCTTGCGCTCCAGGCAGCGCAGCTCTTCAAAGTACCTGATGAAGTATCAGAGACGATCATGGAAAAATGGAAGCCGCTCAAAGGTAGGCTGGAGCTCGTCAAAAAAATTAAAAACATTGAATTTTACAACGATACCGCTTCGATTTCGCCCGAATCGACGATCGTGGGCATGCGTTCGATAGCAAAGGATCGAAATATCGTGCTCATTCTCGGTGGTGCTGATCGTGATTGCGATTATACCGAGCTGTATCGATTATTGCCGGAATGCGCTCATACCGTTATTCTGCTGCCGGGGAGCGGTACTATGAAAGAGCGCAAATTACTCAATGCGCTCGATACGATAAAAATCATCTCCGCGCCTGATATCGCTGAAGCAGTGCGCCTTGCACGAGACAATGCGCGACAAGGAGATAAGATACTCTTTAGTCCTGGATTTGCCGCATGCGGGATTGAAGCGTCGAGAAAAGAGCGAGGTGAAGTATTTGTAAGAGCAGTGAGGGGATTGTAGCTACTCGCCGCAAATCAGACACACAACTGGTCCATCAAAATTGTGTCCCGCATAGGCAGCTTGCATTACACCGGCGACAGAAAGTGCGCTGTTGGCTGATATATCTACGCCAGTGTGTTTTTTTGTGAGCATGACTGCGGCTTCAATATTCTCATTGGTAGCGAACCAACCTGACCCACCCGTCTTTTGAATGAGAGGGATGAGGTCATTTTTTCTATAAGCGGTAATATCGGTGATTGCGTCGGCGACTGATACCTCGTCTGGCCCGTCATAACTGTTCAGTCCATCAGAGAGTGGGTGGCACGAAGATGTTTGCACTATATGTATCTGAGGGATTTTCGAGTCAGCATTATTTAGAAAATATGCGGCAAGTGCTTGAGCGGTCGTGCCTGATGAGGTGCCAATGAATACTGCTCCGAGGTTTTTGATCAGACTAAGTTCTTCGGCGAGCGATTCGTATCCTTTGAGAGCGAGATCATCGGTCGATTGGCGCAGGCTGCGCATACCTTCATTCATCGCTTGAGTAAGTGCTTGCAAAGGGCGCTCTTTTTTGAGGATGCGTATATTGTCATCGGCATATGCGAGGAGCTTTTTATATTTATGCTCAGAGATATGGTTTCCAACAAAAATATCCAATTGTAACAGCGAATTATCTATGATATCGCCCCCAGCTTCGCGCATCCCTTTTTCTACTTTATCTTGGTTGTGCTTCTGGATGTGTATAGCAGCAGCGAGAGCTGCATTTCCAGATGAAGAAATGGCGAAACGGCTTTCTCCTTGGTTGCGGTATACCTCGATCATAACCGGTATCGATCTGCCTTTGTGCGAGCCGTAGGGACTCAGATCTTCGCGCTTGAAATAGAGGTCGGTGACGCCGATAGCCTGCGCCAGGTCGCTGTATTGTTCGAGGGGAGTTTGCATGAAAGTATTGTCATACTATCGTATTTCAAGTACTATGGAAAGACAGCCTCGAATACATGAAGCTGTATTTATCATCTATGTTCCATCAAGATTTAAAAACTATGAATACGAAACTCGTGTGCCCAGAATGCAAAAATGACGTTGATTTGTCGCGCTATCCGAACCTTGCAGTAGGTATGGTCGTTGAGTGTAACCATTGCGGTATGACGCTTGCTATCAAAGAGATTGCTGATAATGGCGAAGTAAAGGCGGAAATTGTAGATGAGGGAAAATAAGCCTAGCTGAGCTTCTTTACTGTTTCCTCAATCATTCCTCTGAAACCATGTGACCCAAGAAAGACGATACAGTCGTCTTTTTTTGCTGTTGCAACGAGAAAATCGACGAGAGCAGAGTCGTCTTCCATGTAATTGATGTTTTTATGGGTCTTCTGAATAGTCTCCGATAACTCTTTTCCATCCATGGGTACTTCAACGGCATTTTCTGCGACTTTGAGTTTAGTTAGACGAGGAATGACAACCGTATCTGCATCTTTAAAGGCATTGTCGTATTTGTAAGCCGATTCACGTTCTCGTCCGCCAATATTTGGTTCAAATATTGCGATAATTTTTCCAGTATATATTTCGCGAAGGTTTTTTAAGACTGAAGAGGCCTTTTCTGGAGAGTGAGCGATGTCGTCGAAAACAGTGATATCACCGGACACTCTTTTTTCTAGACGGCGCTTGAGGCCGGCAAATGTTGCGATTGACGATATTATTTTTTCTGGTGTGATGCCAATGTTATGTGCCATAGCAAAACACCCA
>Ga0310810_10004599_pt1 | contig 15291 bp, 12 predicted proteins | sample NCmetagenome_FD_207641 | JGI IMG/M metagenome (GOLD analysis project Ga0310810, IMG submission 207641) | Soil microbial communities from experimental microcosm in Duke University, North Carolina, United States - NC | ecosystem: Engineered > Artificial ecosystem > Soil microcosm > Unclassified ...
GGTCGCGCGGGACGCAACATCATCGAAGGGCCAGGCCTCGCGACCGTCGACCTCGCGATCGTGAAGAACACGACGCTGTCCGGCCGCCGCAGCGTGCAGCTGCGGCTCGAGGTTTTCAATCTGTTGAATCGGGCGAACTTCGATATCCCGTTCAACGATCCCGACGGCGAAGCGCTGTTCGACGATGCCGGAAACCGGATTCCGACCGCGGGGAAGATCTTTGCAACGTCGACCGATGCGCGAGAAATGCAGATCGCAATCAGATTCGTTTTCTAGATCGTTCGGTTCGTTCGGTTCGTTCTGATTGAATGGAGGTGAGCGATGAGACGGCTGCGGATCTCAGGGCTCGTGGTGACCCTGGTCGGCTCCATCGCCGGCCTGCGAGGCGCCGACACGGCTGCGACGGACTGGCCAAGTTACAACCGCACGCTCACCTCCGAACGCTACGCACCACTCGATCAAATCAACAAGAGCAACGTCTCGCGCCTGAAGCAGGTGTGTGTCTACGACCTCAACGTGGACGTCAATTTTCAGGCGGGGCCGATTGTCATCGGCCGGACGATCTACGTGACGGCGGACAGGGAGATCCTCGCGATCGACGCGGCGACCTGTCAGGAGAAATGGCGCGTGCGGGAGGAAAGTCCAGCGCCAGGTCAGCGCGTCAACCGCGGCGCCGCCTATCTCGACGGACGGCTGTATCGCGGGACCGGGGACGGCGACGTCGTGTCCTACGACGCCGCGACCGGAAAGAAAGTGTGGACCACGCACCTCGCCGATCCAGACAAAGGTGAGAGCACGCCCGCCGCTCCCATCGCGTGGAACGGGATGATCTTCATCGGCACCGCAGGGAGCGAACGGTATGGCGTGAAAGGGCGTGTCTACGCGCTCGATGCGGGCACAGGCAAACGCATCTGGGAAACGTACACCGTGCCGACGGATGCGCCGCAGCCTGGCAATGAGACGATGCAGCAGCAGGCACGCGGCACATGGGGCAACGCCGAGGGAGTCCCGATTACCGGCGGCGGTACCTGGACAACCTACACCATCGATCCGGATCGCGGACTGCTCTACGTCCCCGTCGGCAATCCCGGTCCGGACTTCGCAACGGACGTGCGGAAAGGCACCAACCTGTACACGAATTCGATTCTTGTGCTCGACGCGAAGACTGGCGTCTATCGAAGCCACTACTCGCTCGTCCCCGCTGATTTCCACGACTGGGATCTCGGAGCCGCTCCAGTGCTCGCCACCACGAAGGCTGGTAAGCGCGTGGTTGCTGGAGCGCCGAAAGACGGCCTGCTCCATGTCTACGATCTCGAGAAGAACGCCAGGCTCTACGCGACGCCGATCACGACACGGCTGAACGACACTGCGCCGCTCTCGACAATGCCCACACGCTTTTGTCCCGGTGCGGCTGGCGGAAGCTCGTGGAATGGACCTGCGTACAGCCCCGAGACGAATCTGTTCTACGACGGGACCGTCGACTGGTGTGTCACGGTGACGCTGGATCCGTCGCAACTTGCCAGGAAGCCCGGTCAGACGTGGACCGGGACCGATGTGGCCGCTCAATTCGGAAGGCGCGATCCCAATTGGGCAGGATGGGTGATCGCGACCGATGCCGATACCGGACAGGTGAAATGGCGGTTCAAGGCAGGCGCGCCCGTGCTGTCGGGGATCACGCCAACGAAAGGTGGAGTCGTGTTCGCGGGCGATATGGACAAACACGCCTACGCCTTCGATGCCGCCAATGGCAACGTCCTGTGGCGAGCGGAGCTGCCCGGTTCGCCGGGCGGCGGCGTGATTACCTATATGGTCGAAGGGCGGCAGCACGTGGCGTTCGTCGCCGGAACCCGATCCGGCGTGTTCCCTGTCTCCGCGGCCAGCGCAAAGATTGTGATTTTCGGTTTGTGAGGAACCTATGCGCCGATTGCTGGTGTTGATGGCCGCAGTTTCTGTTCTGGCGCTTCTGATGTCATCGAGCCCGGGAGCGCAGCCGACCCCTGTTCATCTCAACCCGGTCATCGAGAAACTCGCTCAGGGCAAGGCGTTTGTCGGTGTGAACACCGGCGACCTCTCGCTCGAGAACGCGCGGACACTTGCACGCGCCCCAATCGACTACGTCTACGTGGACATGGAGCACACTCCGCTCGATATCGCCGGGCTGCACATGTTCAACATCGGCATGATCGACCGGGCAGCGGCGGCCAAGAAAGGCAGCGTCGCGCCGAATGTCGCGCTCTTTGCGCGCTTTCCGCCCGAGGCCGACGAAGGCGCCTGGGTCGTCAAGCAGGCGCTCGACATTGGTCTGCACGGCGTCATCTTCAACGGCGTCGACACGCGCGAGCAGGCGCTCGCGGCCGTGAAGAGCATGCGCTATCCACAGCTCAAGGGCTCGAAGTACTTCGAACCAGCGGGCATCCGCGGCTCGGCGCCGGGGCTCGCCACCTGGATCTGGGGGCTCAGCGCCGAGGAGTACGAGCGGCACGCCGATGTGTGGCCGCTCAATCCGGAAGGCGATCTCCTCGCCATCGCGATGATTGAATCCGTTGAAGGGGTGAAGAACCTCGACGCGATCCTCTCGACGCCGGGCATCGGCGCCGTCTTCATCGGCAACGCCAACGATCTGCGGCACTCGATGGGTGTTCCACCGACGGCGCCGGAGGTGGAAACGGCGCGGCAGACGATTCTCGCGGGTTGCAAGCGCCACAACGTCGCGTGCGGCATCACGGTCGCCAACGGGATGGAGATGGTGAAGCGGCTCGACGAAGGGTGGAAGATGATTCGCGCGACCGTCGAGATCGTTCGCGAGGGCCGCGCGATTCAGGAGAGACGGTGACGTTCGGATCGTTCGGCACGTTCGCAGGAGGGTGGATGCTCCAGAGATGGCTCGTAGTCGTGTTTGGGTTGATGTTGGCGCCTCCAGCGTTCGCGCAGACGGATCTGATGGGCACGTGGCGTCCGCTGCCCCGGAATCAGGACGGCAGCGGCATGACGGGCGACATCGCCGGCGTCCCCGTCACCGACGCCGCGCGCTGGCGCGCGCAGAGCTGGTCGCCCGAGGACTTCGACGTCACCGAATGGGCCTGCCGTCCACATGCGTGGGCTTACTCGCTCGAAGGTCCGCTGTCGGCGCTTCGCATCTGGGCCGACATCGATCAGGCCACACAAAAAGTGATCGCGTATCACGGCCACCTCAACATGCAGGAGCAGGAATCGACGATCTGGATGGACGGACGGCCGCATCCGCCCGCCAACGCGCTGCACACGTGGAGTGGGTTCTCGACCGGCGAGTGGGACGGCGATACGCTCGTCGTGACCACCACGCACGTCAAGGAAGCGTACCTGCGCCGCTCGGGGTTGATGCAAAGCGATCAGGCAACCGTGCGCACGCGCTGGAGGAGGATGGGCAACTACCTCCAGGCGACGGTGATCATCTACGACCCGGTGATGATGACCGAACCGTATATCCGCAGCACGATGATGTGGGTCAACGATCCCGCCATGAACATGTCGCCCTACCCCTGTGAGGAGGCGACCGAAACGGCGCTCGCGCGGGGACACGTCCCGCACTTCCTGCCAGGCAAGAGTCCGCTGCCAGGCCTCGATCGGAACCTCACCGACAGGTTCGGGACACCGTACGAGCCGCGCCTTGGCGGCGCGGCAACGATGCTCCCCGAGTACATCGAGCAGATGAAGACGATGCCCCGGCCGCCGAAAGTGATGACGGGTGGCGGCGAGGGCGGGAATTAGTCAGCTTACTTGTTGCTCGTCCCGCTGCCCGGCTTGAATCCGGCGGCGCTGCCGTACTCGTTGTCCTCGAGACAGATGAATTCCATCAGTTCGCCGCCGCCGACCTTCAGGTTTGGCTTCAGCAGCTTCGCGGTGAACTTCAGCTGCACGGGCCGTGACAACGCGCCTGGGTCTTCGAGCGTGAACTCGTCGACCAGCGTGCCGTAGTTGGTGCGCGTCCACCGCTCGATCGTGTGCAGCTTGTCGGTGTGCGGCGTGCCGCGGCTGTCGAACCAGAACTTGTCGTTGTAGCCAACGGTGTCGATGACGAGCGTGTCGCCTTCCCAGCGGCCGATCGAATGGCCCCACCAGGTCGGCAGCAGATCGTCGGGATGTTTCCGGCCATCCATATAGACGACGCGGTGCGCACCGGAATCCCCCGTCTCGTGGAGGATGTAGATGTGCGTCAGACCTTTGTTCGTGTACGACATCGCGAATTTCCACGGATAGGGATTGACGCGGGGGACACTCATCGGCAGGCACGCCGTGTAGGGCTCGTCCTGCTCCTTGCGCTTGTCACGCAGCTCCTTCGCCCATGGCAGCAGCGGCAGTTCGCCCGGCTTCAGTCCACCGTCCTTTTCGATGTCGGCATTCGAACCGCCGCCCACCCACGGCCCGGTGAGGTCGACGTGCCCGTCCGGCAATCTTGGGACCGGCCCTTCCGCCTCAGAACCAGTAACCAGTGGGCTGCCGCCCGTCTGCACCTGTTGCACACGGCCCTGCGGCTGCCCTGGCTGTGGAATGCCGCTCTGCGCGTAAACGCCCGCCGAGGCCAACACGAGAACAACGAATGTTTTTCTCATAATCGTTACCACTCTCAGAAGTCCAGCTGGACACCGACCTTGACCATCCGCGGCGGCAGCACCCCCGTGACGTTCTGCCACGCGGCGCCGTAGCGCGTCGTCATCGAAACGACGTCGTTCGCGTTGGTCAGGTTGAAGATGTTGAACTGCGGCTCGATCCGCGTCCCGTTGTTCAGCGCGAAGCGGCGGCTGACACGGAAATCGATCTGGTTGCCGCGGCCTTCCGGATACCACGAATTGGGACGAATCAGATCGAGGGTGCGCGTCGCGTTGCCACCGCCTGACAGTGGACGTCCCAGTGATCCCGCGACCATCGCATTGTTGACAACATAGCTCGCGGTCGTCGGAATACCGCCGATGTTCTGGTAGGTACCGCTGACGCGCACATCGCCCGGCAGCGAGAACACGCCCGACAGCCGGTACTGCGTTCCAGCGCCCCACGGCGGGACGATGCTGCAGTTGTCAAGCGGCGTAATCGTGGTCCCGACAATGGCGGCTTCGGGCAGATTGCGCAGCACCTCGCAGTTGTTCGTGGTCGTGCGGCCGACGCTCACGCCGCCGATGAGCATGCCGGCGCGCGGCAGGCGGCCGCGCACGTTCATCTCCACGCCGTTGTACTTCTCTGTCTGCTTGCCGAAGTTCTTCGCGTTCCTCACCACGTTCTGCACGAGACCGAACTTCGCCGGTTTGAGATCGTAAAGGCCGCCGACGGTCTGACCGCCACCGTCCGGCAGACGGGAATCCTGCGGCGCCGTGACGCTGAACACATCGAAGTCCGCTGGCGTCACGAGCACGTTGTCGGTGACCACGAAGTTGCCAAACGAAGTCCGGAAGTACGCGACCTCGACGCCGATGCCGCGCGTCAACTGGTGAGCAACGCCGACCGACCCCTGCCAGTTGTAGCCACGGTTGCCGAAACCGTGCGTGACGTCATTGTCGTAGGTCGTGCCCGGAACGGTCGTGCCGAAGTTGCGGTTCGCCACCGCCTCGCACTCGCCGTTCGCGTTCAGGTTCGTCAGATCGCAATCGGGGACGTAGTTTCCGTTCGTGTCATTCCAGTTGCGAGCGGTATTTGTCACCATCTGGAGGACGGGAGCCTGATTGCGGAAGTTGACGTCCTGGTTCGAGATGATATTGACGTAGCGGCCGAGCGACGCCTTCACCGCGGTCCTGCCGTTGCCGAACAGATCGAATGCCACACCGACGCGGGGACTGAGGTCCTTGTAGTTGAGCGCGTTGTCCACGGCTGGGAAACTCGCGCCCTGTGGCAGGAATCGTCCTCCTGGAAGCGTCATCGCCGGGATGAACCCTCTGAAGTAGTCATAGCGGAGACCGCCATCGAGCGTCAGCTTCCCGGTCGTCCACTGCTGCTGCACGTAGAGTCCGGCCGCATGCTGCCTTGTCTCCGAATGAAACGGCGAAATCCACTCGGTAAGCTGCACGGGCGTCGCACCACGGAACGTGTAGGTGAGGCTGTGATTGATGAAGTGGTTGCGCTGCTGGTACGCCTCTCTGAAGCTGACGCCCGCAGTCGTCGTTCGCGACCCCGTGACGTACGACATGCTCGCGGTCTGGGTCACCACCGCGTACGGAAGATTGCCTCCGGTGCTGGGCGGGTTCGCGTAATCACGTGCATGATGGCCGTAGGTGAAATTCCGATCGAGATCGGTAATGACGTAATCCGCGTCGGTGCCTCCAGTCGGACGACGCACCACCTTGCCCCACAGCGCTGAAGATCCGGCATCGAAGAGCAGCCGGCTCGTGACCGGGAAGGTCCACTTGACCTGCGCGCGCGGTGCCGGCGAGAAGTGGTTGTCGCCTGCCGCTTCGGGCGCCAGGGTGCCGGCGCGCTGGCCCTGATGACACTGGCAGTTGTCCTCGTTGCTGAACAGCATATTGATCTTGTGCTTGGCGGACGCCTGCCAGGTCAGACGGAGCGATTCATCGATGTAGAAGTTGTCTTCGTAGCCCGGCCGGCTGAGATCCTGCGCGTACAGCAGGGTGCCCTGAGGGTTCTGCAGCTTGTTGAAATAGAGCCCGGCCAGATTGCTGGTGGTAATCCACCGCCGGAGGCTGACGAAGAACCACAGTTTGTTCTCACGAATCGGACCGCCGATGCCGCCCTCCACGTCGTACAGCGTCTTGATGTCTGACCCTGCGGTCGCGCCGCGTGCGCGCAAGGCCGCGTCAAGGTTGTCGCTCTGCAGCTTCGCGTTGCCGTAGTTCGACTGGAACGTCCCGTGAAAGGTGTTTCCGCCCTCCCGCGGAATGGCGTTGATCTGCACGCCTCCGCTTTCCGCCGCCGCGGAGCTTGCTGTCTGCACGGTCGTCTCGGCGACCGCGGCCGGGTTCATGCTGCTCGCCTTGTTGCCACCCGAGAAGAACTGGTCGTAGTCGAGGCCGTCGCGAAGCATGATCATGTCCGCGGTGTGGCTGCCGTGAATGCTGAAAGCCTGCGAATTCTCGCCGCGGATGCCGCCAACGTCGCGATCGGATGCCACCTGCGTCGCCGCGGGAATCAACGCGGCAAATGCCGCCGCGTTGCTGGAGAGCGGAATCGCGTTGCGCACCTCGCTTGGAATGGTCTGCTGCGACTGCGTGGCCGTGTGCACATCGACGAGCGGGGCTTCACCGGAAACGGTGATCGTCTCCGAGAGAGAACCGAGCTTCATCTCGGCGTTGACCGTCGCCGTGAACGACGCGGGCAGCTCCACACCTGATCGCTCGAAGGTCGAGAAGCCCTGCAATGTGAAGGTAACCGTATAGGTACCAGGGCGCAGGTCGATGACCCGGAAGACGCCCTGACTGTCAGTAATGGCGCTACGAACCTGCTCGATGAGTGCTGGACTTCTGACGTCCACCTGGACGCCAGGGAGAACGGCGCCGGACGTGTCTTTGACAACGCCTGCGATGCTGCTCTGGGCCGACGCGGCGACAGGCAGCAGGAGAAGCCCCAACGATAACGCGATGACCAACGCCACGATTCGATTCCCCATGCTCGAAAACCTCCTCGCGTGTGTCGACGGACCGCCAGGCCGGCGGGGTGGAATTACTTGGTCACAGGAGCTACCGGCGCCGGCTGCGCGAAACGTGATGCCTCGATTGCAACATTCGGTTGGACTTGGCTCAGCAGCACGTGCGCCTGCATGTACGTCTGCGTCACCTTGCGATCGAACGGCACCTTCACGCCGGCAACGTCGCGGTAGTCGGCGAAGTCTACTTGCGTCGGGATGAACCCGACGGGCGTGCGAGTCCATCGCACGAAGCGGACGAGCAGTCCCGCCTGATCGAAGTAGAAGTTGGCGAGCGCCTGCGCGGCCCCCATCCCTTGCACGATGTAGACCTCATTGCCGTCGATAGCCGTGCGGCCGACGCGCCACCGCGGGAACGTCTGCTTGATGCCGGTGGGAAACGCCACGATCGCCTCGAGCCGTGCGCGATCGAGGTTGCCTTCCGTGAGCGTTAGCAGCGGCACCGGCTGATCGCCGCCGGCCATCCATCCATTGCGACCGTCGAAGACGCGCGTGCTCCGACCCGTGGCCAGCTGCACGACCATCGTCTGCTGGTTCGGCGCCTTCGCGTAGATCTCGACGGGCCGCTTTTCAAATGCGGTGTCGAACCCTTCGTAGGTGCCGCGGCCGACGTAGCTCGTGAGGCGCCCGAGCCGGTCGGCGCCGCCGATGGCCTGCAGGTACTTGTCGAACAGCTGGTCCGGGGTCACGCGTGTCTCGACGGCGAAGTCTCGCGCGTTTGGATCCTCGAACGGTTCGCCGTATTGAATCGACAGATCCGGTTCAGCCACCGGCGCCTGACTGCCGCGGTGGCACGTGAAGCAGGTGACGCGTGTCCGGCCCGCGAAGTACCGCTCGTTGAGGTCGTTCATCATCGTCAGCATCTGACGCGCGCGCTGCATGCGCGCCGTGACCGTCGCGAACGCCGTTTTGTCGAAGTACGCTTCCTTCACGTGACAGAACGTGCAGTCGTTCCCCATCGACGAGGCGAACATCCCCATCGCCTCGAAGAAGGTGTCCACCGGAATCCCTTTGAGGATCTGGACGCTCTTGAACACTTCGTCGCTGAGCGGGACCTTGTCCGCCGCGGCCTGCGGCGGCGCCGCCTGAGCAGCAAGACCGATCTGGACGATCAGACAGGTAGCGGCCACTGCCGCGGTGAACACGAATGCCTGTCGCGAACTAGCCATGCCTATCACTCCTGTATTTAGCGGCGAGGATCCCGCAAGCGCAGTGGAGCATACACCCGGCGGCGGCGGCCTTGCAGCTACTCTGAACGGGTGTTATTGTTCTGCCCTCGCGGAGGTATAAGGCGATGAGAACGAGATCCCTCTCGATGCTGGCCGGGGCACTTCTGCTCGCGGCGCTCCCCGCACAGGCGCACCATTCGTTTGCCGCGGAATTCGACGAAAAGCAGCCGGTCACACTGCGCGGCACGCTGACCAAGATGGAATGGTTCAACCCGCACGGCTGGATTTACATCGACGTCAAGGAGCCGGACGGCAAGGTGACCAATTGGGGGATCGAAGCCGGATCGCCGACGACGCTGCTGCGCCGCGGTCTACGGAAAACGGATTTCCCGAACGGGACCGAAGTGATTGTGGAAGGCTACCGCTCGAAGAGCGGCGCACCGCGCGCCAACGGCAAGACACTCACCTTCGCCGACGGCCGCAACTTCTTCCTCGGCGCCTCAGACAATCCCGCCTCGGAAGGCGCTAAATAGACATCTCGATTTGCTCATTGCGCATTGGCCATTGCTCGTTGCTTGAGCATTGGGCATTGCGCATTGAGCATTACTTCGGTCCGAGTTCACCCCGTCGGGCCGCCTCTTCCTCCGCGTACGCGTAGCACTCGTACTCGAGCACGCGTACGTTTTGTTCCTTGCGGCGGTACAGCACCAGGCTGATCTTCCATGGACGGGTGAACACCTTCGGATCCTCGAGCGTGGCTTCGTACTGGATGTGATCCGGTGAGGTCATCGTGTAGCGCTCGACGACGTGCAGGTCTTCGCTGTGGAAATTGCCGGCGCGATCCAGCCACGTCTGGTCGGTGAAGTACTTCACGTCGACCACCAGCGTGTCGCCTTCCCAGCGGCCCCGCGAATCGCCCATAAACCATTCGATCGGCCCTGGCGGGTGCTCGCTGTTCATGAAGATGCTTCGCGTCGTGTGCGCATATTCGCTGAACACCGCGATGTAGCCCGGCGAGTGGATGATCTGAAACGGGAACGGCGCGTACATCGTCCGGGGCACGCCGAGAAGGAAACATTTTTCTTCAGGATCCGCGGCCGTTCGGTTCCTGAAGTTCTCCTGCTTTTTCGCCAGCGCCCACGGCTGATACGGAATGTCGTTGCCTTCGACCACGCCCTGCCCCGCCGGGATACCTAGCCGGGCGCCGTGATCCTGCAGATCGAAGTTCGCCGTTGACAGCGCCTGCCACACGCCATTGAGATCCGGTTTGCCGTCCCACATCCGCGGCAGCCCCCCGCGCGCGGCAGTCGGGGTCTGCGCCGCCACGGGTAGTGCGGCGGCGACGAGCAGCGCGGCAACCGCGAGCGTCAGTTTGGAGGAGTGAGACCGAGCCACAGCTTGTGTTCGCGAAGCAGATAGAGGAGGTCGTGATCGCTTTCGAAGCATGGCTCCTCCCAGACTTCATGTCCTTTCTCGAACCGCACCAGTGGCATCGCCATTGTCCACGGCTGCCGGTATACCTTCGGATCGGTCAACGTGGTTTCGTAAAGGATCGTGTCGGCATCGACCAGTGTGAAACGCTCGGTCACGTGCAGCGCGTCGCTGTGAAAGTGACCTGAGATGGTGAGCCACGTGCGATCCGTCAGGTTGGTCGTGTCGACGACGAGCGTGTTGCCTTCCCAGTGACCGCGCGCATCGCCCATGAAGAGCCGAATCGAGTCACCGATATGCGGACTGTTATCGGTCGGAATCGTCCGGTACTGATGCGCGAATTCGCCGACGAACGCAAAGGTGTTCGGTGTCTGGATGATCTGGATGCCGCGCGGTGCGAACACCTGCCGTGGAACGCCGGTCAGATAGCACGTGCCGAGCGGATCGATGTAGTGGTCCCAGTTGTCCTGCCGTTTGTTGGCCCATTGCGGCAGATACGGAACCTTTCCGTCGGGCGGATCGACGATCAACGTGATCTGCGGGTTCAGGAAGGCGTCACCGGGAAAGTCCTCGATGTTCTGACTTCCGTTCGCCGTCGCCGGATTCCACGCGCCGTTCATGTTCGGCGTGCCGTCGGGATTGCGTGCCGGCCTGAACGCGGCGGCCTTCGCCTTCGCACATGGCAGGAAGTCGCGTGAGACGGGCGGACATCCCGCAATCGGCGTCTTTCGCGGGCCGCCGCCCTCCTGGGCGATGAGGACTGCGCCCATCATCGCGAGCGCAACCATGACAGGGAGTACGAGTGACAGACGCCTTCGCATGTTCGTCGCCTCGTTTTATTCAGGCGGACCTTCAGGTCCGCCTTGCGTCAGAAGGTAATGTTTGCGCCAAATTGAATCAAGCGCCCTTCGACGATCGTCGTCGGCAGCAGCCACCGCGGACCGTACACGTTGGTCCCCGTCAGGATCGCACTTCCGTTCAGGATGTTATAGACATCGACGTAACCGTCGGCTCGCATGCGCCGCGTAATCGCCAGCCGCTTGCTGACGCGTGTATCGAGCCGGGTGATGCGTCCTTCGAACATCGTCCCAAGCGCAACGAGGTTCGCTGCGACCGGTGCCGTGCGCGCATTTCCCGCGAGATTGCGGCCCAGCGTCGGCGCAATCTCCGCAGTCGTCGCCGAGTAGCTGGCGTCGATCTCAGGGCCCGACATGTTCTGAAACACGCCGCTCACAAACACTTCGCCGGGCAGCCGATAGCTGCCGTGCAGCTTCAACTGCGTCTGCGCGCCGAATGGCGTCACCACCTTGCAATCACGAAGCTCCTGCGGTGAATCGACGACGAAGCAGCGTTCGCTGAGCGAGCGTCCGGTATCGATGCCGCCGCCGACATCCAGGCGCGAGCCGACGCGGCCGATAAACGTCACGTTGAGAAAATCGTTGACGCGGCGCTGCTTGCCGAAGTTCGATGCCTTCGTCACGAGGTTGTTCGCGAGCCCGAACTTCGCGGGCGTAATGTCGTAGAGACCGCAAATCTGCTGACCACCCCCGCCCGGCAGTCGCGAATCCAACGGCGCCTTGATGCAGTACTGATCGTAGTCGGACGGCGCGACCGCCAGGTTGTCGGTCACGCGGAAGTTGCCGTACCAATTCCTGTAGTAGCCCGCGCTGACCGACATCGTCGGCGTGAACTGCCGCTGTATTTCAGTCGAGAAATCCCAGTTGAACTCGCGGCCGTGTCCGCGCAGCACATCATCCGCCCACTGCGTGGTCGGCTGCAGGCCACCGAAGTTCTGATTCGCGAGCGGACCGCATTCGCCGTTCTGGCCGCGGTTCAAGAGATCGCAATCGGGGATGTAGTTGCCGTTGCTGTCGGTCCACGAACGATTCACCTGGTTGACCGACGTCGCCACGGGATTATTCGCCTCGGGAACCGCGAGCGTGTTCTTGGCGACGTAGCGCCCGAGTGAAAACTTGAGCGCGGTCTTGCCGTTACCGAACAGGTCGTAGGCGGCGCCGAGCCGTGGGTTCCAGTCGTTCCAGTTCGGCACGTCATTAACAGGCGCGAAGGTGCGGTCCGGAACGAACCGTGTGGCCGGAATGTGCTGTGCCGGGATGTACGCGTTGAAATAGTCGAACCGAACGCCGTAGTTGAGTGTCAGACGACGAATCGTCCACTGATCCTGCGCGTAGATGCCCATGTCGGCCTTCACGCGCTCGTGATTGTTGTACGGCGTTGCGTATTCGGTGATGCTGACGGGAATCGGCAGGCTGTTCGGCGTCGGTGTGTTGAACGTGTAGGAGACCTCGCCGGCATTGGCGACGACGATGCGATCGGCCGTGCTCTTCTCGAGCTGCACCCCTGCCTTGAACGCGTGCGAACCGGTGACGTACGACGCGGAGAAGCGTGACGTGTAGCGGTTGAGATCCCACGGCATGCTGTAGGTCGCCGCCGCGTTGTACCGCATGCCCGTGGACTGCTCGAGAATCGACACGTGAGACGGCAGCACGCCGGGCGCGCGGTAGTTCACAAACGACGAAATGATCACGCCAACGCCGGCGTCCAACAGCAGCTTGCTGTTGATCGGCGCGCTCCAGGCGCCCTGGTAGACACCCGACGGACGAAAGTGGAACGCGGTGATCGACTCCGGCGCCTGACCGATCGCGGTCGACGAACGGCACACACACGTATCCTGCACGTCCGCGAACGCGTTGAACTTGTGAATCTTCGACGCCTGCCATGTCACGCGAACGGCTTTCGACTCGAACCAGTTACGCCGGTCGGAGGGACGGTCCAGATTGGGTGTGTAAAACGGGGTTCCTTGTGTCTTGTTCCACCAGAGGCCGGCGTCGGACTTCGCGTTCCCCCACTCGCGGACCGAACCGAAAAACCAGACCTTGTCGCGCTTGATTGGCCCGCCGAGCGTCACCGTGGCGTCGTATACGGAGAGCACTTTGTTGACGGTCGTCAGCTGACGCGCGCGCAAGTCGTCCGTCAGGTTGTCACTCTGAAGTCCGGAGCCGCTGTAGTACCCCGACATGCCGCCGGCGAAGTCGTTCCCGCCCGAGCGAGGCACCATGTTGAACAGCGGACCGTCGGCGTTGCTCTCCGCCGATATGCCGCTCGTCTGCATCGTCACTTCCTCGACGAGCGCCGTGTTCGGCTGAGGGCCGATGTCGCCCCGCGGCTGCTGCAGATTCATCCCATCGAACTGAATCTGGGTGTTGCCCTTGCCGTGATACGGCCCGCCGACCTGCGGAAGATGGCCGGCGATGACTTCTGCGTAGCCGCTCACTCCCGGCGTCAGCGACACGAGGCTGTTGACGTTCTTCGTCGCGAGCGGGAGCGTCTGGAAGTCCTCCTGCGAAACCTGCGTCTGCCGCCGGACGTTCTGCGTGTCGACGAGCGGCGCTTCGCCTGACACGGTAATCGTTTCTTCAACAGCGCCGACCTGCATGTCCGCGTTCACCGCCGCCGTAAAGCCTGCGGTGATGACGATGCCTTCACGCTTGAAGACGTTGAACCCCGCCAGCGTGAACGTCACCGTGTAGGTGCCTGGCGGGAGGTTCACGACGTTATAGCGCCCCTCGCCATCGGTCACGGCGGTGCGAACTTTTTCGATCAGTGCCGGACTGGATGCTTCGACCGTGACACCGGGGAGCACGCTGCCGGACGTATCGCGCGCGACACCGGCAATGCCGCTCGCCTGCTGCGCGAATGCAGTGGTCGAGATGATCAAGATGAGTGCGAGAGCTCTCGAAAAGAACGCGACGAGTGTCCCCTTCATGACGTCTCCTGGTTAATCGCAGATGGCGTCGAACGTGCCCGATTCTGCTACGGTGCGGAGACGGATCATATCCATACGACGGTTAAAGGAATCAAATCGCGGAGCTCCTAATCAGGGATAGGGCCTCATCGGGTCCGGCCCACCCGATCGCAGCTGCATCCTTCCCGTCCAATGCACCGGAAGCAATCGTGAACTGGATCCACTCCTGACGTACGCGTTCAGGGATGTCGTCGAGCGTCTGCCAGTCGGCTTCGCGGCGTGTTTCGATCGGCAAAGCGATGACGCGATCATTCCGGATTCGACGGGACGGATCGAAGTTTGCGGCGTTCTGTTCGACCTTCAGAACTCCGAGCGCGCGGCAGGTCAACACGACGCCTGGAAAGGAAGAAACATCCCAGACGACGAACACATCGAGGGGATCGCCGTCAGCACTGCGCGTGGAGGGGACGAATCCACTCTCGAATGGGAACACCAGCCCGGCGGGAAGCGGACGCGAAATTCCCATCGCCTCAAATTCCGCGCAGTACTTGAGCTTCAGTGTCGACCCGCGCGGCGACTCGATGACGACATGAAAGTTGTCGTCTCCCGCGAAAGAGGGAAGTAATTCGAGGTTCATATTGATCAGTCCGCCGTCACAAGAAAGTCACCCGGCATTCAGTAGACTCGGGTCCGGAGGCCATTTATGACGCTGACACAGTTAATCCTGGCCGAGCTCGAACGCGAAGCACCGCGCACGCGCCGAGCCCTCGAGCAGGTGCCGCTCGATCGCGACGATTGGACACCTCACCCGAAATCGATGCCACTGGGACGACTCGCTGGTCTCGTCGCATCCATGCCTTCGTGGATCAACCTGATCATCGAGCAGGACGAGCTCAATCTGACGCCGCCGCCAGGACAGGGCACCTACCAGCAGCCCGCCACGAAGACGCTCGTGGCCGTGCACGACGCGAACGTACAAAAAGGCCGCGAGGCGCTCTCGCGCACGACGGACGAATTCCTGATGACGACGAACTGGCGATTATTGGCTGGCGGACAGATCGTGCTCAATCAGCCGCGACATGTCGTACTGCGAGACACCTTCAATCATCTGGCGCACCATCGCGGGCAGTTGACGGTGTACTTACGGCTCACTGGCCGCGCGGTGCCCGCCATTTATGGTCCGTCCGCCGACGATCAGCAATTCGCATGACAGGAACCCTTCTCGTCTAGCGCTGACAGACCGGACAGTAATACGTCGAACGTCCCGCCTGTGTGATCCGGCGGATCGTTCCGCGGCAACCGCG
>Ga0310810_10004601_pt1 | contig 15290 bp, 10 predicted proteins | sample NCmetagenome_FD_207641 | JGI IMG/M metagenome (GOLD analysis project Ga0310810, IMG submission 207641) | Soil microbial communities from experimental microcosm in Duke University, North Carolina, United States - NC | ecosystem: Engineered > Artificial ecosystem > Soil microcosm > Unclassified ...
CCGTCCTGCACCACCAGGAAGTCGAGTCCTGCGAGGGCCTGGCGCAGCGAACGGACATTCGGGAACGACACGACCGGGTTGGTGGCGATGATCCACAGCCCGCGAATCTTCCGGTCGAGGACCGCTTCGATGATGTCGGGATACGCGCGCCCGCGTTCGCTCGGGATGCGCTCCACCGGCACCTTCCAGATGTCGGCCAGCTCTTGACGATCTTCCGCGCATTCGAACGTGCGATACCCGGGCAGGCTCGACGTGAACCCGGCCTCGCGCGTGCCCATCGCGTTGCACTGCCCGGTAATCGAGAACGGCGCGGCGCCGGCGCGACCGACGTTGCCGGTGATCAGCGCGAGGTTGTTGATCGCGTTGACCGTCTCGGTCCCCTTCGTACTGTGATTCACGCCCATCGTCCAGCCGATGAACGCGGCGTTGGCCTTCGCGTACGTCCAGGCGACGCGCGAGATCAGCTCGGTGCTCAGGCCGGTGAGCTCGGCGACGCGGTCCGGCGTGTACTCACGGACGGAATCGCGCAATGCCTCGAAGCCACACGTGGCGCGATCGATGTACTCGCGATCGATCAGGTCGTGCTCGATCGCGACGTGGATCAGTCCGTTGATCAGCGCGAGATCCGACCGCGGCCGAATCGGCAGGTGGATATCGGCCATCATCGCCGTCTTGGTGACGCGCGGGTCGACGACCATCACCGTGGCGTTCGGATTCTGCTGAAGCCGCCAGCAGAGAATCGGATGGTTCTCGGCGATGTTCGCGCCGATCAGCATGATGACGTCGGCGGCCTCGAGATCCTCGTACGCGCCTGGAGGACCGTCGCTGCCGAACGATCGTTTGTAGCCGGCAACCGCCGTGGACATGCAGAGCGTCGTGTTTCCGTCGTAGTGCCGCGTCCCGAGCCCGAGCTGCACCAGCTTGCCGAGCGTGTAGAACTCCTCGGTCACGAGCTGACCGGTACCGATCACCCCGATCGATTCGCGCCCGTGCCGCTCCTGGATCTCGCGGAACCTCTTCGCCATCGTCTCGAACGCGTCGTCCCACGACACACGAGCCATCGATCCATTCGGCTGACGGAACAGCGGATGCTCCGCGCGGTTCGTCGCGTGGATGGTGTGATGCTCCGAGAGTCCTTTCGGACAGAGCAGGCCGCGATTGACCGGATGATCGGGAATGCCGCGGACGCTGACGGCCCTGCCGTCACGAACGCCGATGTCGATGCCGCATCCCACCGAGCAGTACCCGCACGTCGTCGCCACCCACTTCTCCGCGACCCTCTGCGACGACACGTAGCCGACGGCGGGATCGACTTCGTAGGCGTACCGATCCGCGCGGGTATCGAGCCCGAGCAGCCGTTTGACGGTCATGCCGCCTCGCTTCCCGCCGCGACATACGGTGCGACCATGTGTTTGGGAACTACGCTGACGAAGAAGAGATAGCGACCGACAATCTCGCCGCCGAGGGCGAGCGCGAGGGCGAGCACCATCACGGCTGCCGGCGCGCTGCCGGATCCCCCAATCAGCAGCGGCAGGACGACGGCGCCGAGCGCAAGCAACACGCCGCGCACCAGCAGTGTGTTGCGAAGGACGGTGGAGAGCAGCCGCGCCGTGCCCTTCAACTCGAGGCTGTCGGAGGCGATGCAGCGGAGGAAGCGCAGCGCCAGCAGCAGAAACTGCCCGGCCGCCATTGCTGCTGCGGCCACAGCCAGCCATCGCGTCTGACCGGCGCCAACGGCTGCGGCAAACAGAGGCCCCAGGATCCCGGCCGTGAGGTTGAATTGCAGCACCGTGAACCGCGTGTTCCACGCGGGCCGCGACGGCACGCGATAGATGCACGCGCTCGCGGTGACGCCGGCGAGGCCGAGCATCACCGTCAGCGCACCAACGACGGAACTGCCGGGCCATCCGAACCAGAGCAGCCCGGCATAGGCCCCCGCGACGCCGGCGAAGAGTGCGAACAGCAGTACCTCGCGCGAGAGCCACGAGCGCCGCCACATCTTCAGGGCGCGATACGCGAAGACAGGCCGGCCAAGGTGCAGCGTGGCCGCGTTCAACGCCAAGCCGCCGACGGCGAGCGACGCCAGCGCCGCAAGTCCGAGATCGGTCGCAAGGCCGAGCACCTGCAGCAGCCAGATCGTCGCGAAGGCACCGACCGAGAGCTGCGTCAGCACCGTCATCACCACCAGTGGCCAATGTGGATGTCCCGGACGCACGTGATGGACGTCGATCGGCTGCGTGTTCGGCGGCAGCGCGCGCGGCGTGATGCGCGTGGTCGACAGGCTGTGATCGGCAAACGGGATCGCACGAGCGGCGGTGTGGTCCGATGGACGTTCCGCGGGTGCGACCGATGCCACGGCCGCCACCGCCGCACGCCAGTCAGCCGTCTTCACGATCTCGATTTCGATCGCGCCTTCGGGACACGCGGCCACACACGCCGGCGTCTCTCCCCGCGTCAACCGGCCGTGGCACATATCGCACTTGGAGACGACGCCGCGCTCGGGATTGAACTGCGGCACGCCATACGAGCAGTTCCATGTGCAGTACTGGCAGCCGATGCACGCGTCGGCGCTGTGCCGAACGATGCCCGTGGCCGGATCCTTCGTGTACGCGTCCACCGGACAGCCTTTCAGACAGGTCGGCTCGAGGCAGTGATTACAACCCATCGAGAGAAAAGCCTTCGTCGGCTGCGGGAAGTAGCCGCCCTCGATCTCGCCGACGCGCCGCCAGTTGATTGCTGCCGGATTGCCGTTCTGCTCGTTGCAGGCAACCACGCAGCATTTGCAGCCGATGCACTTGCGCATGTCGAAGTGAAAGCGGTACTGCTCGCCGGGTCCGGGCTCGCGCGCGGGCATCCGCAGGCCGCTGTCGGTCGCCGGGCGCGACAGACCGATGCGATCTGCCGGACGCGGTTCGCGGCCAGGCAATTCCGTCGTGCGCGACTTCGGCGTGAGATACGCGAACCCGGCGTCGGCATCGCCGATCCGGGCCAGCAGGGGCAATGCAGCCATCAATCCTCAACTCGCACAGGCGAGCGATGGGCTCAACGTGGAGCGGAGGGTCGCGAACCAGGAATCAGGAATCAGGGGTCAGGAATCAGCGGTCTACAACCGTTGACGACTGACCAGCGGCATCGGTGAGGCGCTCGCTATGCGACGGGGAGCGAGCTGGACGCCGGAGACGTGGCCTACGAAGGCGATCCCGCGATGCGCACCGGAGAGCACCGCGGTGATCTGAAGATACACGCCGCGACCGCTCCGGACAAGTAGGTGCGGCGCTACTTGTTTGTGCGACGGTGTTCAGGCAGCTACGGATTTGTGGGAATTGAGAATCCCAGCGACCTCGCGACGTGGATTAGTGCGTCAGCGCCAACCTGATCGCCTCGATCAGCGAGGCATGCTCCGCTTCCGGCAGCCGTGTATCCGGCATCGCTGAGAGCGGCGTCGCCCAGATCGGCATTCCCCAGCGCGGATCGCTGAAGTAGCGCGGGACGATGTGCCAGTGCAGGTGCGGGACGACGTTGCCCAGCACCTCGACGTTGATGTGATCGGGATGAACCGTGCGCATCACCGCGCGCTGCGCGGCGAAGAGGTCGTCGGTGAAGGCGCGGTATTCCTGCAGCGTGAGCTGTTCGAGCTGACACGCATGGCGGCCGTCGAAAATGAGTTGGCAGTGACCGCGATACGTCTGGTTCTTGCTGAGATACAGCGAGGAGATGGCCAGCGGCGCGATGAGATCCCAGTGTGCACTCTTGTCTGGCCGCGGCGCATCCATCGGGCACCCGGTACCCCCAAACAGTAATTTCCAGGTCTCCATGCGGCGACATTGTAGAGGCTGCGCGCTGACGGGCTCATCCGCTGATGAAGGACGGTGGATTGGCATCGCGTTCGCTATAGCGGCGGCCGGAGCGAACTCATGATCATGTTCCTGGTGATCCTGCTCGTGGTGCTGTGGGTGCTCGGGATGGTGACGTCCTACACACTCGGCGGGGCGCTGCACATCCTGCTCGTCCTGGCGATCATCTTTCTGCTGATTCGCGTGATCCGCGGCGAGCCGGTGTAATCCTCGCGGCCGCGATCGCCGCCGGGTACAACGCAAGTCGTACCAGGCGCGCGCGCAGGCGCTCCGCAGCCGTCGGTCGCTGCCGTGGTTCTGTCGCGCGCGCCAGCGCTTCGATCTCATCGGCAAGCACCTCGGTCGCGGGCGTGTTCCAGCCGCGAGGCCGCACGAAGCCTTCGACGAAGCGGCGGAGGTGCGTCGCCCCGGCGTCACCGCCATCCAATGCGGCAGCGAGCGACCTGACATGGGCGTCGAGCGAGTCGTCAAGGCGGACCAGCCCGCCACACTCCTTCAACAGATAGTGGAAATGCAGCGACCCTTCCTGGGTGGCTTCGAACTCACGTGCCCGAATCGAATACACCGGACGGCCGACGATGCCCGCCTCGATCTGCGCGGTGGTGTTGATGCCGACCGCTGCGGATGCGTGATACATCGAGTCGAAAAAATCCGCCTTCGAGCCCGCATCGACCGGATTGCCGCCCTGCGGCGGCCACACGGTCACACCGGCAACGTCTCTCCATGCGGCCTGCTGCGGCGGATTCAGGATCGTGTTCGGATGCGGCCGGATCAGCAGACCTGCGTCGCGCACGCGGGCATCGTGAGCTGACCGGATCGCGGTGATCCACTTGACGATGAAGTCGGCTTCGGTGGCGGCGATGAATCGCGACGAGCAGAGGTAGAGAACGATCGGGCGCTCCGCCGGCAGTCCGACCTTCGCGCAGAACTCCGCTCTCGTCGTCGACGGCTTCCGCGCGAACCACGAGTCGAACACCGGTGCGCCGGTCGCGACAACATGGGCGGGCTCGATGCCGTGGAACGTCACCGCCTCGCGCTGCTGCACGGCGTTCCAGACGAACACGCGATCCGGCGCCACGTGGATCAATCCTTTGTTGGTCAGGTTGTCCCAGCTGTGCACGCACAACCCGCTGGGGATACCGAGGGCTCGCGCGGCCTTCACGTATTCGACCTGGTCGGACGCAAGGTCGATGAGCGGCGTCACCAACACCACGTCCGGGTTCACGCCAGCGACAAAGCGCCGGATCCGTGGATCGACGGGAAGCGTCTGTTCAAGCCGCGCGCGCAGTCGCATCAGCGAAGCAATGCCGTCGGGCGACGCGACCGCCCGGCGATCGATCCGCTGCTGCAGCCATGGGCTGACGTGCCGGGAGGCACGCTTTCTCAGCGGTCGCGCGGCGGCGAATTCCGGCTGCCGGTATCGAGCGTAGTCGGCGGCGCTGCGCACGGTGCGCGCCAACGCACTCCAGCGGTGCGGCTGCATCTTCACCCGCTCGTGCGTGATCGACGGGCAGTCCGCCACCAATGCCTGCAGCACGCCGCGCTCGCTCTCCTCGTCGCGCATGGCGAACGCCAGATGGACCTGGTGCCCGCGGCGAGCCAGCTCGCGGAGCGTGGAGGCAAAGTTCCGCAGCGCCCCGGCGTGGCGCATGGAGAACAGAATCCGCATCTAGCGGCGTGATGTCATCACGATTCGAGAATCATGATTCAAGAATCAAGAATCACGAAAGCTCCGCCCGCTGCCGGTGATACTCGGCGATCAGCGCGTCGAGCGATTCGCGGGTCAGGAGGGCGGCGGGATCATTGGGTAGGGCCCGATCGAGAAAGCGATCCGGCAGCGTGTCTTCGTCCAGCGTCCAGCCGGCCAGCACGTTGAACTGATGCTTGGCGGCGACGATACGGCGAGCCGTGGCCCGGAGTTCGTCGGCGGTCACGTCCCACCCGGTGACGGCGCGGAGCATGGCCGACGATTCCGCATAGATGTCGGTGAATACGCCGCGCAGGAACTTGCAGAGAATCAGCGAGTCCATCAGCGCCGCGCGATCCTCCGTCTCGATCGCATGGCGGACCGATTCCAGCGTCGCGTTGCGGCGATCGACCTTGTCGGAAAAATCGACCTCGTAGGCGCCGCTCCGGTTGTGATCCGCGCCGCGCGCGCCCACCGCAAACCCCAGCGCCATCGTCTGCAGCGCCCGCGGCTCGTAGCCGGGAATTTCGAGACCCTTGACCTGCGGCGCGAAGGCGAGGCTGCCGCGCCCGATCTGCTCCGCCGCCCGGCGACTGCCTTCGCCGAGCAGGGCGCCAATGCCCTCGCGGCGGCCGATCAGCTCGATCGCGCGGAGCATGGCGGCGCCGTCACCGAAGCGTAACCAGGACTCGTCGAGCAGGCCTCGCTCGACGCACTCCATCGCAAACGCGATCGTGCCGCCGGTACTGATCGTGTCGATGCCGAGCTCATCGCACCGCTGCGATGCACGCAGCACGGCGTCGCTGTCGCCAACGCCGCAGAGCGATCCGAGCGCGAACAGGCTCTCGTATTCGACGCGCACGCCGGCGGGACTACTGTGCGGATCGCCGGCACCGCTTTGTGGTGTCCGGCCGACAGCGTAGATGTGCTCGCAGCCGATTGTGCAGGCGACGCAGCTTGCGCGTGTCTTCTCGCGCTGAGCGGCCAGCTCCTGCGGCGACAGGTTGATGGCCTCCTCGAAGGTCCCGCTCTGGAAATTGCGAGTCGGCAACGTGCCGAAGCGGTTGAAGGTCAGCAGGTTCGTTGCCGTACCGAGCTCGCGGTATTTCGCCGTCGCCGGCCCGAACGAGCGCTTCGACAGATCGCGACTGAGCTCGGTCACCCGCTTCGGGTCGGCAAACTCGCAGTACTGCTTGCCGCGGACGGCGATCGCCTTGATCCGCTTGCTGCCGAGCACCGCCCCGCTGCCGCCGCGACCGGCATGCCGGCCATCGTGCGAAATCGTCGCGTAGCGGACGGCGCGCTCGCCCGCCGGCCCGATCGACGCGATGCGATAGTCACTCCCGAGTCGCGCCCGCAACTTCTCTTCGGTGGCGGGACACGACTCCCCACGAACGTCATCGGCTGCTTCGAGCCGCACGTCGCCGTCGTCGATGACCAGCACCGACAGTTCGGGCGCACGACCGACGATGACGATGGCGTCGCAGCCGCAGCGCTTGCCGGCCAGCGCGAAGCCGCTGCTGGCGAGCGAGTCGTTGATGCGATTGGTCAGGGGGCTCTTCGAGACGACCGCGAACTTCGCGGATGTGGTCAGAGGGCTGCCGACGAGTGGTGAGAACGCGAAGACGATCGGCGCTTCAGGCGCCAGCGGGTCGGAGACCGCGGATCCCTGGTCGAGGAGCAGCCGCGCACCCAGCCCACTGCCACCGAGGTACTGCCGCACGACTTCCTCCGGCAGCGGCACGCGCGTCGCGGTGCCGGTGCCGGCGTCGATGCGGAGGTAGAAGCCGTGGTAACCGGGAGGCATGATCTTTTTGGGCTTCGGGCTTCAGGCTACCGGTCTCGGGCCAGACGCGGTCCGGAGTCCGTAGCCCGGAGTCCGCAGCCACTTAGCCACCGACATCCGCCGAGAGAATCAGCAGGTGGTCGCTATCCGCGAGCGCCCGCCGCGGGTCCGTGATGAATTCATCGCCGTTGAGGTTTGCCGCCAGCGACGGATGGAGCGACCCGCCGGCGATGAATTCGCCGAGGTCCGGGAAGCGCGCGGCGAGCAGAGCGAGGGCCTGGCCAAGCGTCGCCGCCTCGAGCTCGAGGTCAGCCACACCGGCGCGTTCGCGCGGAATACCGAGGAATTCGACGTGCATGCAGGCCGTAAACTGATGATAGCATTGGCTGTTACCGCACTTCAGGCCGACCCGGAGGTCAGCCTCTACGTAGCTTCCACGATTCTCAATGAGCGACCCTACTCCTGCGCCTTCCTCGGGTTCCACATCTTCCCTCGCTCCCAGGGGCAAACGTTCTCGCGTCAAGGGCACGCCGAAAGGCAGGGGCGTCCACCCGCCGGCGCGTGACGACGTGCGCGCGTTGCTCGGCGACGCCCCGCGACGGCCGGACCTGCTGATCGAATTCCTGCACCTGATCCAGGACAAATACGGCTGCCTCTCCGCCGAACACCTGGTCGCGCTGGCCGCCGAACTGAAGATGGCGATGACCGAGGTCTACGAAGTCGCCACCTTCTACCACCACTTCGACGTGGTGAAGGACGGCGACCCCAGGCCCGCGGCCATTACCGTCCGCGTGTGCGATTCGATCGCGTGCGAGCTTGCCGGCTCGCAGGCGCTGCTCGACAAGTTGCCGTCGATCCTCGGGAAAGACGTCCGCGTCCTTCATGCGCCATGCGTCGGCCGTTGCGAAACGGCTCCGGTCGCGGTGGTCGGCAGGAATCCGCTCCCGTTCGCCACCCTCGACAAGGTGACGAAGGCGGTCGAAGGCGGGCACGTGACGCATCCACGGTCCGACGAGGCGTCCATGCATCCGGACTTCGCGGTGGTGACGCCGGGGCATATCGACTACGACGCCTACAAGGCAGCCGGCGGCTACACGCTGGCGTCGGCGTGCGTCAACGGCCGACGTCTCGCGGCCGAGATCATCGCCATCATGGAGGACTCGGGCCTGCGCGGCCTCGGCGGCGCAGGCTTCCCGGCCGGCCGCAAATGGAAGCTGGTGTCGCAGGAGCCGGCGCCGCGGCTGATGGCGATCAACATCGACGAAGGCGAGCCGGGCACGTTCAAGGATCGCTACTACCTCGAACGCGATCCGCATCGCTTCCTCGAGGGCGCGATCATCGCGGCGTGGGCGGTCGGTATCGACGAGGTCTACATCTACCTGCGCGACGAGTACCACGGCTGCCGGGCGATCCTGGAACAGGAGCTGACGAAACTGCAGGCGAATCCGCCGTGCACGCTGCCGGCGTTGCACCTGCGGCGTGGTGCCGGCGCCTACATCTGCGGCGAAGAGTCCGCGATGATCGAGTCGATCGAAGGCAAGCGCGGCGAGCCGCGCCTGCGTCCGCCGTATGTCGCGCAGGTCGGTCTCTTCGGCCGTCCGACACTGGAGCACAACATGGAAACGCTCCACTGGGTCCGCGACATCGTCGAAAAGGGCGCGGCCTGGTTCTCGGGCCACGGACGCAATGGCCGCAAGGGCCTGCGTTCGTTCTCGGTGAGCGGACGTGTGAAGAAACCCGGCGTGCACCTGGCGCCGGCCGGCATCACGCTGCAGGAGCTCATCGACGAGTACTGCGGCGGCATGCTGGATGGCCACACGCTGTACGGCTACCTGCCCGGCGGCGCGTCCGGCGGCATCCTGCCTGCCTCGATGGCGAATATCCCGCTGGACTTCGACACCCTGCAGCCCTACGGCTGCTTCATCGGCTCGGCCGCCATCGTCGTGTTCTCCGACAAGGATTCGGCAACCGGCACCGCGCGCAACCTGATGAAGTTCTTCGCGGACGAGTCGTGTGGACAGTGCACGCCCTGCCGCGTCGGCACCGAGAAGGCGCTCGGGCTGATGAAATCGAAGCAGTGGGATCAGGACCTGCTGAAGGAGCTGTCGCAGGCGATGATGGACGCGTCGATTTGCGGACTGGGCCAGGCCGCGCCCAATCCTGTGCTCTCTGTTCTGAAATACTTCCCGAAAGAGGTCGTGTAGGGAGGCCCTTTCATGGGCCGCCATGCGCCGACCTTCATGGTCCGCCGGTAGACGAGATGCATCAGACCAACACCCTCGAACAGCACCTGATTACCTTCACCCTCAACGGGAAGAAAGTGGTCGCTCCTGCCGACCAGACGATTCTTGACGCCGCCGATCACCACGGCATCGAAGTGCCGCGGCTCTGCTACATGGAGGGGATGCGCGCCGACGGCAACTGCCGCACGTGCATGGTGGAGATCAAGGGTGAACGCGTCCTCGCGCCGTCGTGCTGCCGCTATCCGAAGGAAGGGATGGAGGTCACGACGAACAGCGACCGCGCGGTGATCAGCCAGAAGATGTCGCTGGAGCTGCTGCTGGCCGACGTGCCGGAGGCGGAATACACGCTGAATTCCGAGCTCGATTTCTGGGCGAAGAAGATGCGCATCGGCAAGCCGCGCTTCGGCGAGCGGCCGCAGCCAACAGCGGACCTTTCGCACCCGGCGATGGCCGTCCATCTCGACGCGTGCATCCAGTGCAAGCGCTGCGTGCGTGCCTGTCGCGAAGAACAGGTGAACGACGTCATCGGCTACGCGTTCCGCGGCAGCCAGTCGAAGATCGTGTTCGACCTCGACGATCCGATGGGGGCGTCGACCTGCGTCGCCTGTGGTGAATGCGTGCAGGCGTGCCCGACCGGTGCGCTCATGCCGGCGCGCGATGTCGGCCTGATGGCTCCAGACAAGCAGGTGGATTCGGTCTGCCCGTACTGCGGCGTCGGTTGTCAGCTCACCTACAACGTCCGCGACAACAAGATCATCTACGTCCAGGGCAAGGACGGTCCGGCGAACTCGAGCCGGCTGTGCGTCAAGGGCCGCTACGGCTTCGACTACGTGCAGCACAAGCACCGCCTCACCAAGCCGCTGATCCGCAAACCCGGCGTGCCCAAGACGAAGGACTTCGTCGTCGATCCGGAGAAGTGGCAGGAGGTCTTCCGCGAAGCGACGTGGGAAGAGGCGATGGCGGTGGCGGCGAAAGGGCTGCGCGACATCCGCGACACGCACGGCAAGCGCGCGCTGGCCGGCTTCGGATCCGCCAAGGGCACCAACGAAGAGGCGTATCTGTTCCAGAAGCTGGTTCGCGCCGGCTTCGGGTCGAACAACGTCGATCACTGCACGCGGCTGTGCCACGCGTCGAGCGTCGCCGCGCTGATGGAAGGCATCAACTCGGGCGCGGTCTCGAACCAGGTTCGCGACGTCATCAACTCCGAAGTGATCTTCCTGATCGGCTCGAACCCGACGGTCAACCATCCGGTGGCCGCAACGTGGCTGAAGAACGCGGTGAAAGGCGGCGCCAAGCTGATCGTCGCCGACCCGCGGCGCAGCGACATGGCGCGCCACGCCACCTGGTATCTGCAGTTCAACCCCGATACCGACGTCGCGCTGCTGAACGCGATGCTCAACGTGATCGTCACCGAGGGCCTGGTCGACGAGAAGTTCATCGCCGACCGCACGTCGGGTTACGCGGCGCTGGCGGAGAACGTGAAGAAGTTCACGCCCGAGGCAATGGCGCCAATCTGCGGTATCCCCGCGGAGACGATTCGCGAAGTCGCGCGCGTCTACGCCACGTCGAAGGCGTCGATCATCCTCTGGGGCATGGGCATCTCCCAGCACGTGCACGGCACGGACAACGCCCGCTGCCTGATCGCCCTCGCGCTCTCCACGGGTCAGATCGGCAAGCCGGGGTCGGGCCTGCACCCGCTGCGCGGCCAGAACAACGTGCAGGGCGCGTCCGACTCGGGCCTCATCCCGATGTTCTACCCGGACTACCAGCGGGTGGGCTCGGCCGAGGTGAGAGCGCGCTTCGAAAAGCTGTGGGGTGCGGAACTGGATCCCGACCCCGGCCTGACGGTCGTGGAAATCATGCACGCCGCGAAGAAGCACGAGATCCGCGGGATGTACATCATGGGTGAGAACCCGGCGATGTCCGATCCCGACGTCGATCACGCGCGCGAGGCGATGGCGGCGCTCGACCACCTGGTCGTCCAGGACATCTTCCTCACCGAAACCGGTTACCTCGCCGACGTGATCCTTGCCGCCACCGCGTGGCCGGAGAAAGACGGCACGGTCACCAATACCGATCGCATGGTGCAGCTCGGTCGGAAGGCGATCGACGCGCCCGGAGACGCGCGTCCGGACTTCGACCTGCTCGTCGAGCTCGGCCAGCGCATGGGACTGCCGTGGACGTACCAGCACCCGCGCGACGTGTTCAACGAGATGCGGCAGTGCATGGACTCGATCGCGGGCATCACCTGGGATCGTCTCGAACGGGAGTCCTCGGTCACGTACCCGTGCGTGAAGGAGGGCGACCCTGGCGATCCGGTGGTATTCATCGAGAACTTCCCCACCGAGTCCGGACGCGGCAAGTTCGTGCCCGCCGATCTGATTTCGGCGGCCGAGCGGCCCGATGCCGAGTACCCGATGGTGCTGATCACGGGCCGGCAGCTCGAACACTGGCACACCGGGTCGATGACGCGGCGCGCGTCGAATCTCGACGCGCTCGAGCCGGAGCCGGTCGCATCGATTCATCCGCTCGACCTCGAAGGTCTCGGCATCGCGCCAGGCGGCGTCGTGACCATCGCCTCGCGCCGCGGCGAGATCACGCTCTACGCGCGGGCCGACGACGGCATGCCGCGAGGCGCGGTGTTCGTGCCGTTCTGCTTTTACGAGGCAGCCGCCAACAGGCTGACCAATCCGGTGCTCGACCCGTTCGCCAAGATTCCGGAGTTCAAGTACTGCGCGGTCAAGGTCACGGCGGGTGGCACCGTGCCGCCGCACATGACGTTCGGCGGCGGCCAGATCCTCGAGCACGCCACGGTCGAAGTCCGGTAGCCCGCGGACCTGACAAGGTCCGCGCCACAAGACGTCGGGAGTGTCCGCGTCCGACGTGAGCTCGTCGAAGGGTCCAGACTCGCCTCAATTCTCCGTCGGCGTCCTGTTGATGCTGTCGATGACGATGACATCGACCGGCCCCTTGCGCTCGGCGAGCGTCAAGCCGAGGGTTTCCAGTTGCTTCGGGACGTTGATGGTCGCGACGGTGTCGAGGGCAACCGGTCGGCCGGTCTGCTGCGCCACCTGACGGGCCACCCGCAGCATACCCGGCGGAACGGGCACATCGATCTTGAACTGATACACGCCGGTCAATTGGGTAAGGTCGAACACCGGACGCTCGACTCTGCCCATGATCACGCTGGCAAAGTCCGCCATCGTGATCCGCGTGGCATCGAGGACGTACTTGATGGGCGCGCTCGCGTCGGGGAACGGCACGAGCACGTAATTCGAGCGCGCATTGATCGTCCGGATGCCGGTATTCAAGGACGTGATGGTGCGACTCTCTCCGTCTGGCGTCCTGGTGTCGACCGTGAACTGCTCGGGCTTGAGCTCCTTGAGCTCTGCATCCAGATCGTTCGCCTCGCCGACCGGCCGCATCTTCGTCCCGCCTGGCGCGACCATCAAATCGAAAGCCGGAATCATTCGCGGTTCGACATGTTTCTTGAGGCCCAGCCGATCGACGAGCAACGCCTCGAGCATCGCCTGAACGTCGGCCTTGGTGCATCCCGCCGGCAGCACGGCTTGAATGTCGAAGCGGAGATTGATGTCTCGCGTCCATTCGGGAACGACGAGCGTTCCGGTCTGCGGGGTGTAGATGTAGTTGAGCAACGCACCCAACGGATACGCGTGAATCTGGAGGTACGTACCGTTGATCGCAAGCGAAGTGCGCGTGGTGCCAGGCACGAACGGCCCGGCCGGCTTCACGCTGGCGACCTCGAAACGCTTGCCTGGCGTCTGCGCACCGGCGGTGGCGACGAGCGCGAGGATGGCGACGCCGACGAGGAGGGGACGCATGTTCAACTCCTTCCCCCAGCCGCGGCTGCGGCGTGTGGCGAGGAATAATAAACCCGACGTGACCCAGGACGTTCGCATGCACGGGTTTTCCTCCCGCCATACCGTGGCCGCCGCTCTGGCGTGGCTGGACGCGCAACTGCGTCCGCTCGGCGCCGAGACCGTGCCGCTGCGCGAAGCGGCGGGACGGGTTCTCGCGGCGGCGATCGTCAGCAGTGTCGACGTGCCCGGCTTTGCGCGGTCGACGATGGATGGGTATGCGGTGGCGGCGGATGACACGGAAGGGGCGTCGCCGTACAACCGCCTCGCGCTGCGGGTGATTGGCGACGCGATGCCTGGCTCGCCCTTTTCACGAGCGGTCGCGCGCGGCGAAGCGGTGCGGATCATGACCGGCGCACCGATACCGTCCGGAGCGGACGCCGTGCTCCCGGCCGAATTCGTCGAGACGGAAGGCCGGCCGCACGAGGTTCTTGCCGTTGCCAGCGTCTCGCCGCAGAAGAACGTCGGCCATCGTGGCGAGGACGTCACCGCAGGCACGCGATTGCTCGACGCCGGGCGCGCGCTGCGTCCGCAGGATCTCGGTGTGATCAGCTCGATCGGATTGGGCAGCGTGGAGGTGATTCGCCGGCCGCGCGTGCGCCTCATCATCACCGGCAACGAACTGCTGCCCTCCGGCACCGCCCCGTCTGGCACCATGATCACCGACGCGAACGGACCGATGCTCGCCGCGCTGGCCGAGCGCGACGGCGCAGTGGTGGACTTTCCCGGCCTCGTCCGCGATAACGCCGACGACATCCTCGCGGCGCTGCAGGCCCCGGCCGACGTCGTCATCGTGTCGGGCGGTTCCAGCGTCGGCATCGAGGATCTCGCGCCGATGCTGGTCGCGAAACACGGGGAGCTCGCAGTCCATGGCATTGCCATGCGGCCGAGCAGCCCCACCGGTTTCGGCCGTCTCGACGACCGTCTCGTCTTCCTGCTGCCGGGCAATCCGGTGTCCGCGCTATGTGCGTACGACTTCTTCGCCGGCCGCGCGATCCGCGCACGTGGCGGCCGACCGACAGACTGGCCCTATCGGTCAGTGCGCGGGATTCTGACGCGAAAGATCAGCTCGCCGATCGGACGAGTGGACTACGCGCGCGTCAGGGTCAATGGCGAGAGCGTCGAACCGCTCGCGGTTGCCGGCGCGTCGATCCTGTCCTCGACGACGCGGGCGGACGGGTTCGTGATCGTTGGCGATGACAGCGAAGGCTTCGGCGCCGGCACCGAGGTCGAGGTGTGGCTTTATGCGTGAACCGCGGGCCGCACACCCGGGCCAGGAGCAGTTTCTCCAGGTCCTCGATCGCGACGAAGCCGAGCGGCGGTTCCGCGCGGCCATCGACGTCGCGCCACGCGGCATCGAGACCGTGTCCCTCGACGCGGCACTGGGCCGGGTACTCGCCGCTGACGTGATCGCATCGGTCGACGTACCCTCGTTCGATCGATCGAATGTCGATGGCTTCGCGGTCATCGCCGAAGACACGTTTGGCGCGTCGGAAGAAGTGCCGCGAGTATTGAGCCTCGCCGAGGAGGTCATTCACACCGCGATCGTGCCGTCGACCCTCGTCCGGCGAGGCACTGCCGTTCCGATCGCGACCGGCGGCATGATGCCCCGCGGCGCCGACGCGGTAGTCATGGTCGAGCACGCGGACGTCGTCGCGCAGCACACGAATTCGAACGTGGGGCGAGCCTTGTCAGGCTGGCCTGGCGGACCGGACCAGGGCCACCCGACGGAACTCCACATCCGCCGGGCGGTGACGGCCGGCAGCGGCGTGTCGTTCGCCGGGACGGACATCACCGCCGGGGAGACCGTCCTTCGGACTGGAACGCTGCTCACCAGTCGCG
>Ga0310810_10004602_pt1 | contig 15288 bp, 11 predicted proteins | sample NCmetagenome_FD_207641 | JGI IMG/M metagenome (GOLD analysis project Ga0310810, IMG submission 207641) | Soil microbial communities from experimental microcosm in Duke University, North Carolina, United States - NC | ecosystem: Engineered > Artificial ecosystem > Soil microcosm > Unclassified ...
CTTTCCTGCTCGGCCGGCTGATCTTCGGCGGATATTTCGTGATGAGCGGCATGAACCATTTCAAAGAACACAAGACGATGTCGCAGTTCGCGGCGTCAAAGAACGTGCCCATGCCGGACGTCGCGGTGCCGGCGACGGGAGTTGCCATGGTGATCGGCGGGGCGAGCATCCTGCTGGGAGTCAAGCCGAAGTGGGGCGCGGCGGCGATCATCGGGTTCCTGGTGGGCGTGTCGCCGATCATGCACAACTTCTGGGAGATCGACGACCCACAGCAACGGCAGAACGACATGATCAACTTCACCAAGAACATGGCGCTGGTGGGCGCGGGAATGGCGCTGGCGTCGGTGGAAGAGCCGTGGCCGGCGAGCGTGCCGGTGGCGCAACCGGATGACCTGCGAAGCAGGATGCAGGCGATCCGACAAAAAGTGGCGGCGTAGAGCTTCACCGCGGAGTCGCCGAGGGCTCCGCGGGTCTTGGGAATCCAGCCTGCAGCTCCCACGTGATCTTCAACGGCTTGGCGGGATCGAGCACGAGATCGCGCGATTCGAGAATGAGGTGAAGCGGGAGCGGGCCGCGATCGCCGCGGCCGAGCGCAGTGTCGCCTCCGGCATGCACCGAATACTCGATCGGCCAGTCACTTGCCGTGACACGAAAATTCACCGACGACACGGCGTCACTAAAGATCACAACCTGCGTTCCCGCCTCCCGGGCAGGGCGAACTGCGCCGAATGTGCCGGGCACCGCCATCCACCAGCGGCGAACGTGAACGGCCTTCGAAGCAGTCACGGTTTCGGAGCGACGGAGCGTGTTGGCGTCGAGCGTCCAGGTGACTTCGCTGCGGAGGCCGATGTCAGAGACTTCGCCGGGTTTGGCGGCGAGATCGGCGAAGCGCGTCCACACGGCCGTGACCGATCGACCATCGGAAGATGCGCGTATCTCGTCGGCGCAATCGGCGGCGGCGACGGTGTGTCCGTTATCGAGTTCCAGAAATGGAGTGAGCACCGGATATTGCTGCTCGACGGGCGCGCCGATGCCGACGAAGCCGCGTGGCGCCGGCAGGTAATCGGCGATCGCACTGCGCGGTCCCGTAGAGAACGGCAGCGCGAAGTGCAGCGCGCCGGAGCGAACCACCCACACGCCGCAGGGACGCGCACCAGATCGGAATGACTGGAAGTGGGCGACGACAGACGACGCGGGCTTCGCAGGAAAGCTCGTGACGTGTTCGGCAGCGAGCGCCTTCATGAAGGGCACTTCGTCTTCCATTAGCTTGCCGAAGTAGTCGGTAGTCTGCTGCCACTCGCGCTGCGGCGTGATGTAACCGTAGTGACCGTGACCGAAGTCGAAGATGCGAAGCATGTGACGCTGCGCGTCGTAACGCGGGGCGAGCGATTGCCACGTGGTGTTGTACAGGGCTGCGAGTTGCGGCAGCGGAGCGGGACGGAATGCCGGATGCTGCGCGAGGAAGGCGACGATGTTCAGCGAGTCGGAGTAGGCGGTGTCGCCGGCGCTGCGTCCCCAGGGATAGGAGTAGCCGTCGGGCGAAACGAGTTCCCACCAGAGACGCATCTGGAGCTTGAGCGACGGCGCGAGCCCTGCCTGAATGTCCTTGCGCCCGGCGATCTCTGCGGCGTCGTAAAGGGCGCGCGTGTACTCCTGCGAATAGCGGTCGTAACGGCCTGTGGGGATCGAGTCGTCGGAGAACATGGCGCCGCGAAGAAACTGCGCCGAAGCCTCGTCGAGCAACTGGTCGACATACGCGCGGTCACGCATGATGCCAAGCTGCCAACTGATGGCGGCGATGCGCGCCGCGACGCCGTAGTAGTTTTCCGGAAGATTGATGAGCTTGTGGTGCTCGCGGTCGTAGAACCGGGCAGGATCGAGCAGGGAGCGCCAGGCCTCGCGGCCTTCGGGCGTCAACGACTGCCAGACGGGGTTGCGGTCAAGATTCGTGCCAAAGCTGCGCAGGGCGATGGCGGCGTAGAACTGCGCCCACGTCTTGCCGCCGTTGCGCGACTCGATCAGTCCGATCTCGCCGACCATTTGCGGGATGTTGCGTCCGGCGATCTCGCGCCGGCCGGTCATCTCCGAGTAGAGCGCAAGCGCGCGCATGAACGTGCCCCAGGAGAAGTCCCCGGTAGTCAGCGCGCCGAGCACGCGCTCCTGTGGCGGATTCAGCGTGTGGATGCCGGCGACGTGTGCCTGCATCTCGCGGTCGAGAAACTGGCGGACCTGGGCGTCGAGGTCGGATGCGGCGACGGTCGCGGGCGCCGTTTGCGCGACGAGAAGCAGCGTCGGCAAGAATAAGGTCGAGCAGAACAGCGCGACTGCGAAGCCTCGACGTCGCATGATCATTTGGCCGCCGCCGGGTGTGGCTGCTCGAAGTGATCGAGCAGCGCGGCCGTCATGCCGTTGGTTACAGCGGGGTCGAGCTTGAGGGCGGCCTCGCGGTAGCGTGGCTGATCGAAATGGCGCGAAGCCTCGAGCAGCAGCGGCGCGAGTCCTTCCGGGTTCATGGGCTCGATCTGCTGCGTAGTCCATTTTTTGTCGCCAAGCGCGAACGGCAGGAGGTAGTCGAGGGCGGCGCGGATGCAGCGGCCGTCCCTGGTTTTGAAATCCCAAAGGTTGACGCCGACGCGGTCGCCGAGTGCGGCGAGTTGGAAGAACCCGCGCAGGTTCATGAGGCTGTATCCCCACGACTTGGTGCGCGCGAGTTCGAGCGGCATGCGTCCGTCTGGTTCGATCTGCGCGGCGATGCGCTTGGTCTTGACCTGTTCCACGACTCGGCGAGCGACGTCTGTCTTTCCGGTGAAGAGCGCGAGCGAGATGATCTGCACGTCGTAGTAGGTGCCGTGATTGTTCTTCGCGTTCGATTCGGCCTTGCCGTTCTCACTCTCCTGCATCCAGGCGAGGAATTTTGTAAACCAGTCTTCGAGGCCACGCTGGTCGGCGGCGGTCCAACTCCTGGATCCGGCGAGCAGGCCGACGCCGTCGACGATCTTGCCGATCGAAGCGGTTTCGATGAGCCCGATGCCACGCCCGGTGTTCACGCCGCGAATCGCCTGCGCGTATTGCAGGTTCGGATTCATGCGGGTTGCGGGATCGAGAAACCAGACGCGCAGCAACTCTGCGGCCTTGGCGGCGTAGCGCTCGTCGCCGAAGAAGTAGTAGCCGAGGCCTAGGTCGTAAACCGTCGACATGACCGTGCTGAAGTTGCGGTGGTTGGGAATCTGGTTGATCTCAGGATTGCGCTCGCCGTCGCGACGGACGTAGGGAAGATGATCGGGCGTGTTCGGGTTCGGCCAGAAGTACGGCGCCATGCTCATGTAGTCGTGCTTGTCGCCGCTGGGCGGCGTGGTGGGCTGCTGCGTGACCGAGACCGGCTCCTGCTTGAGGGCACGATCGGCGTCGCCCTTGATCTTCTGCAGCGCCGGCGGAAGCGCGGCGTCGCGGTTGGCGGCGCGGAGTTCGGAGAGCGCGCGCGGGTCGGTAGTAACGACGCGCGGAAGCGACGTTTGGGCGAAGAGAGAGGACGCGGTCAGAAGAAGGATGAGCTTGGTCATGGATGATGACATGGTTCCCAACATTTCTTGTCGAACAAACCCAGAGATCCTGAGTTTCGGCAAAACCGGCCGAAACTCAGGATGACAGTCGCTACAACACACACGCGCTACTTTGCCGGGTGGTCGCGCACCCAGAGCAGCGCTTCGAGCAGATAGTACTGGCCGTAGATCAGCGGACCATCCAAGGGACGCGTTCCGGAACCATGACGCAGGATGCCGGGCGGCGTTGGATCACCGGCATAGACCGGAGTCAGGTAGCGGTCGACCAATGCGTGCAGGATAGCTTCTGCGCGCGCCCGGAGCCGTGGGCGGTGAGCCGGGTCTGTGACTTCACTCAGTCGCAGCAAACCGGCGGCGAAGATGACGGCGGCCGATGTGTCGCGGTTGCGGAAGTGAACGCCTTCGTCGTTGAAGTCGTACCACGGCACCTGATCGTCGGGCCATTGAGCAAGAGCGGCGTGAGCCACGCGGTCGGCGGCGGTGCGGAGCCGCGGATCGTGGGTGGCTTCGTATGCGGCCACGAATCCGTAGAGCGCCCACGCGGTTCCGCGTCCCCATGCGGTGCTTGCCGAGTAACCCTGATGGGTGTGCCAGAAGACGCGCTCGCCCGGTTTGGCCGAGTTGAGAAGCGAAACCGTGCTATCGCCGCGCGGGCCGCCACCGTGCAGGTTGAATTGCTGGCGGTTGTCGCCGGGGTTGTAGTGAACGGACTGGATGACGGAACCATCGGGGCGAATGAACCACTCAGCGGAGCGCAAGGCGTGCTGCAGGCCCATGTCGCGCCATGACGTATCGCCGGTTTCGCGCGAGACCCACCACAGCGCCTGCAAGTTCATCATGGTGTCGATGATGGTGTCATCGCCGTTGACACCCCACGACGCGATGAGGTGCGTGGCCGGGTTATAGAGCTGCTTGAGGCGAGCGGCGGCGGCAAGCATGCTCTGCTTGCGTTTGTCTTCGCGCGTGAGGTCGTAGCCGAGCGCCTGCGAGTAGTAATAAAGGAAGCCGACGTCGTGGTTCTGCGTCGATTCCTGACCGATCATGCGATCGGCCCACTCCTCGGCCCAACGGCGGTACTTCTCGTCCCTGGTGAGGCCGTACATCCGCCACAGTTCGCCCGTCCAGAAGCTGCCGGTCCAAAAGTAGCCTTCGCGGGGCTTCCACTCACCCGTTGTGTTGCTGCCGTCGAGGAAAAAACCGGGACCCTTGTCACGCGATGTGACCGGAGCGGATTCGAGCGTCGGCTCGAAGTGCGCCGCGTCGCGGTCGATCTGCTGCTGCAGAAGTTTGATCGCTTCGTCGAAGGTCTTGGAGCGAGCGGGGCGAAGCGTGTCAGGCGGCGCGGACTGCGGCGCAGCGGATCGGGAGAGAATCTTCACGCCGGCAGACGGCAGAGAGTCCTGCGGTGCATCTTTGCCCGGTTTCTCTGGACTCGCCTGCGATTCTCCAGGGAGTTCGTACGTGATGAGGGTCGAGGCAGCGTCCGGCCCCGAGGTCGGCCACCGGTGGGGCGGATATCCGGCGCGCAGATACTTAATCCGATCCGGCGGTCCGTAGGAGATCGTGACGATGCGCGTCTGGTGGGCCTTCAACGGGATCGCAAACGCGATCTGCTGCGATCCGGACTTACTTCGGCCCAGCGATGAAGCCAGGTCGACCGTCTGCATAACGGCGTCGTCTTCTTCTTCGGTGGCCGCGTCGGTGGCGGTGACGATCACCTCTGCCGGATTCAGGGCAGGCGCGATCTTCTTCAACGCGGCGATGGAAACGGTGGCGGTTGCGGACGGCCAATCCGTATCGGTGGGATTCGTGACGGCGAGCTTGATGCCCTTGATCTGTGAGGCCGCCAATGCTGGAATCGCGACAGCGAGCAACAGCCCGCAGATGACTACGCGGACGAGGGCGTCCGCGCCACGCAGTTCGTTCCTCATCCGATGTAGTCCTCCCGGCAGGGGGTGAAGACGTCGAGAACAACAGAGTCTTCGAGAGCCGCGGCCGCGTGCTGGACGCCACCGCGGACGAGGAAGCTGTCACCGTTGGTGACTTCGAATTCTTCGCCGGCGGCACGGATGCGCAGGCGTCCGCTGACCACGTAAACGAGCTGCTCATGCGGATGGCTGTGCAGTGCGCCGTCGAAGCCTTTCGCGAGTCGATGTTCGGCGAGGAAGAGCTTGTCGTTGTAGGCGAGGACCTTGCGCTCGAGCTTCGCTTCGGGCGAGGTGACGCGCGCGTCGGCGCCGCGGGCGATGATGACATCGGGATAAGTGGCGGTGGATGACATTGGAGTCTCCTTTACGCGCGGCGGTTCTTGTGCCGTCGCGCTGCGACTCGGATTTCTGGGTCAGCATACCCACGACTCACGTCGCGGGCTAGGCTCTGGCAGCCGCTTTCGCGGACTGAAACACTTCAGATGGTGAACTGCTCAAAGAGCTATCGATCCTCAGCGAGTCAGGGCCGGGGCCGCGTGCGAGACGCCGCGCGCTTCCTGCACGGCGGCGACGAAGCGGCGCGCGTTGGAGACGATGATGTCCGTCTTGCCCGATTCGAGCGCCGTCTTGTCGACCAGCTCGCCGCCGACGCCGAGCGCGATGGCTCCGGCGCGAATGTAGTCGGCGGCGTTTTCCAGATTCACGCCGCCGGTAGGAACGAACGAAAGCTTCGGAAATGGCCCGCGCAGCGCCTTGATGTACGCGGGGCCTCCGACGTTCGAGCACGGAAAGATCTTGATGAGGTCGGCGCCCGCCTTCGACGCGGCCATGATCTCAGTGGGCGTCAGCGCGCCGGGAAGAGCCGGGACATTGTTCTTGCGCGCGACACCGACCATGCCAAGGTCGAGGCCGGGACTGACGAGGAATTGCGCGCCGGCGTCGAGACACATGAGCGCGGCGTCGGCGTCGAGCACGGTGCCGGCGCCGATGAGGAAGCCCGCGGTGTTGTCCTTCGCGAGTTCGCGGATCACCTGCACTGCGTTGGGAACTGTCATGGTGATTTCGAAGACGGGGATGCCGCCTTCGGCAACGGCGTCGGCTGCCGCGCGCGCGAACTTCGGCGACGACGCGCGAATGACCGGCACGACACCGGCGTCGACGATGCGCTGAATGATCTCTTCCCTGGTCATCACCTGCCTCCCGGATCAGCGCGCGATACGCGCGCCGACACCTTTCATGACATTGGTGACTTCCTTGAGAGTCGCCATGGTTGTGTCGCCGGGCGTGGTCATGGCGAGCGCGCCGTGCGCAGCGCCACACTCCACCGCCCATTGCGGCCCCTGTCCGGTGAGGAAGCCGTAGATCAGCCCGGAAGCGAACGAATCGCCGCCGCCGACGCGATCGTAGATGTCGAGGTTCTCGCGGTTGACCGACTCATAGAACTGTCCGTCGGCGTAGCAGATGGCACCCCAGTCGTTGCGGGAAGCTGTCTTGGCCTTGCGCAACGTGGTGGCGACAACGCTGAAGGGGAACTCCTTGACGACGGTTTCGATCATCGTCTTGAAGGCGACGACCTCGAAGTTCGTCAGGCCTTCGTCAACGCCCTTGACCTCGAAGCCGAGCGCGGCGGAGAAGTCTTCCTCGTTGCCGATCATCACGTCGATGAGCGGAGCGATGCGGCGGTTCACTTCCTGCGCCTTCTTCTTTCCGCCGATTCCCTTCCACAAGGACTCGCGGTAGTTGAGGTCATAAGACGTGACCACGCCGTTCTTGCGGGCGGAAGTGAGTGCCTCGATGGCGACGGCGGCCGTGGTCTCGGAAAGCGCGGCGAAGATGCCACCGGTGTGGAACCAGCGCGCGCCGTTCTTGCCGAAGACTTCGTCCCAGTTGACGTCGCCAGGCTTCATTTGCGAGGCGGCGGTGTGGCCGCGGTCAGAGCAACCGAGGGCAGCGCGAACGCCGAAGCCACGCTCGGTGAAGTTCAAACCGTTGCGAACACTGCGCCCGATGCCGTCGAAATCGACGAAGCGGACGTATGTCTGATCGACGCCGCCCTGGTAAATGAGGTCCTGCAGCAGCATGCCGACGGGGTTGTTGGCAAAGGCCGTGACAATGGCGGTATCGAGACCGAAGCAGCGCTTGAGGCCGCGGGCGACGTTGTATTCGCCGCCGCCTTCGGAAGCTTCGAAGTGGCGCGTGGTCCAGATGCGGCGGTCGCCGGGATCGAGGCGGACCATGACTTCGCCGAGACTGACCTCGTCCCAGCGGCATTCGGTTTTCGGGCGGATCTTTAATGGCATCGATTATGACCTCAGCGCGCGAGCCAGCCTCCGTCGACGACCAGCAGGTGGCCGTGAACGTAGTCTGACGCGGCGGATGAAAGATAAATGGCCGCGCCGGCAAGATCTGCCGGCTTACCCCAGCGGCCCGCGGGGATTCTTTCCATAATCTGGCGGCTGCGAACGGGATCGGCGCGCAGCGCGGCCGTGTTGTCGGTTTCCATGTAGCCCGGCGCGATGGCGTTGACGTTCACGCCCTTCGACGACCATTCGTTGGCCAGCGCCTTGGTGAGCTGCGCGACGCCGCCCTTCGCCGCTGCGTACGACGGCACCGTGATCCCGCCCTGAAACGAGAGCAGCGAGGCAATGTTCACGATCTTGCCGCTGCCGCGCGCGAGCATATGGCGACCGGCGAGCTGCGAGAGCCACCACACCGAATTGAGATTCACGGCGATGACCTCGTTCCAGAATTCCTCGGAGTGCTCGGCGGCAGGCGCGCGGCGGATGGTGCCGGCGTTGTTGATCAGGATGTCGATGGAACCGAGCTGGGCGAGAGCGCCGTCGAAAAGCTTGGCGCACGCTTCCCTGCTCGCGACGTTGGCGGCGACGTATCCGGTCTTGCGGCCGAGCTTGCGAATGTCGTCGCAGACGGGCGCCGAGTCACCTTTCGTGCCGTGGCAGACGACGTTCGCGCCGGCTTCGGCGAGGCCGAGCGCGATGGCAGCGCCGAGACCGCGGGCCGATCCCGTGACCAGCGCGTTCTTGCCGTCCAGCCGAAAGGCGTCGAGGATCATCCGCGCTTCGCCTCCATCTGGACCGGCTCAAGCGTCGGCGCCAGCAGATGCATCAGCAGAAGACCAACGAGGTAGGCCGATCCGGCGATGAAGAACGGGACCATGTAACTGCCCGTGGCTTGCAGGACTTTGCCGACAATCTGGGCAATGAACAGCCCGCCAACAGCGCCGGCCATGCCACCGAATCCGGTGACGGTGGCCACGGCGCGCTTGGGGAACATGTCGGACGCCGTGGTGAACAGGTTCGCCGAGAACCCCTGGTGCGAGGCAGCGGCGATTCCGACCACCAGCACCGCGAGCCACATGTTGTTGATGTGATAGGCGGTGACGATGGGGAGCACGCAGATGGAGCAGATCAGCATGGTGATCTTGCGGGCGAAGTTCACGCTGGAGCCGCGGCTGATCAACTTGCCGGAGAGCCATCCGAAGACGACGCTGCCGAGCGTCGCGATCGCGTAGAGAGTCGCGAGCGGCATGGCGGCCTGAAGCAGGTTCAGCTTGTAGGTGCGCTGGAGAAAGTCGGGGATCCAGAAGAGGTAGAACCACCAGATCGGGTCGATGCAGAACTTGCCGATGGCGAACGCCCACGCCTGGCGATGCGGCAGGATCTCGCCCCAGGTGGTCTTCTCCATCTTTTCCTGAGGATCGCTCTTGATGTAAGCGAGCTCGGACTTGGAGCAGCGCGGATGATCTTCGGGCTCGCGATAGGTGACGAGCCACCACATCAGCCAGAGAAATCCGAGGCTGCCGACGATGACGAACGACCAGCGCCAACCGACGTAAGTGGTCAGGATGCCGACGGTGATCGGCGTCAGGATCGCACCCGCGTTGGTGCCGGAGTTGAAGATGCCGAAAGCGAGGGCACGCTCTTTCTTCGGGAACCACTCGGCGATTGCCTTGTTGCTGGCCGGGAAGACTCCGGCTTCACCGAGGCCTAGCGCGGCTCGCGCGCAGACAAACTCGACCAGGGACGTACAAGCACCGGTAACGATGGAGGCGAGACTCCATATGACCATCACCAGCGAGTAGCCGCGACGGGTGCCGAGGCGGTCGACGACGCGTCCCACCACCAGCAGGCCCAGCGCGTAAGCGCCCTGAAACCAGGAGACGAGGTTGCCGTAGTCCACCTCGCTCCAGCCGAGCTCACCCTGCAGCGTGTGCTTGAAGACGCCGAGGATCTGGCGATCCATGTAGTTGATCGTGACGCCGATGAACAAGACGGTGCAGATCATCCATCGGTAGCTCGTCTCGGGAGCGGCGGCGTTCGGAGGGGTCGTGCTTCGGATTGTGGATTCAGTTGCCATGAGAGAACCGTCGTTGGTCGTTGGTCATCGGTCGTTGGCCGAACAAACCCAGAGATCCTGAGTTTCGGCAAAACCGGCCAAAACTCAGGATGACAATCGTGTCTCTTACTGACTTCTTTCCCGGTCTACTTCTTTCCCGCCTGGCCTTTTTCCAGGCCTGAGCCGCCCTGGTCAAATCCTTTTTGCACGTTGACGACGCCGAACTGGCGGTCTTCGACTTCCTTATGCGCAGCCATGGCCCAGAGGAAGCAGACTTTGTGTCCGGGCACGGAGACGTTCGGGTGATAGCCGCTGGGCATGAGGACGGCATCGCCGTCGCGCACGACGGTGACCAACTCGGGATACTCGGTGTCGTTGTAGACGAGCTGGATGGCGAAGGCCGGCTCGGGCATATCAAAGAAGACGTACATCTCTTCCAGCATCCTGGCGTGCTCATGCGGCGGCCAGCTTGTCCAATGGCCCGGCTCGGAGTAGGTGAAACCGGCGACGAGGCGTCCCGCCTTGATGTTCTTGGCCAGCACCATATGCAGGTGGCGGCTGGAGGTCGGGCCGCCAGTGTCGAACTTCAGGCCGGGATCCTTCGACAGCTCGTCGAAGCGAACGATCTGGAGCGGATACTTGTTGTCGACCTCGGCGGAAAACTCGGCGATGTCGCAATTCTTGGAATCGACTTCGACGGTCGAATCGCGCGGGATGTACAGGCCGTCGTACTTCCCGAGCTCGATGGCGCTCCCGTTCACGGTGACGCGGGCCGAGCCGTCGAGAACGATGAATCCGGTTTCGCGGGGCCCGGTCGCGAACGAGCTCGACGTCGCCTCATTCTTAAGGATGATGCGTCCATACGACAGGTGCTGGTTGGTGCTGTTCGCCGGAGTAACAGAGACGTGGCGTCCGGTGTGCCGGTTGGTCTTGCGAAAGACCATGTGATCGATGGCGGCGGGTGTGGCGGTGCTCATCCGTGACTCCTAACTTCTATGAAGATGGCGCGGTATGCCGCGACGGCAAAACATTATGAAGCTTCGGAGGCGGGATGGAGCGCCGGTTAGCGTCTCCGTCCCGCAACCCTGAAGTACTCTGCTCAAGTTTTCGGATCCCACATCTGCCAAAAGAAGGCAGATGTGGGGCACCGAAAGGATCAATACGTCAGGCGCAGGCCGAACTGCAGCTTGCGCATGGGTTGGGCGCTGCGAATCACGCCGAAGGTGGTGGAGGTGGCGCCAGAAGGAACGCTGGCGCCAGGCGTACCGAGACTCACCATGTTGAAGGCGTTGGTGCCTTCGGCGCGGAAGCGCAGCTTGAAGCGCTCGCTCAGGCGGAAATCGCGCGAGATGGCCAGATCGACGTCGCGGTATCCCGGACCATCGAGCAGGTTCCTCGGTGCGTTGCCCTCGGTGGCGACGCCAGTCACAACCTTGTTCTGAGCGAATGCTGCGGTGTTGAACCACATCGCGGCGGTCGGATTGTCGAGATGAGGATCGCCGACGAGCGCCGCGCGGTCGTTGGTGCTGCCGTCAAGGTTAGCGTCGACGCTGCCATTGGTGACGGTAAACGGGTTGCCGCTGCGCAGCTTGACGATCGGCGAGATCGACCAGCCGTTCAGGATGTTGCGAACCACAGCATTGCCGCCCGTGTAGTAGTCAGGCTGATAGTTGAACGACGCAGTGAAGACGTGGCGCTGGTCGGTATCGGCCCGGCCACGGTCCAGGTACAGCTTGCTGTAATTCTGGGCAAGGCCCTGGGTGGTGTTGTTGTGAAGCTGGACGCTGCTGAGCGTCTTGCTGAAGGTGTAAAAGGCGCTGAAGCTGAGGTGATGCGTCATGCGCATGGCACCCGTCGTCTGCAACGCATGGTAGGAAGCATGCTGGTCCGATCCGAGGATCGTGACCGCGCCGAACAGCGGATTCGGGCGACGCGAAAGCACGTTGGCGCCGGCCGAGGTTGCGGTCGGCGTCACGACCGGGTAGTTCACGTCGCGTCCGAACGGCAGATTGTGGCTGAGCGTCCCGACATAGGAAGCGGTGCCGGTGATGTTGCGGGTGAGCTGCCGCTGGATGGAGAAGTTCAACTGGTAGCTGTACGGCCACTCGAAGTTCTTGTCGATACCGAACATGCCACCGCCGGAGACGAACGTGCCCTTGTATGGGAACGGGTTGCCGCCAACGAAAGCATTGTAAGGATCGCGCAAGCTGGCGCCCAACGGAACGCCGGTCGCGCTCGTTTTCTGGTTGATGTTGGTGAACGTCAGCCGGGTTGAGAACGGCTGGAAGTTCGTCATGGTATTCCACTCGTTGCCCGACAGGCTTCCGTAGAAGACGCCGGCAGCCGCGCGGATCGACGTCTTGCCGTCGCCGAACGGATCCCACGCGAAGCCGACGCGCGGCGAGAAGTGATGCCACTTCACGCCTACAACGCCGCGTTGAACGCCTGGGTCGCCGTAAAACAATTGTCCGACGGGCGCCAACGCGTTCACCGTCGACTTCTGGCCGGCCACGTACGTGGTTACGCGGTTGAGCGGATCGGTAGGAGGCGTCTGGATGTCCCAACGCAAACCGAGGTTAAGCGTCAAGCGCGGATGAATGCGCCAGTCATCCTGGGCGAACGCCGCCGTGTACCAACTGTTGGTGTAGCCGGTAACGGGCGCGTCCTGCGTGAGCGCACTGGGAATGCCGATCTCGAAATCGGCCAGCGCGTTCTTGGTGGCGCCGTTGTTGAAGGTGAAGACGCCGTAGTTATTGAGCAGCGTCTGCTGGATGTCCTTGTCGAGCGAGAGCTCGCCGCCGAGCCGCAGCGCATGGCGTCCCTTGGTCCAACTGAAGACGTTGCGCATGGAGTAGAAGTTGGTGCCGGCCGTCGGGCCGCCGATCGAGTTCGTGAGGTTGAAGAATCCGCTGACGTTGATCTGCGGCAGCGAAGGCGTCCCCTGAATCGTGAAGGTAGAGCCGAGATCGCCGAGCGAGGTCTGCGGCACGTTGAGGCGTCCGCCGAAGTTGCGAGTGTAGGTCAGCCAGACCTGGTTGATCTTGTCCGAGCCGATCAGCCAGACATCGCTGACGTTGATGTCGTGCTGCCGCCAGTTGAACTGCTGGTTCGCCCACGGCAGGTTGCCGCTGCCCGCCTTCACGGTATTGGTGCCGGCGGTCTCGAAGTAGCTGCCGCTGAGGCGGTGCGCAGTGTTGATCTGGTGGTCGAATTTGATGATGAACTCGTCGGTGTTGTACGGACTCGGCGAGTATCCCTGCCAGTGCTGGCCGTCGGGAAGATTCGAGAGGGGAATGTAGGTGTCGATGATCTTCATCGCGACCGGGTCGAGCCGGTTGGGACAGATCACGCCGGTCACGCCGTTGCAGACGAACGTCTTGCCGGTGGCGGGATCGGTGGGCTTGGTCCCCGATTGCGTGAAGTCGCCTTTTCTTTCCAGCGGCGTCGGGACGATAGCGTTGTTCAGGAAGCTGCTGGTGGTCTGGCGCAGACCGGACCACGAGAAGAAGAAGAACGACTTGTCGCGCTTGATCGGTCCGCCGATGGTGGCACCGTACTGATTGCGGTGCAGCGGCGCCTTGTCGAGCTGCGATGCCCAGTCGTTGGCGTTGAAGACGGTGTTGCGAACGTACTCGAAGAACGAGCCGTGGAGTGAGTTCGTTCCCGACTTGGTGAGGACGTTGATGACGCCGCTGGCGTAGCGCCCATATTCCGCGTTGTAGCTGCTGGTTTGCACGCGGAATTCCTGGATGGCGTCGGGGTTGGGCAGGATGTTGCCGGTGTTGCGCAACCCGGTCATGTTGACGCCGCCGTCGAGGTAGTAGTTCACCGAGCCGGTGCCGCCGTCCGTGCCGCCGTTGATGAGCGTGCGCTGCTCGGGAAAGCCGAGGATCAGCGAGCTGGTTCCGCTGGACGCGGTCGCGACGCCGTTGTTGTTCGACTGCACGCCAGGCGTGAGGTCAAGCAGCGAGTACGCGTTGCGGTCGACGAGCGGCAGATTCACGATCTCGACGCTCTCGATCGTGCGGCCGATCTCGGAAGAATTGGTATTCACCTCCGCCGGAGCTTCGGTGACGGTGACCGTGTCATTGACCTGGCCGACGGCAAGCTGCACGTCGACGCGGGCGATTTCGTTGACCTGAAGGCTGATGTTGCTGCGCAGCGACTTCTTGAAACCGGAAGCCGTAACTTCAAGGACATAATTTCCGACAGGAAGAAACTCGATGCGGTAGTCGCCGACTTCGTTGCTGTTGACCGTGCGGGTCAGGTTGGTGTCGACGTTGCGTGCAGTGACTTGCGCTCCCGGCAGGGTCGCGCCCGTAGGATCGGTAATTGTACCGACCATGGTGGTGCTGGTGACTTGCGCCAAGGCGGCCGCTGACAGGAGCAGCGTCAGGAACAGAGCCCGCCAAAGCGTCACCCGATTATGTTGTGCTGGCATACCCAAAGCCTCCGTGGAGGAAATAATTTGAGGGACCGAAATGTGTACCGTTATGCGGTACATCGTTTTAACTGTTTTGAAGCCGTAAAAAGCCGCCCTCGCGGGCGGCGAATCGGGATTACGAACCGTTGGAGCCTGTGGCCTGCATACGTGGCCTGTATCCAAGTTGCGAGGAAATCGCTTGCGCGGCGGCTGTCACCGAGCGCGAAACGATGGGAACTTTCTCCTTGGTAATGCGGAAAGACGGTCCGGAGACGCTGATGGCGGCGATCGCCGTTCCGGTGGAATCCAGGATGGCAGCGCCGACGCAGCGGACGCCTTCTTCGTTCTCCTCGTCATCGATGGCGTAGCCGCGTGAGCGGATGTTCGCCAGCTCGGCATTGAGTTCGGCCGGCGTACGGACGGTATGACGCGTGAGCGGGCGCAACCCGTGGTGGCGAACGATGGCTTCCACTTCAGCGGCCGGCAAATCCGAAAGAATGGCCTTTCCAACCGCGGTGCAGTGCACGGGGGCGCGGCGGCCGACGCTGGATGCCATGCGTACGCTGCGCTGCGGCTCGATCTTGTCGACGTAGAGGACTTCTCCTTCGTCGAGCACGCAAAGGTGAACGGTCTCGTCGGTTTCGTACATCACGCGCTGGAGGTGTGGCCGTGCGCGCTCGCGCAGATCCATGCCGGCGATGGCGCGCGAACCGAGTTCGAAGAGCTTGAGTCCGAGCCGGTAGCGGCCGGTTTCGGGTTGACGCTCCAGTAGCCGATGACGCTCGAGCACCATCACGAGCCGATGGACGGTGCTTTTGTGCAGCTTGAGCTTGGCGGAGAGTTGGGCAAGGCTGACGCCGCTGGAATCCTCGGCAAGAGCGTCGATCACAGCCAGTGCGCGGTCGAGAACTTGGACGCGATATGGGGACTTGGTCTCAGTATGCGGCACGGCTATGCATTATATGAGTCGGCGGACGCGTGTCAATCGCAAACTGCCGATTTGGGAGAGAAGTTCATCACG
>Ga0310810_10004603_pt1 | contig 15286 bp, 12 predicted proteins | sample NCmetagenome_FD_207641 | JGI IMG/M metagenome (GOLD analysis project Ga0310810, IMG submission 207641) | Soil microbial communities from experimental microcosm in Duke University, North Carolina, United States - NC | ecosystem: Engineered > Artificial ecosystem > Soil microcosm > Unclassified ...
TGCAGCGACCGCGGTTTGATCAGCGGCCGGCTCCAGCCATCAGGAACCGTGCACCGGCGGAGGCGGAGATGGTCGCCTCGCCCACGCTTGCCGGAAGCAGGCAGAAATCGCCGGGAGAAAGAGATACGGAGATGCCGCCGCCTCGCACGACCAGGGCTCCGTTGGTCACGGCGACCACATGGAATCGCGCCGCGTCAGGATCGAATTCCGCCGTCTCAGCCGCTTCCACCAGGTCCGTGTGGATCAGCGGGTGATCCACGAGCGGTCTCACGAGGAACGCGCCTGCATCGACCGTCTGTGGGCGAATGAGCGCCGGCGCGACATCGCCGAAGTCGATGCTCTCGAGCGACGCAGCCACGTGCAGCTCGCGTGGCTTGCCGTCGAGGCCGACGCGATTCCAGTCGTGAACACGGAACGTGGTGTCGGAGTTCTGCTGAATCTCGAAGATCACCAAACCTGAGCCAATCGCATGCACGCGACCGCTGGGAAGGAACATCGCGTCTCCCGCGCGCACGGCGACGCGATGAAAGCAATCCGCCACTTCCCCGCTGTCGATCGCCTGCTCGAAGTGATCGCGCGAAACTCCAGCCTTGAGACCGACGAACAGTTCTGCACCAGGATCCGCGGCCGCGATGTACCACATCTCCGTCTTTGGCTCGCCGAGATGTGCTGCCCGCTCGGGAGGGTGGACCTGGAGCGACAGGCGATCGCGAGCGTCGAGGATCTTGCACAGCAGTGGAAAGCGGCCTTCCGCAGTCGGCGTCGCAGTACCGAGCACTTCGGCTGCACGCTCGTTCATCAGCGCGCGCAGCGTCCGGCCTGCCAGCGGGCCGTTGGCAATGACGCTTTCGTCGCCCGGTCGATCCGAGATCTCCCATGATTCGCCGATGGGCACGTCCGGTGGGAGGCGTTTGCCGTACAGCGCCTCCAGCCGTCGTCCGCCCCAGACGCGCTCTTTGAAGCGCGGCTGGAACATCAGCGGATAGAGCGGCTCCACCCGATCTACCTGACGGCTTCCTGGCGATCGAACGCGCTGCGGAGGAAGTCTTCGATCTCCTCAACGGTCGGGAGCGTGAGTACGCGCGCAGCAATGCGGGCCATGTCGCCGGCATCCGTTTCGACGACGACCGTACGCGCCATCGACAGCGCGCCAGGCGTCATGCTGAATTCCGTGAGCCCGCAGCCGATGAGCAGCCGCAGCAGCAGCGGATCAGACGCCATCTCGCCGCACACCGCCACCGGAATTCCGCGGCGGACCGCACCGCGACGGACGGTGCGCAACAGACGAAGCACCGCCGGGTGCAGCGGCTCGTAGCGATTGGAGACGCGATCGTCAGTCCGGTCCACCGCCAGGGTGTACTGAATCAGATCATTCGTGCCGATCGTGAAGAAGTCGACCTCGCGCGCCAGCAGCGACGCCGTGAATGCCGCCGAGGGCACTTCGATCATGATGCCGACAGGCACCGGCGGCGCCTGTATGCCGCGACCGCTGAGCTCGTCGCTGGCCTCGACGAGGAGGGCTTTCGCGGTACGCACTTCGTGCAACGACGACACGAACGGGAACAGGATGCGGACGGGCCCATGCGCCGCCGCGCGCAGAATCGCACGCAGCTGGGTCTTGAAGATCGCCGGCTGGGCGAGTCCGAATCGGATGCCGCGCAGGCCGGCGTGGCTTCCCCGTTCACGCTCGGCAAACCAGCGCGCGTCGAGCGCGGCGTCCACGAGCGGCCGATCCAACTGCCGCTGGTCGATGTCGAAGGTCCGGATCGTCACCGGACGTCCGCCCATGTGCTCCACCAGCTCGCGGTAGACGTGATACTGCTCGTCCTCCGCGGCCATGTCTGGAGGCCCGCCGACGAGCATGAACTCCGAACGGTAGAGGCCGATCCCTTCTGCGCCGGCTGTGAGCGCAGCGGCGACATCTTCCGACCGCTCGATGTTGGCCTGGAGCGTGACCCGCACACCGTCCTTCGTCTGGACTGGGCCCGCGGCTGGCCGCGTCGCGCGCGGGGGCGTGTGGCGCTCGCGGGCCCGACGTTCGGCCTCGAGTCGAACCGGCGACGTCGGATCGACGACGACCTCTCCGGAGGCACCGTCGACAATGATCGCGGCGCCAGGCGGCACGCGGACGCTGATGTCGTGCAAGCCGACTACCGCCGGCACGCCAAGCGATCGGGCGAGGATGGCCGTGTGATAGGTGCGGCTGCCGGCGTCCGTCGCGAAGCCGCGAATGCGTGTCCAGTCGAGTTGCGCGACGACCGACGGGGTGAGCTCGTCGGCGATCAACACGCACGGTGTATCGAGATCCTGTAGCAGATCGCGGGCGCCGCCTTTTTCGTCACGCAGATTCATGCGCAGCCGCCCGGCGATGTCGTGGAGGTCTCCCTTCCGTTCGTGCAGGTATGGATCGTCCACCTCGTTGAAGACCGAGGCGATATCGTCGAGCGCACGCTGCACCGCCCACTCGGCGTTGACGCGCTCCTCCATCACGATGGTTGCGGCCCGGCCGACGAGCATCGGATCATCGAGCATCAGAATCTGCGCGTCGAAGATCGCGGCCATGTCGGCACCACGCAGGTCGAGGACGCGCCGACGGATCTGCTCGATCTGCTCGCGCGACCGTACACACGCGCGGTCGAGCGCCGAGAGCTCGCGCGCGACGCGATCGGGCGCGATCGGAAACCGGATCACCTGGGTGCGCTGGATGGCGACCAGTGCCGGTCCCACCGCGATCCCCGCCGAGACCCCGATTCCTGTCAGGCGTTCCACGTCGCTTCTCCGAATCCGGTCGCGACCAGGTCGGCGAGCGCATTCACCGCCGCCTGCTCGTCGGCGCCGTCCGCCGAGATCGTAATGGTCGTTCCGCGAGCTGCGGCCAGGAGCAGGATCCCCATGATGCTCTTTCCGTCCATCACCTTTCCGTCGCGCCCGACGCGCACCTGGGCCGTGAAGCGCGCCGCCAGTTGAACGAATCTGGCCGCGGCCCGCGCGTGCAGCCCCAGGGCATTCACCACCGTCACAGAACGGCTCGTCATTCCTCGCGACCTTTGCGTTCGTCGCGTCCTTCCCGGGCTGCACCGTCGCCGCGCAGCAGGTCCGACGCGACCCAGATAGCGTGGCGGCCGTGTTCCCTCATCTCGCGCGCAACCGAGAGAAGCTCCGACTGCTCCTTGAGTCCCGACAGCTTGATCAGCATCGGGACGTTGACCCCGGTGATGACCTCGATCTTGTTCTCGGCCAGAAACGTCATCGCCAGGTTGCAGGGCGTCCCGCCAAACATATCCGTCAGAATCAGAACTCCCTGTCCCTGATCGACCCGCGCGATGGCCTGCGCGATCTCCTCACGGGCATCGGCAGTGTCTTCGTGCCAGCCGATGGAGACCGCGGCAAAGCGCGGCAGATCGCCGACGATCGTCTCGGTCGCGTTGACCAGTTCAGTCGCCAGCTGGCCGTGTGTGACCACCACAACGCCGATCATCGTCAGCTGTCCCGGTGCTTTACTCGCACCGTAATTCCTTTGACGCCCGCCAGTGTCTTCTTGAGTTCTTCAGCGATCATCACCGATCGGTGCCGGCCGCCGGTGCACCCGATCGCCACCGTCAGGTAGCTCTTGCCTTCCTGGACGTACTGCGGCAGCGCGAACGTGAGAAACGCGGTCAGCCGCTCGATGAAGTCGCGCGTTGACGCGTGGCGCCGCATATAGCGAACGACTGCCCGGTCGCGACCGGTCAGTGGACGCAGCGTTTCCACGAAGTGCGGATTGGGCAGGCAGCGCACGTCAAAGACCAGATCGGCATCCATCGGCACGCCATGCTTATAGCCGAAGCTCACCAGCGTCACCACCATGGCCGCGCGTTTACCCTCGTCGCGCGACATCCGCATGAACACATCGCGCAGCTCGTGGACGGTGAGGTTCGAGGTGTCGAGAATCAGATCTGCCATGCCGCGGATGCTGCTCATCTTGGCGCGTTCTTCGGTGATGCCTTCGGCCACCGATCGGTCGGGCGCGAGCGGATGCGGGCGGCGCGTTTCGCTGAACCGTCGAACGAGCGTCGACGCGCTCGCTTCGAGGAAGATCAGCCGCAGCGTCAGTCCCGGCATGGTTTGCAGGCGGCGGAAGACGCGTGGAAACTCCTTCAGAAACCCGCTCTCGCGCACGTCGGCGACGATGGCCACCTTTTCAAGGCCATCGTCGGCCCGCGATGCCAGCTCCGCCATCGTCGGGATCAGCGCTGACGGCAGGTTGTCGACACAGAAGAATCCCAGGTCTTCGAGTGCGCGGATCGCCTGCGTCTTCCCGGCGCCGGACAAGCCGGTCAGGATGACGAAGCGCCGCGTCCCGCGACGGCGGCCGGTGCCAGGCGTACGGGGCGTTCGAGCAACGCCTGCCGGGGCGCGTTTGGGTTTATGCGTCCTCGCCGTCTTGCTCACACCGGGTCCCCGTGGTCGACGTCCTCTTCTGCGCCCGCGTCGCCGTCGGCGTCGCGCAGTTGCTGATCCAGCCGTGCAGCAAGATCGCGCGCGGCGTTCAGTCCGCGTGCACGCAGGAGCTGGTTACGTGCGGCAACTTCCACGAGGATCGCGAGGTTCCGCCCCGGTGCCACCGGCATGTGCACGAGCGGGATCTTCACACTAAACAGCTCCCAGACATTCTCTTCGAGTCCCAGCCGGTCGTAGTCGCGACCCGTGTCCCAGCGTTCGAGCTGGACGACCAGTTCCATGCGTTTCGACACTCGCGTCGCAGCGACGCCGAACAGATCGCGAATGTTGATGACACCCAGGCCGCGAACCTCCATGTGATGACGCGTGAGATCCGGGCAGGTGCCGATCAGATCCGTCTCTCCACGCCGCCGGACTTCCACCGCGTCATCGGCGACGAGCCGGTGCCCGCGAACGACGAGATCGAGGGCGCACTCGCTCTTGCCGATGCCACTGTCGCCGATGATCAGCACGCCAAGGCTGAGGATGTCCATCAGCACGCCATGGATGACCTGCCGAACCGCCAGCAGGTTCTCGAGCAGCACGCCAATCTTCGCGATAGCGGTGGGAGTGGCCACAGACGTGCGCAGGAGCGGGACATGGTAACGCTCACAGGCGGCAAGCAGCTGGGGCGGCGGCGTCCAGCCGCCGGTGATGAGCACGCACGGAATGTCGTGGGTGAATGCCGTCGCCAGCACACTCAGCAGCGTGTCGCGGTCCAGCGCGTCGAGGTAGCGAACCTCACTTTCGCCAAACACGAGGACGCGGCCCGCCTGCAGATATTCGTGAAATCCAGCGAGGGCGAGTCCGGTCTTCTGAATGTGTGGACTCGTGATGGACCGCTCGGCTCCCTCCTGCCCACTCAGCAGTTCGAGGGGCAGGCCGATCGCGTCGGACCGGCTCTGAAGCAGGCCGGCAACCGTGAGCTGCGGCTGCATGGCGACGCGGCTAGGCCTCTGGCTCGATCAATCCGAGATTGCCGTCTGAACGTCGGAACAGCACGTTGATCGTGTCGGTGGCTGCGTTACGGAAGACGAGGAACGCGTCTGCGCCGTCGACGACTTCCAGCGCCGCCTCATCGACCGACATCGGCTTCACCTCGTATCGCCGGGCGCGTACGATGCGGAGGCCTCGCGGTTCGGCCGCCGCTGCTCGCGCGCCGCCGAAGGCGCGTGCTCCGCGTGCCGGCCGGGGCGACGCAGACGCTGCCTTCGCCGCCGAGACGCCCTGCCGCTTGCCCTTGCTCCAGCGGCTCTTGAGGCTTCGCACCTGCCGATCGACCTTGTCGGCCGCGGCGCTGAGCGCCGTGTCGACGTCGCGGCCGGTGGCCTCGCCGTGGAGGAAATGCTCGCCGCGCGCGTGGAGCGTGACTTCCGCGTGCACGCGCGTCTTTTCCTTTCTCAGCACGACCTGAGCCGAGACCGCGCTGTCGTTGAGCAGGCGGAGCATCGGCGCGAGACGCTGTTCGATCAGACGACGGATAGCTGGAGTAACGGTGATGTGACGACCGGTCAGTTCGAGGCGCATGGGGATCGCCGCCGCACGGCCCTTGCGGGCCGTACGCTCAATAAAGCACCTTGCGCTGGTTCGAGGTCGGGATCTTCAGCTCTTCGCGGTACTTTGCGATCGTGCGCCGAGCGAGCTCGAGCCCTTCCCGCTGCAGGATGCTGACAATCTTCGAATCACTCAGCGGCTTCCGTGGATCTTCCTGTTCGATGATCTTGCGGATGCGCTGCTTGATCGTGACGGATGACACCGCCTCGCCGTACGAACTGGCGATGCCGCTGTGGAAGAAGTACTTCAATTCGAACACGCCCTGCGGCGTGTGCATGTACTTGTTGGTGACCACGCGGCTGACGGTCGACTCGTGCATGCCGATGTCGTTGGCTACATCGCGCAGCACGAGCGGTCGCAAGTACTCGATGCCGTGGTCGAGAAACTCCTTCTGGAAATTGATGATGCTGGTGGCGACCTTGTGGATGGTCTTCTGGCGTTGTTCGACCGACTTGATCAGCCACAGCGCCGATCGGAACTTGTCCTTCACGTAGGCGCGGGTTTCGTCGGTGTTCTCGACAGCGCTCTTGTCGAGGAGTCGGCGGTAGACCGGGCTGATGCGAAGCTGCGGCAGTCCCTCTTCGTTCAATACGGCCACGTACTGATCTTCGACCTTCACAACGTACACGTCGGGAATGACATACTGCGATTGCGACGGGTTGTAGCGGCTGCCCGGCTTCGGATCCAGGTGCCGTATCAGCTCGATGTGCTGCTTGAGGTCGTCGATCGACGTCCCGAGCTTTCTCGCCAGCTCGGGCACCTGATGGTTCTGGAGCAACCGCATGTGCTCGGTGACGATGCGTTCAGCCGGCGTGCCGGTCATGCCGAGGTGCCGGAGCTGCAGCAGCAGGCACTCCTGCAGGTCGCGCGAGGCTACGCCAATTGGATCGAAGCTCTGGACCAGCCGCAGCGCGCTCTCGACGTCCTCCGTCGGCCACGGACCCATGGCCGACAGCTCCTCCACCGTCGCCACGAGATAGCCGTCATCGTCGAGGTTACCGATGATCGCTTCGCCGATCTCCCGCAGCTTCGGATCGTCTGTCTGCATCGAGAGTTGCCACAGCAGATGGTCCGACAGCGACGAGGCCGTGGACAGCGTGTTTTCGATTGGCGGGAGCTCTTTAACTTCAGTGGGCGTGCGCGGTCGGTAGCCGTCGTCCAGGTAGTCGCCGAAGAAGTACTCGTAGTCCTGGTCGTCCCAGGTGTCCTTCTCCTTCTCGGCCGGCTTCTTCTCCTCGGCCTTTTCCGGCGCCGCCTCGACGGGTTGGAGCTCCTCCGTGGGAACCTCTTCGAGCATCGGGTTCTCCACCATTTCCTGGTTGAGGAGCTCCGACAACTCGAGCGTCGACATCGGCAGCAGCTTGATCGCCTGCTGGAGTGACGGCGTCAGAATCAGTTTCTGGACGAGCTTGGTGTGCAGTTTCTGCGAGATCGCCATAACTGGACTGGTCTAGCTGCGCCCTCTGCTCATCATTCCCATCTTAATCCACGACTCCCTAATCCAGGCGGAACTCATGGCCCAGATAGATGCGGCGGACATCCTCATCCGCTGCGAGAAAGGCCGGAGTTCCGCTGCGGAATATCACTCCGTCGTGCACGATGTATGCCCTGTCAGTAATGCGCAACGTTTCGCGAACGTTGTGATCCGTGATCAACACACCAATCCCGCGCTCCTTCAGATGAAAGATGATCTTCTGGATATCGCTGACCGCGATCGGGTCGATGCCTGCGAACGGCTCATCGAGCAGGATGAACCGCGGCGAGATGACCAGCGCACGCGTGATCTCGGCACGCCGGCGCTCGCCCCCGGACAGCGTATGCGCCGCGGCCTTGGCGAGCGGAGTCAGGTTGAGCTCGGCCAGCAGCTCGGCTACACGTTGTTTCCGTTGGGCCCGCGTTAGCTTCATCGTCTCCAGAATGGCGAGCAGGTTCTGTTCGACCGTCAGGCCTCGGAAGATCGACGGCTCCTGGGGCAGGTAGCCAATGCCCTTGCGCGCCCGCACATACATCGGAGAGCCCGTCACATCTTCGCCGTTGAGCACGACACGGCCGGCGTCAGGCGCCGTCAGTCCGACGGTCATGTAGAACGTGGTCGTCTTCCCAGCGCCATTCGGGCCCAGCAGTCCGACGATTTCTCCCGACGCCACCTCGATGCTGACGCCGCGCACAACGGTGCGGCCGCCATACGATTTGGTCAGGTCGTGCGTGCTGAGCGTGGAGGTCATTAGCGGATCGAAGGTGTACAGGCCGAACTCGACGGCTCGGTTTTCGCCTGGCTGAGCTCGCCTTTGATCGTGACGTTCTTGCTGTTGTTCTTACCGAAGGTAATTAAGGTGCCGGTGGACTGACGGCACTGATCGCCGTCTTTTGAAACAACGATCACCGGCGTGGTGCCGTCGCCCTTCACCTCGTATTCGTCGCTCTTCGTCGAGTAATCAAGCGTCGCCCCGCCGCGCACCGTATGCAGCTTGTCTGTCAGTCGGACGTTCCTCTCGGCGTGCATCTGTTCCAGCGTGTTCTCCTTCGCGGCGAGCACGACCTCGATACCGCCGGCGCTCAAGGTGTTGTCAGGGCCCTTGAGCGAGACGTCTCCGGACTTCATCTTCGGCGCGGAGACATAGGTGAGCAGCCGCCGCTGGTCCGAATAGCGGATCTCGTATGCGAGTCCAGTCGTGACCTTGTTGTCGAGCATCAGTCGTGAAACCGCGCCTCCCGTTGCCGTCAGGTCTCCTTTGGTCTGGTCGATCACGATGATCTCCGCGCCAATCGAGGTGTCCTCCTGATCGAGCGCCACAGGCTTGCTGGAACTGCCGGTGTACTTCGCGAGGCCTGTGCGACTGTCATATTCGAGGCTGAGCGCTCTGATTATGATGGGCGCATCGGCCTTGAGCAGCCGCGGAACGTTGCTGGCGCCCTGCTCCCCTGCCGGACGTTGACTCGAAGGGCGACATCGCTGCGTCCCTGGCCTCGACGACCGCACTGCACCGCGGGCGTTCATCTTGCGCGTCTCCAGTCCGACGTCGATCGACTCCGCTTCTATCGCGACTTGTTCGTCCGCGACGATCGGGTTCCCACCCTTCGCTCCAGCGAGTGCCAGCGAATTCTTCTGCGGCTGGTAGTCGAGCCGTTCGGCGCAGCCTTTCAAGCCGGTTTCTTCGAACGTCGCGTCGCCGGTAAACGTGGCCGCCGTGACGGCGTCGCTGGCGAGGGCCGCTTCAAGCCTCTGCGCGCGTGCCGTGCGCTGCCCCGCCTTGTTGTCGGCTGGAGCCGCCTTTGCAGGTAGGGAATGCTCGACGAAAGTGATCCCGCCGGTAAAGACGGCCATGGTCAGGCCTTTTCCGGCCTGTCCCGTTCCGTCGAGTGTCTGCGCGGTGATGCTTCGTGGCGGCGCGTCCGCAACGGCCGGGAGCTCCAGCCGCACATTGTTGCGCGCCACGGCACTGGTCAGCATGCCGTCCGCCGCGAGTGCCAGGTCGACGGTGTCACCCGCGATCTGCAGACCCTGCTTGCCTCCCTCGCCCTTCATGGCCAACGCAGCGCTGCCGGCCATCTTCACCGCCTCCAGCGACTTCCCGTCTTCGGCGTAATCGAGCGCGATGTCTCGGGCGTTCATGGCATCGATGGAAGCGCCACCTGCCACTCGTGCGTTCCCGTGCAGCTCGACGTAGGTGACGACGTCGTTGTTGACGGAGAGCCGTCCGTTGGCGAGGTCCGTATCGATCGTTTCGTCATTGCGGACAACGTGAACGCTCGAGTCCAGTGTCAACAGATGCTGCGCGCGATCGAGCATGCCGCTTCCCGCGGCCATCTCCATCACGGGCTTCCCCGCACTGTCCACCGTCTTTATGCGTGCCTGCTGCCCGATCAGCAGTACCTCGTGCATCTGGTCGTAGCTGCATCCGACGCCTGATCCGGTCATCCGCCCCTTGCCGAACGTCGCCGCACCGGGAACATGCGCAATTGAATCGACCCGATTCACCCTCGCTTGATCGGTCTTGAGCCAGAACCCGTCGCTGTCGAGCAGTTTCACCGGCCCTTGAAGTTCGAAAGAGTTCTCGTCCTGGCTGATCCTGGCCTCCCGCCCCTCGATCTGCACCGTGCGCGACTCACCCTTGTGGATGATGAAGATGAGCGGATTGCCCGTCAGCTTCTTCGTGCCGTCTTCGTAGTAGCTGGTCAGCACGTCAGTCCCGGTGATCTCGAAGTCTTTCCGCGTCCGGATGAATCGATTGATGACCGAGCCCTCGGTCTCGACGATTGCCTTCGGGTTGAACTTCGCTATCGGCTGCGGTGCGGGCGCCACCTTCCGCTCGCCCATCATGAGATAGACGGCGAGCGCAGAGGCAAGACCGACGATGGCAACGCCGATTCGCGCAGGCTTCTGCCAGGACACGCATGTATCGTAGCAGGAGGGTGCGATCGGAAAGGCCGAAGATCCTGTCCGAGGCCGGCTCTTCGATCGGGCTACAGAATGTGCATGTCAGTGGTCGGGGGCTTTGAAATCCGCCACCGATAACTGCAGATAGCGCTCGCCGTTCCAGGTGTCCTGCTCGAGGGAAAACGCCAGGTCGATCGCGCCGCGATGCTCGGTGACGAACGCCTCGCGTTCGGACGCCCGCCACGCGATGCCGCGCATGACGCGGCCGTCCTGCTTGAACGCCATCTTCAGATGGCGGTCTTTCACGCGTCGCGGTCCATCGACGATCTCGACGCGGCTGGTGGTGAAGACCGGACAGGGATTGCCGGCTCCGAACGGAGCGAGTCGCGTCAACTCCGACGCGACCTGCTCGGTGATCGACCGGAACGTCAGCGCGCCATCGATCCACAGCCGCGGACGCAGATCGTCGGGGTCGAGGCAGCCATCGGCGAAGTCGTTGACCCGCGTGCGAAGCTCGCGAATGCGTGCGCTCTCGATCGTCAGGCCGGCCGCCTGTTTGTGGCCCCCGAACTTGATCATCGCGTCGGCACACGACTCCAGCGCTGCCAGCATGTTGAACGACGGAATGCTCCGGCACGATCCGTGAGCCGTTTCACCATCGGTGGAAAGCACGATTGCAGGGCGATGGAACGCATCGACGAGCTTGGACGCGACGATCCCGATGACACCGCGATGCCACCCCTCCCCGGCGACGACGATGACGGTCCGTGAGCCGATGTCGAGATCGGTCTCCACCGCTTTGCGCGCCTGGGCGACGATCTCCGCCTCCTCCTGTTGCCGGCGCGTGTTCTCGGTATTGAGCTGCTCCGCCAGCCCGCGGGCCTCCTCCGACATGCCTTCATCGGACGCGAGCAGGAGCCGGGCGGCAATGTCCGGCGTGCTCATGCGACCGGCGGCGTTCACGCGGGGCGCAAGGACGAAGCCGATGTGGTAGCCGTCAATCTCTTTGCCTGTGAGACCGCAGACGTCGAGCAGCGAGCGCAGACCGACCTTGTGTGGCCCCTTCGACAGCATGCTGAGTCCGAGCTTGGCAATGATGCGGTTCTCACCCGTGAGCGGCACCACGTCAGCGAGTGTGCCGATCGCAGCCACCTTTACAAATGCGGGAAGCCAGCTCGTTCGTCCTGCCTTGGTGCACAGCGCCTGCACCACCTTCAGCGCGACTCCAACGCCGGCGAGGTTCTTGTCTGGATACGTGCAGTCGTGCCGTTTGGGGTTGATGACGGCGAAGGCATCCGGGAGAGCCGTGTCGGGCTCGTGGTGGTCCGTGATGATGAGGTCGAGACCGAGCGCCTTGGCATGGAGCGCCGCTTCGACGCCGCGGATGCCACAGTCGACGGAGATCACCAGCTGCACACCGTCGGCGTGCAGCCGATCGAGCGACGCCGGCTGCAGGCCGTAGCCGTCGCGCAGCCGCTCGGGGATGAAGTGCGTCACGTCGGCGCCCAGCAGCTCGAGCGCCCGCCGCAGAATCACCGTCGAGGTGACGCCGTCCACATCGTAGTCGCCGTGAATCGCGATCCGCTCGCGACGCTCAATCGCGCCGAGAATGCGTTCCACGGCCGGCCGCATGTCGGTCAGGCCGAACGGGTCATGGAGGTCGTCGAGAGATGGCGAGAGAAAACGCCGTGCCTCGTCGAGGTTGCCGAGACCGCGAATGCACAGCAGCCGCGCCGCCACGGGCGAAACGCCGAGTTCAGCGGTGAGTTGCTGCACCGCCCCGTCGTCGCACGGCAACGACGACCAGATCCGATCAGCCTTCGGCAAGGCCGACGTTTCCCATTGCACGCCACTTGCGGTAGCGAGCGTCGAGGCGGGCCTCCGCCTCCATCCCCGACAACTCCTGAAGCGTGCGCTCGAGCGCGGTATCGAGCAGCGTGGCAGCCAGTTCGGGATTGGTGTGGGCGCCGCCGGTGGGCTCGGGAATGATTTCGTCGATGACGCCGAAACCCAGCAGGTCCTGCGCAGTGAGTTTCAATGCCGCGGCTGCTTCCACCTTGCGGCCCGAGTCGCGCCACAGAATGGCCGCACAGCCTTCAGGCGGAATGACGCTGTAGATCGCGAACTCGTGCATCAGGATCCGGTCGCCGACGGCAAGCCCGAGCGCTCCCCCGCTGCCGCCCTCGCCGTGGACGAGCACGATGATCGGCGTATCGAGCGCAGCCATCTCGCGCAGGTTCAGCGCGATGGCTTCTGAGATCCCGCGTTCCTCCGATTCGATTCCTGGATATGCCGCCGGCGTATCGATGAAGGCGATCACTGGCCGCTGGAATTTCTCGGCGAGCTTCATGGCGCGCAGCGCCTTCCGATACCCTTCGGGTTTGGCGTAGCCGAAGTTACGGAAGATCTTCTGCTTCGTATCGCCGCTGCCTTTGTGGTGCCCGACGATCAGTACTGGCTCGCCCTTGTAGCGGGCGAAGCCGGTGACGATCGCGTGGTCATCAGCAAACCGGCGATCACCGCTGATCTCCGTGAATTCCGTAAACAGTCGGCTGACGTAATCCAGGACCGTCGGCCGGTTGGGATGACGAGCGACGAGGACGCGCTGCCATGGCGTCAGGGTCTTGTAGATATCCGCTCTGATGGATTCGATCTGTGCCTGTAACGCGTCGATGGAGCGCTGCTGTTCGGGGGTCTGCGGCATCAGCGACAGCGCCTCGATCTGCTTCTGCAGGACGGCGATCGGCTCCTCGAACTCAAGCGTATCGGGTGGCATGCTCCCTCTACTGTCCCCCGCGAGAGTGACGGGACAGGTCAGCCCGTCTCATCGCAACGTCACCGAGCCAGCCCCGCAGATCTTCTCCACTTCGGATACAAGCCGTTCCGAAGGCCGCACCCGGATCTGGGCATTGACGTCAACTTTCACCCGAAGATGGCGGTCGGCATCCTGCAGGTCGATGTCGAAGGCAACGCGCCGGTCGCCCTTGTTCTGCGCGAAAACATCCCACAGCCTCTCGAACGTAGCGCGATCATGCGGTGGCGTCGACAGTCTGATCGCGACCGAGCGTGCCAGCCGCTCGCGTACCGCGTCGATCGGCGCAATCTCGGCTGCAAGGAGGCGCGCCGACTCGTCATCGCGCTCGAACTTACCCTTCACGAGCACCATCTGCCCGTTATCCGCGAGATGGCCGCATTGCTTGAACGCCTCCGGAAAGACCACCACCTCGAGGCTGGCCGAGGCATCGTCCAGCATGAACACGCACATGCGGTCGCCCTTCCGAGTCTTCAACGGGCGAAGGCCCGAGACGATACCACCGATGGAGATTTCCTCAGTGACTGGCGCAGCCCGCTCAGGTTCGCCGGGCGTCGCAGCGGGGCTTGTGCCACTGAAACCCTCCTCGTCGACCGGCGCCTTCTTCGGCAGGAGATCGGCCGTGGTCTTCGCGCCGTACGTCTTGAGATCCTCTGCGTAGCGATCGATCGGATGGCCCGTCCAGTACAACCCGAGCGCTTCCTTCTCGTAGTTCAACTGCTCGATCTCTGACCAGGGAGCCGCGTCCGGCAGCGGCACGGCGGCAAGCGCCGTCCCTGACGCGTCGTCTCCGCCGCCGAACAGATCGACCTGGCCGAGGTCCTTGTTCCGCTGAACGCGATTGCCGTGGTCGCACGCCCCGTCGATCGTCGCGAACAGCCGCGATCGTGTCTCGCGCAGGGAACGGCCACCCTCGGGAATCAATGAATCGCAGCCGCCGGATTTCACCAGGGCCTCGAACACCCGCTTGTTCGCGAGGCGAAGATCCAGAATTTCGCAGAGGGCATGCAGCGATGGAACCCGTCCACCCAGTTGCTCACGCGCGGCGAGGATCGAGTTGATCGCGCCTTCGCCAAGCCCTTTGATTGCCGTGAGACCGAATCGAACCGGTCGCGATCCGTCTTCGCGCTTCTCGACCGAGAACCGCAACTGACTCTGATTGATGTCGGGCTGCAGGACCGTGATCCCGCGCTCGCGCGCTTCGGCCAGGTACATCGCCAGCTTGTCGGTGTTCTGTGATTCGATGGTCAGCAGCGCGGCCGTGAAGTGCGAGGGATAGTTGGCCTTCAGGTATGCCGTCTGGTAGGCCAGGAACGCATAGGCGGTGGAATGTGACTTGTTGAACCCGTAGCCGGCGAAGAACTCGATCAGCTCGAAGAGTTTGACTGCCTTCTTCTCGCTGACGCCCTTCTGTTTCGCGCCGTCGACAAACGCCTCCCGCTGCTTGGCCATGACCTTGGGATCTTTCTTTCCCATCGCCTTGCGCAGCACGTCGGCTTGCCCCAGCGTAAAGCCGGCAACGGCCTGTGCGATGCGCATCACCTGTTCCTGATACGCGATCACGCCGTAGGTGTCGGAGAGGATCGGTTCGAGTTGCGCCAGCTCGTATTTCACCTCGCGCTTGCCCTGCTTCCGCTCCACCCAGTCGTCGACCATTCCGCTCTTGAGCGGACCCGGCCGGTAGAGCGCATTGAGCGCGATCAGATCGTCGAGACGCGTCGGTTTCGCCTTGCGCAGCAGCTCCCGCATCCCGGAGCTCTCGAACTGGAAGATGCCGTAGGCCGCTCCTTCCTGAAACACCTTGTAGGTCTTCGGGTCGTCGAGCGGGACGTTGTCGATGTCGAGTTCGATGCCTTCGGTTCTCTTGATCTCCTTCAGGGCGTCGTCGATGAGCGTCAGCGTGCTGAGGCCCAGAAAGTCCATCTTCAGCAGGCCAACTCGCTCGACCTCCTTCATGTTCCACTGGGTCGTGAGCTCGTCGCGCTGGCCTCTATAGAGCGGCGCGTAGTCGGTGATCGGTCCCGGCGCGATGACCACGCCGGCCGCGTGAACGGATGCGTGCC
>Ga0310810_10004604_pt1 | contig 15284 bp, 6 predicted proteins | sample NCmetagenome_FD_207641 | JGI IMG/M metagenome (GOLD analysis project Ga0310810, IMG submission 207641) | Soil microbial communities from experimental microcosm in Duke University, North Carolina, United States - NC | ecosystem: Engineered > Artificial ecosystem > Soil microcosm > Unclassified ...
TGCGCCTTCGGGAGATCGGACTTGGTCAGATCGAGCGCGGAGCGGACGAACAGGAGGTGCGCGGACAGCTCGGCGTCGCCGAGCTTCGCGCCGATCTCGTCGAGGCGCGCGAGCGTCGCGAAGCGATCGTCGAGCCGATCGAGCGAGACCTGGATCCGGGTCGCCGACTGCCAGACCGCGTCGGTGAGGCTGCCGATCACGAGGCCGCCGCGCGACGACGGCCCGGCGGCGAGCGAGGCCGGGCGCGTGCACGCGTCGGGCGCGGGCAGCTGCGCGACCGCCTTCGTCACCGCCGCGAGATCGCGGCGATCGTGGAGCGGCAGGCGGAGGAGCTGCTCGACGTGCTCGCGCTGGGTGTCGAGGCACGTGCGCGCGCGGTGGTAGAGGTTGTCGTCCCACGTCTGATCGACGTCGCGCGCGGTGCACGCGCGGCCGGCGGCGTCGCGGAAGGCGACGCGGAAGCCGTCGAGGCGCGCGCCGATGCGATCGGTGATGCGCGGCCCGAGCGAGGGATCGACCGCGAGCGCGGCCTGCGCGAGCTGCTTGCGCGCGTCGGCGGTCCAGATCTGATCGAGCTCGGCGCCGGCGCTGCCGCACGGCGTGCCCGCGGGCGGCGCGCGGCGGAGCGCGATCGCGGCGGCGGCGATCGCGACGGCGCCGGCGAGCACCGCGGCGGCGGCGATGCGCGCGCGGCGGCGCGTGCCGCGATCGAGCTCGGCGAGCAGCGCGCGCATCGACGCGAACCGATCCGCCGGCTCGAGCGCGAGGCCGCGATCGATCACGCGGCGCAGCCAGCGCGGCGCGCGACGGCCGGGCGGCGGCACGCGGACCTGCTCCTGCTCGATCGAGCGCAGGATCTCGGCGGGCGTGCGGCCCGCGAACGGGCGCTGGCCGTAGAGGCCCTCGTAGAGCACGACGCAGAACGCGAACTGATCGGCCTTGGCGTCGACGCGCTCGCCGGCGAACTGCTCGGGCGCCATGTACGCGGGCGTGCCGAGCACCGCGCCGGTCGCGGTGAGGCGATCGGGATCGGGCTCCTCGGTCGAGATCTCGGCGGGCACGAGCGTCTTGGAGTCGGGGCCGCGCCGCGCGCGCGACGGCGGCGTCACGATCTTCTTGACGGGCTCCGGCGGCTTGGTGTCGGGGGTCTGCTCGATCGTGTCGGCGCCCGAGGCGATCTGCGTCTCGTGGGTGCCGTCGATCGTCTCCGCGTACGCGGGCGTGCGCGCGAGCTCGATCTCGCTGGTCGTGAGGCTCGGCGCGCCGCCGACGACGCGCACGAGCCCGAAGTCGCCGACGCGTGGGCGCCCGTCGGGACCGACGAGCACGTTCTCCGGCTTGAAGTCGCGATGGACGAGGCCGGCGTCGTGCGCGGCGCACAGGCCCTCGCCGACCTGCCGCATCATCGCGACGACCTCGCGCCACGGCCGCGGCGGATCGCCGAACCAATCGCGCAAGGTCTGCCCCGCGACGTACTCCATCGCGACGAACAGCCGATCGCCGACGCGCCCGATCTCGTGCACGGTGATCACGTTCGGGTGCGCGAGCCGCGCCATCGCGACCGCCTCGCGCTGCAGGCGATCGAGCCCCGCGATCGCGCGGTGCACCTTGAGCGCGACGTCGCGCTCGAGCGTCATGTCGCGCGCGAGGTAGACGACGCCCATGCCGCCCGCGCCGAGCTTGCGATCGATCCGGAAGCCGTGCCCGATGATCGTGCCCTGCGAGAGCTCGCGCGGCGGCGGGCCGTGCGGCGCCTTTGCGATCGCGGCGAGCAGCGGATCCTGCGCGTCCTTGGTGCCGGGTACCGCCGAGAGATCGGTCATCGGCAGCTCGGTGGACGGATGTTTCGTCTCGTCCGAAGCCACGGCTCTCCGACGGTAACACGTGCGCGCGGCGAGAAGCGGATCAGCTGCGCGCGAGCGTCTTCAGCTCGGCGAGCGCGGTCAGCGCCTCGAGCGGCGTCATGCGATCGAGGTCGAGCATCGCGAGCTTGTCGATCACCGGTGACGAGCTCGAGGCCTGCGGCTTCTCCGTAGGAACCAATCCGACCAGCGAGAGCTGGGGCGAGGCCGCCAGCTGCGAGCCGCCCTCGAGCTTGCCGAGGATCTGGCGCGCGCGCGCGATCACGCTGCGCGGCAGACCCGCGAGCCGCGCGACGTCGATGCCGTACGACTTGGGCGCGCCGCCGGCGACGATGCGGCGCAGGAACACGATCTCGTTCTTGTGCTCGCGCACGGCCGCCGAGACGTTGCGCACCCGGGCGCGGCTCTCGGCGAGCGCGCACAGCTCGTGGTAGTGGGTCGCGAACAGCGTGCGCGCGCCGACCGCGTCGTGCAGGTACTCGGCGACCGCCCACGCGATCGACACGCCGTCGAAGGTCGAGGTGCCGCGGCCGACCTCGTCGAGCACGACCAGCGATCGCCGCGTCGCGCCGCCGAGGATCGTCGCGGTCTCGCGCATCTCGACCATGAACGTCGAGTCCCCGCGCGAGAGATCGTCGGCGGCGCCGACGCGCGTGAAGACGCGATCGCACACGCCGACGTGGGCGGCCTTCGCCGGCACGAACCCGCCCATCTGCGCGAGCAGCACGATGTGCGCGACCTGGCGCATGTAGGTCGACTTGCCGGCCATGTTCGGCCCGGTGACGAGCAAGATCTGCTCGCGCGCGGCGTCGAGCCGGCAGTCGTTGGGCACGAACGCGCCGTCGGCGAGCGCCGCCTCGATCACCGGGTGGCGGCCGTCGGTGATCTCGAGGACGAGCCCGTCGTCGACGGTCGGCCGCACGTAGCCGCGCCGCTGCGCGATCTCCGCGAGCGAGGTCGCGACGTCGAGCACCGCGAGCGCCGCGCCGGCGGCGGCGAGCGCGCGCGCCTCGGCCGCGACGTCGGCGCAGAGCGCGCGGAACAGCTCCGCCTCGCGCGCGAGGAGCGTCTCCTCGGCGGTGAGCACCTTCTGCTCGAGCTCGGCGAGCTCGGGCGTCACGAACCGCTCGCCGCCCGCGATCGTCTGCTTGCGGATGTAGTCGTCGGGCACGCGGCCGAGGTGGCTCTTCGTGATCTCGATGTAGTAGCCGAACACGCGGTTGTAGCGGACCTTGAGGCTCGCGATCTGGGTGCGCTCTTTCTCGCGCGACTCGATCCGCAGGATCTGATCCTTGCCGCCGCCCGCGAGCGCGCGACAATCGTCGACGGTGCGGTCGCGCCCGTCGCGGATGAAGCCGCCCTCCTTCGTCAAGGCCGGCGGCTCGTCGACGAGCGACGCCGCGAGCGCCTCGTGCATGCGCGCGAGCGCCGGGACGCGCAGCGGCGCGAGATCGAGCAGCTCGGGCACCGCGTCGATCGCATCGCCCCCTTCCGCGACCATCGCGACCAGTCCGGGCACCGCCGCGAGCGAATCGCGCAGGCGCCCCATGTCGCGCGGCGTCGCGACGCCGAGCGTCGCCTTGCCGGCGAGCCGCTCGAGATCGCCGATCGATCCGAGCGCGCGGCGGAGCTCCGCGCGCAGGTGCGGGCGCAGGACGAGCCACTCGACCGCGTCGTGGCGGCGGCGGATGTGCGCGACGTCGGTCAGCGGATAGAGCAACCACCGGCGCAAGAGGCGCGCGCCCGGCGCGGTCGCGGTGTCGTCGAGCACCGCCAACAGCGAGCCCTGCCGGCGCGCGCCGATCAGCGTCTGCACCAGCTCGAGGTTCGCGATCGCGGTCTCGTCGAGCACGACCGACGCCGCCGGATCGTAGACCGCGAGCCGCGACACCGGCAGCGCGCCCGCGGGCTGGGTCGCGCGGGCGTACTCGAGCACCGCCGCCGCCGCGATCGCCGCGGGCGCCCTGCCCGCGAGCTCGCGGCCGGCGCCCACTTCATCGTCGAGGAGATCGGTCGCGTCGGCGGCCGCGATCATCGCGACCTGCGTCCACGGCACGCGACACCGCGCGCGCAACGCCGCGCACGCCTCGAGATCCGCCGCGAGCACCTCGCGCGGCGCGACGCGCGCGAGCTCGTCGGCGAGCTGCGCCTCGCCCGCGATCACCGCCGCGCGGAACTCGCCGGTCGTGACGTCGAGGTACGCGAGCCCCCACTCCTTGTCCGCGCGCGCGACGCCCGCGAGATAGCGCGCGCTCTTCGGATCGAGCACTTCGTCGTCGAGCATCACGCCCGGCGTCACGACGCGCACGACCTCGCGACGCACCAGCCCCTTCGCGAATTTCGCGTCCTCGGTCTGCTCGCAGATCACGACCTTGTGGCCGAGCTCGGTCAGCCGCGCGACGTAGCCGCGCGCCGCGTGGTGCGGGACGCCGCACATCGGCACGGCGTCTTCCTTGCCCTTGTCGCGCGTCGTCAGCGTCAGGTCGAGCAGACCGGCCGCGAGGACCGCGTCCTCGAAGAACATCTCGTAGAAGTCGCCGAGCCGGAAGAAGACGATCGCGTCCGGATAGCGCTCCTTGACGTCCAGGTACTGCCGCATGAGCGGCGTGTCCGCGGGCTTGGTGCGCGCCACAACGGACGAGGCGTACCGCGTCGGTCTGACGCTACAGCTTCGTCACGTACGCGACCTTCTTCACCTTCGCCTCGAACTCGCTCTTGGCGTCGATGGCGTCGTCGTAGCTGGGATAGGTGCCGAGGCGGACGCGGTAGAACGTGCCCTTGCCGTCGACGTCGGCCTCGACGAGGTACGGCGCGTAGCCGGCGCCCTTGACGCTGTCGAGGAAGGCCTGCGCCTCGCCCTTGTCCTGGAACGACGAGAGCTGGAGCGTGTAGCGCGCCTTTCTCTTCTCGTCCTTCTTGGCGTCGTCCTTCTTCGCGATCTTGTCGTCGACCGGCTTCGCGGCAGGCTCCGCCGCGTCGTCGTCCTTCTTCTTCTTCTCGTCGGCCTTCTTCTCGTCCTTCTTCTTCTCTTCCTTCTTGTCGTCCGCCGGCTTCGCGACAGGCGCAGGATCCTCGTCCGCGACGACCACCGGCGGCTTCGCCGGCGCGGGCGCGGGTGCCGCCGCCGCGGCGCGCGCCTGCTTCTGCGCGCCCTCGAGATCCGCGACCGCGCGCTCCATCTGCCCGGCGGGCGGCGCCGGCTGCGGCGTGGTCGCGTGGCTGGTCGCGTCGAGCGCATCGAGCGCCGCGAGCGGATCACGCGCCGCGCTCGTCCCCGGATGATCGGTGTGCGCGCGCGCTTCCACGCGCTTGCCGACCAACACGCCGAGGACGAACACCAGACACGCGATCACCGCGCCGCCGAAGAAGAGATAGAAGATCTGGCGCCCGTCGAGGCTGACCTCGATCTTGTCCTTGTACAGCTCGGGCTCGCTGCGCATGGCCCGACGATCACCGCGCCGGGCGCGGTGGGCAACTTTACTGCAGCGTGTTGATGGTGCCGGGCAAGGTCGCCTCGACCCGGTACACGCGGCCGCGCGTCGACACCGACGTCGTCGACAGGAAGTCGCCCTCGTCCTCGACCCAGATGCTCTCCTGCGGTCCGCGCACCACGTTGATCGGGTACGCCGCGCCGGCCAGCGGCAGCGCGTAGGACTGGAAGCCCGACACGATGCGAACGCTCATCGCGTACCCGGGGAACACGGTCGGCACGTCGATCAGGCCGCCCTTGCGATCGCCGACGCACGTCTGGTCGCCCGGATAGATCGGGTCGACCAGCTCGAACGTCATCGTCGGATTGGAGAAGCGGATCGCCGGCGCTTGCCGCGTCACGATCTGCGACGGCGGGTCCGCCAGCTCGCACGGCTTGTCGGTGGTCGGCGCGTAGGCCGGCTCGGTCTCGGTCTGGTCGATCGTCAGCGAGCACGGGTTCGCGCCGGTCGTGCACGCGGGCGCGGTGAGCGGGATGCGACCGACGAGCGTCGGGCTCGCGTTCGGATCCTTCACGCACGTGCCGTTGGCGTCGGCGATGATCGGGTGCAGATACCCGCTGCGCGAGCCGATCATGACGAACGCCTGGCTCGCGTGGACCTCGTAGCGCTGCAGCGTCTCGACGCACTGGAGCGGCGGGATCACGCCCTCGACGCACCGGCCGGCGTCGCAGACCGCGCCCGACGCCACCGACTTGCCCGCGTCGTCGAGATCCCCGCAGTCCTCGTCCTTCGTGCACTGCATGATGCACTGGTTCGGACCGGGGCGGCTCGGATCCGCCTCGCACGCCCACGCGTGATGCGGCTCGCTGCTCGGATCGGGCAGCGCGGCGCCGTTCGCCGGCGGCTCGTCGTTGAGCTGGCGCTCGTGCTGCTCGAGCGTCGTGCACTGATCGGCGCTGGCGCAGCCGGTGATCGGCGTCGAGTGGAGCACGTGGCGGCGCGGGATCAGCCGCAGCTCGCCGGAGGTCGCGGTGGTCGCCGCGTAGTGGCGCTGCGAGATCAAGAACTCGCGGCAGGGATCGCTGAGCACGCCGACGTCGTTCGCGGGCATGCACGAGCCGACGCCGGTCGGCGAATCGGGGTGCACGAAGCACGTGTTGCCGTAACCGCACACGCCGCCCGCGTTGGGATCGCAGCCTTTCAGGATCACCTCGTCGAACGGCTCGACGCCCATCTCGCAGAAGGGCTTGCCGCCCTCGACGACGCGCATGCCGGTGCCGTCGACGATCACCTGCCCGATGCGATCGACCTGACCGTCGATGTGCTCGGTCGAGCTGTCGTTCGAGAGCGGGCCTTCCCAGGCGAGGATCCATTGCTCGTCGACGTGCATCGCGCGCAGATCGGGGAACGAGGCCAGACGGTTCGCGAGCGGCGCCGCGAACGCGAGCTCGGAGACCGGCTTGGTCGCGTCCATGCCGGTGCACAGCACCTGGCGGATCGTCGGCAGCTCCTGGCGGCGCGACAGATCGATCGCCGCGTTGCCGAGCGCGACCGCGACCTCTTGGCCGGCGATCGGCCACAGGTGCGGACCGTCGGTGAGGCTGTCGAGCGACGTCACGTCGGGGCCGGCGCCGCCGACGGACTCCGACACGTTGCAGACCGGGACCGTGGTGCTGTGGTCGCCCTCGGGGATGACCTCTTCGGCCTTGGTGTCGCGATTCTTGATGCGATCGCGCAGCTGGTGCGGCAGCACCAGCGGCAGCCAGGTCGACAGCGGCTGCGTCGGATCGTAGACGTCGGCGTAGTTGTCGTCGTCGACGTTGACGACGAACACGCCGCCGTTGGTCGCGGTGATCGTCGCGAAGTAGCCCATGAAGGCGCTCGGGTTCGCCGGCGTCATCAGGCTGGTCGGCACCGCGTGCACGATCGTGACCGCGGTCGGGCGCGCGTCGCCGACCAGCTGGATGCCCGGGCCCTTCGCGCCCGCGCGCCGCGGCTTGTCGTTGTCGGGGATGCACGACAGGTACGCGATGTCGCCCGGATTCGCGGTGAACCCGGTCAGCGTCCGCGGATCGATCTGCGTGTCGCACTCGTGCTTCACGTTGATCGTGTCGGCGACGCGCACGGTGCCGTCGGTCGCGACCGCGTAGACGAACTGGAATTGACCGCCGAGCGGGCCGCCGTTCGCGTCCGACAACGTGAAGTCGTCTTCGATGTCGCCCGCGGTCCCGCCCATGCGGATCTGCGGCGACAGCGCGACGTCGGTGAGGCCGATCGCGCCTTCGAGCGGGATCTGGGTGATCGCCGTCGGCAGGTGCTGCTCGTCGAGGTCGACGACCGTCACCTTGTTCGAGTTGTCGGCGCCGATCGCGAGCCGACGCGTCGGCGCCGGCTTCTGCAGATACGTGCGCAGATCGTCGACGAGATCGAGCGAGCTCGGACGCGTCCCCGCGACGACCGCGCCGCCGGCGCCGCACTCGGCCGGGCACGTGAAGTTGGGGTCGGGATCGATCGTCGCGGTGCCCGCGGCGTCGAAGACGATGCTCGACTGGATCTTGCCGGTCGCGGCGTCGATCGCGGCGACCCGATGGCAGCCGGGGTACGCGACATAGAGGATGCCGGCGGGCGTCTTCTGGCATTCGATGCCGATCACGCCGGACGTCGGCTCGCCCGCGATCGCCGCCGGCTTGGCGAGGATCACGTCCCCGTTGCCGTTCGTGACGTCGAGGCGATCGACGATCGGGTTCGGCGGCGTGTCGAGCGCGCTCGTGATGTCGAGCGTCGACAGATCGCACGTGCCCGCGTTCGCGGTGACCGCGAAGCAGCCGTTGCGATCGGTGACGATCCCGACCGGCAGATCGCCGATCGAGATGCCGCTCGCGCCCGGCTGGAGCGGATCGACGTCCATCACCTGGACCGTGCCCGCGATCATCTTGACGGGCGGCAAGGGCTGCCAGGTCGCGACCGCCACGGTGCCGGACACCGATTGAAGGATCAACGCGTAGTAGTTGAGCGTCGCCGTCGACGGCTGCCCCGGGTTCGGCAGGTCTTCCTGCCCGAGCGGGTACTTGGTCTTGTCGATCGGCTGGTTGTTGTTGGAATCGTTGGGATCGACCACGCCGGCGGCCGCCAGCGCGTAGTCGTTGCACGCCTCGATCGGCGTCGCGGTGGTCGCGAACGGATCGGCGGTCGTGCCCATGCGGCCGCCGCCGGTGATGCGCAAGCTGCCGAAGCAGGCGAACGCGACGTCGATCGGGCGATCGAGCGCGAGCGTCGACGGGGGCGTACTGGACGTCGTCCCGCACGAGACGAGCGACGCGAGAGGAATCGCAGCGAGCAGGAGCTTGCGGAACGTCATGGCTTCTTCGGCTCCCCGAGGCGGAGCACCACGCGGTTACGCGTCGGAGAGCCCGGCGCGAGATCGATCACCGCGATCGTGTTCTCGAGGTAGTTCGAGACATAGAGGCGTTTCTTCGACGGCGACGCGACGAGATCGTACGGACCGCGGCCCACCGAGATCACGTCGGTGACCCGGCCGCCGTCGCGCGGATCGATCGCGTAGACCTGCCCGTCGTCGAAGCAGGCGATGTACACGCGATCGCCGTCGCCGGAGTCGGCGAGGACGAGGCGCGAGGCGTCGCGGCAGATGTCGACCGCGGACATGCCCTCGTTCTTGGGCGTGCCCTGCGGGCCGAGCGACGTGTCGTAGATCTGCAAGGTCGGCGGCAGGCGGTTGATCAGGTACATGCGATCGCCGCCCGAGCCGAACGCGAGGCCGCGCGTGTCGCGCGAGCCGCCGGCGAGGCTGCCGACCGTGTTCAAGAAGAAGAAGTCGCCCGCCTGGAGCAGCGCGGGTTGATCGCGCGGGCGCACGACCGTGAAGGTCTGGATGCGATCTTCGGTGCGCGCGCCGACGTACACGATGTCGTCCGGGCTGCCCGGATCGCGGCCGGCGACCGCGGTCGCGCCGATCGCGCCCGTCTGCGGATCGGCGCCGAACACGCCGCTGATCGCATCGGAGATCGACGGCTGGCCGTCCTTCGGCAGATCGACGAGCGACGCCGAGCCGCTCGCCAGGTGCGTGACGATCGCGAAGTCGTTGACCGAGTCGACGAAGACGTCGAAGGGCTCGTCGGTGATGCCGGGCTGGGTCGGGTCGCTGTCGTCGCGCAGGCGCGTCAGCTTGTGATCGTCGTCGCAGGTCGCGTAGGTGCCGACCTCGGTGCCGTTGCACTGCAGGAAGCGATCGGTGCCGCTCTTGACCCAGTCGATCCAGGTGATCGACGGATCGCCGCGGACCGGGATGACCAGGCGCAGGTTGCCGTCGGAGTCCTTGGCCTGCACGCCGACCGCGGTCGCGAAGTTGCCGGTGAGCACCGAGGCCTGGCGATCCAGGTACGGCGTCTCGGGACAGATCATCGTCTCGGAGAAGTCCGTATCCTTCGTGCAGCCGGTCCCGAGCGTGTGGCTCGCCGAGGTCCACGACGTGATCGCCTCCTCGACCTTCGTGAGCTCGAGCACGTCGATGCGGCCCGAGTTGTACGTGAGGTCGGAGTTGGCGTCGGCGACGAACAAGACCGATTCGTCGGGCGAGATCGCGATGCCGGTCGGCCAGAAGAAGCGCTGCGCGCAGGACGCGCTGTTCGGATTGTTCGGATCGACGTGGCAGTCGACGTCGCCGTTGGGCGGGATGACGTCCGCCGCCGACGCGGTGCAACCCGCGATGAGGATGGAGAGCGCCGGGGCGCGCAGCATGGGCGAGAGCTTCGACCCTGCCCCCCGGTGGGGGGTTGCCCGCGCGGTTCCTTGAAGCTTGCGAAAGATCACGAACGTTTCCCTTCGAGCGCGGCCCGCGCTGCGGAGACCCGCGCGATCGGCACGCGGAACGGTGAGCAAGAGACGTAGTCGAGCCCGATGCGGTGACAGAAGGCGATCGACGACGGCTCGCCGCCGTGCTCGCCGCAGATCCCGACCTTCATGCCCGGCTTCACCGACCGGCCGCGCTCGACCGCGAGCGAGACCAGCTGGCCGACGCCCTCTTGATCGAGGGCGACGAACGGATCCTTCGCGAGCAGCTCGGTCTCGAGGTAGGCGGGCAGGAACGTCGCGACGTCGTCGCGCGACAGCCCGAGCGTGGTCTGGGTGAGGTCGTTGGTGCCGAACGAGAAGAAGTCGGCGTGGGGCGCGATCTTGTCGGCGACCAGGCACGCGCGCGGCAGCTCGATCATCGTGCCGATCTTGATCGGGATCTCGATCCCCGCGGCGCCCAGCACGCGCGCGACCACCGCCTCGACCTGCGCGCGCAGCCGCGCCAGCTCCTTCGGCAGGAACACGAACGGGATCATGATCTCGGGCTCGACCTTCGCCCCGCCCTTCGCCGCCTCGGCCGCGGCCTCCGCGATCGCCTGCGCCTGCGTCTCGTAGATCTCGGGGAACGTGATCGCGAGGCGGCAGCCGCGATGGCCGAGCATCGGGTTCGCCTCGGTCAGCTCGACGACCTTGGCCTTCAGCGCCTCGGGCGTCTGCTTCAGCTCGGCGGCGACCTCTTCGATCTCGTGCTGCGTGTGCGGCAGGAACTCGTGCAGCGGCGGATCCAAGAGACGGATCGTGACGGGCAGGCCGTCCATCACGCGGAAGATCGCGAGGAAGTCCTCGCGCTGCATCGGCAGGATCTTGGCGAGCGCGTGTCGGCGGCCCGCCTCGTCGGGCGCGAGGATCATCTCGCGCACCGCGAGGATGCGATCGGGCTGGAAGAACATGTGCTCGGTGCGGCACAGGCCGATGCCCTCGGCGCCGAACGCGCGCGCAGTCGTGGCATCCGTGGGGGTGTCCGCATTCGTCCGCACGCGCAGGCGGCGGACCTCGTCGACCCAGGTCATGAGCGTCGACAGCTCGCCCGCCATCTCGGCGGGCACCAGCGGCACCTTGCCGCGGTAGACCTCGCCGGTCGATCCGTCGAGCGTGATCGTGTCGCCCTGCTTGACCGTCACCTCGCCGAGCGTCATGCGCGCCTTCGCGCCGTCGACGCGCAGCGCGCTGCAGCCGGTGATGCAGCACTTGCCCATGCCGCGCGCGACGACCGCGGCGTGCGACGTCATGCCGCCGCGCGCGGTCAGGATGCCGACCGCGGCCTTCATGCCGTGGATGTCTTCCGGAGACGTCTCGGTGCGGACGAGGATGACCTCCTCGCCCTTCTGCGCCCACTGCTCGGCGTCCGCGCTGTTGAACACGACGCGGCCGATCACCGCGCCGGGCGACGCGGGCAGGCCCTTGCCGATCGCCTTCGGGCGCTGCTTCGGATCGATCGTCGGGTGCAGCACCTCGTCGAGGCGCGCCGGATCGATCCGCATGATCGCGGTGTCGCGATCGATCATCTGCTCGCCGACGAGATCGACCGCGACCTTCACCATCGCGCGGCCGGTGCGCTTGCCGTTGCGCGTCTGCAGCATCCAGAGCTTGCCGCGCTGGATCGTGAACTCGACGTCCTGCATGTCCTTGAAGCGCTGCTCCAGCTTCGCGCAGACGTCGACGAGATCCTTGAACGCCGCGGGCAGGACGCGGCCGAGCTCGTCGATCGGCTCGGGCGTGCGGATGCCGGCGACGACGTCCTCGCCTTGCGCGTTGGTGAGGAACTCGCCGTAGAGCTTCGCCTCGCCCGTCGACGGATTGCGCGTGAACGCGACGCCGGTCGCGCAGTCGTCGCCGAGGTTGCCGAACACCATCGCCTGCACGTTGACCGCGGTGCCCATCGACGCGGGGATGTCGTACATGCGGCGGTAGGCGTCGGCGCGCGGGTTCGACCACGACTTCTCGACCGCCGCGATCGCGCCCCACAGCTGCTCGGTGACGTCGTCGGGGAACGCCTTGCCGGTGGCGCGCTTGACCTCGGCCTTGTACGCGGCGACCAGATCCTTCAGCGCCGCTTCGGACAGATCGCTGTCCTTCTCGGCGCCGTGCTTGTGGCGCGCGTCCTCGAGCAGGCGCTCGAACGGCGACAGATCGTGATCGTTCGCGGCGACCACGCCGAGCACGACGTCGGCGTACATCGCGACGAAGCGGCGGTAGCAGTCCCACGCGAAGCGCGGGTTGCCCGACGACGTCGCGAGCGCGGCGACGGTCGTGTCGTTCAGGCCCAGGTTCAAGATCGTGTCCATCATCCCGGGCATCGACACCGGCGCGCCGGAGCGCACGGACACGAGCAGCGGGTTCGATGCGTCGCCGAACTTCGCGCCGGTCAGCTCCTCGATCTTCGCGAGCGCCGCCTCGACCTCTCGCGCCAGCCCGTCGGGATAGCCGCCGTGCGCCATGACGTGGCGGCACGCTTCGGTCGTGATCGTGAAGCCGGGCGGGACCGGGATCCCGAGCGCGGTCATCTCGAACAGGTTGGCGCCCTTGCCGCCGAGCAGCGCCTTGTCGCCGGCGCCGCCCTGCGCGTGGCCGCCGCCGAACTGATAGACCCAGCTCACGACTCGCCTCCGCTCGCGCTCACGGCGCGGAAGTCGGCGACCTTCGCGAACTCGTCCTTGATCAGCTCGAGCATGCCGAGGCGATTGGCGCGGATGTCCGGATCGGGGTCCATGACCATCACGCCGCCCTTGTCGAAGTAGGCGGCGACGTGCGGCTGCAGCTCGACGAGCGCGGCGAACAGATCGCGGTACTGCAGCGTCTGGAAGGCGTTCGCGATCCGATCGTGGCGCGCGCTGTACTCGTTCCAGAGCGCGTGCTCGACCGGGCTCTTGAACAACGCCGGATCGGGCGTCGCGAAGCGCTCGCCCTTCGAGTGCGCGTCGTCGACGATGTTCGCGATCCGCTTGAAGACCTCGCGCGCGGTCGACGGCATCACCGCGAGATCGCGCGCGCGCGCGGAGGCGTCGCGCGGCAAGGCGAAGCCGGCGCCGAGCGCGGCGTCGATGTCGCCGGGCGCGAGCCCGTGCTCGATCAAGACGCCGCGCAGGCGGCCGCGGAAGAACTCCGCGAGCTCGCCGCAGTCGGTGTCGGTGACCTCGCAGGCGCCCGCGTATTGCTGCGACGCGATCTCGATCAACGTATCGATGCTGAGATCCCAATCGCGCGCGAGCAGGATCGAGAGGATGCCGATCGCGGCGCGGCGGAGGCCATAGGGATCCGCCGAGCCGGTCGGCTCGAGCGACGACGCGAAGCAACCGACCAAGGTGTCGATGCGATCCGCGATCGCGACCACGGCGCCTTCCGCCGACGCGGGCAGCTCGGCGCCGGCGCCGCGCGGCATGTAGTGCTCGGCGATGACGCGATCCACGCCCGGCGCGTACTGGCCGCGCGCGTAGTGCATCCCCATGATGCCCTGCAGCTCCGGGAACTCGCCGACCACCGACGTCGCGAGATCGGACTTGCACTGCGCGGCGCCGACGAGCGCGATCTCGCGATCGAACGCGACGCGCTCCGCGAGCGCGGCGACGATGCCTTCGATGCGCTTGATCTTGTGTCCGTAGGTCGCGGCGTTCGGACCGAACTTGGCGAGGAAGATCCGCGGCGCGACGAGCGCGGCGAACTGGTCGAGTCGCTTCTTGCGATCCTCGGTGACGAAGAAGCGCGCGTCGGCGAGGCGCGGCGCGCTCGCGCGCTCGTTGCCGTGCGCGACCACCTTCGGATCGCGCGTGACGGTGTTCGCCATCGTCACGAACTTCGGCATCAGCTTTCCGCCGCGATCCTCGAGCGTGAAGTAGCGCTGGTGGGTGCGCAGCGCGGTCACGATGATCTCTTCCGGCACCTCGAGGTACGCGGGATCGAAGCTGCCGACCACGCCGACCGGCCACTCGCACAGGTTCGTGACCTCGTCGAGCAGCGTGTCGTCCTTGCGGACGCGCCCGCCGGTCTCTTGCTCGATGCGCGCGAGCTCGGCGCGCACCAGATCCTTGCGCGCCGCCACGTCGACGACGACGTGGGCACGGCGGAGCTGACTCGCGTACTCGGCGGGCGACGCCAGATCGATCCAGCCCGGCGCGAGGAAGCGATGACCGCGCGTGCGGCGTCCGGCGGTGAGGCCGCCCCACGCGACCGGCAGGACCTCGCCGCCCCACAAGGCGACGAGCCAGTGCACGGGCCGCACGAACGCGTGCTCGCTCCAACCCCAGCGCATCGACTTCGGCCACGGCAACGCCGCGATCAGCTCCGACAAGATCGACGGCAGGACCTCCATCGCGCCGCGACCCGCCGCGAAGCGCTGGGCGACCACGTACTGGCCCATCTTCTTCTTCGGGCCCTCGACCTCTGCCGTCTCGAGCGCCGACGGATCGACGCCGTTCTTCTGCGCGAAGCCGATCGCCGCCTTGGTCGGATTGCCTTCCTTGTCGAACGCGGCGGACGCGGGCGGACCGACGACGCGCTCGCGCAGATCCGGCTGGCGATCGGCGACGTCGCGCACGATCACCGCGAGCCGGCGCGGCGTGCCGAGGGCCTGCACCGCGCCGTGCGAGAGCCGCGCGTCGGCGAGGCGCTTGGTCACCGCGTCGGGCAGCTCGGCGACCGCGCGCGCGAGCATCTTCGCGGGAATCTCTTCGCAGCCGATCTCGAGCAGGAGGTCAGCCATGGGCCACCACCTTCGCCGCGCCGAGCGCCGCCGCGTTCACGCCGTTGTCGATCTCGGCGTCGAACGCCTGCTTCGCGATCGCGCCCTGCTCCTTCGAGAGCAGCGGGAACCCGAGCGACGCGCGACTGCGCACGTACGCCTCGGCGCACGCGCGCGCCAACCCGCGCACGCGCCCGATGAAGCGCTGGCGCTCGGTCACGCTGATCGCGCCGCGCGCGTCGAGCGAGTTGAACGCGTGCGACGACTTCATGCACATCTCGTACGCCGGCAGCGTGAGCCCGCGCGCGAGCAGGCGCTGGCACTCGGCCTCGTACTTGTCGAACAGCGAGAAGTAGAACGGCGCGTCGAGCTCCTCGAACTGGTAGCGCGAGTACTCGACCTCCCACGGATGACGAATCTGTCCGTAGGTGACGTTGCGATCCCACT
>Ga0310810_10004605_pt1 | contig 15283 bp, 12 predicted proteins | sample NCmetagenome_FD_207641 | JGI IMG/M metagenome (GOLD analysis project Ga0310810, IMG submission 207641) | Soil microbial communities from experimental microcosm in Duke University, North Carolina, United States - NC | ecosystem: Engineered > Artificial ecosystem > Soil microcosm > Unclassified ...
TTCAAGAAGCAGTTGGTCCAGACCGTCAGTCAGCCGGCGAAGGTCGTTCGCAATCTTGGCAACGTCGACGCTGAGTTTGCCAAGGGCGGCAAACTGATCGAAGCGACGTACTACACGCCGCTTGCCGCGCACGCCTCGATGGAGCCACCGGCTGCCGTGGCCGAAGTGAGCAATGGCAAGGCGACGATCTGGGCGCCAACGCAGAATCCGCAGGCCGTGCAGGATGCCGTGTCCGCCGTGCTCGGCATCGACAAGAAGGACGTCATCTGCCACGTCACGCTGCTCGGTGGCGGCTTCGGTCGAAAGTCGAAGCCGGACTACGCGGCGGAAGCGGCCGTGCTGTCGCGCAAACTCGGTAAGCCCGTGAAGGTCGTGTGGACGCGCGAAGACGACATCAAGTTCGACTACTACCATACGACCGCTGCCGTGTATCACAAGGCATCGGTGGACGGCCGCGGCAAGCCGACCGCGTGGCTGCATCGTTCCGCATTCCCCCCGATCGCATCGACGTTTGCGCCGGGCGCTCGCGAGCCACTCAGCTTCGAGCTCGATCTGGGCCTCACGGATCTGCCGTTCGACGTGCCGAACATCCGCGCCGAGAACGGTCCTGCCGACGCGCACGTGCGCATTGGATGGTTCCGCGCCGTGAGCAACAACTTCCATGCGTTCGCCGCGCACAGCTTCGCCGACGAGATGGCGAAAGCGGCAGGACGAGACTCGCTCGAGTACCTCCTGGAATTGCTCGGGCCAGGGAAGATCATCGATCTCAAGTCGCAGGGAGTGGACTACGCGAACTACGGTGCACCGTACGACAAGTACCCGATCGACACGCGGCGCCTGCGCAAGGTGCTCGAGGTCGCCGGTGAGAAGTCGGGTTGGGGCAAGCGCAAGCCGGGGAACGGCTGGGGCATGGGAATCGCCGCGCACCGCAGCTTCAACACCTACGTCGCGTCGGTCGTGGAAGTGGAGGTCGATGCGAAAGGCGCCGTCAAGGTTCCGCGCATCGAACAGGTCGTCGATGCGGGTGTGATCGTCAACCCGAATCGCGTGCGGTCGCAGATGGAAGGCGCCGCCGTCATGGCGGTTGGCCTGGCGCGCCTGGGCGAGATCACGGCAGCCGGTGGTCGCATCAAGCAGAGCAACTTCCACGACTTCCAGGTCGCCCGGATGGCCGATGCGCCGTATCAGGTGAATGTCACCTTCGTGGAGAGCGACGCCCTGCCCACTGGTGTCGGCGAACCCGGCCTGCCGCCGGTCCTTGCCGCGCTGTGCAACGCGATTCACGCCGCCACGGGCACGCGCGTGCGCGAGTTCCCGCTGTCGAAGCAAAAACTCGCATAGGCCAGACGCGGGGGCTGAAGCCCGCGCTACGGGAGCACTTATGAAGCGATTCCTCGTCGTATTCGCCTTGCTGCTCTTCGTCGTTCATCTGCCAGCTGCAGCGCCGCCCGCCCTGAGCACTCAGGGCGGTGCAGCGATCGGGACATTCCTCAAGACCGCGACCGACCGGGGCGACGTCCCCGGCGTCGTCGTGCTGATCACCGGGCCTGACCGCGTGCTCTATCACGAAGCCTTCGGCAAGATGAGCATCGGCAAAGGCCTCGACATGAAGAAGGACACCATCTTCAACATCGCGTCGATGACCAAGGCGGTGACGTCGGTCGGCGTCATGATGCTCGTGGACGAAGGCAAGCTCGGCCTGGACGATGAGGTGTCGAAGTACCTGCCGGCGTTCAAGAGCCCGAAGGTCTTGAGCAAAGTTGATCTGGCCGCCGGCACGTACGAAACCCGCCCGGCGACGAAGCCGATCACCATCCGGCAGTTGCTGACTCACACATCGGGGATCGGCTACTCGTGGTCGGATCCAGGCCTTGCCCTCGTGCAGAAGAAGACCGGCGCCGCTGATCTCGATCTGCCTCTCGTCAACGAGCCGGGCGCGCAGTGGACGTACGGCGCCAGCACGCGAGTCCTCGGCATGGTCATCGAGAAGATCACCGGTCAGACGATTGACGCGTATCTCGAGGCGCGCGTCCTTGGTCCCCTCGGCATGAAAGACACCACGTACACGGTCCCGTCGTCGAAGACGGCGCGCGTCGTGAACCGCAACCAGAGGACCGACGGCAAGATCGTCGAGATCCCAAATCCCGATCCGATTCCGCCGACGATCCGTGGCGATGGCGGGTTGTATTCGACCGCAACCGACTACGGCCGCTTCGTGCAGATGATTCTGAACCACGGTCAGCTCGGCGGTGTGCGCATCCTCAAAGAGCAGACCGTTCGCGAGATGTCGCGCAACCAGACGGGCAACGTCAAGGTGCGGCTGCAGCCGACGGCGGAGCCGCTCCGCTCGAAGCCGTACCCGCTCGGCGCCGGAGAAGACGTCTGGGGGCTCGGCTTCCAGCTCGCCGCGCCCTCGAAGCCGGCGCCGAACATGCGCCGTCCTGGAAGCATGAACTGGGCGGGCATCAACAACACGTTCTACTGGATCGATCCCGAGAGCCAGATCGGCGTGATCGTCCTGATGCAGATCCTGCCGTTCTACGACGATGCGGCGATCAGGATTCTGCAGGGCGTCGAAGAGCGAGTGTATCAGCACGTGAGTTGAGTGCCCCAACACGCGCGCTACGCTCCTGTCTCACGTAGAGTGCGAAAACAACACTTCTGTTCGTTCGCACCCAATCACACCCGGCACGTGCCGCGCGTCGCTCTGACGCGCGGCGGACCGCTTCCGCGATTGCAACACAAACGTCCATTGCACCGGCCACTTCCCACAACATTGTCTGCCGTGACGCTCGCGCAACGTTGCCGCGGCGCACGCGTGTTCGACGCGTAATTCCCTGTCTTTTCTGCTGATCGCACGTGCATCGCGCTCGCGAGGTACGTGGCGCTGAATTTGCTCGACCGTAGCGCAACACCTCTTCGATCGATCGCGCGCAGGCGCACTGAGACTCGATCGACTTCAACAAGGGATTCACGACATCGCGCGGGTGCGCTGCGGAAAGGGATACCTGTGTCTATTCGACGTTCGAGATGGACGTTCTTGGTCGTTGCCTTCTTCATTGGTGGGGTCGCACTGCCGGCTCGCGCTCAGGATGCTCCTTTACCGCCAGTCACAGTCGGTGGCGGCCTTCAAACCAGCTTCGTGCACGACGAGCCCGATGAAGCGGACGGGACCGACGCTTTCAAACTGAACAGCGCTCGTCTCTACATCAACGGCTCGGCGACCAAGAACGTCAAGTTCATGTTCAACACCGAGTACAACGGCGCGAGCAACGATATCGGCGTGCTCGACGCCGTTGCGATGATCGAGTTCTCGCCCAAGTTCAACGTCTGGTTCGGACGATTCCTGCCTCCCAGCGACCGCGCCAACCTCTACGGGCCGTATTACTCGCATCACTGGTCGGTGTTCACCGACGGCGTGCAGGACGGCTATCCCTTCATCTTCCAGGGCCGCGATAACGGCGCGATGTATTGGGGTCAATTCGGCAAGGTCAAAGTGTCGGGTGGGATTTTCGACGGCACCTCGGCAACCGGCCATGACACGCTCATCAGCGCCGGCCGCGTGCAGGTGGACTTCTGGGATCCGGAGGGCGGCTATTACCTGAACGGCACCTACTACGGCGACAAGAACCTGCTGGCCATCGCTGTTGCCGGGCAGACACAGGGAAGCGACAGAAACGCGTACAACGCCGATTTCCTGCTGGAGCGGAAGGTCAAGGGCGGCGGTGCCGTCTCGTTCGAAGCGGAGTGGGCGAAGTACGACGGGCTGGGCGGCTACAGCGCCAGCTATACCACCAACGACGGCGGCTACCTCCTCGGCGCGTATCTGTTCCCGCAGATGGTGGGGCCGGGCCGCTTCGAGGTGCTCGGCAAGTACGCGCACGCACGATTCCGCGACGGCATCACGCCGCTCGACTTCGACTACGACCAGGACACCACCGAGGTCAACTTCAACTACGTCATCAAGCAGTTCAACGCGCGCGTGATGATGTTTTTCAAAGACACCAGTTTCGACGCCGTCCGCACCGACTTCAAACAGTTCGGAGTCGGCCTCCAGATTCAGATGTAACTGCCCCGTCCCCTACAGGAGTCAACCATGAAACTGAAATACGTCTGTCTCTTAGCCTGTGTGGCTCTTGGCATCGCGTTGCCAACAGCCGCGCGCGCGCAGGACACCATCAAGGTCGGTGTGCTGCATTCGCTCTCGGGCACCATGGCCATCAGCGAGACCACGCTGAAGGACACTATCCTGATGATGATCGACGAGCAGAACAAGAAAGGCGGTCTGCTCGGCAAGAAGCTCGAAGCGGTCGTCGTCGATCCTGCGTCGGATTGGCCGCTCTTTGCCGAGAAGGCACGCGAGCTGCTCGAGAAAGACAAGGTCGCAGTGGTCTTCGGCTGCTGGACCTCGGTCTCGAGAAAATCGGTGCTGCCGGTCTTCGAGAAGAACAACGGACTGTTGTTCTACCCGGTGCAGTACGAGGGTGAGGAATCGTCCAAGAACGTCATCTACACCGGCGCGGCGCCGAATCAGCAGGCCATTCCGGCAGTGGACTACCTGATGAAGGAAGTCGGTGTGAAGCGGTGGGTGCTCGAAGGCACCGACTACGTCTACCCCCGCACCACCAACAAGATCCTGGAGGCGTACCTGAAGCAGAAGGGTGTGGCCGCCGCGGACATCTCCATCAACTACACGCCGTTCGGACACTCCGACTGGCAGACGCGCGTCGCCGCGATCAAGCGTTTCGGATCGGCGGGCAAGAAGACGGCGGTCGTCTCGACGATCAACGGCGATGCGAACGTGCCGTTCTACAAGGAGCTCGGCAACCAGAAGATCTCGGCTGAAGACATTCCGGTCGTGGCGTTCTCGGTGGGCGAGGAAGAGCTCTCAGGCCTCGACACGAAGCCGCTCGTCGGTCACCTGGCCGCGTGGAACTACTTCGAAAGCATCAGCTCGCCGGCCAATTCGGCCTTCATCAAGCAGTGGAAGACGTTCATCAAGAAGGCCGATCGCACGACCAACGACCCGATGGAAGCGCACTACATCGGTTTCAACCTGTGGGTGAAGGCAGTGGAGAAGGCGAAGTCCACGTCGGTTGACGCCGTGCTCGCGGCGCTGCCCGGCCTCGAAACGCCGAACCTGACGGGTGGCGTCGCGCGGATGCTGCCGAACCATCACATCACCAAGCCGGTGTACATCGGCGAAGTGCGCGCAGACGGCCAGTTCGACGTTGTCTGGAAGACGACGACGACCGTGCCCGGCGACGCGTGGTCTGACTATCTGCCCGTCAGCCAGGACACCGAGGCGGACTGGGTGAAGCTGAAGTGCGGGAACTACAACACCAAGACCAAAACCTGTTCGGGACAGAACTACAAGTGACGTGTACGACGTTCGGCGGGCGGCAGCTCTCATGGCTGCTGCTCGCCGCATGTCTGGTTGCTTTGCCGGCATCGGCTCAGACCGCGGACGAGAATTTCGGGGCCGTGCTGGCGGAGCTCCGTGAGGCGAGCTTCGCGGACAAGGAATCGATCGCCGAACGGCTGATCGCGACCGGACACAACAGCGCGCGCCCCGTGCTCACCGCGCTGCTCGACGATCGCCTCTTCGTCAAAGCCGACCAGCAGATCGTCATCGCCAGGTCGGCGGAAGAAACGCTGACGAGCTACGAGTTGATCGACCCGGTGACACTCGAGCCTGCCGGGTCGTCACCCTCCGACCAGCTGACGAAGATCGGCACCAACAACCGCTTGCGTCGGTTCCTGCGGAACACCATCGCACGGTTCGCACTGGCCAGTCCTGACGCCGATGTGCGGCTGGGCGCTGTCAAGGAACTACTGCGCTCGCTCGATCCGTCGGCTGCCGAACTGTTACGCCAGCGCAAAGACCAGGAAAGCGATCAGCGCGTGCGCCACGAGATCGACACGGCGCTCGCAATGGCGGCGCTCGACGAAGGCGATCCGGCCGCGCGACTGGCTGCGGTCGGGACGCTGTCCAGTCGTCTCAGTGCCGAGGTCAGGAACCGCCTCGCCGCACTCGTCGTCCGGGCGGACGATGGCACGTTCGCTGAGAGCGACGAAGGCGTCCGTTCCGCGGCTGCCGCGGCGATCGAGAGCATCGACACGAAGCGCAGTCTGTATTCGGGCGTCGAGACGCTGTTCTTTGGCTTGAGTCTCGGATCGGTGCTCGTGCTCGTCGCCATCGGTCTCGCCATCACATTCGGCGTGATGGGCGTCATCAACATGGCGCACGGCGAGCTGATGATGCTCGGAGCGTATACGACGTACGTCGTGCAGACGCTAATGCCCGGGCACATCGAGTCGTCAGTGCTCGTCGCCATTCCCGCGGCGTTTCTCGTGGCCGGACTCACCGGAGTGCTCATCGAGCGAACGATCATCCGGTTTCTCTATGGGCGACCGCTCGAGACGCTGCTGGCGACGTTCGGCGTCAGCCTGGTGCTTCAGCAACTGGTCCGGTCGGTGTTCTCGGCGAACAACCGATCGGTCGTGACGCCATCCTGGATGAGCGGCACGTTGCAAATCAACGATGCCCTTGCCATCACCTACAACCGTCTCTACATCGTCCTCTTCACGGTGATCGTGTTCGGCATCCTGCTGGCGGTACTGAAGCGCACGAGGCTTGGCCTCGACATTCGAGCGGTGTCGCAGAACCGCGCGATGGCGCGCGCGATGGGCATTCGTAGCGAGTGGGTCGATGCCATGACCTTCGGCCTTGGAGCCGGCATTGCGGGTGTGGCCGGCGTGGCGCTCAGTCAGCTCACGAACGTCGGACCCAACCTCGGTCAGTCCTACATCATCGATTCGTTCATGGTCGTCGTGTTCGGCGGCGTCGGCAATCTGTGGGGCACGTTCATCGGCGGAGTGTCGCTCGGCGTCATCAACAAGCTGCTCGAGCCTTATGCCGGCGCGGTTCTCGGAAAGATCTTCGTGCTGGTCGCGCTGATTCTCTTCATTCAGCGCCGGCCGCGCGGACTGTTCCCGCAGACCGGCCGTGCCGCGGAGGCCGCATGAAAGAGGGCGGAGCCCGGCCGTCGCTGGCCTTCACCGATCGGACGTCGATTGTGTTTCTCACGCTGCTCGCGATCATTGCGGTCGCGATGCCGGTGCTCAATCTCGCTGTTCCCGCGTCATCGCCATTTCATATCTCCACGTACGTGCTGACGCTGGTCGGCAAGTACCTGTGCTACGCGATGCTGGCGATCACGGTCGATTTGATCTGGGGATTCTGCGGCATCCTGAGCCTCGGTCACGCCGCGTTCTTCGCGCTTGGCGGTTACGCGATGGGCATGTACCTGATGCGGCAGATCGGGGCCCGTGGCGTGTACGGCAATCCCGTGCTGCCCGATTTCATGGTGTTCCTGAATTGGACCGAGCTGCCGTGGTTCTGGTACGGCTTCAATCACTTCTGGTTCGCGGTGCTGATGGTGGCCATCGTGCCGGCGGTGCTCGCGTACGTGTTCGGCTGGCTCGCGTTTCGTTCGCGAGTCACCGGCGTGTATCTGTCGATCATGACGCAGGCACTCAGCTATGCGTTGATGCTGGCGTTCTTTCGCAACGACATGGGCTTCGGAGGGAACAACGGGTTCACCGATTTCAAGGACATCCTTGGATTCGATCTTCAGCAGGACACCACTCGCTCGGTGCTGCTCGTCATCACGACGCTGGCGTTGGGGATCAGCTACTGTGTGTGCCGCGCGATTGTCGCGTCGCGCGCAGGGCGAGTGATTCGCGCCATTCGCGATGCCGAGAGCCGCACGCGCTTCCTCGGGTATCGGGTGGAGTCCTACAAGCTCTGGATCTGGGTGTTTTCTGCGGTCGTGGCCGGCATCGCCGGAGCGCTGTACGTGCCACAAGTCGGCATCATCAACCCCGGTGAGTTCGAGCCGATCAACTCGATCGAAGTGGTGATCTGGGTGGCCGTTGGTGGACGTGGCACGCTCTTCGGTGCGGCCGCAGGCGCTGCGCTCGTCAACTACTTGAAGACCTACTTCACCGCCGCGCTGCCGGATGTGTGGCTCTATGCGCTCGGCGCGATCTTCGTCGGCGTCACGCTGTTCCTGCCTCGCGGCCTCGCGGGGCTACTGCCTGCCGCTCAAAGCAAATGAGCACTCCCGGCCGACCCAACGGCGCGCGCTCGGTGCGACGCTCCTGGCGCGAGTTGCGCGAGGCGGCGAAGAAGCGTGCGCCACCGCCGCTGTTCGGGAAGATTTTGTATCTCGAGCATCTCACCGTCAGCTTCGATGGCTTCAAGGCGCTGAACGGGTTGACCCTGTACGTCGATCCGGGAGAGTTGCGCTGCATCATCGGACCGAATGGTGCGGGCAAGACCACGATGATGGACGTGATTACGGGCAAGACTCGTCCTGACGAAGGGTCCGCGTGGTTCGGCCAGAACGTCGATCTGCTCTCGATGAGCGAACCGGAGATCGCGCAGGCCGGCATCGGGCGCAAGTTTCAGAAGCCGACGGTCTTCGAGTTCCTCAGTGTGTTCGAGAACCTGGAGCTGGCGCTGGCCGACGACAAGTCGTTCTGGCGCACGCTGGTCGCGCGGCTGACGCCCGGACAGCGCGAACGGATCGCCGAAGTGTTACACGTGATCGGCCTGGTGAAGGAACAGCGCGTGCTGGCGGGCGCGTTGTCGCATGGCCAGAAACAGTGGCTCGAAATCGGGATGCTCCTCATGCAACAGCCGGAGCTGCTCCTGGTGGACGAGCCGGTCGCCGGCATGACGCCGCAGGAGACCGAGCGCACTGCAGAACTCCTGCTCTCTCTTGCCGGCAAACACACGGTCATCGTCGTCGAGCACGACATGGAGTTTGTCCGGTCCATTGCCGCGCAGGTCACCGTGCTGCACGAAGGGCGCGTGCTGGCCGAGGGCGATATGGACCGCGTGCAGAACGACCCGCAAGTGATTGAGGTCTATCTCGGCGCATGAGCCTGCTGTCCATCAAGGGCCTCAACCAGTCGTACGGCGGGAGTCACACGCTCTGGGACGTCGACATCGACGTCGGGGCGGGATCGCGCACCTGCCTGATGGGTCGCAACGGCATGGGCAAGACGACGCTGCTGAAATGCATCATGGGTTTGTTGCCAGTGACGTCAGGGTCGATCACGTTCAAGGACACGGACCTGCGCAGCGTTCCGGCCGAGGGGCGTGCCCGTCTTGGGATCGGCTACGTGCCGCAAGGTCGCGAGATTTTTCCGCAGCTGACCGTCGAGGAGAATCTTCGAGTCGGGCTGGCCGCTCGCAAGCAGCGGACACGCACGATCCCGTCGCAGATCTTCGATCTGTTTCCCGTGCTCAAGCAGATGCTCGGACGCCGCGGCGGAGATCTGTCGGGCGGGCAGCAGCAGCAACTGGCGATCGGCCGGGCGCTCGTGCTCGAGCCGAGCCTGCTCATCCTCGATGAGCCGACTGAAGGCATCCAGCCCAACATCGTGCACGAGATCGGCGACATCATCCTGCGGCTCAATCAGGAATCGGGCGTCACGGTGCTGCTGGTGGAGCAGAAGCTGCCGTTCGCCCGGCGTGTTGGCAGTGAGTTCCGGATTCTCGAGAAAGGGCGCTGTGCGGCATCAGGCGCCATTGGTGATCTGAGCGATGACATTGTCCGCGAGCATCTCAGCGTTTGATCCTGCCAGGCGCGGCGGCGCCTGGAGTGTCGATCGCCTGGCGCAGGCCGAATCCGACGCCCCCGAATCGTTCAATCGATCGGGGTTTGGTGCAGTGGAGGTCGTGCGTGGTCCGCAGACGAGCGTGGTCAGCCGCGCACTGGCGATGAGCCCGTTGCGCCTGTTGACGCCCGGTAATCACGGACGCGCGGCCTGGATCTACACGTCCACCTATGGCGGCGGTCTCGTTGATGGCGACGACATCTCATTGCGTGTGCGAGTGGCCCACAAGGCCGCGGCGTTTCTGTCCACGCAAGCCTCGACGAAGGTCTATCGCTCACCTCGTGGGAGCGACGTCGAGATGCGTGCCGACATCGAACCTGCCGGCCTGCTTGTGAGCGTGCCGGATCCGGTCGTGTGTTTTGCTGCCTCGCGGTACCGACAGACGCAACGTCTGGATGTGTCCGAAGGCGCCGGGCTGGTGCTGGTGGACTGGGTCTCGTCCGGCCGGCGCACGTCAGGAGAGCGATGGGAGTTCGAGGAGTACGTCAGCCGTACGATCGTGCGTCATCGCGGCCGGCTGGTGCTCCACGACGCCACTGCGCTGCGTTCGTCAGACAGCGACCTCGCGACTCGCATCGGCCGCTTCGACGTTCTCGCGTTGATGGTGATCGTGGGCGAACCCCTTCTGCTGGATGCGGCTGCGATTGTGTCGAGTGTGAGCCAGAAGCCGATCGGCCGCCGCTCGGACCTGCTCATCTCGGCGGCTCCGCTCGGCGAGAGTGGTTGCGTCGTGCGCATCGCTGGAAGATCAGTCGAGCAGGTCGGTCGCCGGCTTCGGCAGTTGCTTGGGTTTGTGCCCGCGTTGCTCGGAGACGATCCCTGGTCGCGGAAATGGTAGGAGCGACGCCATGCATCTGACACCGCGTGAGGTCGACAAGCTCGTGCTCCATCAAGCCGGGTTTCTCGCGCAGAAACGCCTGGCCAGGGGGCTTCGACTGAACTACGTCGAGGCGATGGCCCTCATCTCGACGCAGTTGCTCGAGTTCATTCGGGACGGACGATCGGTCGCCGAGCTCATGGATCTCGGACGACGCCTGCTCGGGCACAACGATGTGATGGACGGCGTCGCGTCGATGATCGACGAGGTCCAGGTCGAAGGCACATTCCCGGACGGCACGAAGCTCGTGACCGTTCACCACCCCGTCGTCAACGAACACGGTGATCTGGTACTGGCGCTCTACGGCAGCTTCCTGACCCCTGCGCCGGTGAGCCGGGGGAGTGTTGGGCGCCCCGCGATTGCCGTCGATGGCGCTCCAGGGAGTCGCATCGTTCGAGACGGCGAGATCGTGCTCAACGAAGGAAGGCCGACCGTCGAGATCGAAGTCTCCAACAGCGGCGACCGGCCGATCCAGGTGGGAAGCCACTATCACTTCATCGAGACGAATCGCGCGCTCGTCTTCGATCGAAAGCGGGCGTATGGCTTCCGGCTCGATATTCCCGCGGGCACAGCCGTCAGGTTCGAGCCAGGTGAAACCAGGACGGTCACGCTTGTGTCGATTGCCGGCGACCGTGTCATCCGCGGCGGCAACGCATGGGCGAGCGGGCCGGTGGTCCCCAATCCGGATCTCAGCAGGATTGTTGAGTGTTGATTGTGGATTCTTGAATCGTTTGTGAATGGAGATTTGGGATTGGAGGTTGAGGGCGCGATACGCGGAAAGTTGTCTTCAATCGGCAATCAACAATCACCAACGAATCGATAGTCATCAAAGATCGCCAAATCGAGAATTCGAACATTACCGATGGCTCATCACATCAACCGCCGGCACTACGCCGACATCTTTGGACCCACGACGGGCGATCGCGTTCGACTCGGTGATACGGGTCTCGTCGCGGAGGTGGAGCACGACGCCACAGTGTACGGCGACGAGTGCAAGTTCGGCGGCGGCAAGGTCCTGCGAGATGGCATGGGCCAGGCTGCGGGCGTCTCGGACGCACGCGCGCTCGACTGCGTGATCACCAACGCGCTGATCATCGACTGGAGCGGCATCAGGAAGGCGGACGTCGGCATCAAGGGCGGGCGGATTGCCGGTATCGGCAAGGCGGGCAATCCCGATGTGATGGCTGGCGTCACGCCTGGCATGGTCGTCGGTGTGACCACCGAAGCGATCGCTGGGGAAGGACTGATCCTCACAGCCGGCGGGATCGATTCGCACATTCACTTCATCAGCCCGCAACAGGTGTTCGAAGCGCTCGCGAGCGGCGTCACCACGTTTGTCGGCGGCGGGACCGGTCCTGCCACCGGCACGAATGCGACGACATGCACACCGGGCGCACGGCACGTCGAGTTGATGTTGCAGGCGACTGACGCGCTCCCGATGAATTTCGGCTTTCTCGGGAAGGGCAACACGTCGCTGCCCGAGGGCATCGAGGAGCAGATCCGGGCCGGCGCAATCGGGTTGAAGCTGCACGAAGACTGGGGCTCGACACCAGCCGCGATCGATTGCTGCCTCACCGAAGCCGATCGCTTCGACGTGCAGGTCGCCATTCACACCGACACGCTCAACGAATCCGGCTATGTGGACGACTCGATCGCCGCGTTCAAGGGACGAACGATTCACACCTACCACACCGAGGGCGCCGGCGGCGGGCACGCACCGGACATCATCAAGGTCTGCGGTGAGCCCAACGTGCTCCCCAGTTCGACCAACCCGACGCGGCCGCTGACCGTCAACACGCTCGACGAGCATCTCGACATGCTCATGGTGTGTCACCACCTGGATAAGAACATCCCTGAGGACGTGGCCTTCGCCGAGAGCCGTATCCGGGGAGAGACGATTGCTGCCGAAGACGTGCTCCACGATCTCGGCGCCATCAGCATGATGTCGAGCGACAGCCAGGCGATGGGGCGCGTGGGCGAGGTGATCTGCCGGACCTGGCAGACCGCGCACAAGATGCGCGACGAGCGCGGACGGCTGGCGAACGAGCGGGGCGACAACGACAATCAGCGCATTCGTCGCTATATTGCGAAGTACACGATCAACCCCGCGATTACGCACGGCCTGTCACACGAAATCGGATCGGTCGAAGCGGGGAAGCTCGCCGACCTGGTCCTGTGGAAGCCGGCGTTCTTCGGCGTCAAGCCGGAGATCGTCATCAAGGGCGGCTTCATCGCGTGGGCGCAGATGGGCGACGCCAATGCCTCGATTCCCACCCCGCAGCCATTGCTCATGCGTCCGATGTTTGGCGGCTTCGGCAGTGCATCGGCGGCCACGTCGCTCGCCTTCGTGTCGCAGCTCTCGCTGGAGGCGGGTACGGTCGAGACGTATGGACTGCGCAAACACCCCTCCGCGGTGCGTGGATGCAGAACGGTCACCAAACGCGACATGAAGCTGAATGACGCGCTGCCGCGTATTCATGTCGATGCCGAGACCTACACCGTGACCGCCGACGGTGAAGTGCTTCGGGCGAAAGCCGCGACCGTATTGCCGCTCGCGCAGCGCTACTTCCTCTTCTGACATGCCGTTCGATCCGACTGCGGACTGGTTGGCGTGGCAGGTTGTCGACTCGGCGTTTCCCACCGGTGTCTTCGCGCACTCGTGGGGACTCGAGGCCGCGTGGCAGCAAGGCGAGGTCCCGAACCTCTCCAGTCTTCAGCGCTTTCTTGCCGCATCTGTGCAGCAAACCGCATTTGGTGCGCTGCCCCTGTTGAATGCCGCGTATCGGCAACCCGATCGATGGCCGGCTCTCGACGAACTAGCCGATGCGTTTCTCACCAACCCCGTTGCCAATCGCGCGAGCCGTGTGCAGGGGCGCACGCTGCTGTCGACGGCTGGCCGCGTCTGGCCGTCCGACCGGCTGACCGCGTTCGCCGAGTCGGTCGATCGTGGGTGCGCGCACGTGGCGCCGCTATCGGGTGTCGTCTTTCGCGTGATCGGACTGCCGCTCGAAACCGCGCGAACGGCGATGCTGTTTGGAGCAGCGCGCGGCGTGCTGTCCGCCGCCGTCCGCCTCGGCATCATTGGCAGTTACGAGGCGCAGCGGATGCATCACGATGCCGGACGCGACCTGTCGCCACTGCTGGAGCGTTGCAACGCGCTCGATGCCGACGACGTGTGCCAGACGGCGCCGGTGCTCGACATCCTCCACGCCGGACACGACCGCTTGTACTCGCGACTGTTTCAGTCGTAGGCTCGCCAGGAGTTTCACCATGCACTACATGCCGAACCAGCCGCACTCGCACCTGCAAGACGAACCCGAAGGCCCGGGACTTTACGAGAATCGCGACTCGCCGATCGCGCGCGACTTCCGCTCGCGGGCGTTTACGGTCGGCATCGGTGGGCCCGTTGGAAGCGGCAAGACGGCGCTGCTGCTGGCATTGTGCCGGCATCTTCGCGACCAGTACAGCCTGGCAGTCGTCACCAACGACATCTTCACCAAAGAGGACGGTGAGTTCCTCGTCCGACATCAGGCGCTGCCAGCCGAGCGAATCGCCGCGGTGGAAACCGGCGGCTGTCCGCATACCGCGGTTCGTGACGACGTCAGCCAGAATCTCGATGCGCTGGACCGGTTGATGAGGAAGTTTCATCCCGATCTGCTGTTCGTCGAGAGTGGCGGCGACAACCTCGCCGCGCAGTTCAGCCGCGACCTCGCGGACTTCACGATCTACGTCATCGACGTGTCGGGTGGGGACAAGATTCCGCGCAAGGGTGGGCCCGGCATCACGCAGTCCGATCTGCTGGTGATCAACAAGACCGACCTCGCTCCGCTCGTTGGCGCTGATCTCGGCGTCATGGATCGCGATTCACGCCGGATGCGTGGATCGGGTCCTTTTCTGTTTGCGCAGGTGACGAACGGTGTCGGGGTGGCTCAAATCGCCGGCGCAGTGCTGGCCGGTTGGCGGGAGTCAGCGAGTAGGCGGTAGGCGGTAGGCAGTACGCGACAGCACCTGCAACCGGTTACTGTCTACCGCTTACTGCCTACCGAGCTAAAGCGTTGATTCGTTCGCGGTCGGCTGGCGCGAACTGCCAGTCATCCGGGCGCTCCGTCGTCAGTTCCTCGAGGCTCCAGGCGCCACGCATGATGCCGGTGGCGCTGTGTTCGCGCGCACGCAGCAGCAAGTGGCCGACCTCATGTGCCACCGCTCGGCCGAGCAGCGTCGCATCGTCCACTCCACTTCGTCGCGCGACTGTGCGGACCTGCTCGTGAAAGATCGTGGCCATCTCGCCCGACAGCGTGACGGGATTGATGACCGCCACCCCGAGTTGAAGACTCCGGCCCGGAACCGTACCCAACCGGAGCGGGCTTCCGCGGAACGAAGCGCTTGGCGTCACCTCGGGCATGATGCGCACGATGAGGTCGCGTCCCGGGCGCACGTCCTGACAGAGCGACTCCGTGCTCGCGATGGTGCAATCGCGCCATTCGACGGAGATGCCGACCGCTTCCACGATCTTCGCGGCCGTACGGATCGCCTCGGCTCGGATATCCAATGCGGTGTCTGTCGTGTCGTAGACCCTGATGATCAGGGCGGCGCTATCTGCGCGAGCGTCGGTGGCGACGCCGACGAGCGAAGCGGCAAGCAAAGCAGCGGTCGCGGTGCAGAAGAAGGTTCTTGGCATGGCGCACGACTCGGGACGCCCACGAACACATCGAG
>Ga0310810_10004606_pt1 | contig 15281 bp, 8 predicted proteins | sample NCmetagenome_FD_207641 | JGI IMG/M metagenome (GOLD analysis project Ga0310810, IMG submission 207641) | Soil microbial communities from experimental microcosm in Duke University, North Carolina, United States - NC | ecosystem: Engineered > Artificial ecosystem > Soil microcosm > Unclassified ...
CATCCCCCGCCGCGACTTCCTCCTCCTCGCCGCCGCTGCTCTCCTCAAAGCCGACGATCGCCCCAAGCGCGACATGCTGGTCCGCTCCGTCCGCCCCGAGGATCTCGAGATGCCGCTTTCCGGCTTCGCGGATTATCTCACTCCCGTCGAACATTTTTTCGTCCGCACCCACGTTTACGTCCCTACCGTGGATCTCAGCCAGTGGCGTCTCCAAGTCGGCGGCTCCGTCGCCATGCCGCTCAGCCTCACCATGGACGACCTCAAGAAACTGCCCGCCGCCGAGCTCATCAGCGTGCTCGAGTGCGCCGGCAACGGCCGCTCCTTCTTCCAGCCTCCGGTGCCTGGTATGCAATGGGGCCAAGGCGCCGTCGGCAACGCGCGCTGGCGCGGAGTGCGACTCGCCGATGTGCTCAAGCATGCCGGCCTGAAACCCTCTGCTCGCGAAATTCTGTTCGACGGCGCCGACGTTCCCCTTGGCACCATGCCCGACTTCCAGCGCTCCATCCCGCTCGCAAAAGCCCTCGACCCCAACACGCTTCTCGCGTACGAAATGAACAGCGAGACGCTTCCCGTGAAGCATGGGTTCCCCCTCCGCGTGATCGCTCCCGGCTGGGCCGGCGATTCCTGGATCAAGTGGGTCACCTCTATTCGTGTTCTCGACCAGGAGCATGACGGCTTCTGGATGAAGAGCGCTTATCGCCACCCCGGCAAGCCGGTCGCTCCCGGCGTCTCCATTCCGGCCGACCGCATGCAGCCGGTCACCAGCCTCCGCGTCAAGAGCGTGATTGCGTCTCCGCTCGATGGCGCCCAGCTCGATCCTGGCCGCCCGGCCACCATCCGCGGCGTTGCCTGGGGAAGCGAGCCAGTTACCTTCGTCGAAGTCAGCGTCGACGGCGGCCGCTCCTGGAAACCGGCGTCGCTCAACTCCAGCCAGCGCACTCGCTTCGGCTGGCGTCAGTGGGAATTCGCGTGGACCCCGCCCGCAGCCGCCTACTACTTGATCCTGGCCCGCGCCCGCGATGCTTCCGGCAACACCCAGCCGCTCGATCAGGAGTGGAACCAGTCCGGCTATCTGTGGAATGTAGTCCCGCGCGTCCACGTCAGTGTGGGCGACTCCGCCCCGGCGCCTTCTGTCACTTCTCAGAACACACCCCCGCCGCCGCCCGCCGCGTTCAGTAACTGCGTGGTCTGCCACAATGACGACGTCATCCGCCAGCAGCGCCTCACCCGCGCCCAATGGACCGCCGAGATCAATAAGATGACCGGATGGGGCGCCCGCCTCGACGACGCCGGCCGCAACGCCCTTCTCGATTACCTCGACAAGTTACGCTGAGAGCTAACGAAGTTCCCACCGGAGGAAAGGGTGGAGATGGCCCTATCGACACCACTTCAAACGCGCCTTTGGCGGGCGGACTCTAAGGAGGGCTTAACGGGCGCGAAGTTAAACTTTCGCGCCCCAGAGTCCGATCGGACTAGAACTGTATACGCGCAACGAACGAGCCTTGGCGCTGACCGGTGGTACCGGCCGTCGGATTGATGGTACCGAAGCCGCTGCTGTACAAACCGGTATTCGGACCAGACGTGAACTTGACGGGAGGGCTCGCAAAGTTCCCCGCAACAGACGGTGCAGGCAACACCGTGCGATTAAAGATATTGCTGAACTCCACACGCACGTTCAAATTCACGCGTTCCTTGAACCGGAAGTTGCGGCCGAAGTTGGCGTTTTCCGAAGGTACGCGGAAGCCCCGGAACCCGCGAAGCGCGCCTTGGTTGTTCGCGAACTGTCCGTTGGGAACGTTCGTCCATGCGGCCGGGTTCAGCACCTGGGTCTTGGTCGGATCAAAGCAGTGGCAGTTGATGTCGAGCGGGTCGGTATGATGGACGCCACTGTAGTCGGTCCAATCCACCGACCAGGGATTCATCCCGGGGACGAGCTGCGCCGGGCCCGGTCCGTAGCCCAGGAAATTGCTGATCGGTACGGTGCCCGAACTGGTGGGCTGGCCCACCAGTGGCGCGCTCTGGTATTGTACAGACCAGCCCGTACTCCAGCCGGACAAAACGTGAGCAACAATCTTGTTCCTCAGAACGGGGCGTGTGGAGTGAATATCCTGCACCACATAGTCAGCCGACAACCGTAACTGGTGCGGAAGGTCGTCGACAGTGGCGATGTTCTTCCCCAATTGCCGGTTGAATGGGTCTTGCGTGCTGGTCAGATTCAGAGTCTTCGAAAAGGTGTAATTCGCGTTGGCACTAAACCCGTGGCTGAAGCGTTTGGTGACCGAGGTCTGGAGCGAGTCGTACCAGGTCTTCCCGAGCGGAGCGCCCGAGGGAGCCAGAAGCCCCGTGTATTGGGGGTAGGTCAACAGCGCTTGTCGGACTGTCTGGTTGCTGGGGAAGTTCCCATAGGGCAGGAACCCGATGCCGCGGGAGGCCAGCGTGGACTTCTGCGCCGCGCTAAGGCTGGAGATTGTCGTGGTCAGTAAAGAGGATTCGGTCGCACTCGAGAAGTCATTAAATCCAAGGTTCCGCAGAGTCTGTTGACTTAGCGCATTCTGGGGAGCCAGACCGGAGCCGGCTTCCCACCAAATACCGCGATTGGCAACATAGGAGGCTTCGACGACAAAGTTGCGAGTGATTTCCCGCTGCACACTGACGTTCCATTGCAGCAGGCGCGCCGGGCGGGCCTCGTTCGGATCGGAGAGCGTGGGCGCGGCCACGACGGTCCCGACGCTCTGACCGGCGGCGGGGTTGAACGTCGGCCACTGGGCGTTGACGCCAGCTGGAATGCCGTCCTTCAGAAGTCCCACGCTCTGCCCGAAGGCCGGCGTACCGGCGGCCGCGCTGTTCGAAGCGCCGGCAACCGAGTTCGAGGTGGAGTTGTAAACCACGCCGAAACCGCCGCGAAGGACGGTCTTGCGATCCATTTGGTAGGCCACACCCAGCCGCGGTCCGATGGCGTAGGGGTAAGCATGGGCAAAGTTGCAGCTGCAATTCGCCTCATAGACTCTTGCGCCGAGCCGTCCTGAAGCCGACGGATTCGGGGTCGCGGATGAGAACGAACCTAATCGGCCATACTGTTCCTTCTGGTAGGTTCCGTAGTCCCAGCGCACGCCGTAGTCCAAGGTCAATTTACGCGTCATCTTCCAGGTGTCTTGCAGATAAAGGGCGGTCTGGAATTTCGACGTCGCGAGCGCGATAGGCGCGTTCACCGTGGCTCCTTGTACGGTGGTGCCGGGGAGAGCGCCGGGGAAGGGATTCAGGCCGCCGAGCAGGAAGGAAGCGAAACCAAATCCGGCAAAGCCCGTGGACAGAGTTGTCCCCTGCAGCGAGGTCTGGTTCGTCCAGCCAGGACCCGTACCGTAGCTGCCGGCCGAGCCGCTGTAGTCGTAATTGGGGAATTTCTCCTGACGGATTTCGAAACCCGCCTTGTAAGTATGCCCGCCCCGCACGTACGTGGCGGAAGTATTGAACGAAGGACGCCGCTCAAAGAAATGCTGGTCAAACCCTCCGCCGATAGTGCTCATGCCGCCCAGCGCGGTATTCGTGGAGACGTTGCTATTGATGATGGGGAAAGTGCGGGACGCCGTTTGCCCGGGTATGCCCAATTCCTTAAAGGCGTCGTAAGGGAAGTTCTGGCTTTGCAGCAGGAATTCGGAGTCGTTCCAACCCAAGGTGTAGTGCATGAGGAGCGTCGGTGTCACGGTGTGGTCCAGGTTGAGGCGTATGGTGTAGTGGCCATTGTAAGAAATGGCCGAGCCGGTAATGTTATCCGGCAGGTCATCGGCCGCCGTCGCGGTCCGGGGCGTTTGGGTTTCGGTGTGTTGGAGGTAAAACGCGGCGTGCAACTTGGAGCTCAGGGCTTGATCGACTTTAACCGAGGGGATATTACTTATGCGGCTCTGGTCGAAGGGCGCCAGATAGTTGGATCCGGCCTGGGTGGCGTTCGGACCGAGCGGCTGCGGAACCAGCGCCAGGATTTTGACGGCAACCGGGTCAAAGCGGGTCGTCGGAATTTTGTTGTTCGGGAACGGGTTGCGGACGATGACGCCGTTGATGGTCTGGAAATCCGTAGGATCGAAGATTGTGCCGCTTTGGATATTGCGGCCGAGCGGATCCACGTAGGGGCCGGTCGACGTTGCGGCCAAGCGATTCTCCGTCGTGATGAGGTTGGAAAAATCGCCACCGCGATACGCAGGAATGGGCACCGTCGCCGGCAGGGTGTTATTGATATTCTTCTGGCGGAACTGTTCGAAGCTGAAGAAGAAGAAGGTCTTGTTGGTGCCGTCGTATACCTTGGGAATCCGAATGGGACCGCCGATTGTGAAGCCGTAATCATGCTGGCGGAGCTTGTTGCGAACGTGTTCCGTTTTTTCGGAACCTGCCAACAAGGTGTAGGGTGTGGCCGCGTTCAGGATTTCATTGTTCATGTAGTCATAGGCGGTGCCGTGGTACTGGTTGGTGCCGCTCTTGGTCACCAGGTTCACCATCGCTCCGCCAGAGGTGCCGAACTCCGCCGCAAAATTGCTGGTCTGGATGGCTACTTCCTGAATCGAATCCACCGAAGGCTGCGTCTCCATAGTCGCCCCGAGAAGGCGCGTGCTGGTGGGGTTCATGGTCGCGCCATCCAGGCGAGTCTGAAGTGTATTGCTCGGAGTTCCGTTGATGACGGTATAGGTGACCGCGCTGAAGATGCCGCTATTGAGATACCGGATTCCGGGAAGGAGCCGCGAGGAGCTGAAGATATCGCGGACGCCATCATTTGTCTGTCCGACCTGCAGAACCGGCAGGTTGTCGAGTTGCGACAGCGTGACGTTGTGCACCAGTTCGCTGCTTTCGGTCCGCAGCAGGGAGGACTCCGCCGAAACGGTCACTGACTCGGTGGCTGCGCCGACTTCCATGGACACGTCTTCGCGCATGGTCTGACCCGCCGCCAAGTGGAACTTGCTGTGCGTGTAGGTCTTAAACCCGGAGACCTTGACGGTTAGATCGTAGTCGCCGATCGGCAGTTGCGACACGGTGTAATTGCCCGTATCGGAGCTGGCGGCCGCATAGACTTGCCCGGTGTCCAGATTCTTGAGTGAAACCGGGGCATTTGCAACCACGGCTCCCGTCGAATCCGCAATGGTTCCGGTGACCGTGGCCAATACGGTTTGGCCAAAGCCGGCCGCGGCAGACAAAATAAGTCCAGCTACTAACGAGATTCGCCTCATAAAGACTCCCCTTGTATTAAAAACAGGCTCCAACTCTGGCCTGGGCCCACGTGGGACCCGCCCAACCGCCAAGCGAGTATCACCATGTTTACATTCCTGACGCTTTAGTCAACCAACTGGGGTTGATGTCCGCGATCAACAAGATTGATGTAGGTTGCGCCCGGAAAAAGAAGCCGCAAATCGCCTTTTTCGAAGAGCTGCGGGGGCGCTCACGCGGCCGAGCCAGTGGAATCGGGTTTATCCGGGCCAGATTCAGGCAACGCCGGCTACAGGGACGATAATTCCGGTACTAATCGAAGCCTCCAGAGGTACTCATGGGACTGAAACCGGGTCTGCAATTTGTTAGACTCTTTCCGGTAAAGGGGCTATCAGACCCCAGAAGAGACGTAGCAAGCGATAACGGAGGGCTTCAATGAGCGCTGCAGAGGATAGGGCTCCTGACGGGTCCGAAGGAGACGGCGCGCCCCCGGCCCGAAACACATCAGGAAGCCCGAATCGCCGGCATTTCCTGGGAAAAGTGGGCGGAGCCGCAGCGACATTCGCTACCGGGACGCTCATAACTTCGTCCGGGGCCTTCGCCGGCTCCTCTGGCAGTGTCGAGAGCGAACCGGTGACACCGGCGGGCATAACGAACGATCGCTTGGCGGCGGCCTTCAATCTGCGCGTCGGGGAGGCGACCCAGGACGCCCTCCTGGGTGCCGCGAAAAACGTTAACAATGGCGATGAACTTCTCTATCGTGACAAGGGCGGTACATATACCAAAGCGCTCCCGCACGACGTATTCGGACGCGTGGATTTGAAAGCATACCGGACGTTTAAGACCGCACTGACCACCGGCAGATTTTCCGATTTCGAGAACATTATTATGGGTGGCACCAGGACGATGAACGGCCCGCAAGGCGGACTGGCCTTCGATCTTGAAGCGGCAGACAACGTGCAGTTTGGCCAGCCGCTGGTGCCTCCTGCGCCGCCCATTGCCGGCGACCAGACCGCCACCGAGCTGCTGGAAATTTACTGGGCTTCCCTGTTGCGTGACGTGGCCTTTGCTAGCTATGATTCCAGCGCGCCGGCCGCGCTGGCCGCGGCGGAACTAAATGGCCTGCCCACCTATCAGGGTCCCCGGGATAAACATGGCCGCGTAACCACCGACCTGCTTTTTCGTGGAATTTTCCAAGGCGAAACTCTAGGACCGTACGTTTCCCAGTTCCTCATCACCCCGACCTCGTTCGGCGCTCATCCGATGAGCCAGCAAATGATCAGTTATCTGCCGAATATCGACTACATGACGGTCTTCGGCGACTGGCTGACCGTTCAGAACGGTAACTTCACCGGCCTCGAAAATCAGATCGATCCGGTCCTGCGTTATCGCCGTGCCGGCCGGGATCTCGCGGCTTTTACCCATGTGGACGTTCTGTATCAGGCCTACTTTGTGGCGTTCCTCGTGCTTGCTGGTATAGGTGCGCCTTTGAATCCTGGCAATCCTTACGTCGGATCGAGGTGTGAAAACGGCTTCGGTACCTTCGGCGGGCCCGACTTCGCGGGAACCCTGACGGAAGTGGCCGCCAAGGCCTTGAATGCCGTGTGGTACCAAAAGTGGTTTGTTCACCTTCGTCCTCGCCCGGAGGCTACCGGCGGACAGGTTCAGCTGGTCAAAGCTGGACAGGGAGACGAAACCGATGTCAAGCCGAGCAAAGTGATCCTAAACTCTGTGGGACTTCAGCAGAGCTTCCAAAAGTACGGGACTTGGCTGCTCTCGCAGGCGTATCCGGAAGGCTCACCGACGCACCCGGCCTATCCGACAGGGCACGGTACAGTTGGCGGTGCCTGCATCACTTTGCTGAAGTTCTTCTTTGACGGCACTTTTGTGCTCCCGGACCCGATGGTGCCCACCGCCGATGGGTTGGCTCTTGTCCCCTATACCGGTTCAGACCGCCGTCAACTCACGGTCAACGGAGAGCTGAACAAACTCGGCCACAACATCACTTTCGGCCATGGAATTCACGCCGGTATCCACTGGCGCAGCGATAGCGACACGTCCCTGCTGCTGGGCGAGGCCGTGGCGCTGAGCTTCCTCAGAGACAGGGCGAAGACCTACAACGAGCCTTTCACGATTCATCTGACGAAATTCGACGGGACGACTGCCACTATCTCCAACCAAGGCAATCCGTAGACCGTGAGGTACCGTCCCGCGACACCGAAACCTACCCTTTTCGGGAAGTCTTTTTTTCAGAGGTCGAGCCCATTGCCCACGACCAGCGGCGTAGCGTAGATATGGCTACGGTTGTCTATCCCTTAACTCAGGGCAGGCTTTGTTGCCGCACCGCGTGGCGTCAGGAGCGCCAGGACAGCCGCTACAACAAATAGCGCCAGGACGTCGCCCCAAAGGTGTCCCATTTGCTCGGAGTTCGCCAACGATTGCACTGCCATGATTCCGCCGTGCACTACGCTGGACCAGATCGTGAACCAGATGAGGCTCAAATGTGCTAGCGGGTTACGGGAAGCAACCAACAGAAACACCCCCAGCGTCGCGTAGATTCCTAGAATCATCTGCAGGTAATCCGACTGGCCGGGGTGCCACGACCATCCGGACGGCCAAATGATGGTGAGCGGGTAAATCCCGATTATGAAAATCACGCCCACCAACAGCAAAGCTACGCGCAAATACTTGGTGCTATCAGTCGCGATCATGGTTTCCTCCCTGGAGGCAAAGAATGAGACCGCGGTCTCGGGTTCCAATAGGCTGATAGTATACTCCCGACCAAGGTGCGAAGTACTTATGCACCGCGAAGCCGCAACAATCACCAATCTCCCAAACTTTCGTTCCGTGCTTCCTGGCCATTTCTCCCCGACCCGGGAATGCGTCACAATATCTCCGTGGCCCACCCAACACGCCGACGCGTCCTCGCGACCCCTCTCCGCGCGCAGGGCGCGCCGCGATTTCGCCCGTTGTCTCATTACGCTGCCACTGCTGCTGCATCCGCCGGGTTCTTTCCAGGCGCCCCGGGCATTTCTTCTCTACCGGCGCGTGAGAAGCAATAACTCCATGGACCGTCTGTTCAGACGCCGCCGAGTCCCGGCGATCCCGCTCACACGCTGCTGGCTCAACACAGTACTCAGCCTGTTCGTTGCCCTCCCGGCGTTGGCGCAGACGGGTTCAGTTGTGATCAGTCAGGTGTATGGCGGCGGCGGTAATACAGGTGCGCCATTACAGGCGGACTTTATCGAGTTATTCAATCGTAGCGAAGCTACCGTTGCCCTAACCGGTTGGACAGTACAGTACGCTTCGGCGGCAGGCACGACGTGGGACAGCACTGCGGTGTCAGGTAACCTCCGGCCGGGACAGTACTACCTGGTCCAGGAGAACGTCGGGAGTGTCGGCGCATCCATACCTTCTCCCGACGCCATCGGCGGCATTAACTTGAGCGCGACTGCCGGCAAGATCGCCCTTGTCGCCGGCAATCTCCCGCTGTCGGGAAGCGCGCCTGGCGGCGCGCAAGTCATCGATTTTGTCGGATATGGGAGTGCCAACGCTGCTGAGGGCGCACCAGCACCTTCACTCAACAACTTTACTGCGATTCTGCGCCACTTGAACGGGTGCACTGATACGAACAACAACGCCGCCGACTTTGTCCTTGGCGTCCCGAATCCCCGCAATCGTGGAGCGGCTCTGAACTCATGCTCCGCTTCCTCGAAAAATCCAGTCATTTCCGCCGCCGGGATCGGCAGTGCCGCCAGCTTGGTCGCGGGGCCCATAGCGCCGGGAGAGATCGTGATCATCTACGGTTCCGGGCTGGGACCTGCCGTCATTCAGGGCCTGCAGCTGAGTGCCGATGGTCAAGCGGTTACAAACTCCTTAGCGGGTACACGCGTCCTGTTCGCGGGGACGCCAGCACCGTTGATCTTTGCACGCGCGGATGTCGTTAGCGCGATCGTTCCGTATTCCGTCCGTGCAAGCACCTCCGTTGACGTTCAGGTTGAGTTTAATGGGGTTCTGTCCAATAGGGTGACTGTGGGGGTGACGCAGACCGTTCCTGCCATCTTTACCGCCGATAGTTCGGGTCAGGGCTTGGGAGTCATTCAAAACGCAGATTACAGCACAAACGGTCCGTCTCGCCGCGCTGCGCTGGGTTCCTTCGTTATCATTTACGCTACCGGCGCTGGTGAAACTGACCCGATTGCGCCAGATGGCGTTCTGATCGGTACGCCTCTTCCAACGCTTCGGCACAAAGTTACAGTTCGGATCGACGGCATGGATGCCGGCGTTCTCTACTCCGGACCGGCGCCCGAACTTGTCAATGGGGTCTTCCTAATCATTGCTGGCGTTCCCACATCGTTGCCTCACGGTGGCCTGCTACCGCTTGAAGTTCGTGTAGACGAAGTCGCCAGTCAGCCTGGGGTTACGGTTGCCGTGGATGGCCCTGAAGCCGATCCGCCCGGCACTGGGCCCTTGATTGATCAGCGGTTGGCAGAGTTGCAAGTTACTACCGTGCCGGCAGCGCTACCTGAGATACCGAACGATAGGGTCGCGATCCCAAGCGATTGGCTTGCCTTGGTCTCTTGGAACACACAGGTTGGAGGCACATCCACGGATGTCGGGGCTCCGCGTCCGCCCATGATTCAGGCTGTCCTCTCGACTCTCTTCGGTGGTACTTATCGAATCCTGGCTGCTCAGGAGGTTCCCAACGCTGACTCCGCGAACCTACTGACATCCTTGCTTCCGCAGGGAACCACGAACTGGCGGGCGTCGTTTTTCGACAGCACCGACACTATGGATAATGGCTTTTGGTTCCAGCGCAGCGTTACTTTGCGCGATGCTTTTCTCCTGAATGTGACGAATCAGATTCTCTCAGATGAGATCGTGACAGACCCAACGCGCGCGCTCCATCCGCCTCAGGTCGCCCAATTCGCTGTGGATGATTTCGATTTCACACTCGTTACTGTACATTTAACGTTCGCCGATGGGAATACCGCCGAGTCCGCTCGTGAACTACGGTCGGTACTTGATTATTTGGACTGGTACTTCAATCAATCGGATCACGATCCCGACGTTATCGTTTGCGGCGATTTCAATATGCCCTCGCTGCTCAGCAAACAGCAGGGCAGAGACGCCGTCACGTTGGACGCCGTATTCCAACAGGACGCACGATTCCAGTTAGGAGAGAGGCGGTTCGTTGTAACCGTACACGAGCCGACCTCGCGATCCTCGGCGGCTCAGGGTGGTCTTCCAGTGAGTAACTACGACCACTGCGTCCTTTCGGCGGACACATTAAAGGCGTTTATTCAGGCTCGGCGTGTCGATACAACGATACTCACGGACAACCCCCAAGACCCAGAAGTCCGCTTAACCTCCGATCATTTCCCAGTCGTGGCGTTCTTCAGGACGCGCGGGACAGGAATCGCTTTGGATCGCAAGTTTAAACTGCGACCGCCGAACTGAGTTTCTCCCCGACCCGGGAATGCGTCACAATATCTCCGTGGCCCACCCAACACGCCGACGCGTCCTCGCGACCCCTCTTGCCCTGGCCCTGGCCGCCCGCACTTCCCGCGCGCAGGGCGCGCCCCCCAATATCGTCTTCATCATGGCCGACGACCTCGGCTACGCCGATCTCTCCTGCTACGGCCGCCGCGATTACACCACGCCCAACATCGACCGCCTCGCCGCCGAGGGCATGAAGTTCCTGCAGGCCTACGCCAATTCCGCCGTCTGTTCAGCCACCCGTACCGCGCTCATCACCGGACGCTATCAGTACCGCCTGCAGGTCGGCCTCGCCGAACCTCTTGGCGCGGGCTCGCCCCTCGGCCTGCCCCCCGAACATCCCACGCTGCCGTCGCTGCTGCGGCAAGCCGGCTACGGCACCACTTTGCTCGGGAAGTGGCACCTCGGGAATCTGCCCAACTTCAGCCCGCTCAAGAGCGGCTACGACCATTTCTGGGGAATCCACAGCGGAGGCGTCGATTACTTTACGCACAAGAACGGAGTGGGTCCCAATGCGCCAGTCGATCTATGGGATGGCGACACGTCCGTCGAACAGGCTGGATACCTCACCACCCTGCTGGGTGACCGCGCCGTGAAGACCGTCACCGACTACGCCGCCGAGCGCCGGCCGTTTCTGCTGAGCCTCCACTTCAACGCGCCCCACTGGCCGTGGGAAGGACCTCAAGACCAAGCCGAATCGCAACGTATCCGCGCACTTGCCGATTACGACGGCGGCTCGCTCAAAACCTTCGCCGCCATGGTCGGAGAGCTGGATCAGCAGGTCGGCCGCGTGCTCCAGACGCTGGCCGGCACCGGAATCGCCGGCAACACCATCGTGATCTTCACCAGCGACAACGGCGGCGAGCGCTTCGCCGATACCTGGCCCTTCACCGGCAAGAAAACCGAGCTCCTGGAAGGCGGTCTGCGAATTCCCGCGCTCGTGCGCTGGCCCGGGCGCGTCCCGGCCGGAAGCACAACTCAGCAGGTGGCCATTTCGATGGACTGGCTTCCCACGCTTCTGGCCGCCGCCGGAACCCGCCCCGATCCCGCGTATCCTCCCGATGGCATGAGTCTGCTGCCGGCGTTGACGCAGAATGCCGCGCCGGTTTCGCGGAAACTTTATTGGCGCTACAACGAGAAGTCGCAGCACGCGATGCGCGACGGTGACATGAAGTACCTCAAGATTCGCGAGAACACGTTCCTGTTTAACGTGGTCGATGATCCGCTGGAGCGCGCTAACCTCAGGAATCGCCAGCCGGAAGTGTATCGCCGCCTGGTGCAGGATTACGAGAATTGGAACGCCGCCATGCTGCCTGAGCAACCGCGCCCCAACGGCGGTTTCACCGCGGACGTGCTCGCTGACCACTTCGGCAATGAGCGCCCCGCGCCGCCGCCCGCGGCAGCCCCGAAGCCGTCCCCGCAGTAGCTCTAGCTTCTGCCTAAGCGAATCTCAACTTCACGGTAGACCACGCGCTCCGCGCTGGGCTCGTCCTGAAGCCGTGAACGAATGAGCTCGGCTCTCTTAAGAGCCTGGCGGCGTTTGGCGACGCTTCTGGCGACGTCAAGCGCCAGCGCCAGTACGATCGCGGCCAATCCTGCAACCGCCAACAGACTCAGCAACATGGCAACTCATTTCGTCCCAGGGATCGGTCGTGTCTTTCTGGTTAGAAACCGTCAGACCGACCGATCATCCCGGACGGCGGGCGGGCTCTCGGAGGAAGAAGTCCACCACGCCTATTGGAGGTTGATTTTAGCACTCACCCCGCTTCGGTCCAAGCAGAATATCCGAAAGATAGTACTTTTATTCCGCGTTGTGCCCCAACCCCCCGTGCGATAACCTGAAGGAACCATGAAAACGCTCCATTGGATCCTCCCCACCGGATTGCTGGTTTTGTCCGCCACCTTAATGCTTTACGCCGCCAAGACCGACGGCATGACCATCCTCACCGGTAAGCAGGCCTTTAGCAATACCGCCTCGCTGAAACCTGGAGTCGCCCACAAGATCACCGCCAAGGATCTTCCCAAGCCCGGCGAGACGCCCTCCGGCCGGAGCGGCGGAGCCGGAAGCCGCCCGCCGGACGCCATGCCGCAGGCGCCCGCTGGCTTCAAGGTCAACATCTATGCCGGCGAAGGACTCACCAATCCCCGGCAGATCCGCACCGCCCCGAATGGCGACTACTTCGTCACCGATACCAGTGCGGGCCAGATCAAGATCTTCCGCGGCATGACGGCCGACGGGAAGCCTCAGGAGAACTCGGTCTTTGCCACTGGTTTGAACCAGCCCTTCGGCGTTAACTTTTATCCCAACGGAGCTACCCCGCAGTGGCTCTACGTGGGCAACACCAACTCCCTGGTGCGTTTCCCCTACAAGAACGGCGATCTGAAGGCGACCGGCCCCGCGGAGACGCTGATCGCGGAACTTCCTTCGGGCGGCGGTCACCGGACGCGCGACGTGGTGTTCTCCAAGGACGGCAAGAGCATGTTCGTGGCGGTCGGCTCGGCGTCCAACAACGACGACAACCAGGCGGAATTTCATCGCGCCAACATTCTCGAATACACACCCGAGGGCAAGTTCGTAGGGATCTACGCTTCCGGCATCCGTAACCCCGTCGGCCTGGCGATCAATCCTGAAACCGGGGAGCTGTGGACCTCCATCAATGAGCGCGACACTTACGGCGACAACCTGGTTCCCGATTACGTGACGCACGTCGAGCGCGGCGGTTTTTACGGCTGGCCGTGGTTCTACATCGGCGGGAATTACGACCCCAAGCATGAGGGCAAGCATCCCGAGCTGAAAGAGAAAGTGATTGTGCCGGACGTGCTGGTCCAGCCGCACAGCGCTTCGTTAGGGATGGCGTTCTACGACGGAAAACAATTTCCCAAGGAATATTCCGGTGATGCTTTCGCCGCGGAGCACGGCTCCTGGAATCATGCCGCGGGCTCCGGCCATGAAGTGATCCGCATCCCGCTCGAGAAAGGCCGGGCCAGCGGGGTGTATCAGGACTTCCTCACCGGCTTCTCCACTAACGGAGTCGTCTGGGGCCGTCCAGTCGGAATCGCCGTCGCGCGCGACGGTTCGCTGCTGGTTACCGACGACGGCGCCAAGGTGATCTGGCGCGTCGCCTACACCGGCAAGTAAAAACCGTGGCGTTTCAGAATCGAGCGTCCCTGCTCGCTTAGCAGGAACGAGCGGAATTCTTGGGCCAGGGCGGCATTTCGTGACGATTTCACGATAATGCCGCCCTGTTCCATTTTCGGGTAGGAATCCGGAGGCACTTCCCAGGAGCGCCCGCCCTTCACCAGCGAGCGCGGTACGATTCCGATTTCCGCCGCGCCCGTTTCCACGTATTGCAGCGCCTGCGAAACATTTTCTCCGTAGACCAGTTTGTCCTTCACCGCATCGTAGAGCCCCAGCGACCGGAGCGCCGCTTCCGCGGCTTTCCCATTCGGCGCGTGCTGTGGATTGGCGATCGCAATGTGGCGGATCGACGGATCGCGGAGCGCTTCCACACCCGTCAGTTGGATCGGGGAAGTCGCCGGAACCCACGCCACGATGCGCCCGATCGCGTAGATGAATTCCGAGCCCTGCAGCGCCAGACCCTCCGCGTACAATCTCCGCGGATAATCGGAATCGGCGGAACAGAACACGTCGAAGGGCGCACCATTTTCGATTTGGGAAGTGAACTGGCCCGACGACCCGTAGCTGGTTTTAACGGCCACTTCCGGGTGGGCGGTTTGAAATTGCGCGGCGATCTCGTCCATGGCCAAGCGCAGATCGGCGGCGGCGGCGATGAGAAATTCGGGCTTCTCGGGCCGGCTGCAGGCGGTACTTGCCAGGGCCAAAACGACCACCAAGTGTCGTGTTAACATTACAGTCTGTAATCTTTACACGACAGTCCATGCGAACGCAAATCCTCGGTTTCGGTCTGTTTTTCGCGCAGGTGCTCTGTTTCGGAGCGGAACTGTTCGGGACCATCCGGGATCCCTCGACTTTGGGGGTCCCCAAGGCGAAAGTCGAAGCCGAAGATCAGGCGACGAGGGCGCACTACAGCGTCACCTCGGATGACCGCGGCGAATTTCACATCCTGGGTTTGCCGGCCGGTCAGTACACGCTGACAGTGGAGCAGCCCGGCTTCCGGACCTATCGTCAGGCGGGCATCACGTTGCGGTTGGGCGATCGAACGGCGCTCGATGTGAAACTCGACATCGGCCAGCCTTCGCAGACCATCGAGGTCACCGCGGCGGCTCCTCTGCTGCAGACGGCCAGCGGCGAGGTGAGTCTGAATGTCGACGAACAGAAAATCACCACGCTGCCACTGGATGGACGCAATTTCATTCCTTTGCTGACGCTTGCGCCAGGCGTCGCGTTGCCCGGCGGAGGTTCCGTTCTGGCCAGGATCAACGGCAGCCGGCCGCGCACCAACGAATATCTCTACGACGGGATCAGCGTGCTGCAGCCGGAGCCGGGGCAGGTGGTGTATTACCCGATCATCGACGGCATGGCCGAGTTCAAACTCAACATCAACGCCTACTCTCCCGAGTATGGCCGGTCCAACGGCGGCACCGTGATGGTGATTGGAAAATCCGGCAGCAAT
>Ga0310810_10004607_pt1 | contig 15279 bp, 6 predicted proteins | sample NCmetagenome_FD_207641 | JGI IMG/M metagenome (GOLD analysis project Ga0310810, IMG submission 207641) | Soil microbial communities from experimental microcosm in Duke University, North Carolina, United States - NC | ecosystem: Engineered > Artificial ecosystem > Soil microcosm > Unclassified ...
AACAGCCGCTGGATGATGCCGCCGACGAACGTGATCCTGGCGTTGTCGCCGAAGATGACGTCGTTGCCGGCGTCGCCGGTGATCGAATCGCTGCCGTCGCCGCCCAGCAGGCTATCGTCGCCGCCGCTGCCGAAGATCGAGTCGTCGCCGGACGAACCCGCGACTGCGGAGGTCTGCGCGACGTCGAGCGCGGGCGAGCGCGAGCCCTGGTCGCCAACGATCAGGTCGTTACCCGTGCCATCCGCGGCATCGCCGACGAGCACGTCGCCCTGGCCGCCGCCGAAGATGACGTCGTCGCCAACCCCGCCATAGATCGTGTCGATCCCGGCGCCGCCGTTCGGGTTCGTGATCACGGTGCCCGCGGCGCGGTCGATCGTGCCGTTGTCGCCGAGCATCCAATCGTCGCCGGCGTCGCCGACCATGGAGTCGCTGCCCGCGGTGCCGCCGTCGAGACCGGCCGGGACCTGCGAGGCGTCGCCGAACATGTCGTCGTTGCCGGTGCCGCCCAGCATCGTGTCGTTGCCGGAGCCGCCCTCCATGTAATCGTTGTCTTCCTGACCGCGCATCACGTCGTCGCCGGCATTGCCGAACATCGTGTCGTTGCCGGTGCCGCCTTCGAGCGTGTCGTTGCCGCCCTGTCCATAGATGAGATCGTTTCCGGAGCCGCCGCCGACGTAGTCGTTGCCGGCACCGCCGATTAGCGTGACCGCGTCGATGATGCCGTTGTCGCCGATCAGCGTGTCGTCGCCGCTATCCCCGAACATCGAATCGTTACCGTCCGCATCGCCGGGGGCGGCCGTCGAGCTGCCGCCGATCATCTTGTCGTTGCCGGCTCCGCCATACATGGTGTCGTTGCCGGCACCGCCTTCCATGGAATCGGTGTCGGTCTGGCCGGCCGTGAGCGCGGTTTCCGCCCCGACGGCGATCCGTTCGTCGCCGAACATCGTGTCGTTGCCGGCACCCCCGAACACCTGGTCATCGCCGATCCCGCCGCTCAACAGATCGTCGTTGTTCTCGCCGTAGAGCTTGTCGTTGCCGCTGTTGCCCTCGAGCTGGTCGTTGCCATCGCCGCCGTGCAGTTCATCGTTGCCGGCGTCGCCCACCAGCAGATCGACACCGCCCGCGCCGGAGATGAAGTCGCCGCCGTCGGTCTGGTTCGGATTCGGGGTTCGGGCGTCACCGAACAGGTTGTCGTTGCCCGTGTAGCCGGTGGTGTCGTTCACCACCAGCGTGGTGGTATCGAGGTCGGCGTCACCGTAGATCTTGTCCGCGCCGAGGCCGCCTTCGATCAGATCGTCGTTGTCGCCTCCGGCGAGCGTGTCGTTGCCGAGGCCGCCGTAGAGCTGATCGTTGCCCGTTCCGCCCCAGATGACGTCGTCGCCGAAATTGCCGTACAGGTTGTCGTTGCCGGACCCGCCGAAGATCGTATCCGCGAGATCACCCGTGTTGTCGACGGCGTCCGTGCCGTTCCCGCCGTAGACGCGATCGTCGCCCGACCCGCCGTCCAGGCGGTCCGCGCCCGCGTTGCCGAAGATGAGATCGTTGCCGTCCTGACCGTTGATGGTGTCATTGCCGGCGCCGCCACTCAGCGCATCGTTGCCGGTCCCGCCAGAGACAGTGTCGTTGGCGGAGCCGCCGACGATCGTGTCGTCGCCGCTGCCGCCGTCGAGGCTGGCCGCGATCATCACGTTCGGGTCGAGCACGATCGAGTCGTTGCCATCGTCGGCGTTGGCAACGATGAGCGTCACGCCCGCGAAGTACTGCTTCTGCCCGAACGCGGACACCTCGAGCACGTCGCTGTCCAGAGCGCCGTTCTTGTTCAGGTCCTCGCCGGGATCGAGGCTGCCGTTGTGGTTGACGTCTTCCGTGCCGAAGTCGCGGATGGAGAAGCTCTCGTTGATCTCGCCTTGCGTCCCCCCGCCGCGCTTGTCGCGCAGGGTCTGGCTGCCCATGTTCAGTGTGAGCGTGCCGCCGCTCTGCTCGGCGAGCTTGATGGTGTTGTCGCAGGTGTGATTGAGATCCAGGAGAACTTTGTTCGCGATGTCGAAGCCGTCCTCGTAGATCGTGACGAATCCCAGCGGCGTGTCGAACCCGACCTTCACATAGGCGTGGATGCCGGCATGCACGTCGCCGGAGGTATCGAAGATGCACAGCGGGCCCTCGTCGAATTCCTTGGCGAGCTCCGAGAGCCGCACCTTGCCGTCCTGGTCGTCGTCGTGCAGGTTGATCGAAAGGTTGGCGAAGATTCCACCTTCCGCTCCGAGCGCCGCCACCGGGGCGGTCAGCTCGCCCTTCACGCCGATCGCACCGCTGACCGTCAGCTCTGGAATATCGGGGCCCGTTCCCTGTGGATTGCCCGTATCGCTCACGAAGAAACCGTCCGCGAGCAGCTCCGGATGGAGCTTGCCGGTGTTCACCAGCGTGTCGGCGAACTCCACGAGACCGTGCGTGTCGTACGCGAAGGCGAAATCGCCGCTGATGTTGAGACTGCCGAAGAACCCGACGCTGAGCGGGCCGAGCAGCGGCACCGACTGGTTCACGGTGCCGGTATTGAGGCTGAACGGGGCGAGGTCCAGCTCCATCAAATTGACGTCGCGGCCGAGCAGCAACCCGAAGAGCACTGTGGGATCGTCGAGCACGGGGAAGCGCAAATCGAACCCACCGGGCGTCGCGCCGAGCCCGCCGAATGCCGCTCCACCGACCTTCAACGCCCGTTGGGCGCTCGTGAAGAGCTTGTCGGTCGCCTGGCGCAAGATGCTGTTGGCCGGCAGCGCCCCGTCGACGAAGCCCTTCACCTTCGTGATCGGGTCGAAGCCGGGATCGGTAATCTGCAGACTATCGAGACCGCCGGCGTTGCGCGCGTCACCACCCTGATCGGCCAGCGCGCCGGCGATGTCGAACGTCCCGAGGTCGATGCCGAGCTGCCCGGCGGGATTCGGTGCGCTGAGCAGGTTCGCGATGTCGTTCACCTTGTCGATCACGGCGATGACGTCGAAGATCTCGGGCGGGACGCCGAAGATGCTCAGGACGCGGCTGGCGATCTCGAGAACTTCGAGTCCGTTGGCCGGGTCCGGTGTGATGGTGCCGTCGCCGAGCAGCTCCTTGAGCCCGGGGATGTCGGACAGGACGGGGATCGGGTCCGTCAGGAAGTCCAGCACCGGCTTGATCGGGTCGAACACCTTCTTGATGTCGCGCACGATGGGCCCGAGGAAGTCGCTCACGAAGCTTCCGAGCTCGAGGGTGACGTGCTTGAACGCGAGCACCGAGGGACCGGAGGCCGCGGTTTCCGGACTGGCGGCGTTGAAGTCCCACTGCATCACGAATTCGGTGTTGAACGATGGCAGCTCGGCGACACCACCGAAGCTGAGGTTGAGATTCAGATCGACCTTCGCCTGGATGTCCATCATCGGCGAGAGCAGCGAAGCGAAGTTCGGTCCGCTGGCGATCTCGGCCAGCGTCAGATGGTTGTTCGGATCCTTGATGTCGACCGCGATGTCGCCGGTGAGGTGGCTCCCCATGTCGTCGATGGCGAGATGCAAAAACGCGAGATCGCCGCTCGCCTTCGCGTTCGGGATGGTCAAGCTCAGCTTGAGGTCGAGCTCGTTCGGGGCGGCGGTGTTGAGGAAAAAGCCATCGGTCAGGCTCACGCCGAAGTCGACCAGCCACGTGAAGCTCAGGTCCGCCTGAACCTGGGCGTCGGTTTTCAGGCCGAGGCCGCGAAGGCCGAGAGCGAAGCCGATGTTCTTCGAAGCGGTAAAAATGGGCGCGTTGAGCAAAAACTTGAATTCGGGCAGCCCGGCCACGTCGGTGACCTGGACGTCGGCGTCGTTGACGATGGTGTTGCCGTCGGTGTCGCCGAGCACGCCGATGCTCTGCAGCACCTGGGCGAGCGCGCTCCTGACCGCCGTCTCGTCCGGGTGGTTCCCGAGCGCAGACTTGAAGGCGTTGATGAACTGATTACGGAAGTTGTCGATCACGCCCGTGGTGAGGCTCGCGAGGTGATCGCCGACGAGCGGCAGGTTCTTGCCGAAGACTACACTGTTCAGCGCCGTCTGTAGCTCCTTCAGCAGCGAGTCGAGCCCGTCGCCGACGACGCCGAGATCATTGGCCACGGCGCCGGTGTTGAGCTGGCTGCTGAAATCTGGAATACCCAGGAAGTTGACGGAGTTGGCCTGGTGGGTGAGCTCGTTGGCGAGATTGTTGATATCGAGCGCGAGGGTTCCGTTCTGCACCGGGTTGCCGAACGATACCGGCAACGTCGCATGGATCTGGCCGGTCACGGTCACGCCCACGTCGGTCGGGCCGTTCACCAGCGCGAGCTCGTCGGGCGTGATACGTCCGTTGGGGCTGGCCCCCGGATCCTTCACGTCGACGGCGAACGTCGCGGGATCGCTCGTGCCGCCGGGACCATCCTTGTCGATGAGCACGTTGCCGCCCGACACCGTGATCTGCAGCGGTCCCGAGGCGAGCGCCAGATTCAGGCCGTTTTCGGCCACGTGGAGACCAAGCGTCAGGCTCGACGTGTCGTAGATGAATGGCGTCGGCTGTGCGGCATTCGACAGATCGATGCCGAGGTCGAGCTGGGATGTCGCCGTGCCATCGACGTCAATCTGATTCGCCGCGGGAGAAACGTCGACGAGGCCGACCTGGTCGTCGGCGGCGTGCGTGCCCTGATCGGCGATCGAGGCGAGCCCGGCGAGATCGAGACTCAGTGGAGCTTTGGCGCTCCTGGCGCTGCTGAATTGCAGGCTCAGCTTCAGCGCGTTCGCCCCGTCGGCCACGAGCGCCGCCGTCACGGCGGTGTTGCCGGCCGCCGACAACGCCGCGCTCACCGATGACGCGACCGTCGCGAGGCTGTGTGGCGGGCTCGCCTGCAGACCCGTGATCGTGGCCGCGAGCGTATCCGAGAGATGCAGGAAATCCGCGGCGCTGACGCCGATCACCGGCACAGGCGCGCCCAGCGCGCCGAGGGCGGCGATCTTGGCGAGGTAGTTGTCGGCGTTCGTCAGTGCCGCGACGATGTCCGAGGCCTTCAGGTTGGCGAACTTCAGCAGCGGGTTGAAGTCGCTATTCGCGCTGAACGCCGCGGCCGCGTCCGGGGTCGCCTTGGTGAGTGTGATCGTGGGCGTGCCGGACAACGCGCCGACGATCGCAGCCGGACCCGCCGCTGTGACGAGCAGATCCAGGTGCGAGCTCCCGGTCTTCGACCCCGCGTCGGTGAGATTCGGTGGCGCGTGGAAGAGGTTGGCCAGCAGAGTATCGAACGTCACCTGCGAGCCGAGCGTGCTCGGATCCAGAATGTTCTTTATCAGCGTCGCCGTACCCGAGCCGCTGCCTCCGGCGATCGTCAGGTCCACCAACCCGAACTGCCCGGTGGCGGTCAGGCTTGAGACCGACATCGTCACGTCGCCCTTCAGCGCCCCGTTCTTCACGAAAAGATGTCTCTCGAGCGAATCGTTTTGCCCGCTGAGCGGCGACAAGTTGATACCGAAGGTGAAGTCGAGTGTGCCCGCCTCCGTGAGCGACGGCACGCTCGTCGACGTCACGCCGTGCAGTGCGCCGGCGTCGGGGACGTCGACCTTCAGGCCCGCACTCTCGTTCGCGCTGGTCGTCAGCTTCAGGTGATACGTGAGCTCGCTCGTCGCCGCGTTGTAATCGGCGGCGATCGTCGCCGCCGACAGGCCGAGCGCGCTCGCCAGCCTCGTGGCGAGCTCCTGCGCCGACTGGAAGTTCGGTGTGTCGGGAAGGACTTCGCCCTGGCCATTGCTGTCGGCCGGCTTGACCTGCTGCTTCAGCCCGGTGCCGACCGCGTCGGACAGCAGCTTGGTCCCGAACACGGTGCCGAAGTCGTCGAGCGCGCTCACGCTTTCTCCGCTCACGAAGGGGACGTCGAATTTGAGCGGGTCGAGCGTCTGAAAGTTATTGAGCCACTGCCCGAACTCGTCGGCCAGCGACAGCACCTGGGCATTGGTGACGGTGTTGAACTTCAACATGTCCGCAAAGCCGCTGAGGCTCGGCGCCGCCGTCACGCCGTCGAACGCGTTGCTGTCGGTAATCGTCATCGTCCCGGTCGGCGCGAAGCTGCCGAGCGTCGCCTTGACGGGCAAGGTCACGTTCAGCGCGCTCGTCGGCGTCAGCGTGACGAGATTGCCGAGCTGGGTCCCCTGCAGCTCGCTCAGCGTGATCTTGCCGTCGGCGTTGACGGTCGGATTGGTGAACGCGACGCTCACGTCGGCGTCGAGGTCGATCTTGCTGCCCGCCGTGCCATCGCCAAACGTGGCATCCAAGAAGCCGACGTGGCCCGCAAAGCCGGGGACACTCGCCCGGTGGCCGTCGGCGCTGAGAACGAGTCCGTCGGCGCCGGCGCGGATGAAGAACGCTTCCGACGCGGAAAGCCCCGGCGTGAGGTCCACCCCGAACGTGAAATTGAATTTCGTGTGCTCGCCGACGTCGACTGACGTACGGGCCTGAATGCCGTTCGCGGCGTTGTCAAGGTCGAGGAAGCTGCTCGTCGGAGCCACCGACGCATCGAGCTGAACGGCGAGGGTAATTTCGGTCGCGCTCGACGAGCCGCTGACCGTTACTCCCGGCGCCGTGAGCGCCGTCACGAGTCCGTCGAGGTTCGGGCTGCCACCGCTCAAGTACGTCTTCGCGGGAGTCGCGAGCTTCGTCGCGAGAAGCGTCCCGAGATCGATGGCGCCGCCGATCGTCTCGAACGTCTTCGGACCATTTGCGGTTTGCGTATAGGTAGGCAGCGGCTGGGCGAGCACCCCGGCCGTATTCAGCGTGGTGGCCCAATTCGAGAGGCCTTGAAGCCCCGCCGTGAGCGCCGCCGCCTGCCCCGTGAGGTCGGCGGACAGCAGCAGCCGCGGCTCGAGCGGCTCGACGCGGAACTTCCGTCGATTGTCGTTCGCGCGGCGCAGTCGCGCTCGACGCGATGCGGCCCGGGCGTGGCTCTTCGATTGAAAGCTCTTCAACAGCGCGGCGAGCGCGGTCATAGCGGCCTCGTGCGTAAAGGGAGTGGCGTCGGAATGCGAATCTATATCCCGGTAACTGTTTGCTGTCAAACAATTACAGCGCGGGATTGCTCGGGTGATTCCGGAAATACGGGTCAGCGGCGGCCGCAGTCACGCGCTGGCGGGCGAAGTCAACACGCGGGTGAAGAGATCCCATACTCTCGGGAACGTGCGATCGAGGCCGAAGCGCGCCTCGACCTCCTCGCGCGCGGCGCTTCCGAGCGCGCGATAGACGGCCGGATCTCTCAGCGCGCGCAGCGCCTCGGTGGCGAGCGCATCCGCGTCGAAGAAGTCGGCGAGCAGACCCGTCTTGCCGTGCTTGATGACCTCGCGCACCGGGGCGGTGTCCGAGCCGAGAACGGTACACTCACACGCCATCGCGTTCAGCAGCGACCACGACAGAACGAACGGCACCGTCAGGTACACGTGCAAGTCGCTGATCGAGAACAGATCGGCGAGCTGCGCGGCCGGGAGCGTGCCAAGGAAGCGGAATCGACGCAGGTCGGGCTTCTCGGTCGCCAGCACGTGCTCGCGGAAGGACTTCGCGCCGGTGTGGCGTAAATCGTCGCCGTAATGGACGCGATCCGAGCCGACGACGATGAAGACGACGTTCGGCATCTCGGCGGCGATCCGGTTCGCGACGCGAACAAAGACGTCGAATCCGCGCATGGCCTCGAGGCCGCGCGAGACGTAGGTAACGATTCGCGTGCCGTCGTCGATCGTTTCGGTCCCGACGCGTCGCGGGACGGCGCGCCGGCGCCAGGCGTCGGTATCGATACCGTCGTGGATGACCTCGACCTTCGGCCGCCAGACCTCCGGCAGCAGACTCCACTGCCACTGCGTCGGCGTATAGGCGGCGGCTGATGCTTCCAGATCCAGCAGGATCATCGCGTTGCGCGTGCGCGATCGCAGGAAATTGATCGGCAGCGGCGGGAAGTCGGGGCGGAAGTCCAGGTCGCTGCCGTGCGGACGATAGAAGTACTCGATGTGGTTCACAACCGGGCAGTCGTAGAGTTCACGCAGGAAGATCGTGGTGCCGAACCCGCTGTGCCCGACGATGAGGTCCGGCTTGAGGTCCGCGGCGGCCTTACACGCCTCGTAGACGCCCCAGGCGTTCCAGGTGGCGTTCTCGAACGTGCGCGAGCAGTAGTGGGTCGCCCGCGTGGCCCCGCCTTTGACGTCGAACCGGATGCAGCGGACGCCGTCGCGCACGCCCGACGCGTTCTTGCTGGCAAAGACACACCGGACATCCGGCCGGCCGCGCAGCCGCGACAGGATCGGCCCGAACTGCGCGGGGAAGTTCGGGTGAACGAAGAGGACCTGCATCTCAGCGAGCGCGGCGCGTGCTCACTCGCTCAAGAATTTTCGGATCGCTTCCCCCCGCCTGGGCGATCCCCGTCACGCCGTCGAGATGGCCGCCGTCGCCGGCGATCTCGACGTAGTCGACACGCTTGCCCTGTTGCTTCAAGACGTCCATCGCGTCCTTTGACCACGCGGGGAAGAGGAGGATGTCGGACGCCGCGGGAATCATGAGAATCTTCGCCTTGATGTCCTTGAAGCCCTCTTCGAGGGTGCCCCGGTGGCCGGTGATGAATAGCTGGTTCGCGCGCGCCAGATAGAGGAACGAGTTGGCGTCGGACACCTTCGCGCGGGCGGCTGCGGCCTTGTCGATCGCCTCCTCGATCAGGAAGCGGTTGGCCCAGTCCTTCGCCGGGTCTCGATCCGGGTTTGCCCACTTGCGGCCGAACGTCTTGTCCGCCCAGCCCCAGTGCCGGGCATGGATGGTGACCGTCTTGAGCGCGACGGCAAGACCCTGCACAGGCTCCGCGCGGCCGTAGTAATCGCCATTGTTCCAGTTGGCGTCGAGCCGGATCGGCGCGGCCCACACGTCGAGCCACTCGATCAGAAACGCGTTGGACTGCGCCGCGGGAATGACCGGGATGATCCGCTCGACCATGTCGGGATACGCCGCCGCCCATTCGTACGCCTGGAGCGACCCCATAGAGGCGCCGGCAACCGCGCGCAGCTTCTTGATGCCGAGCGAGTCGAGCAGCGCCTTCTGAACGTTCACGAAGTCGCGAATCGTCACGATCGGAAACGTCATGCCGTACGGCTTGCCCGTGTCGGGATTGACCGACGCCGGCCCCGTCGTCACGACGGTCGGGTCCTTCACGTTCAGGTTCACCAGCGTGTCGGAGCTCAACACGAAGAACCGATCGGTGTCGATGGGCTTGCCGGATCCGATGATCGCGTCCCAGTATCCCGGCGCGGCATCGGCCGCCGCGTACCGGCCCGCGGCGTGCGACGTCCCGGAGTAGAAATGCGTGACGAGGATCACGTTGTCCTTCGCCGCGTTCAGCGTGCCGTAACTCTCCCACCCGATCCGGACGTTCTTGATCGTCTGGCCGTTGACCGTCGTGTAGGCGGGCATCGCGAAGGTTTTCTTCTCGACTACACCGTCGTAGGCCGAGGCGACCCGTACCAGCAGCAGCAGCGTGACGATCACCGTGGACAGCATGCGTAGCATCATCGGTCCCCCTTGTACTGCTCCTGCAAGACCCGCTTGAGCGTCTTTCCCGCGACGTTGCGGGGAAACACGTCGACGATCATGACGTCGCTCACCCGCTGGTACTTCGCTCCCACGCGCGCATTGATCCAGTCGGTGAGCGCCTCGGCGCTCACCGAGCCGTGCTCGCGCAAGACGACCGCGGCCACCGGCGTCTCGCCCCACCGCGGATCGGCCACGCCGAAGACCGCGCTCTCCACGACGTCGGGGTGCTGGATCACGACTTCCTCGATGTCGCGCGGGTACACGTTGACGCCGCCGGAGATGATCATGTCCTTCTTGCGGTCCACGAGGTACAGAAACCCGTCCTCGTCCACGTAGCCAAGGTCACCGGAATGCAGCCATCCGTCGACGATCGCCTTCGCGGTGAGATCCGGGCGCTTGTAATAGCCGGCCATCATGAGCGGCCCGCGACCGCAGATCTCGCCCACCTGTCCCCTCGGCACCTCGCGATCATCGTCGCCGAGAATGCGCATCTCGTAGAAAGCGATCGGCGTGCCGACCGAGCCCGCCTTGCGGACCGCGTCGTTCCGGTCGAGGACCGTCATGAAGCCCTCGGTGAGGCCGTAGAGCTCGTAGAATCGGCCGGGCAGCGCCTCGTTCAGGCGTCGCTTGTGCTCGAGGTGCAGCGGCGCACCGACGGACTGGATCATCTCGAGCGACGAGAGCCGCTCGGGCACGAACGCGGGGCTGTTGAGCAGCGCGATGATCTGTGAGGGCACCATCACCATGTGCGTGACGCGCGAGCGCTCGACCTCCTCGATCACGCGCGCGGCGTCGAACGTCGGGTGCAGGATGTACGTGCAGCCGAGGTACAGCGACGGCATGAGATCGAGGAATGCGCCGTTGAACACGATCGAGCCGGCATGCAGGCATACGCTCTCCGGCGTCATGCGGAACGCTGAAGCGAACAGCGTGCCGTAGCCGGCGCGCACCGCATGGGTGTGCACGATGCCCTTCGGCTCACCGGTGGTGCCGCTGGAATAGATGATGTTGTAAGGATCGCTGCCGACGATCTCGGTCGGCGGCGGCGCGCTCTCGGGGGCACCGCCCACGAAGTCGGCGTACGCGCGAAATCCCCGGCGGGCACCGTCCGTGAGCAGCCAGCGATCCTCGCGGATCCGCGGCAGCAGCGGGCGAACATGCTCGAGCGTCGGGCCGAACGTCGACGTCGAGATCACGAGCATCGAGTCGGAGTTGTCGAGCAGCGCGTGCAGCCCCGCCTCCTGCAGCAACGGGCTCATCGGGACGACCACGAGGCCGGTCTTGGCGGCGGCCCAGTAGACGTCGAGCTGCTCGAGACAGTTCGGCAGCACCGTGGCGACCTTGTCGCCCTTCACGAGGCCCGCCGCGAGCAGCGCATTGGCGAGACGGTTCACGCGCGCGTCGAGGCGCCGGAACGTGAGGCGGTGGTCCTCGAAGACCACCGCGAGATGGTCGGGCCGGTACCTGGCGTGGTGGCCGAGGAGGGGGGCGATCGTCATGCGCGCGCCGTCATTTGCGTGTCGAGATCATAGCGCAGCGCGGCCGCATGACGGCCGCACTTGCCGAAGCCCCGCGCTCGTCGTTCACTGACCCGGGGCCCGACCGTGAACGCACGACCGCTGCTTCATCAGCTCTCCGTCGCCGACGTGCTGGCCACCCTGAACACCACACCGCACGGGCTGTCGGGCGCGGAGGCGCAGGCGCGGCTCTCGCAGTACGGTCCCAACCGCGTCGAAAGCGTGCGCCGCGACTCGGCGCTGCAACGGCTGCTCGGTGGGTTGATCCACTTCTTCGCGCTGATCCTGTGGCTGGCCGCGGGGCTGGCCTTTTTCGCGGAATGGAGCGCGCCTGGCGAAGGCATGGCGAAGGTCGGCTACGCCGTCGTCGTCGTCATCGTCGTCAGCGCCATCTTCTCGTTCTGGCAGGAGTCCAGAGCCGAGCACACGCTGGCGGCGTTGCGCCGGCTGCTGCCTCGGCAGGTGGACATCGTACGCGACGGCAAGCTGGTGCAGCTGCCCGCCGAGCAGCTCGTCCCGGGCGACGTCGTGCTGCTGGAGCAAGGCGATCACGTCTCCGCGGACTGCCGGCTCATCGAGGCGTTCGGCGTGCGTGTGGACAACTCCACGGTCACCGGCGAGTCATCGCCGCAGGGCCGGGAGGCCGGGCCATGCGACGCCGACACCGTCTTGCACGCGAACAACGTTGTGCTCGCCGGCACGTCCCTGGTGTCCGGCCGCGCCCGGGCCGTCGTGTTCGCCACGGGAATGCAGACCGAGTTCGGAAAGATCGCGTTCCTCGCGCAGGCACCCCGCGCCGCCGTCTCCCCGCTGCGCGTGGAGGTCGAGTACCTGAGCCGATGGATCGGGATCCTGGCGGTGGCGATCGGCCTGCTGTTCTTCGGCGTCGGCCGGCTGAGCGGCGTGCCCGTCTGGAATGCCGTGATCTTTGCGATCGGCATCATCGTGGCGATGGTGCCGGAGGGTCTGCTGCCCACACTGACGCTGGCGCTCGTGCTGGCGACCCAGCGCATGGCGACGCGCAACGTGCTGATCCGCTCCCTCCCCTCGGTCGGCACGCTGGGAGCCACGACGGTCATCTGCACCGACAAAACGGGCACGCTGACCCAAAACCGGATGACCGTACGCCAGCTCGTTCTCGGCGGACAGGCGTATGACCTCGACGCACTCTCGTCGGCGGACATGCGAGTCCATCACTATCGACCGTTCTTCCTCGTCGCGGGGCTGTGTCACGACGTGCACGAAGACGCGCACGACGCGCTCGTTGGTGATCCCATGGAGATCGCACTGGTCGAGATGGCGAACCGAGTGCTGCCGCGGCCGCCCGCGTCCCGTCGTGTCCACGAGATTCCATTCGACGCGGATCGCATGCGGATGTCCACGGTGCACACGATGTCCGACGATCGCGTTCTCTACTGCAAGGGAGCGCCGGAGACGGTGACGCCGCTGTGCGACCGCCTGCTCATCGACGGCGAGGTGCGCCCGCTCACGGCGGCGCTGCGCGCGCAGATCCGGGAGACGCACAACGCGATGGCCGAGCACGGCCTGCGTGTGCTGGCGTTCGCGTATCGCCCGCTGGACGGATCCTCGAGCTCCGGCGCGCTCGAGCAGAGCCTCATCCATGCGGGACTCGTCGGTCTGCACGATCCGCCGCGGCCGGAAGTGCGCGACGCGCTCATCCGGTGTCGCGGCGCGGGCGTGCGGGTCATCATGACCACCGGCGACCATCCCCGCACGGCGCTCGCGATCGGCCGCGAGGTCGGCCTGGCCGGCGCCGACGACACGCGCGTCGTGACCGGTGAGGAGCTGCGCACGCTGTCCGACGATGAGCTCGGCGACGTGCTCGACACGCCGGACGTCCTCTTCGCCCGCCTTGGAGCGGATCAGAAGCTGCGCATCGTCGACGCGCTGCGCGACCGCGGCCACGTCGTGGCCGTCACGGGCGACGGCGTCAACGACGCGCCGGCGCTCAAGCGCGCCGACGTCGGCATCGCCATGGGTGTGACGGGAACCGACGTAGCGAAGGAAGCCGCCGACGTGGTGCTGCTCGACGACAACTTCGCGAGCATCGTCAACGGGATCGAGGAGGGCCGGGCCGTCTTCGAGAACATCCAGAAGTTCCTCACTTACATCCTGGCCCACAACGTGCCCGAGCTCGTTCCCTACCTGGCGTTCTCGCTGCTACCGATCCCGCTGGCGCTGACGCCGATCCAGATTCTGTGCATCGACATGGGAAGCGATTCGCTGACCGCGCTGGGGCTCGGCGTGGAGAAGCCGGATCCTCGCGTCATGCAGCGACCGCCTCGATCCCCGCATGCACGGCTGTTCAGCTGGGCCTTGGGCCTGCGCGCGTACCTGGTCCTGGGCGCCATCGAAGCAATCGCCGCGATGGCCGCGTTCTTGTTCGTGCTGCGAGGCGGCGGGTGGTCGTATGGGCAGCGGCTCGCCGACGGTGACCCGCTCTATCTGCAGGCCACCACCGCGTGCCTCACCGCGATCATCGTGATGCAGATCGCCAACGTGTTCGTGTGCCGCAGCGCGACCCGATCGGTGCGTTCGACCGGCGTGCTGGGAAACCCGCTGATCGCCTGGGGCGTCGTCCTCGAGATCGTGCTGATCGTGCTGATCGCCTACACGCCCTGGGGCAACGCCCTCGTCGGCACGACACCGATTCCGCCGCGCGTGTGGGTCTTCGTCATCCCGTTCGCCGCGGCGCTCGTGCTGATCGACGAGGCGCGCAAGAGGTTCGTTAGCGCTCGTCGATCCCTTCGCGCCGTGCGCCGAACACCGAGATGTCGAAACAATCCGCGTGATACACGGCGCCGTTGACGGTATAACGGCCGTCGCTGCTCCTGATGGCGCCGCGGCAGGCGGCGCACACGGCTTCGATCGCGTAGTGAGCGGGCAAATCCAACACTCTCACACACCTCCGGGAGCACTCATCATAGCCGACCCGGACTCCGAAACAACACCGGACAGCGCGGACACGCATCGCGGACACCCACGGCACGCGTCCGAATATACGGGACGATATACGGGGAAGGCTGGGCGCGTCCATATATATAAGGATGCGCCATATACATCGACGAAACGCTCACGGCGCCGACACGCCCTGCGGGCGCCGTGAGCCTGGCTTGCACTTCGACGGTCACACCACCGACTGCAAGACGCCCTCCAGCGCCGTCTGCACCTGCTCTTGCTGGGCCCGCGTCGTGACCGCGCCAAACAACGCCTGGAAGTTCGGGTGCGTGACGCCGGTCTCGATGAACGTGTACCGCTTCGCGTCGAGGACCCGCGCGTAGACGTCGTCTCGCAGCGACGCGCTCAGCGCGCGGCCGCGATAGCGCTCGAAGTTCTCGACGTCGAGCCGTGTCTGTTGCTGCAGCAACCCATCGACCGCACCGACGAGCTCGATGAGATCGTCGACGGCCACCTGCCGGTCCTTGTCCGAGCTGTTCGCGAACGCCCGCAACGTCTCCAGGTGATCCATGCGCGCGTGCTGCGATTCCTCGAGCCAGTGGTACTTGAAGATGTGCCGCGTGAACGGATCGAGCGTCTCGTCGTCCTTGAATGACGTCAGGTAGTGCAGCTGCGTAAACCACTCGATGGCCGCCGTCAGCAAGAGCATCGCGCCGGTGTGCTTGCTGAGCACGGCCCGCGCCACGCCCTTGGCGCCGGGCAGCAGCGTCAGCGGGAAACCCACCGCCTCGTCGATCCGAGCCCGCACCTCGCGAAAGAGGACCATGTGCTTGACCTCCTCCGCGGCGAAGTTGCTCAGCGCATAGAAGGCCTCGCGATTGTCGAGCTCGAAATCGCGGGCGAGCGCGATCATCTTGGGCGCGATGAATTCCTCGACGTAACCGAACAGGTGCGCGTACGCGCCCATCTCCACCTGGTTGAGCTTCGTCTTGTCGTCCACGCCGAGCGAGCCGACCGCATCGGCGCCGGACAGCAGGCCCGGCAGCCAGCGCCGCGACACATCGAAGCGGCGGCCGTCGACGACGTCGCCGATCTTCCAGTTGACTCGGTAGGACTTCTGCAAGCAGTCCGCGTACGAGTACATGGCTCAGTCCACCGTGAGGCGCGCGTCGAGCCGCACCGGGCGAGAGAGGTTGAAGTAGTTGGGCGACGTCTTCATGACCGTCTCGTGGATCTCCTGGAACTGCGCCGGCGTGCCGTTGCCCTTGATCCGTAC
>Ga0310810_10004608_pt1 | contig 15279 bp, 8 predicted proteins | sample NCmetagenome_FD_207641 | JGI IMG/M metagenome (GOLD analysis project Ga0310810, IMG submission 207641) | Soil microbial communities from experimental microcosm in Duke University, North Carolina, United States - NC | ecosystem: Engineered > Artificial ecosystem > Soil microcosm > Unclassified ...
CCGGGTGCGTCACCGTTAGTGGCTGACCGGCAGCCATCTGTCGCTGGAACACCGGGATGACGCTCCCGTCCGACCCGAGCACGTTTCCGAAGCGCACGACGCGGAATTCCGTCGTCGTGTTGGCCAACCAGGGCGAACCGAGGAGGATGCGCTCGGCGATCCGCTTGGTCGCTCCCATCACGCTCGACGGGTTAACGGCCTTGTCAGTCGAGATCAGCACGAACTTGCGAGCGCCGTGACGGACCGCGCACGTCGCCACCTGACGGGTTCCGAACACGTTGTTCCGGACCGCCTCGCGCACGTTGGCCTCGAGCATCGGCACGTGCTTGTACGCCGCGGCGTGGAACACGTAGTCGGGACGATGCTGTGCGAAGACCTGCTCGACGCGTTCAGCGTCCGTCACGTCCCCCATCGCGGGAACGACCGTGATCTCGGGGTGCGCGCGCGTGATCTCGAGGTTCACGAAGTACAGCGGCGTCTCGGCCCGCTCGAACAGGATCAGCCGCGCCGGGCGGAACGTGGCCAGCTGCCGAGCGAGCTCGGAGCCGATGGAGCCGGCGGCCCCCGTGATGAGGATCGTCCGCCCAGCTACCTCTCTTCGTACCGACGCGAGATCCAGTGAGATCGGCTGGCGGCCGAGCAGATCCTCGATGCGCACTTCACGGAGTCGTCCGCCGGACGTTGGTCCAGCGAGCAACTCTGAGAGTGATGGCAGGATCTTGTACTCGACGTTCGTCGCGGCACAGCGGTCGACGAGCTCGCGCATGCGATCCTTCGTCGCCTCGTGCACGGTGATCACCAGCAGCTCGATGTGAAATCGCGACACGAGTCGCTGCAGATCGCTCATCGCGCCCAGTACGGGGATGCCGTGCAGCAGCAGGTCGTGTGTCGACGGGTCGTCGTCGACCAACCCGACGATCAGCAGGTCGCTGTCACGCTCCTGTTGAGCTCGACGCAGCAGCGTTTCCGCACCAGGACCCGAGCCGATGAGGAGCGTGCGGCGGCCGGTTAGTGGCTGGAAGCGAGGCCGCACCTCGGAGGTAAAGCGGGCCGCGAGTCGAACGCCGCCGCACAGGAAGATCGTCAGCATCCACTCGAGGATGAGCACCGACCTCGGCATCCCTTCAAGGCGGCCGCTCACGAACAGCACGAACGCGAACAACAGCGAGCCCAGTGTGACCGCGGTCTGCAGATCGATGAGATCACGCAGCGAGGCGTGCCGCCAGAACATTCGAAACAGCCCCGCACGCGCGAAGATCGCGAGGCGGATCACCAGCAAGAGCGGCAGCGTCGTCCAGAACACGTGCGTCGCGGACGGCGTCAGCTCGAAGTCGAACCGCAGGCCGAACGCTATGAGAAAGGCGAGCGCGATCAGCGCGGAATGAATTCCAAGCGCGACCCAGCGGCGATGTCGAGAGAGGGCCTTTTGCGGGATCTCGCTGACAGCGTTATGTGACAACACCTGCAACCTCAATGTCGGCTCCCATTGGCTTCGCGACGACCGTAGGCTCACGATCGGCCATTCTCATCTGCCTGACCTGCGACCGATGAGAGCAAGCCATCCCCTCCACCCGCCTAACGCCACACCCAGCGCCGAGTGCTGCTGAACCCATTGTAATGACAGGTTAGAAATTGTAAATGGTGAGCTTCGTCGGAGTTTTTGCCTTAGTGGCGCAAGCAGACCCTGCATTGCATACGGTTGGCAGCACACGGCTTCCGTGTCCTGGCTTGCCGTCTGGAAATAGTGGGCTTCCCAATCATGTTGCGCAGGTGTTGCACTAATCAGGGTTGTTGCTGCACGTCCGCCACACTTCGCAATGGCTCACTCTGCCACATGGCGCGGTGTCCATGAAGGGATCGTCATAAAGAATGAAGACGGAGGGGTGGCAATCCTCGAGTTCTCATCATGTGCTCTGTGGGTAACAACTATCCCGGATGAAGGCGTCCCACGCTCTGCCTGGGCCAGATGGAGTCCGCATGTCTTGTGGTCGCGGCTGCTTCCGCACGCGGTTCGTCCCAATCTCCTAGTGCAGCGGAAACGCAGATCGCATCCTGTCGTGCATGCGACAGACATTCAGAGCTCATGAGCTTGGGCAGGACGCCGGGATCGCGTTGCGCCAACTGCGCCGCAGTCCGGGATTCGCGCTCGTCGCAACGATCACACTGGCGTTAGGGATTGGCGCCACTACGGCCGTGTTCGCCGTTGTGAATGCCGTGATGCTGCGACCGCTACCATTTACCAGGCCGGACGAGCTCATGCTCATCCGGCGCGAACGAGCCGGTTCTGTTGGAACCGTCGAGACGACATACCCGGAATACCGCGAGCTTCGCGATGGCGCGCGTTCATTTGCCGGGCTCGCTGCGGTACCATCGGCGATGCAGCCCGCTGTGTGGACCGACGGCACCTCGAACGAACCGCTGGCCGCCGTCGGCGCGTCGGGCAACCTCTTCGACGTTCTCGGTGCGCGGCCAATGCTGGGCCGAGCGTTGACTGTCGATGATGATCGTCGCGGCGCCGCTCCGGTGATCGTCCTGGGCTACGGCGTGTGGACGCGCAAGTTTGGCGGCTCGGGCTCCGTGCTCGGCCGCCGAGTGGAATTGAGCGGCACGCGGTTCACAGTGGTCGGCGTGATGCCGAAGGGATTCGAGTACCCGCGCGGTTCCGAGGCATGGGTCGCGCTCGTTCCAGCGATCGACTCGCTCGTCGACAACCGACAGATCGGATTTCTCAATCTCATCGGCCGAGTTCGCCCGGGCATCTCCGTCGATGGCGCTCGGCAGGAAGCCGAGCGGTTGCTCGCGCAGTCGGCGGCGTCGGCGGGCCTGCCGAGTCCGGCTCAGAATCCGCCGCGACTGACGCCAATTGCTGACGAGCTACTCGGCGAGGCGCGGCGCGGAATGGTGATGCTGCTGGCCGCAGCGGCCCTCGTGCTGCTGGTGGCGTGCGCGAACGTTGCGAACCTGCTGCTGGCCCGCGCGGCGACGCGAGAAGGCGAGCTCGCCCTGCGCACGGCGTTAGGTGCCGACCGCGCGCGGCTCGTCCGTCAACTGCTGGTGGAGGCGATAGTGATCGCGGGGATCGGCGCGGTCGTCGGTCTCACCGCGTGTGCGGTGGGCCGCGGCGCGATTGGCGCGATGATTCCCGCAGATCTCTACCGCGCCGGCGCGCTGGAGATCGACGTGCGGATTGCCGCGTTCACGGCGGGACTCATGGTCGCGACGACGCTGCTGTTCGGCGTTCTGCCCGCGTGGCGCGGAACGCACGTCGCGCCGGCCGCGATTCTTCGGGCAGCGTCTGGGCGGACGACCGGGAGCGGGTCGTCGCGTCGCACGCAGCGCACGCTGGTCGCCGCGGAGGTCGCGCTCGCGGTGGTGCTGCTCATCGGTGGCGGCATTCTCCTGCGCAGCTTTGCGCGCCTGAGCTCCGCGCCGTTAGGCTTCGACCGAGTGCACACGCTGACGGCCGAGTTGTTCCTGCCGGACAGCAAGTATGGCGACCCGGGAAAGACGCGCGCGTTCTTTCGAGACGCCGTGGCACGAGTGAGCGGCGTCCCGGGCGTGACCGCCGCGGCGGGCGTGCTGCTCCGGCCGCTCGCGGGGCCCGATGGTTTCGACTATCCGCTGTCGCTCGAAGGGTCGAATGCGGACGCGCAGCGCGCGCAGCCGCTCGTCAACTATGAAGCGGTGACTCCGGCGTACTTCGAGGCGGCGGGGATCCCCATCCTGCAGGGCAGGGCACTGTCCGATGCGGACGATGAGAAAGCGCCGCGGGTCGTGGTCGTGAGCGCAGCGACGGCGCGCCGGTTCTGGCCTAACGTGTCGCCCATCGGGAAGCGGCTCAAGTGGGGGTCGCCCGACTCCCCGTCACCGTGGGTCGAGGTCGTTGGCGTGGTTGCCGCGGCGCGGTATCGCGACCCGCGGGTGGAGTCGCTGGACGTCTACGTACCGTACACGCAGAGCCCGTGGAAGCTCAATCATCTCATCGTGCGCGCCGCGGGCGATCCCGGCGACCTCGCGGCGTCGGTGCGACGCGCGGTGGCGGAGGTAGATCCCGAAGCGCGGGCGGTGCAGGTGGCGACCGTCGATGAGCTCGCGGCCGTCGCTCTCCGTCAGCCGCGATTCCAGGTGACGCTGGTCGGATCGTTCGCCGCACTCGCGCTGCTGCTCGGCGCCGTGGGAATCTTCGGCGTGGTGTCGTTCGCCACGACCCGACGCACGCGCGAGCTCGGTGTCCGCATGGCGCTTGGCGCACGCGCGTCGGCCGTGCAGTTGATGGTGGTTGGAGAGACGCTGCGCACGGTGGGTGTCGGCGTGGCGGTGGGGATGCTCGCGGCGGCGGGCGGCGCTCGACTCCTTCGCAGTTTGATCTACGGAGTAAGCGCGAGCGATCCAGCGACGTTCGTCGCGGTGCCGGTGATCGTGGTGGCGGTGGCGGTGCTCGCGGCGGCGATCCCGGCGCGTCGCGCATCGCGGGTCGATCCCGTGTCCGTGCTTCGAATGGAGTGAAGACTCTGGACAACGAACGGGTCCGTGCCTATCTATTCCTACAACTAGGTTAGGGGAGCGAATGGCACGCGATCCGATCGACCTGCTGCACGGCACGCTCGATGTCCTCGTCCTCAAGACACTCTCGTGGGGCGCGATGCATGGCTACGGCATCTCGCGCCTCATCGAAGAACGCACGCGGGGCGTGCTCGAGATCGAGGACGCCGCGCTCTACAAATCGCTTCACCGCCTCGAGCGCGCCGGATCCATCGAGGCCGAGTGGGGGGTGTCGGACAACAATCGCAAGGCGAAGTTCTACACGCTCACGCCGCGCGGCCGCCAGGAGCTGCGCGCCGAGGCGAGCACGTGGCGCCAGTACGCGGCGGCGATCTTCGCCGTGCTCGAGTCGGTGTGAGTGAGCGGAACCGCGTGGCGCCTAACGTGCGCGGCCTTCGCCGCCTGATCCGGTTTCCCTGGCGGAGTCGTACTCGCGTCCGGCGGGACATCGACGACGAATTCCAGTTCCACCTCGACATGCGCGTGGCCGAGCTCCGGGCCCGGGGCGTCCCGCCGGAAACTGCGCACAGCGAAGCGCTGCGCCGCTTCGGCGACATGAGCGACGCCAGGGAGTATTGCCGAACCATGGACGAGCGCTTCAACGACGAGCAGCAGCGCCGCGACGTCTTCTCGGAGCTGGCCTCCGATCTCCGCTACGCCCTGCGCCAGATGCGCCGCAGTCCCGCGTTCACCACGCTCGCCATCGTCACGCTGGCGTTAGGCATCGGGGCCACCACGGCGATCTTCAGTGTCGTCAACCGGCTGCTGCTCGACCCGATTCCGTATCCCGACGGCGATCGGATCGTGAACCTCAACCGGTCGAATCTCCAGGGCAACATGTACGTGACGCCCACGCCGAAGCTGGTCGAGGCGTGGAGGAAAGGCGCGCACTCGCTCGAGGCCATTGCGACGTTCGGCTGGAAGGAGGCCATCGTCGCGAGCGGCGATGATCCCGAGAACGTGAACGCCGGCACGCTCTCGTCCGACGTGCTCCGCCTGCTGGGTGTCGCACCGGTCGTCGGCCGCCCGTTTCTGCCCGAGGATACGAAGGTTGGAGCGCCGAAAGTCGTGCTGCTCGGTCACGGCATGTGGCGACGACGATTCGCGGGGGCGAAGGATGTCGTAGGGCAGACGCTGACCATCGACGGTGCGCCGCACACGATCGTCGGAGTCATGCCGAGTGACTTCACCGTGCCGTTCATGGATGGTGGCGTGCGGCAGATCTGGCTCCCGCTCGAGGACAACCCCGATGCGGCGGGTGCGCAGGCCCTGGCGAAGGTGCGTCCTGGCGTCGATCGCGATCGCCTGAATCGTGAGCTGAGCGATGTGATGGCCGCGCTTGCCGTCACGCAGCCCGAGTACAAGGAATGGAAGGCGCTCGCGCTGCGACCGCAGGACTATCTCGGGTCTGGGACACGCGACACGCTGCTCGTGCTGTTGGGCGCCGTGGCGATGGTGCTGCTCATCGCCTGCGCGAACGTCGCGAACCTGTTGCTGGCACGCGCGTCCACGCGCGAGCGCGAGTTCGCGATCCGAGCTGCGCTCGGTGCCGGCCGGTGGCGCATCGGCCGCCAACTGCTCACCGAGAGCATGCTGCTCGCTCTCGCCGGCGGCGCGTTAGGTCTGTTCGTGGCCTATCGCGGACTCGATGTGATCGTGGCGTTGCGGCCGGACCGTCTGGCGGACCTCGACGAGGTCACGCTGTCGCCGACCGTGCTGCTGGTGAGTATCGGCCTCACGCTGCTCACCGGTGTGCTCTTCGGCCTCGCGCCAGCCATGTTGGCTTCCGCGCACGACATCGGGCACGCACTCAAGAGTACGACGCGGTCGGCCGCTGGGCACGTCGCTGCGCGTCGATTCCGGAGTGCGCTCGTGATCGGCGAGGTATGCCTGTCCGTCATGCTGCTCGTCGGTGCAGGCCTCCTCGTACGCACGATGGTCGAGATGCAGCGGGCGGACATCGGGTTCGATCCTGCGGGCCTGACGTCGGCGCGCTTTCAGCTTCCAGATGGGCGATATCCCAAGCGCGAGCAGCGCCGGGTGGTGTATGGCCAGATCATGCAGCGGCTTCGTGGCATCCCTGGCGTGGGCGATGTGACATGGGCGATGGGCGTCCCTCCCCAGACGGGAATGATTTTCGGTGACCTCGAGATCGAGGGCATCTCGTTCAGGAAGGACGAGCATGTGTCCGCGCTGTGGTCACAGTTCGCGACGCCCGAATACTTCAAGCTGCTCCGTCTCCCGGTCGTCGCCGGTCGGCCGTTCGGTCGTGACACGGTCAATCACGAGATCCTCATCAACGAGGCCATGGCGAAGCACTACTGGCCTAACGCGACCGCGGTGGGCCGTCGGCTCCGCCTCGGCGCGAAGGAAGACTGGAGCACGATCGTCGGTGTCGTACGCGACGTGAGAGTCCCGAGCACGGGGCGTCGAAAAGGCGGGTCCATGGACTACCAGATGTACTTTCCGTTTGCCGAAGACTTCGAGTCGGCCACGCTGATCATCCGCCCGAATGGCACGATCCCGGATCTCGCTCGCCTGTTGTCGCGTGAGGCATCTGCCATCGATCCGGGGATTCGCGTGCGCGATGTGAGCACCGTGGCGTCGCAGCTGTCGAACGAGCTCGCGGGCCCGCGCTTCAACATGTCGCTGCTGATCGCGTTCGCGGGCCTGGCGCTGGTGCTGGCGACGGTCGGGCTGTACGGCGTGATCGCGTACTCGGTCACTCAGCGCACGCGCGAGATGGGCATCCGCCTCGCCCTCGGTGCCGGCCAACCGGCGGTCCTCCGGCTGGTGATGTCGCAGGGCGCACGCCTAACGGCGGTGGGGCTCGTCGCCGGATTGCTCGCGGCTGCAGCACTGACGCGCGTGATGGTGAGCATGCTGTACGGCGTGAGCGCGCTGGACCCGGTGACGTTCGTGCTGGTAGGCGCAGTGCTGGGCCTGGTGGCGGTGCTGGCGTCGTACTTTCCCGCTCGGCGCGCCACGCGTGTCGATCCGGTCGTGGCGTTGAGGGCAGACTAGCGGATGAGGGCGGGCGCACGAAGTAGTGTCATCCCGAGCGAGCCGAAGGCGAGTCGAGGGATCTGGTGTGAGGTACTCGGGGGCCAGAACGGCTACGATCACCTGACACAATAGATCCCTCGACTCGCTCCGCTCGCTCGGGATGACAGGGCTCCCAGTTCCATTGCTTGACCCGAACGCTTTCCGGATTCATGTTGTCGAAGGTTGAGGTATCGACACCGACACCTCACCTAGGCTTCCCCATGACCGACCCAACACGACGCCTGGTCCGGCGAATGCGCGCGCTCGTCCAACGCGACACGCTCAACCGCGATGCCGCCGACGAGATGCGCACGCACATCGATATGGAGGCGAACGAGCTCTCGCGCACCCAGGGGCTGACCCCTGACGAAGCGCGGCGACGCGCGGCCGTCGCGTTCGGCGGCGTCGACCGATACATCGAGGACCACCACGACGCGCGCGGCGTCCGATGGGTCGAAGACATTGCCCAGGACGTTCGCTATGCCTGGCGCGCGCTCCGACGCAGCCCCGGATTCACCATCACCGCCACGCTCGTGCTCGCGCTCGGCATCGGGGCGAGCACGGCGATCTTCAGCGCCGTCGACGCCGTGCTCGTGTCGCGACTTCCATATCCTGCCGACGATCGGCTCGTCCGCATCGTCGAGCAGAACTCACCGACCAACCGCTTCGGCGTCTCGACTGTCGACTACCAGGCGATCGCGGCCCAGCAACGCAGCTTCATCGCCGTCGGCGCCGCTCAACGCCGTGAAGCCGCCATCGCCGTCGGCGAGAACGTGCGCCGAGGTGCGGTGACGTTCGCCGATGCGGGCTTCTTCAACGTGCTCGGGATTCGCGCAGCGCACGGACGTCTCATCGGCAGCGCCGACAGCAGCTCCGGTGATTTCGTCGCCGTCGTCAGCCACGAGCTCGCGCAACGCGAGTTCGCCGGCGACGGGTCCGCGGCGCTCGGCAAGACCATCACGATCGACGGCGTTGCCTACGCGATCGTCGGCGTACTCGGTGCCGGCGTGCAGGATCTTGCCGGTTCGCGCTCCGACGTCTGGACATCCCTCAAGCTCACGACGCCACAGCGGCGCGGGCCGTTCTTCCTTCGCGTGATCGCGCGGCTGAAGGACGGCGTCACCACCGAGTCAGCCAGACGAGACCTGGCGTCGGTGAGTGAGCGGATCTTCCCGCAGTGGGCGTCGAGCTTCCAGGACCGGACCGCGAAGCTCACACCGTACGGTCTGCGCGAGGTCATGCTCGGCAACGCCAGCCAGACGCTCGGGCTGTTTGGCGCGGCCGTCGCGCTCGTCCTGCTCATCGCCGTCGCGAACGTCGCGAGCCTGACGCTCGTCCGCGTCACGGGTCGCTCGCGTGAGGCGGTTCTTCGCACGGTGCTCGGCGCGTCCACCTCGCGCGTCGCCAGACTGCTGGTGACCGAAAGCGTCGTGCTCGCGGCGTTAGGCGCGACGGCGGGGGCGCTGCTCGCGCCGTTCCTGCTCCGCGTGCTCCTCACCATCGGACCACCGATCTCGCGGCTGAGCGGTGCGCACATCGACGTGCGCGCCATCGCCTTCGCGGCGGTGCTGGCGCTCCTCACCGGCGTTCTGGTGGGTCTGTATCCGGCGATGGCGCTCATGGGTCGCGATTTCTCCGGCGCGCTGCGAAGTGGCGATCGAGAGATCGGCGCCAATCGCTCGACGCACGTGTTGCGCGGTGCGCTCGTGACCGCACAATTCGCGCTGGCCCTGCCGCTGCTCGCCACCGCGGCGCTCATGCTCAACAGCTTCGTGCGACTGCAGCGCGTCGACACCGGCTTCGATCCGCGCGGGCTCGTATACGTCAACGTGTCGTTGCCGACCGCTCGCTACGCCTCACCGACGGATGCCGCCGCATTCTGGAATCGCGCGCTCGCCACTGTCGCCGAGCAGCCCGGGGTGGTCGCGGCGGGGATCAACGACGCGATGCCGCCTGACGAGCCATCGGACATCAACAACTTCGATCTCGTGGACCGGCCAGTTCCTCCGGGCGACGCGCAACCAACCGCGCCGTACTCGACCGCGGACGCGGGCTTCTTTGCCGCGGCAGGTATCCCTCTGCTCGACGGGCGCACATTCACGACCGCCGACACCGGTACCGCCTCGCCGGTAATGCTCGTGAGTCGAGCGTGGGTGCGTCACTACTCGGCCGACCGGCCGGCCGTCGGCCGTCAACTGCGAGGTGGTGGCTGCACGACGTGCCCGCCGTTCACCATCGTCGGCGTCGTCGGTGACGTGAAGTATCAGGGGCTCAACGGGAACGGCGAGTCGATGTACGTGCCGGCCGCGCAGAACTGGTCGCCGTCGTTCAACCTGTTCGTGCGAATGACGCCAGGTGCGGGCGACGCCGTCGACCGCGTACGCAACGCGGTGCGCGCCATCGACGCCGGCCTGGCGCTGGATGACGCTGGCCGCCTCGAGGACCGCGTCTACGCGTCGGTCGCGCCGCAGCGCCACTGGGCTACGCTGCTTGGTGGCTTCGCCATTGCGGCACTGACGCTCGCGGCGATCGGCATCTTCGGCATGCTCTCGTACCTCGTCGCCGCGCGCCGACGCGAGATCGGCGTGCGTGTCGCGCTCGGGGCATCCCGCCGCGGCGTCATCGGGATGGTCGTGGGGCGGGGAATGTCGTACGCGATCCCGGGGGCGGTCATCGGCCTGTTCGTGTCGTACGTCGTTAGGCGGCGACTCGAAGGCGTGTTGTTCGAGGTCGGTGGTGCGGACCCGACCACGCTCGCGGCCGTGACCGGCGTTTTCCTCGTCGTCGCGCTCGTTGCCTCGCTGCTGCCGGCGCGTCGGGCGGCGAACGTGTCGCCCATGGAGGCGATGCGCGAGAGCTAGCGCGCACCTGACGTCTGGACGCACGAATCCCTCGGAGCGCTTCCTGGATCGAAGCGCCCCGAGGGTTCGGCATCGGTACTACACCAGCGCGAGCGATCCCTCGCTACAATCGGGCCGTCAGCGGCTCCTCAGCGGTTGTCGGATCGATGATCGCAACTACCCGGCAAATGCGGTCTGCCGGGAAGCCGCCGCGTAGAGCATGTTCGCGCACCATCTCCTCCGATGGCGCGACGTACAGACAGAAGACGTGATCGCCGGTGACGAAGCTCTCCAGCCACTGAATCTCCGGTCCCATGTCGCGGATCACGTCCCGCGATTTTCGAGCGATTGCACGCAGGTCGCTGGCCGAAAAATCGCCGGCGCCCGGAATGTTGCGCTCGATGAGATAGCGAGGCATCGATGCTCCTGCTCAGCTCCCGTGCGACATCCGCTGCGCAGCCGGTACAGCGTCGCAGTTCACGTTAGGATTGAATGACGCGAACAGGCCCGACGGGTTGTCCTTCCAGAGCCACACGTGAAGGGTCCAGAACGGGAACTGCGCGTCCGGAACGAAGTCCTGATTGAATGCTCTCGGCGGTGTTCCGGTCCGGGGCACGATGTCGAACGGAACGAGGTACTCGACCGCGACCAGCCGGGGCTTGCCATTCTTGACCGGCTCGTACAGCAGCGCCTCGGGCTCATCCGGATTCACCGTGCCGTCGACCGCGCTCAACTTCCCATAGTGGAACCCCATGCCTCCGCCCAGCGCCGGATTGACGATGCAGCCCGTGAGCTGCGTCTCGTAATCGGCGCCCGGCTGCGTCGTAGCATCGAAGTCGTGAAAACGTGCGGTGATCGAGCGAAGACGCCCGAGCTCGTCTCCGACCCCGGGGATGGGGTTCGTCTGAACATCCGAGGCGGTTCGTGGTGCACTCAGAGGAGCAGGTGATTCCGAGCATGCCGCGGCGGCGAAGCCGACCAGCAGCAGAGCGTGGCGACGGGACAGCGATGGGGTCGACAGGTACTTCATTGATGTATTCCTCCAATCAGTTGATTCGGCCGCCAGTGACCGGCGGCGTGAGCGGATTGCGTTACCTCATGTGAGGCGCGGGAAGGATGGCCACCGGGACTCGCCCGCCAATCGCCCGCTCGTCGTCAACTCGTCGCCCGAGATATCGTGTATCACATCAAGCTGTTAGCCGCTGCGTCCATCGATGGGCCTGCAGGTCCGCTGACGGGGCGAGCGGTGCAACGCCGCCGGCTTGCCCTGCTGGCGATACTCGCAACGGGGCAGGCTCGGGGTCGTGGCGTCGGTCGTGAGAAGCTCGTCGCGTATCTCTGGCCCGAGGCTGATTCCGAGCGTGGCAGACCGCTGCTTTCCGATTCCGTCTATCGAATCAACCAGGCAGTCGACGGTGAAGCGATCATCGCGATGGGCGACGAGCTTCGCCTCAACCCCGACATCATGTCGTCGGACGTCGCCGAGTTCGAGCGCGCGGTGGAGGCGGGAGATCGCGACCGCGCAGCGTCGCTTTACACGGGTCCACTATTGGATGGTGTGCATCTCGTAGACGGCTCCGAGTTCGAGCGTTGGATCGACGGTGAACGCGCACGCCTCGCGCGCGCGTACGAGGAAGTGCTCGACGTGCTGGCGCAGGAAGCCGAATCGCGCGGCGCATTGTCCGAGGCCGTCACGTGGTGGCGGCGGCTTGCGGGACACGATCCATTCAGCTCACGCGTCGCGCTGCGTCTCATGCACGCGCTGGCGGCAGTGGGCGACTCCGCAGCCGCCATCCGACATGCGATGACGCACACGACGCTGCTTCGCGAAGAGCTGGGAGCCGCACCGAACGTCGCGGTTGTGAAGCTCGCCGAGCGACTCAAGGCGGAACCCACGGAGCCGCCGCTCGCTATCGAGCAGCCCGTCGCTGCGCCGCCGGTCGTCGACCCGGTTCCTGCCGAAGTCCGCGTCGCCGTGGCGACACCTAACGTGCTGCCTGTCGTCGCGCGAGCGCACGACGTGGTCGTTCCGGCACCGCGCAGGCGATCCGGCGCCCTTGGCGTACTGCTGGCGGTTGTCTTCGCATTGCTGATCGCGGGCGCATTCGTCTTGGAACGATCGTCACCCGTCCTGGACGCGCCGGCCGCATCGATCGCCGTCCTCCCATTTACGGACCTGAGTCCCGCGAAGGACAATGCCTACTTCAGCGACGGTATCACGGACGAGTTGATCAACACGCTCACGCACGTCGAGGGCATCCACGTTGCTGCGCGTACGTCCGCGTTCGCGTACAGGAACGGACGCTCCGATGTTCGCGAGGTTGGACGACGACTCGGCGTCGCCAAGGTGCTCGAGGGCAGCGTACGGAAGATGGGCGACAAGATTCGAATCACCGTGCAGCTCGCGAACGCGGCTGACGGCTACCAGCTCTGGTCGGAGAGCTACGATCGCGAGCTGACGGATGTCTTCGCCATTCAGCAGGACATCTCGCGCGAGATCGTCACCGTGCTGCGCGCGCGGCTCGTGGCTACGTCTCCGGTGCGATTCGCCGAGCAGTCACGTTAGGTTGTCATTCCGAACGAAGTGAGGAATCCTTGCTCTCCTTGTAGAGGGCCGTCCTCTCTGCCGGGACGCCAAGGATTCCTCACTTCGTTCGGAATGAGGGGGCTGCCCCCTTGGATAGCTCCATGACAACACCGAGATTCATAGGTCGAGCCTCGACCGTGACTCTCAGGAGCTCCCCATGGTCAACAGACGCGTGTCCTCGATCGCCCGGTCGGTTTGCCTGCTGGTCGTCCTTGGTTCGGCGGCGCACGCAGCCGCGGCGCAGGCCACGCCGAAGCCCCAGTCGCCCGGGCAATCCGCCGACGGCGAGTGGCGCGCCTATGGCCGCGACGCGTTAGGTAGTCGATGGTCGCCGCTCGCTGAGATCACGCGAGAGAACGTCGCCCAGCTCGAGCAGGCATGGACGTTCCACACCGGCGAGACCGCGCCCGAATTCTCTGGCCGGCGTCCGCGGTCGCTCGAGGTCACGCCACTCGTCGTCGACGGCCGCATGTACTTGAGCACGCCACTCGGCCGGGTGTTCGCGCTCGAGCCCGAGACGGGGCGTGAGCTGTGGCGGTTCGACGCAAAGGTGGATCGCAGCAGCGGCTTCGGCGACTTCACGAGTCGCGGTGTGTCGTACTGGACGGACACCCGCCTCGCAGGCCAGCAGGCGGCCAGATCGTGCGCGCGTCGCGTGTTCGTCGGGACGATCGACGGACGTCTCATTGCGCTCGACGCGCGTGCGGGGACGCCGTGTGCCGGCTTCGGCAAGGCGGGCACGGTCGGTCTGCGCGCGTCGCTCCGCAACAAGCCGTCCGAGTTCGCGGAGTACGAGGTCACGTCGCCGCCGGCCGTCATCAACGACCTCGTCGTCATCGGCTCCGCCGTCGCGGACAACAATCGCACCGACGCCGCGAGCGGTGAAGTGCGTGCCTTCGACGCACGCACCGGCGCACTGAAGTGGACCTGGGACCCGATTCCGCAGGACTCCACCGACGCTGCCTGGCGAACATGGATCGGTCCGCGGGCGCACGCGACGGGCGCCGCGAACGCGTGGAGCGTCATTGCCGCCGACCCGGCGCGCGACCTGGTCTTCGTACCCACAGGCAGCGCGAGCCCGGACTACTTCGGCGGCGAGCGACTCGGCGACAATCGTTATGCAAATTCCATCGTTGCGCTGCGCGCGTCGACGGGGAAGGTCGTGTGGCACTTCCAGGTGGTGCACCACGATCTCTGGGATTACGACGCCGCGTCCCCGCCGGCGCTCGTGACGCTGCGGAAGGACGGCCGAGACATCCCGGTGGTACTCCAGACGACGAAGACCGGACAGCTGTTCGTGCTCGACAGAACTACAGGGACACCCGTGTTTCCCGTAGAGGAAAAGCCCGTCCCGGCGAGCGATGTAGCAGGCGAGCAGGCGAGTGCCACGCAGCCGTTCAACACCGTGCTCCCGCCGCTGAGCCCGCAGCGCCTAACGCCGGAGGACGCGTTCGGCGCCACCGAGGCCGACCGGGCGGCCTGCCGGACGCGCATTGCCGGGCTTCGCAACGAGGGCCCGTTCACACCGCCGAGTGAGCGGGGGACGCTCGTGTATCCGTCGAGCATCGGCGGCGCGCACTGGGGCGGCGTCACGTTCGACCCACAGCGTCAGATCGCGGTCGTTCCCGTCAATCGCATCCCGATCGAGGTGAAGCTCATTCGACGAGAGGGCTTCGACCGCCGCTCGACGAGCGATGCCGGCGAATCGCGTGGGCCCGGCGCGCAATACACCGACATGAAGGGCACGCCGTACGTGATGCGTCGTCAGTTCATGTTCGGGCCGGGCGGTGCCCCGTGCTCGCCGCCGCCGTTCGGATCGCTCGTCGCCATCGACCTCACCACCGGCACCCGCAAGTGGGACGTGCCGCTCGGCACGTTAGGCGGGATGCTGCCGCCGGGGACGACCCCGGAGCAGGCCGCCGCGCTGGGGTCGCTCAACCTTGGCGGGGCCATCAGCACGGCCGGCGGCGTCGTGTTCATCGCGGCCACGCTGGACCACGCGCTCCGCGCATTCGATATCGAGACCGGGCGCGAGTTGTGGAAAGGCGCGCTCCCGACGAGTGGCAAGGCGACGCCGATGACATTCCGAGGACCTCGCGACCGACGGCAGTACGTCGTGATCGCGGCGGGTGGGGACGGTGAGGTGTTCGGTTCCGGGGATGCCATCGTCGCGTTCCGGCTGAAAGGGCCGTAGCCAGCGGTCCAAACCTCCCGGGGGGTCGGGCTGTCAAAGCCAGCAACCTGTCACTCCGAGCCGGGTAGCCG
>Ga0310810_10004609_pt1 | contig 15277 bp, 18 predicted proteins | sample NCmetagenome_FD_207641 | JGI IMG/M metagenome (GOLD analysis project Ga0310810, IMG submission 207641) | Soil microbial communities from experimental microcosm in Duke University, North Carolina, United States - NC | ecosystem: Engineered > Artificial ecosystem > Soil microcosm > Unclassified ...
TTTGCCCGGCGTGTCGACCGGATCCGCGAGCTTCGGACGCGCTCGCACGTCTACCACGATCTGCTGCGCAGCGACATCGTCGTCCGCAATCGTGCGAGCGGATCGACCTCGTCATTCTCGATCACCTATGGCACGACCGGTCCGCTCGCCGGCGTGCCGGTGACGGCCCGATACCAACCCAACTGGTGGTTCAAAGTCGAACTCGAGCTCGACGACGAGGCGGCGGTGCCACCCGACCCGATCGGCGACGCGTCAGTCAACCGGCGCATCGATGCGCTGTGCTCACAGGGGATGGACCAATGACTGCCGGCCTGCGGCTGCCGTTCTCGCGCGATGCCTTCCTGGATGTGTTCGGCGCCTACAACACGTTGCTGTGGCCGGTCGCCGCCGCGTTGTGGATCGCCACGCTGCTCGCCTTCGTCGCCTGTCTTCGCGGCCGCCCGCGAAACGCCTGGACGTTCGCGCTGCTCGCCTTCCAATGGGCGTGGGCCGCCATCTTCTATCATGCGGCGTTATTCACCTGGATCAATCCGGCGGCATGGGGATTTGCGATCCTGTTTCTCGTCGAGGCTGGCCTTCTGGTGTGGCATGGCCTCGTCCGCCCCCATCTTCACCTGTCGCCGAACGAAGGCGGCCTGTGGCGGGCCGTCGCGTACGGGCTCGTCGCCTACGGTTTGCTCTACCCGCTGCTGGCGCTGATCGGCCCGGACGAGTACCCGTACGTTCCGACCTTCGGCGTGCCTTGTCCCACAGCGCTCGTCACCATCGGCTTCCTCCTACTCGCTCGACCCCTGCCGCTTTCCGTGACCATCGTCCCGTTGGCGTGGACCCTCATCGGCGGATCGGCGGCATTTGTCCTTGGAATGCCGATCGACCTGGCGTTGGTGACTGCAGGCGGCGCGCTGGGTGCGCATCTGTGGGTCACCAGAGCGCGCCGGCCGCGACTGGCATCATGACTACAACAGGGATCGCCGTCGCGTCTTACCGGATCGAGAAGTCCATCACGATGACAACCTGAACATCGACCGGTCTGCCGGCGAGGCGGCCGGGATCGAACCGCCATTGGCTCGCGGCGACGATCGCTCGAGCATCGAGACTGGGATCGAGCGAGCGCAGCACTCTGATATCGGCTGGATGTCCATCGGCGCGTACGACCAGTTCGAGGACGACCGGGCCCTGGATTCTGCCCGCCAGCGCTTCGCTCGTATACGAGGGCCTGACCTGCGTCAGCACGCGCGGCACGGTCACCGATCCGCCCGGACGATAGACGCCGCCGCCGATCCCGCCGCCGGAACCAGGACCGTAGCCAGGCCCACGTCCAGGCCCGATTCCGGAGCCGATCCCTTCGCCGACGCCGCCACCGGAGCCGGGACCGGTTGACGTTCCGGACGACACGCCGCCGACCGGCAGTCCGATTTGGTCCTGCGTACCGGACGCCAGCGGCCGTGCATCGAGAAGCAGTTGCGGCAATGCTGGTGTCTCCGTAGCGCCGGAGGTCGGCACCGGCGCTGCGGTTCGGAGCGTGATCGCGTCGGATCCGATGCCCTCGGCGTGCCGGATCGGCCCGGTCTGTCGGTTCCCGCCTCCGCCGCCGCCGCGGCTTTCGACGTCCGTGGCTCGAGCGATGAAGACGATCGAGCGCGGCACCGGCCGGACGTTCGCCATCGTTGGAACCGGGCTTACGACGATAGCCGGCTGGCGCACCGCGATATTGGCAATCGCGAGCGCTGCCAGCAGGTGCGCGAGCGCCGAAAGGACGAACGTCTGGTTGCGGCGAGCCGGAATTGGCGAAGACGCCGGTTCGTCATCGATCACATGGAGCACGCCAGGTGGGAAGGCAAGACCGATTCCCGCTCGCGTGTCGACGCCGACCGGACTCCTGCCGGAAATCCGGCAGCGATCAGGCCGTCGCGGTAGAGGCCGCTTGTTCAGTGTGACGTCGCGGACGCCCGCTCTGGATCGCGCCGCCGGGGCTGGAACACATCCGTGTGAATACCGAGCGCCCGAACCTGCTCGGCGATCTCGCGGAGCCGGCGGGGCGGAACCGGCGAGAGTGACCCCAGCGCCGGTGAACGGTCGATCGTGTAGATGTGCACCCGGGTCGCGCGGATGGTCTCGAGCGCCTCGAGCCACGCGCGGATGGCCGCGTCGCCCGAATTGCCGACGACGCCACGGGCGTCGCGAACGAACATCGCCTGAACGACGATGGGCGACAGCGTCCGCAGCGCGTCGAGCACATCAGACAGGTGTCGTCCGCCGCCGTTCAGAGTGGCGAATGTCGCCGAATCGCCGGCATCCAGCTTCATGTAGCGTTCATCGAAGGCGCCGAGCCCGCGCCTGACGTCGTCGGCGGATGCGGTCGTCGAATTCGACAGGATGGCCAGGGGGATCCCAGGCGCGATGCGATCGCGCACCGAGCGGAGTCGCAGGGCGATCTCCGCGAATTCCGGGTGCAGCGTCGGTTCGCCGTGGCCGGCCACTGTCAGCCGATCGATCACCTCGTTGCGCTCTGCCGCCGCGGATAGGCGCGCTGACAACGCGGTGTCGACGGCCTGCGCGGTTGGCCAGCCGGGCCCTTGTCCTCGATAGCGGACCGCGCCACGCGTCCATCCGTACTGACAGTACGCGCAGTTCATGTTGCAGATCTTCTTGCCCGCCGGCAGCAGGTTGATGCCGAGCGACGTGCCGAGACGGCGGCTGCGAACGGGGCCGTACATGATGTGTTCGAGCGCGGGAAGCGGCATGGCCTTCGCTCCTGCAAAACCGCGACCGCGGCATGTCGCTTGCGTCATCCAGGTTCAACCCGGCGTTGTTGCCGGAATTCCGGTAATTCGACGCACTTGCAGGAGGGTCTCATGAAGGCACGCCCACTAGTCTTGTCGCTGCTCATCGCGGGCGTCATGACCGTCGGCACGGTCGCCAGTCGCAGTCCGATTGGATACGCTCGAACGACGGCCATCGTCAACTTCGTGGATCCAGTGCTCGTCACCGATCGCGTCGTCATGGGGCCCGTGCTGATCGTGCACGACGATGAAAAGATGGCGTTGGGCGAGGCCTGCACGACCTTCTACCGCTTCGATCCCGCGCGCGGGCCGCAGGAAGAGATCGTGTCGTTCCATTGCACGCCGGTGCAGCGCACGGTCGCCGAGAAGACGCGTCTGACGCTGTCAGAACGCTCGGAGCCCACCTGCAAGCGGCTCCTCGAGTATCAGGTCGCCGGCGAGTCTGAAGCACACGCGATTCCGCTAACGCAGTAGAGGGCTCAGGCCATGATCACTGTTGCAGAGCCAATCGATGCCGACACGCTGCGCGTCCGGCACGAGTTCCTCGCCCAGCCGGCTCTCTGTCTGTCGGCAGACGTCGTCGCCACGATGCTCGGCGTGCCGCTGCGGCACGCCGCGGTCATTCTCGAATCGCTGGTGTTTGAACGGTTCCTGGCGCGGACCGCCAATGGTCAGTACATCCGGTCGTTTGCAGGCGGAACAGGGAGAAGGTGAGGTATGCGGTCAATCGTGCTCGGTCTGGGGATCTGCGTGGTCGGGGCCTCGATCCTAGCGGCCCAGGACGCGACCATTGCAAAAGGACAACAGGTGTACGCCGACCAGAAATGCGGGCTTTGCCACTCCATCGGTGACAAGGGCAACAAGAAAGGCCCGCTCGATGGCGTCGGCAGCAAGTTGTCGGCGGCGGATCTCCGGCTGTGGATGACCGACGCCAAGGCGATGACCGAAAAGACCAAATCCACGCGCAAGCCGGAGATGAAGTCGTACAATCTCTCCAAAGGGGATCTCGATGCCCTGGTCGCGTACATGCAGTCGCTGAAGAAGTGATGACCGAAAAAGGAGGGGATGACATGCGGTGGATCGTGATCGCAATGGTGTGTGTCGGGTTTGCGGCGCCGGCGGCGGCGCAGGACGCGAAGGCGAAGGGCGCGCAGCTGTTTGCCGATCAGAAGTGCACGCTGTGCCACTCGATCGGGGACAAAGGTAACAAGAAAGGCCCACTCGACGACGTGGGGAGCAAACTGTCCGCGGCAGAAATCCGTGAGTGGATCACCGACGCGAAGGGGATGACCGCGAAGATGAAGACGACGCGGAAACCCGAGATGAAAGCGTATTCGCTGCCGAAGGAAGACGTGGATGCGCTCGTGGCGTACTTAGCGTCGCTCAAAAAGTAGCGCTGCGAGCGGGAGCTCGCCATGACCGCCCGGATCGGATGGCTCTGCGCGACGGCGTGCCTCGTGCCCTGGCTGGCGGGGGCCGCCGTCGCGGCTCCACCTGACGTCAAACCACCCACCACCGAAGACTGCGTGGCCTGTCACGGCGACGCATCGCTGAAACGCGATGACGGCCGCAGCCTCGCGGTCGACGCCAAGCGCTTCGAGTCGTCGATCCATGGCCCGATGGCGTGCGTCGACTGCCACGCCGATCTCGCCAAAGTGGAGCTGCCGCACGAGGCGAAGCTCGCGCCGGTTCAGTGCGCCAGCTGTCACGACGACATCGGCGGGAAATACCGTGACAGCATTCACGCCTGGGCGAAGGACAAGGCGGGCCTGACGACGGCCGCGCCATCGTGCGCCAGCTGCCACGGCACGCACGAGATCAAGGCGCACACCGACACGACCAGCCGCGTCCACCGCAGTCAGGTGCCGGCGACGTGCGGAAGCTGCCACGCCGGCGTTCGCGAACACTATGACAAAGGCATTCACGGCGCGGCGCTCGCCAAGGGCGACTCGCGCGCGCCGGTGTGCGTTGATTGCCATACGACCCACGACATCAAGCGCGCAGACACCGACAAATGGCGGCTCAGCGTCACCGCCGAATGCGGCTCGTGTCACGCGGGCGTCGTCGACTCGTTCCGCCGGACCTTCCACGGCAAAGTCACGGAGCTCGGCTTCAGCCGCGTGGCTGCGTGTGCCGACTGCCACGGCGCCCACGACATTCTGCCAGCCTCCAATCCCGCATCGATGGTGGCGTCGGCGCAGCTCGTGAAGACCTGCGGAAAATGCCACGAGGGGGCAAACGAGCGCTTCGTCCAGTACGACCCGCACCCCAATCCGCGAGACTACAAGCGCAGCGCCGTGCTCTGGTGGGCGAACCGTTTCTATTGGGTGCTGATCCCAGGTTGCTTCGCATTCTTCGGCCTGCACAGCCTGCTGTGGTTCCGCCGCTCGATGAAGGACCAGGAGAAGCGTCCATGACTCCCACGATCGCGGAGCCGCCCGCCATGACGGTTGCCGCGCCCGGTGCCGGGCCCGTCGCCGCGTCCTTCAGGTCCACGCATGTCTTGCGCTTCGATCGACCGACGCGCGTGCTCCACATCGTCGTGATGGTGACCTTCCTCGGACTGGCCGCGACCGGCATGCCGCTGCTGTTCAGCGACGCACCGTGGGCGCGGGCGCTGGCGATGCTGTTCTTCGGCTTCCACGGCGCCGGCCTGGCGCATCGGTTCTTCGGCCTCGTGCTGCTCGGCGCGGTCGTATGGCACCTCGCCGACGTCTTCTGGCGCGCCCTCGTCCGCAGGGAATCGGGCCTCTTCTGGGGACCCGACTCGCTGGTGCCGCAGCCGCGCGATTTCGTGCACTTCTATCAGCAGCTGCGCTGGTTCTTCTGGAAAGGTCCGCAACCGAAATTCGAGCGCTTCACGTACTGGGAGAAGTTCGATTACTGGGCGGTACTCTGGGGCACGGCGCTGATGGGCGCCGCCGGCCTCGTGCTCTGGTTCCCGATGGCCGCCTCGCGGGTCCTGCCAGGGTGGCTGTTCAACGTCGCCCTCTTCGTGCACGGCGCCGAGGCGACGCTGGCCATTGTCTTCATCTTCGCGATCCACTTCTTCAACGGCCACCTGCGCCCAGGCAAGTTCCCGATGGACATGGTGATTTTCACCGGCTCGGTGAGCCGGGAAGAGCTGCGGCACGAACGGGCGGGACAATATCAGCGGCTCGCAGCCTCCGGCACGCTCGATCGGTTGGATGTTCCGCCGCCAACGGCGAAGGCGATCGCGCAGGGCCGTCTGATCGGTGCGATCGGTTTGTCGCTCGGAATCGCCCTCTTCGTCCTCATCCTGTACGCGACGCTGCGGTAGACTCGCCGGATGGTCCGAAGCGTCCGCCTGATCCGCAGCCCGATCTCCGTCGTCGGCATGGTGCTCACCACGATGAGCGCCGTGCTGTTCCTCATCGTCTTTCTCGCCGATCTATTCGGATGGCACAGCAACCCTTACCTCGGGATCGTCTTCTTTCTGATTCTCCCCGGCGTGTTCCTGTTCGGCCTGTGCCTGATCCCGCTGGGCGCGTGGATCGAACGGCGGCGGCGCGCCCGCGGCCGCGCGCCGTCGGAAGTGCACTGGCCGCGGATCGACCTCAACGACCCGGCGCAGCGGACGACGGCCGTCATCGTGTTTGCCGTGACGATGGCGAACATCGTCATCGTGTCGCTGGCGGCGTACCGTGGCGTCGAATACATGGACTCACCGCAGTTCTGCGGGCAGGTCTGCCACACGGTGATGAAGCCCGAGTTCACAGCCTATCAGGATGGCCCGCATTCGCGCGTCACGTGCGTGCAATGCCACATCGGGCCCGGCGCGTCGTGGTTCGCGAAGTCGAAGATTTCCGGCGCCAGGCAGGTCCTGGCGGTCTCGTTCCATACCTACTCGAGGCCGATTCCGTCGCCGGTGCAGAACCTCCGCCCCGCTCGAGACACGTGCGAACAGTGTCATTGGCCCGAGAAGTTCCACGGCGACAAGGTCCGCCGGATTTTCGAGTTCGCGGCTGACGAGAAGAACACCGAGTCCGTCACGGTCATGCAGGTGCACGTGGGCGGCGGCAGCGAACGGCTCGGCATTGCCCAGGGGATCCACTGGCACATGAACGTGGCCAACGAGGTTGAGTACATCGCGACCGACGACAAGCGGCAGGTGATTCCGTGGGTGCGTGTGAAGGATCGGTTCGGCAACGTCCGTGAGTTCAGCGCCGAGGGCGTCACCCCGGAGCAGCTCGCCAAAGGCGAGCGCCGGCGGATGGACTGCATGGACTGCCACAATCGCCCGAGCCACCCGATGGCGGCGACGCCCGAGCGGGCGGTCGACGAGTTGATCGCCCGTGGCCAGATCCCCAGAACGCTCCCGTTCGTACGACGTGAAGCCGTCAAAGCGCTCAAGGCGACCTACCCGACGCAGGAGGCGGCGGGTGAGGGAATTTCCCGCACGCTGCGGGATTTTTACCGCTCCCAATATCCTCAGGCCTACATGTCGCAGCGGCCGGACGTCGAGAAAGCCGTCCAGGCCACAGAGACGGTCTACCGCCGCAACGTCTTTCCCGAGATGAACGTCCAGTTCGGCACATACCCAAACAACATCGGGCACATGGACTTTCCAGGCTGCTTCCGCTGCCACGACGATAACCACAAATCGAAAGACGGCAAGGCGATCGGCCAGGACTGCGAGTCCTGTCACAAGATCGACTAGTCCCGAGAGTTTGGCCCATTGGGGTTGTGCCGTTTTGAACAACTCCCCGTGTCGCCATTGTGTGACGATCCCGGGCACTCGCCTTGCACCCGGGGAGAGCGCCCGGCGACGTTCGCCGGAAATCCGACGGCACTGACACGGGGGAGTGGGACCATGTTGAAACGGAGTGACGGTTACCCGGCAAGCCGGCTGGTTACCGTGCTCGCGATCGTCTGGGGGCTGGCGGTCGGCCTGGCAGCAGCCGGAAGTCGACCAGCAGTCCCGAACCCGACGCAGGCGCCAGCCGCGGCCCCCGCGCTCGCGTCGTCACCGACACCGGCGGCGCAAGCCACCGGCTTCGTGGGCGACGACACATGCACCACCTGCCACGAACCTCAGGGCAAGGCGATGCACGCCACGCTTCACGGCAAGGCGCAGAACACCCGCACACCGGCGGCGAAGGCGAACCAGAGCTGTGAGTCGTGCCACGGTCCCGGCCAGGCGCACGTCGACAGCGGGGACAAGACCAAGATCAAGCGGTTCACGGCCCTGTCGGCGAAAGACGTCAACGCCGCCTGCCTGACCTGCCACACGAGGAGCTCGCACGCCGACTTCGAGGGCGGGATGCACTCGGCCCGCAACGTATCGTGCGCGACCTGCCACAGTGTGCACAGCCCGAAGTCCGAGCGCGCGCAACTCAAGACAGTGACCGCGGTCGAGACCTGTCAGACCTGCCACAAGCAGGAGGCGATGAAGGTCAAGAAGTCGGGCCACATGCCGGTGCGTGAAGGCAAGATGGACTGCACCACCTGCCACACGCCGCACGGGTCGAACAACGTGCGCATGCTCAAGACCGGGAACACGCTCAACGAGATGTGCGCGAGCTGCCATGCCGAAAAGCGGGGGCCGTTCCTGCACGATCACGCCGCCGGCCGCGAGAACTGCGCGAGCTGTCACGATCCGCACGGGTCGAACAACGACCGCATGCTGGTCGCGAAGGATCCGATGCTCTGCCAGCGGTGTCACGTCAGCAGCCGGCATCCTGCGACCATTTACGACGGCACCCAGATCGCGGCGGCCAGCAACCGCGCGATCGGCCGGAGCTGCGTGAACTGCCACTCGCAGATTCACGGCTCGAATCACCCGGCAGGCGAGAAGTTCCTACGCTAGGCAGGAGGATGTGATGCGCACCAAATCATTGACGATGGTGGTGGCGCTCCTGCTCATCGCAGGAGGCGCCGCCGCCCAGAATGGCGCGACGCCGCCGGCGCAGCCGGACGTCACCAAACCGGAGGGGTCTTCATCAACGGAGTTCCCACTCGTGAATGTCCTGGACATTGCCGTCCGCGGGACGTCCTTCGGGTCGGACTCCGATCCGGCCAGGTTCCAGCGGTATCGGGACGTGCGGGATGGCGGCACGCTCGACCGGTTCCGGCTCTTCAAGGACACCAACACGTACCGGTACAACCTGCAGGCCGATCATATCGGCTACCGCGATCAGCGCTACTCGGGCTCCTACACGAACTACGGCAAGGTCAAGGCGTCGTTCGAGTGGAACCAGATTCCGCTGTACTACAGCGGCTCCACGCGGTCCCTCTATGATCAGTCGACACCCGGCACGCTGAGCATCAACGACAGCGTCCAATCCGGGATCCAGAACAAGACGCTCGCGCTTGGAACCGCGCTCACGGTCGCCCCGGCGTTCGATCTCCGCACCAGGCGCGACACCGCGACCGGCACCGTGGTCTACAGCGCGACGCCCACCGTCGATGTGGGCTTCACGGTTCGCAACACGCAGAAGCAGGGTGCGTATCCGTGGGGTGGCAGCTTCGGCATCTCCAACGCCATCGCCTCGGAAATGCCGGTACCGGTCGATCATCGCACCACGGATCTGGGCACCAGCATCGAGTTCTCGAACGGCCGCGGGTATGCGCGACTGGCATATGACGGGTCGTTCTTCAGGAACAACGTCACGACGCTCGTCTTTGACAACCCCGGGCGGGTGAGCGACTCGCCGACGGCGGGCCCCGTGCAGGGTCGCATGGCGCTCTGGCCGAACACCGAGATGAATACGGTGAGCGCCTCCGGCGGACTGAAGCTGCCGGGCCACAGCCGGGCCACCGCGTACATCTCGGTCGGCAACATGTCGAACAACGCGGCGCTGCTTCCGTTCACGATCAACACGGCGCTGGTATCCCCGGCGCTCGATCGCCCGACGGCCGACATCTCGGCGCGCGTGACCGCCATGAATTACCTCTTCACCTCGCGTCCAGTGAACACCGTCTGGTTCAGCGCCCGCTATCGGCAGTACGAGATGGACAACCGCACGGTGCCGTTCAAGGTGAGCAACAGCGTGAACTACGACACGGCAATCGTCGCGCTGAACCAGTCGAGCGAGCCTTTCAGCCAGACGCGCCACACGTTCGACGCCGACGCCACCTATTCTCCGGTGCGGCACGTCGGCTTCCGGGCCGGCTACACCCGTGAGGAGGTCGACCGCACCTATCGAATCGTCGAGAACACGACCGAAGACATCGGCCGTGTGTCCGTGGACCTCACCGGCCTGCCGTTCCTGTCGGTGCGCGGCGTGTTTGAGCACGGCAAGCGCCGCGGAACGCCGGTTGACGGGCTCGAGCTGCTCGCGATTGGCGAACAGCCGCTGCTGCGGCAGTTCGACATCTCCGATCGCGACCAGGATCGCTTCTCGACCATCATCGTGGTCACGCCGGTGTCGCAGTTCTCAGTGAACACCTCGATATCGTTCGGCCGCCAGGAGTACCCAGGGACGACCTTCGGGCTGCGGAACAACGACAACCAGGTCTACTCGCTCGGGTTCGACTATGTTCCTGGCGACAAGGTCTCGATGGGCCTCACCTACGGGTTCGAGAAGTACACGGCAGGACCGCCAATCCCCTGCCGGCGAACACGGTCGCGTTCCTCAACGACCCGACGCAGCAGTTCAACGACCCGCGGCGGGACTGGACGGACGACAGCACGGACCGTGTCCACACCGTCGATGCGTCGATCGACCTGCTGAAGGTGTTCCCGAAGACGGACATCAAGGTGGCGTACGACTACAGCCGCGCGGAATCGGTCTACTTCTACGGGCTGGCGCCGAACACCGTGATCGCTCCGCCCCTCCAGCTCACGCCGGTGGTCAACGAGCTGCAGCGCGGCACCGTCGACGGGCGGTACTTCCTGACACGCCACTTTGCGGTCGGGCTGGTCTACTGGTTCGATCAGTACCGGGTGGACGATTTCGCGCTGAGTCCGGTGAGCAGCCTGGCGCAGCCGGCCAATGCGGCGTCGCCCACACTGATGATGCTGGGCTACTTCTACCGGCCGTATACGGCCAACACCGTGATGGCACGCATGACGTATCTCTGGTAGGCACGGAGGCTCGGTGTTTCCGGGGTTCCTCGGAAGCACCGAACCTGCGGCCCGGCGAGCGGCAAACCCCTCCGCGCCGCTCGCAGGGCCGCCTCCTTTCGGCCTCGCGAAAATTCCCCCGTCACCTGGAAATTCTCCCGCGCCAGCCTGGCGGCATTCCGGCGCGATCCGCAAAACCATTGGGAAAACCGCGTCGATCATGTCGGCATCCCGCTTGCCCTTCGATCGGACGCATGTCGTGTCACGTCATTGCCGAACGGGCCGCCGCCAGCCACCAGCTGCTGACGCTGCGCGCGCATCCCCTGCGGATAGCCCTCGTCGGTCAGCCCAACGTCGGTAAGAGCGTCGTCTTCGGACGGCTGACGGGTCGCTACGTGACCGTGTCGAACTACCCGGGCACCACCGTGGCCGTCACCAAGGGCCGGGCGCTGGTCGGCGCCGAAGTCTGCGACGTAATCGACACGCCAGGGGTGAACACCCTCGACGGCACCATCAGCGAAGACGAACGCATCACCCGTGGCGTAGTCGCCGGCCCGGACACCGACCTCATCGTCCAGGTGGCCGACGCTCGCAACCTGCGGCGGGCGCTGATGCTCACCAGCCAGCTCCGTGCCTGCGACAAGCCGATGGTGCTGGCGCTGAACATGATCGACGAGGCCCACGAGCGCGGCGTCTCCATCGACGCGCCCGCGCTCGCGGTGGCGCTCGGCATTCCTGTTATCGAAATGATCGCGGTCGAAGGCCGCGGACTCTCCGAACTGCGCGACGCGCTTCCGCGTGCGGCCCGGCCCCTTGTGCCGGCGCACCCGCACGCCAACGATCGCGCAGTCTGGGCCCACCAACTGACCGTGCGCGTCCGGCGCGTGTCGACCCTGTCACTGGCTTATGTCCAGGAGGCACTCGCACGCGCGACGCGCCGGCCGGTCACGGGCCTGCCGATTCTCGCCGCGGTCCTGTACGCGCTCTATCTCTTCGTCGGCGTGTTCGGCGCGCAGACACTCGTCAAGCTGCTCGAAGACGGCCTGTTCGGGGGCTACATCAATCCCGCGGCGACGTGGGCGGCCAACCGGTTCATTCCGCTGCCCCTGGTTCGCGATTTCCTCGTCGGCGAGTACGGCCTCATCACGATGGGGGTCACCTACGCCATCGCGATTGTGCTGCCGGTGGTCGCGACGTTCTTCCTGATGTTCGGCTTCCTCGAAGACAGCGGCTACATTCCGCGCCTCGCGATCTTCTGCGACCGCATCTTCCGGGTGATGGGGCTGAACGGCAAGGCGGTCCTGCCGATGGTCCTCGGTCTCGGCTGCGACACCATGGCCACGATGACGACGAGGATTCTGGGAACGCCGAAGGAACGGCTGATCGCCATCCTGCTGCTCGCCCTCGGCATCCCCTGCTCGGCGCAGCTCGCCACCATCATGGGCATCCTCGGCGGCATCTCGTTCGCCGCGCTGATGACGCTGTTCGCCGTCGTGTTGTCACAGATGTTCCTGGTCGGCTGGCTCGCCGCGCGCGTCCTGACCGGCGACCGCTCCGAATTCATTCTGGAGCTGCCGCCGATCCGCTGGCCCCGCTTCGGCAACCTTCTGACCAAGACGCGCCTGCGCGTGTGGTGGTACCTCGGCGAGGCGGTCCCGCTGTTCCTGGTCGGGACCACGCTGTTGTTCGCGCTCGACCGCGTCGGCGCCCTGGTGTGGATTGCCGCTGCGGGCCGGCCGGTGGTCACCGGCCTGCTCGGCCTGCCGCCGGCGGCCTCGCAGATGTTCGTCATGGGTTTCCTGCGCCGCGATTACGGCGCGGCCGGGCTGTTTCAGCTCGCGCACAGCGGTCAGCTGACCGGCGTGCAGGCGGTGGTCGCCCTGACGGTGATGACGCTGTTCGTGCCGTGCGTCGCCAATTTCCTGATGATGGTCCGCGAGCGCGGATTGAAAACCGGAATCGCGATTCTCGGCGTCGTCACGCCGGTCGCGATTTTCACGGGAGCGGGATTGAACTATGTCCTCCATGCGTTTGGCGTTCAGTTCTGACAGGCCGAGGCCGCTGTCGTCGCTCGCGGTCGACGAGCGCGCCGTCGTCGCCGACGTGCACGCCCACCAGGCGGGGCGCGCCGAGCGGCTGCTGGCGCTCGGCGTGACGCCAGGGGCCGCCGTCACCATGCTGCAGACGCTTCCAGGCGTGGTGTTCCTGTGCGATCAGACGGAGCTTGCGGTCGAACGAATTGTCGCGGACGCCATCCTGGTCCGTCGAGAGGAGCGCCAGACATGACCTCTGCCCTGCGCCTGGTCTTCTGGGAAACCACCAAGGCGTGCAATCTGAGCTGCCGCCACTGCCGCGCCGTGCCGCGGCGCACGCTGGGACCGACCGAGCTGGACACCCGGCGGGCGTTGACGCTGATCGATCAGATCGCCGAGGTGGCCAAGCCGGTCCTCGTCCTGTCGGGCGGCGAGCCGCTGTTCCGCCCGGATATTTTCGACATCGCGGCTTACGGCGTCGAGAGCGGATTCCGGATGGCGCTGGCGACCAACGGCACACTGGTCACCGAACGCGTCGCGGCGAAGATTGCCGACACCGGCTTCGCACGCGTCGCGATCAGTCTCGACGGCGCACAGGCGGTGACGCACGATGCCTTCAGGAACCTCCCCGGATCGCACTCGCTGGCCATCCGCGGCATCAGGAATCTCCGCGACGAGGGCGTCTCGGTCCAGATCAACACGACGGTCGCCCGGCACAACGTCGCCGAACTCCCGGCGATGCTCGACCTCGCGCTCCAGCTCGGCGCCGACGCGCTACACCTCTTCATGCTGGTACCGGTCGGATGTGGTCTGCAGATTGCGGAGTCGGACATGCTGCCGGCTGACGAGTACGAACGGGTGCTGCGCTGGTTCGACGAGCGATCGCAAACCTGCCCGATCGATCTGAAGGCGACCTGCGCGCCGCATTACTACCGGATCCGCGCGCAGCGCATCGAGCAGGAGCGGCGGCAGGGCAATTTCACGAGCTCCTTCATCGCTCCCGGCACGAAGGCGAAGGCGGCGCCGACCGTTCTCGGCACCGGCGCCGGACATCCGCACGGCCAGCATCTCTCGGCGATGACCCGCGGGTGTCTGGCCGGGACGAGCGTCTGCTTCGTGTCGAACGAAGGCGCGATCTACCCATGCGGCTACCTGCCGGTGAGCGCCGGCGACACCCGTCTCAGCAGCTTCAAGGCTGTCTGGAACGGGTCGCCGGTGTTTCAGCGATTGCGCGATCAGTCGATCTACGAAGGGAAATGCGGCGACTGCCGCTTCGGGTCGATCTGCGGCGGCTGCCGCGCCCGCGCCTATGCCGCCACCGGCAGTTTTCTGGCAGAGGAGCCGTTCTGCACGTATCGGCCGGATCTGGAAGCTCCGCGCTCAGGGCAGGCGGGTATTCGGATTCCGCCGGCGCCGATCCACGAGCAGGCGTCAACGAGTTCGCAGTAACGAGGAGGAGGTGTTCTCATGATTCGCCACTTCGCAGTATCCATTCTCGTATCCGGGGCACTGGCCGTGTCCGTTTCAGCCCAGTCGCCCACCACCGCGACGGCCCAATACGATCCGAACGCCGAGGCGGCTTTCGGCGGCGTCATTACGCAGGTGATCAGTGTCGTCGGTCCTGACGGGACCGTCGGCGTGCATCTGAACCTCAAGACCGGCACCGGCAAGGTGGTCAGGGTGCACGTCGGGCCGGCGATGTTCATCGGCATGAACAACTTCTCGTTCTTCACCGACGAACAGGTACTGGTGACCGGACCCATCGTGTCGCACGCCGGCGAATCGGCGGTGTGGGCGCGTCAGATCACCAAGGGCGGCAAGACCTTGACGCTCCGCAGCCCGGATGGCTCGCCGCGCTGGCCCTACGCCACGGCAGAGGATCCCGACGGTTGCGGCATCTCACACGAAGTCGTTCGGTATTAGAAGGAGGCGACCATGCGTTCCCGGTTTGCCGTTGGTTCGTTGCTCTTGACCGTCGTGTTCGCCACAGCCGCGCTCGCCAGCGGCGATCGCCGGCCGTCGCGACAGTGGGCGACCATCTATCTGTTCGCGCCGACGCTCATTGGATCGACGTTCGTGCAGGGTCCTGTGCTCTTCGTGCACGACGACGCGAAGATGGCGCGCGGGGAACCGTGCACGACCGTACAGCTGTTCAATCCGGGCGAGGGGCCGTCGGAGACGATCGCCTCGTTCCACTGCATTCCGCGCCAGGCCAAGGCGCCGAAGATGTTCAGGGTCCAGACGCGGCCCAATACCGAGATGGGCTACGGCTGCGTGCTCGTCGAGTATCAATTCGCCGGAGATCCGGAGGCGCACGGCGTGCCGACGTCGGCGAACACGCATTGACAACAACAGCGATGACAGCGGAGCGGACTGATCTGGTCCGCCTGCGATCCGAATTCCTGCTGTTTCCGGGAATGTGTTTGACCGTC
>Ga0310810_10004610_pt1 | contig 15275 bp, 13 predicted proteins | sample NCmetagenome_FD_207641 | JGI IMG/M metagenome (GOLD analysis project Ga0310810, IMG submission 207641) | Soil microbial communities from experimental microcosm in Duke University, North Carolina, United States - NC | ecosystem: Engineered > Artificial ecosystem > Soil microcosm > Unclassified ...
CGGGAGGCAAAAACCATCTCGTCGCTGAGCCATCCGCACATCTGCGCGCTCTACGACGTCGGCGACAACTACATCGTGATGGAGCTGCTCGAGGGAGAGACGCTCGAGCAGCGGCTCCAGACAGGCTCGCTGACCATCGAGCAGGTGGTACGCATCGGCATCAACGTCGCTGACGCACTCGACAAAGCGCATCGCCACGGCATCGTCCATCGCGACCTCAAACCGGGAAACGTCATGCTGACCCGGTCGGGCGCGAAGCTGCTCGACTTCGGACTCGCGAAATCGACCGAGCCCATCGTCCAGCATGCCGATGGCCGGACGATGACGCGGGCGCTGACCGCGAAGGGAACGATCGTCGGCACGTTCCACTACATGCCGCCGGAGCAGATCGAGGGCCGCGAGGCGGACGCGCGGAGCGATCTCTTCGCGTTCGGCGCGATGCTCTACGAGATGCTGACGGGGCGGCGTGCCTTCGTCGGCGACACCGGCGCCAGCGTGATTGCCGCAATCCTCGCCAGTGAGCCGCCGCCGATCTCCGAGCAGCGGCCGACGACGCCGCCTGCGCTCGATCGCCTTGTGCGCACCTGCCTGGCGAAGGATCCCGACGAGCGCTGGCAGACCGCGCATGACGTGATGCTCCAGCTGCGCGGGATTCTCGAAGGCGGATCGACGGCGAGCGGCGCAATCGCCGTGCCGGTCAGGCGGCTGCGGCGGGAGCATCTCGCCTGGAGCGTCGCCGCGGTCGCCTTGCTTGGCGCGATCGGCCTTGGCGCCGCGCTGACGCGTCGCGCAGTGTCACCAGGCCCGCTCGTTCATTTCGGCATCGACACGCCGCAGAACACCTCGCTCTATCCGTTCGACACGAAGGGAATCGCCCTCTCGCCCGACGGTACGAGGATCGCGTTCGTCGCGGAAGATCCGCACTCCGGGACCTCTCTTTACGTCCGCGACCTCGCCACGACGCAAATCAGAACCCTCGCCAAGACCGAAGATGCCTCGTATCCGTTCTGGTCGCCGGACGGGACACAGCTCGGCTTCTTCGCCAACCAGAAGCTGCACCGCATGGACCTGAACGGAGGGCCGATCGTCACGCTCTGCGAGGCGGCGTCGGGACGGGGCGGCTCGTGGAACCGTGATGGGGTCATCGTGTTTGCGCCGACGATCGCCAGTCGCCTGTATCGCATCTCAGCCGGCGGCGGCCGGCCCGAGGTCGTGACGCCGTTGGAGGCAGACGGGATCCGCGCTCGCTGGCCCTGGTTCCTTCCGGACGGCAGCCGCTTCCTCTATACGGCCGGCAGTGACCTCGTGGTGGGCTCGCTCGACGGCAAGCTGCGGACCGTGATTCTGAGCGACGTGTCGAACGCTGTCTTTGCGCCGCCCGATCGCATCGTTTTCTCACGCGGCACCGTGCTGATGTCGCAGCGCTTCGATCCAGAGGCGCTGTCGCTCGGCGGCGAAGCCGCACCGCTCCCCTTCGGCAACGTTTCCTATATGAGTTCGAAGGCGCTCAGCATCGTGAGCGCGTCACTCAACGGCACGCTCGCATACTTACCAGCCGGGAGCGACAGCGCGGCTCGCCTCGTGTGGGTCGACGCACGCGGACGCGAGGAGGGCGAGCTCGGCGACCCGGGTGGATACCAGGACGCGGCGCTCTCGCCCGATGGGAAACATGTGGCCGTCGTTCGCGCCATGCCCGATGGCGACGACCTGTGGCTCGTTGATACGGCCGACGGCCGCCTGTCACGATTCACGTTTCATTCAGGCTCGCACGGATTCCCGTCTTGGAGCCGCGACTCGAAGCAGGTCGCCTACTTCCGAGATTTCAATGGCGTTGGGCAGATCTGCATCAAGTCGCTGGATGGAGTCGAACGCTGCCCCATACTGCGCGCCAACCAGTGGCAGATTCCGTATGGCTTCACCCCTGACGATATGACCGTCCTGGCCTGGGTCCAGACACCGACGGCGGGCGGCGACATCTACACGATGAGCCTCGGTCCGACACCGACGCTGAAGCCGCTCGTGGTCACGCCGTTCGACGAACGGTCGCCGTCGTTCTCGCCGGACGGCAAGTGGCTCGCCTACCAATCCAACGCGTCGATGCGCGGCGAGGTGTACGTGCGGCGCTATCCACCGACGACGGAGCAGTGGCAGATCTCGACGTCGGGCGGCGAGAGTCCCACGTGGAGCCCGGATGGCAAGGACATCCTCTACGGTTCCGGCGACACGATCATGCGCGTCCCGTTTGATGGCGGCGCAACGCCGGGCAAGCCGGTACCGCTCTTCCGCGTCCCTGGCCATCGGACGGTGCGGTTGTCGGGCCTCCTGTCTCGTCCGGTGCTCAGCGGCATCACTGCGGATGGACAACGCTTTCTCCTCCTGCTGGGCACCGATCAGCCGCTGCCCTCGATCAATATCGTGCTGAACTGGCGAAGCGCGCTGCAGCCACACTAGCGCCTCGATTTGGAAATCGAGGGTCCGTCGCAGCTGGGCGATTTCTCCGGGACGCCGAGGATCGACGCGGAGTATTCACGACGATGGGCGTTCTGCTACTGGCAGATGGTCAGTACCCGATCCGAGCGCGGTTCGTGCGTCGTCGCCGGCCGAAAGTTCACACGCGCGATCCCTGCATGGCCACCCACGCGATCGCGGGCTCGAACTCGCTGAACGCCCTGACATTCGTGCCGTGCACCCGGGCCACCGATTCGAAAAACTCCGCGTCGGTCCCTGCGTCGAGCCGAACCAGCAGTGCAATTCTCCCGCGCGCGAGCACAGGTTGTGTGCCAAATGCCACGCCCACTTCAAACAGCTCGGATTTCGTCAGATGGATGCCTGGCGTTGTCTGCCGCATGTCGATCAGGACGTGATGCACACCCGTCGCCTTCAACCGCGAAACGATCGCTCGCAGGAGTTCGCGGCTCGCGTCGATGTCCACCGTGCCGGTCTGCGTCGCGCGCATGAAATCCTCGGGATGAACAATCGTCAGGCTCGTCGGCATCGTGGGAGCGCATTCTACGCCTTTGCGGTCGGGCGCGTCCCGGCTTACCGGAATGCGGCCACGACGACCGCGAACACCGCGAGGACCGTCGCCGGAACGGCCGGCTCACGACGCATGGCGTGTGTCGCTGCGGCTCCGCCGAGAAGGGTCGCCAGGCACGCGGCCGCGAGCCGCGCCAGGTACGGCGCGACGCCAGTGGCCGCGGGCAGGATCAGGCCGAGCGCGCCGAGGACTTCCGCGGCCGCGAGCAGCTTGATCTGACCTTCGGAAAACGCGCGCGCCCATCCCATGTGCGGGTTGGCCTCGAGCTGTGCTTTCGACTTGACCAGCTTCATCGTCCCTGCCGCCCCGACGCCGATCGCCAGGAGGATCTGAATCGTCCACATCATCATCGCCACTCTCCCTCGAGTCGAGAGAGGGCAAGACTGGGTCCAGCCATGCCGCGCCGGGTCGGAGCTTGAGGTCCTGCATTTTCAACGCCGTTTGCGCGATCCGCTGCGAACGCTCCGAGGAGCCTCTGCCGAAATATCGCCACGAGACGTCCGACCGTCACGCCGCGATCAGGCCTGACGCGGCGTCTCGGGCCGACACGGCACGCGTCGCTGGAACGAAACGTGAAATAGCTCGTCGACGATGTCTTTCGATACAACGCTTCTCAAACGCGTACCGCTGTTCGCGCTGCTGGACGATGACGAGCTCACGGTGCTCGCGTCCGAGGTCCGGCTGCGAACCTTTGCGCAGCGGCAGCGCATCTACAAGATCGGCGACGCGCCAGGAATGGCGTACGTGCTCCTGTCGGGCGCGGTGCGGGTCACGACGATCGACGACGATCAGCAGGATGTTCTGTTCGACGAACCGACGCCCGGCGACTTCTTCGGGTTCGCGTCGCTGCTCGACGAGACGCCGCATCAGACGACCGCCATCGCCGTAGACGAGAGCGTCTGCATCGAGGTCGATCGCGATCACATCCTGGCGCTCGTGCAGCGGAAGCCGCACGCCGCGATGGACATGATGACCGTGCTCGGACGCCGGCTCCACGCCGCGCAGGCGCTCATTCGCGGGCGCGCCGCGCGCAACCCCAACGCCCTGATCGAGGCGGAGGAGACGTTCGCCGAGCGGCTGGCAGGCGCGGTTGCCGGCCTCGCCGGCTCATGGACCTTCATCGGAGTCACGCTGGCCGTCCTGGCGCTCTACTGCCTCGTGAACGTGCATCTCCGCACGCGCGGCTGGGATCCGTACCCGTTCATTCTGCTGAACCTGATCCTGTCGATGCTCGCGGCCGTTCAGGCGCCGGTCATCATGATGAGTCAGAACATGCAGGACAAGAAAGACCGCCTGCGCGGCGAGCTCGATTTCGAGGTGAACCGCCGCGCCGCCTCCGACATTCAGGGACTCGCGGGCAAGGTGAATCTGCTCATCGAGAAGGTTGGCGATCTGGACGACGAACTGCGTGTCGTGTCGGGGCGCTGAAGAAGGCATCGCGCGCCGTCTGGTCGTCGAGCGTATCGACGAGCGCGGCGACCGTCGCAAACGCGGCGGGCCCCAGCACGACGCCGAGCGCGCCGAATACCGTAACCCCGCCGAGCAGGGCGAAGAACATCGCGAGCTCGCTCAGTCCCACCCGTCCGGCAACAAGCCGTGGCCTCAAGACGTGATCGATGCCGCTGACGAGCGCCGCGGTGGCGGCGAGCAGCCCGACCTGGAGCCAGTGGCCGTGCATCGCGAGATACACTGCCGCGGGCCCCCATACCGCAAAGGCGCCCACGACCGGAAAGACGCTGGCGAACACGGTCACCATCCCCCAGAACGCCGCGGATGGAATCCCGAGCAATCCGAACGCCGCCCCGTACACGACGCCGTGTATCAGCGCCATGACCACGACGCCGTAGACGCTGGCCTGCACCACATCCGTGATTCGCCCCAGCAGCCATCGGCTGCGCTCGCGATCGAACGGCAGCAGATCGGGAAGGCCGGCGACAAGACGGTCGCCATCGCGAAGGAGCAGGAACAGCGCGACGATGACGAACATCGACGACGCGATCGCCTCGAGCAGGCCCGCGGCGAACGACGTCGTGTATCGTCCAGCGATTTGCAGCCATTCCGCGCTGTGCCGCTGGAGCGAAGCGGTCACGCTGGTCTGATCGACTCCGAGGCGGCCTGCAAGAGCGCCCACCGCCGCCGACGTCCGGGTCAGCGATCGATCGGGCGACTCGAGCGCGGTGCGCACCGAGTGCCTCAGCGCGACGGACTGGTTGACGGCGATGCCGCCGACGAGGAGCAGCGGCACCACGAACGCGAGGACGGTGAGCAGGCTCGTGAGAAAGGCGCTGAGCGCAACCCGGCCGGTCTTGCGCACCAGCCATTGCCGCATCGGGTAGCAGATGATCGCGAGCAGGACCGACCAGGCGAGCACCCCTGCAAACGGACGCACCATCGACAGACACAGATAGAGCAGGCCGCCCGCCGCCCCCAGAAACATCACCAGCGCGCCTGGTCGGTGTATGCGTGTCGTCATGACCGATGGCGGGGGCAAGACGGGTGCCCGGCGCGCTCGCGGACCGTATGTGGCTGACCGTCACGCACTTCGGCGGCGGCATGGCCCCGCGGCGGACCTGTCGCGGCGACGAAATAAAGGCACGCGGGGCTTGCACCCGACAGGGCCTTGGGTGACGATGAGGCACGCCATGCATCTGACCGAACGCGAGCAGTGGCGCACGCTCCTCGACGTGACGAATGCCGTCGTGACGAAGCGGGACCTGGCGGAGCTGCGCACCGCGATTGCGGCCAACATCCGCCGGCTCGTCGAGCATGACCACACGAATCTGTATCTGATCGACACCACCGGCGAGCACGCGCGTCTGCGGTCGTTCGCGATCGATCCGACGGCGCTCGCGTGGCCCGAGCGGCTGTCGTCGACGATTGACCTCGACAAGGAACCGTACAAGTCCTGGATCTCGCGGACGGTGGACGTCGACGTGGCCAACACCGATCCCGCCGGCTGGGAAGAGATGCACGCGCACCTCGTCCGATCCGGTGTGCAGCGGATCTGCAACGCGCCGTTGTTCGGTCCACATGGCATGCTCGGCCTGATGTCGCTCGGGCGGCTGACGCCGGCGCCGTTCACGGCGGATGAGATGGAGCTGGTGTCGCAAGTGGCGGCGCAGATCGCCCTGGGCCTCGAAAACGCGACGGCGTTCGAGGAGATTGCGGCGCTCAAGGAGCAGCTCGCGCGCGAGAACGTCTACCTGCAGGAAGAGATTCGCGGCACGCACCAGTTCGAAGAGATCGTCGGCGAGAGCCGGGTGCTGAAGCGCGTGCTCGACGAAATCCGCACCGTCGCCGCGACCGATACGACGGTGCTGCTGCTCGGGGAGACCGGCACGGGCAAAGAGCTGCTCGCGCGCGCCGTGCACGCGATGAGCGACCGCCACAGCCGCGCGCTCGTGACCGTCAACTGCACGACGTCGCCTGCGGGGCTGCTCGAAAGCGAATGGTTCGGCCACGAGCGCGGCGCGTTCACGGGCGCGCTCACCCAGAAGATCGGACGGTTCGAGCTGGCGCACCAGGGGACCCTCTTCCTCGACGAAATCGGCGACGTCCCGCTGGAACTGCAATCCAAGCTGCTGCGCGTCCTGCAGGAACACGAAATCGAACGACTCGGCAGCACGCGCACCATCCGCGTCGACTTTCGGCTGATCGCCGCCACCAACCGCGATCTTGAAGAGATGGTCGGCAAGCGCGAGTTTCGATCGGATCTGTTCTACCGTCTGAACGTATTTCCCGTCCGGATCCCGCCGCTGCGCGAACGCAAGGAGGATATTCCCCCCCTCGTGTTCTACTTCGCGCAGCGGTTCGCCAAGCGGCTCCGCAAGCCTATCGAGTCGGTCTCGCGAGAGAGCCTCGACCTGCTGTGCCGATGGTCATGGCCCGGGAATATCCGCGAGCTCCAGAACGTCATCGAGCGCGCCGTGATTCTCGCGAAAGGCACGGTGCTGTCGGTCTCGCGCGCCGAGTTCGAAAGCGCCGCTCCCGCGGCGGCCTCGGTCCCCGTCACCCTCGAGGACGCCGAGCGCGAGCACATCCTCCGCGCGCTCGCCGAGACAAGCTGGGTGATCGGCGGGCCTCGCGGCGCCGCCGCGCGCCTCGGCGTGAAACGAACGTCGCTGGTCTCGACGATGCGCCGTCTACACATCGTCAGGCCGGAGCGCGGCGGCGCCGCGCCCGCGCGCGCGTAGCCCCGCCGCCCCCCCCGTCCGCTACGCGGCCATGGCGCGGATCGCGCTGGAGATCATCAACCGCGTGAATCCGCTGGACACCATGGCGACGCCGACCATCACGCCGATCGCCCAGGTGGTGCTCGCCGGCCACGCCGCCGCGATGAGCGCCGCGACCGCGATCGTCAGGAGGGCGTTGAACACCAGCCAGCCGCTGCCCGGAGCCGGCCGCACCTGGAAGGCGACCGCCGCTTCGATGACGCCTTTCACGACCAGCCACACGGCGACGGCGATAGTCAGCGACGCGACGCCGGCGATCGGCCGCGCGAGCAGGTAAAAGCCGACCACCGCATACAGGAGCGAGATCGCGATCTCACCGAAGATCGCCGACGCGCCCTGGCTGCGCCACGCCATCCCGAGGTGCAGCGCGCCGGTGAAGATCAGCAGCCAGCCGAACATCGCCGTGACGGCGAGCCCCGCGGCCGCCGGCACGATGATCGCGGCCACGCCGCTGACGACCATGAGAATGCTGAGCACGATCGACCACGTGGTCGATTGTCGAATGTCGTTGTTAATCGTATCCATCACAAGCCTCCTGAAATTTTCTCGATGACGTACCGGTTCATGAGGCCGGTACCGTCGAACTCCACGCCGTGTTCCGCCATGCGCCGGAGCACTTCCTCGCCTGCGGTATCGATGAATGCCACATTCGTCAAACCTACCGTGAGCCGCGCGAATGGAGCCCGGTCGCGAATCCCGCGCCAGTGCCGTTCGAGCACGTCGAGCCCTTCGCCCGAGATCGTGCCGTGCAGTTCCAGTCGATAGGTCTTGCCGTGTTGTTCGGTAATGATCCGTAACATCCCGTGGCTCCCGCACCCAGGAGGGCAAGAGCCATACCCGCCTGTTTTCGAGAGATCGCCTGTTCGACGGCGGCGCGTGGTGACGAAATGAAGGCGCTGTTGTCTGCCCGCGTCACGAGCGGCGCGGGCGGCGTCCGGCGAGACGCGCGCAAAGCCCTCACAATGCAGGCGATTCCGGCGAGTCGCCCGGATCTTGGGGGGTGGAACCGCTATTGCGCTTCGGTCGTTCACAAGGAGAAGACACATGGCAACAGAAACGACGAAGACGCAGACGACGAACCCGGTGGAAGCGCAGACCACTCCGAATCTCGCGGACTACGAAAAGAAGATCGTGGCGCAGATCGAAGAGGCCGAAGGGAGAATCGAGAAGTTCGAAGCGAAGGCCAAGGACAACCGTCTCAAGACCGAAATCACGGCGATCGATCAGGTGAAGGTCGCCCGGGAGAAACTGCAGACGAAGCTCCAGGCGCTCGCGACGACCTCGCAGGCGAACATCGTCCGCGCGAAGGCAGACATCGACGCGGCCGCCGTGTCGCTGAAGGCGTCGCTCGACGATCTCGGCCGCAAACTCGCGGCGTTCTCGGCGAAGAAGTAGGCAACGGAGCGCGAGTCGTGACCGAGAAGGCCCTGTTCGGGCGCGACGCGCCTGACGAGAGTCAGAGCGCGGGCACGCTTGCGGCCGCGGCGCGCCTCGCGCATCTTCGGCTACTGGGAAGTCGACGCCGGCGCCAGGCCGCGTGAGCTGGTCTGAAGAGACCTGCCATGTTCGGCCTGCCGCCGGTCGACCGCTCGCGGCGGTGGGGCGAATTCGTCCAGATGGTCCATCCAGACGACCGGCCCATCGTCGAGGGCCGCGTCGCGCGCGAGCGCGGCCGGCGAACCACCGCGCGACGTTTAGTCCTCGCGCCTGACTTCCGATCCTTTGATCTGCCGGAACAGTCGGGCCGTCATTACCACCGCCATCGCATAGCCGGCCGCTCCGAACAGCGAGACGCCGTCGACGAGCGGCTGCGCGTGCGCACTCCACAGGAGCGACGATCCGAGGTACAGCGACGAGGTCAGCAGTCCCATCACGAGGCGGTTGACGACGGGATCGAGCCGACGGTGATCGAGGTGCACGCTGAACGTGCCGGCGCGCATGCGTTCCAGCATGTTGTTCAGGTCGTTCGGCAGCGAGTGCGCCAGCCGCTCCCACTCCCGGACGTTCCGCTGCACCTGCTGCCAGACGCGCCTGGGCGCGAAACGCCGTCGTGCCGACTTCTCGGCATACGGCTCGAGCAGCGTCATCAGGTGAAACGAGGGATTGAGCTGCTTGGCGGTGCCTTCGAGCTCCGCGAGCATGCGAATCAGCAGCGACGCGCCGGGCGGGAGGAACAGATGATTGCGATGGATCACCTCGGTCAGGCTGTTCAGCAGGCCGCCGACGTCGAGCCCGGCGATCGTCTGCCCCGAGAAGTCCTCGACGAGCTCGCGGATGTCCGTCTGCAGCCGCGCGCGGCCGGCCGGCGGAGGCGACGTCGACAGATCGCACACGGCCTCCACGACACTGGCCGGATCTCCCTGGACGGCGGCCAGGAGCAAATCCTCGATCTGCTCGCGAAGATGATCGTCGAGGCGCTGCACCATGCCGCAGTCGAGCACGCCGACGACGCCGCTCGGGAGCAGCATCAGGTTTCCCGGATGCGGATCGGCGTGGTAGAAGGCGTCGCGGAAGATCATCTCCAGGTACATGTGCGCGCCGCGCCTGGCGAATTCCTGCATGTCCGGGCTCGGCTCGGGAGCGCTCTTGACGTGCGACACGAGCGTCCCCTCGAGACGTTCCATCGTCAGCACGCGCCGCGACGAGAATTCGTGATACGGCACGGGGAAGTGCACGGTCGAATCGTCCGCGAAGTTCTGCCGGAACTGCTCGATGTTCGTGAGCTCGCGCAGGAAGTCGAGTTCCCCCTTGATCATGCGCGAGAACTCGTGGACGACGGCGATCGGATGGTATGGCTTCAGCTCGTCGACGTGCCGCTCCGCCAGCTCGGCGAGGTCGCTCAGGATGCTCAGGTCCGTGTCGACGCGCGACTCGACGCCGTCCTTCTGCACTTTCAGCACGACGGCCTCGCCGGTGTGCAGGCGCGCGCCGTGCACCTGTGCGATCGACGCCGACGCAAAGGGCACGGGGTCGAATTCGGCGAACAGCTCGCCAGGAGGCTTTCCCAACTCTTCGGCGATCGCGGCCTCGGCACGCCCCGGCGGATCGGGGGGCGTGCTGCTCTGCAGCAATGACAGCTCCTGTGCGATCTCGTGCCCGACGAGATCGGCGCGTGTGCTGAGCATCTGTCCGAACTTGATGAACGTCGTGCCAAGTTCGGTGAGCGCCAGCCGCAGGCGTACCGGTGTGGCGAGATCGACGATGTCCTGGCCGGTCGATCCGCGCAGCCATCGCTGGATCCGCTTGCTCGGGATCTTCCGCAGCCGGTCGGCGAGTCCATACCGAACGCCGACGGCGACGATTTCCCCGAAGCGCCGGGTGTTGCGATCGCGCCGGGTCCGTCGTGCCCGCCGATCGCGCAGGGAGAGTAGTTTCATTGACGTCCTTCCGCTCGCGTCAGCGCAACAGACATTCCAGCGCGGATCGCTCGGATTCGGCGGCGGTGCAGGGTGGGCGGCGCGGCGCCGTGACGAAATCAAGGCAACGCGACGTCTCCCCGTCAGCGGATTCACGACGGCACCTCAGGATCGGGCGCGATCCGCTTCCATCGCGCGGGTATCGATCTTGCCCTGAGCGGGTGAACGAGAGGTCACCTTATGTTGCCTGTGAAGACATCCGTGTTCGCAGTGCTCGTCGCAGCGGTTCTTCCTGCGGCTTCTCGCACCGTTGACGTCCCACACGCGTTGCCGGCCGCGCTCGAGGCGTTTCTGTCGGGTCAGGCGCACGCGAGCGCCGCTGACCGCACGGCGCTGATCGCCGGCTCGCCGGTCGTCGTGCTGCTGGACGATGTCGACCCGGCGAAGGAAGTCGCGGTGTTCGGCGCGATTTGGGTGAACGCCGCCCCATCGCAGTACGCGGCCGAGGTCAACGACATCGAGCGCTTCGAACAGGGAGGCGCCGTTCACGTGACCAGGCGCATCGGCGATCCGCCGCGGGCGGCCGACTTCGATGCGATGTCGATGACGGACGAGGACCTTCGCGATCTGAAAGGCTGCAACATTGGCGACTGCGGGCTGAAGATCGGCGAAGACGGACTGCGGACAGTCCGCGGGGCAGTGGACTGGCGCAAGCCGACGGCCAAGGCCGACGCAAACGCCGTCATGCGCCGCCTGGCGCTCGATTACGTGAACGGCTACCGGCAGGGCGGCAACGCGAAGCTGGCCGTCTACCGTGACAAGGAGCGGCCGACGTTGGTCGCCGAGGAATTCCGCTCGATGATCGAACGGTTGCCCGCGCTTGGCGCGGACATGCCGGACCTGAAGGCGTATCTGCTCGGGTATCCGGCGGCGACGCTGTCGAATGCCACCGATTTCCTGTACTGGCAGGAGGCGGAGTTCGGCCTCAAGCCGATCGTCCGCGTGAATCATCTCGTCATTCAGCAGCGGCCGGACCGTACGGTCGTCGCGTCCAAGATGCTCTACGCCAGCCACTACTTCTGGACGGCGCTCGAAGTGCGCGTGCTGCTTCCGGATCCCGCGCGCGGCCACGGGTTCTGGTTCGCGGTGGTGAACCGCGGCATGTCGGATGGCCTCAGCGGATTCACCGGATCGGTCATCCGGGGCCGCGTCCGCGCGGGCCTGCAGAAGAGCATGCGCGCGGTGTTGGTGTCCACGAAATCGAAACTCGAATCATAAGGAGAAGAAGACATGAACAAGGTGATTTTTGTTGCGTTCGACAGTGAGCAGAAGGCGTTCGAAGGCGATCGTGCGCTGCACGAGATGCACCGGGACGGGTTGATCACGCTGTATGACGACGCGGTCGTCGTCAAGGAGGCGAACGGAAAGGTCGTCGTCCGCGAGGAACCGGACGGCAGCCCGCTGGCCACGCTGGGCGGCATGGTGACCGGCGGACTCATCGGCGTCCTCGGTGGACCGGTCGGCGCGGCTGTCGGCCTGGGAACGGGCACGATGGTCGGCGCGGCGTTCGACCTCACGCGTGAGGGTGTCGCGCGGGAGTTCGTCGAAGACGCCGGCGCGCGTCTCGAGCCCGGAAAGGTCGGGCTCATCGCGGAGATCGACGAAGACTGGCAGGTGCCGCTCGACACGCGGATGGAAGCGCTCGGCGGACACCTCCTGCGGCAGACGAAACTGCAGATCGAGGACGCGTACATCGAACGCGACATCGAGAGCTCGCAAAAGGAGCTCGAGGCGCTGGAAGCCGAGAAGCTCGCGAGCATCCAGGCTGCACAGAGCGAGAAAGCGCGCAAGCAGGCGGAGAAGCTGCAGGCGAAGATCGACGCGGCGAAGAACACACTGACCGGGAAGGAGAACGCGCTGACGGCGAAGATGCAGTCGCTGAGAGACGAAGGGCAGGACAAGGTGTCGGCGCTCGAGGCCCAGAAGGCGACCGCCAGCGCGGACACGAAGTCGCAGCTCGATCGGCGACTCGCGAACGTGCGCGGCGACTACGAACGGCGCATCGCGCGCCTCCAGGACGCGCTGAACCGGCGCAAGGCTGCGCACGCCTGAATGGCGCGGACCCAGTGCGGGATCTACACCGGTGGCGTCGCACTGCGCGACGCCACCGGACGATTGCTGCTGTCCGCGGTCCCGACACGAAGCTTCCGCGTGTTCCGTCTCAACCTGCACGGAGGCGTCGCCGGCATCGGCCTTCGTCTGTACACCCCGACGTCAGTGCCGTCCGCCTCGACCTGTCGGTCGGCAGCGGCGTGCGCGGCGGCTTCGGGATCGGCGAGAAGGCCGTCGCGCAACGGAACCGCGTCCGCTGACACGCGATCTCGGAGCGCCGCTTGCTCGTGCCAGAACGACAGCACGACCCCAAAACCATTGAGAGCCGCTCACGGACGAATGCGGATGATCGTCTTCCCCTTGATCCGCGCGGTCGGGTTCAAGGCGGCGACCGCATCGTCGAGGGTCGAGACGTTGCCGATGTTTGTCCGCAATCGTCCGTCCCGCACCCGCTGGACGATCTCATTCAGTTGCGCACGATCGGACTCGACGACGAAGTCGACCGCCAGGCCGGCGGCGGGCCGCGCCTCGGTCGGCCCGACGATGGACACCAGCGTTCCTCCGGTTCGAATCAGGCGTGCGGACCGCTTCCCGATGTCGCCGCCGATGACATCGAATACCAGATCGACTCGGCCGACGTCTTCGAGGACGTCGTTCTCGAGGTCGACGAACTCCTTGGCGCCGAAGTCGAGCACCGTCTGACGGTCGGCACCCCGTCCGGTGCCGATGACGTAGGCGCCGGCCTCTCGAGCGAGTTGCGTCACCGTCGACCCGACGGCGCCGGCCGCGCCGTGTGCGAGAACGCTCTGCCCGGCCTGAAGCCGGCCGTGCTGGAACAGTCCCTGCCACGCGGTAAGGCCCGAGATCGGCAGGCTCGCGCCCGCCGTGAAGTCGACGTCGCCCGGGAGCGGCGCGAGGTTGCGTGCCTCGATCGCCACGTACTCGGCCAGGGTGCCGTCGCGATACCAGTCCGCGAGGCCGAACACCCGCTGTCCCACCGAGAGACCCGTCGTGCCATAGCCGAGGGCCGTGACCACTCCGGCCAGCTCGTGCCCGGGGATCGACGGTGTTCGGTCGCGGCCGAGACGATCGGTCCAGGTCGAGGGCCACGTCAGCTCAGTCGGGACGAATCCCGACGCATGAACCTGAACGAGGACGTCGTTTATCGCCGCCTGCGGCTCGGGCCGCTCCACCAGTGTCATCCCGGCCGTTCCCGCAGCCTGATCCGTCACCACGATCGCCTTCACCGTACGCCTCTCTCATCATCCATGTTCATGTGATCGGCGGACACTATCGCGCTGAGCTCGGGTCACCCGTTGCTACAGCTGACGAGCGGGCGCCTCTTGAAATTCTAAAACCAATCTCCTTCGCTGGCGTCGTGCCTGCTTGATGACAAACTCAACCTGTTCTTCACGCACCTTGACTCGCTCAGGATGCCGACGAGCACCAACGAGACGACGATTTGCACGAAGATGAACGCACCAGGAGCCGAGGGCGTCCAGCCAGGTGCTGCTCGGGGCGGGGAATGTCGGGCGAGAAGATGCTCAGGGCATCGGATGTATGCGCAGAAATGCCTCCGCGGCATCGCGAGCGCGCGCCTCGATCGCGCGAGGGCTCGGCCGCTCTGCGACGCCGAGGAACAGACTGACCATCAAATCGCGCCAGAGCAGTCCAGAGAACTGCTCCGCGAGTTCTGGCGGCCGGCCATCGATCAATCCGGCCTCGCGCGCCTGCGTCATGATCTGGCGCAATGCGGCCCGGCTCGTCTCGCGCCCAAGAGAGTCGAGCGTGTGTGCCACCTCGGGCGCTCGGCTTGCCTCCGCGATCGCCAGCCGGAAGACCGCGACGACAGCGGGATCGCTCACCTCACGCACCAACTGAGCGCCGAAGACTGTCAAGACGTGCGCTAACGTCGCGCGGTCGCGCAGCGGCGGCATGTCCGCGGGCGCCTGCAGTCGCTTGGCGCGGTGTCCGATAGCCGCGATCAGCATCTTCTGTTTGTTGCCAACCAGCGCGTAAAGGTCTCGCTTTGACACGCGCGCGCGCGTCGCGATCTCGAGCGTGCTGGCCGCCGCGTAGCCACGTTCCTGGAACGCCGCAAATGCTGCCGTAAGGATGCGCCCGCGCACCGCGGCTGCGTCACTGCTTTCTTTTGCTCTTGACATCGGTACCGAATAGTACCACACTCGGCCTCATATGGTACCGTGTGGTACCGAATGACGCGACGGGCACTAGATTACTGATCAAGGCGAAAGGAGACGCGCATGTTGCCGCAACTCGCATTCTTTGGGAGCATCGCATTCAGCGTGATCGCATGGGGGATCGTCGCGGCACGCTACATCTGGCCGGCACTCCGCCTTCGACAACGCTCGGAGGCGTTGCGACCGCTGCTCATCCTGCACAGCTTCCGCTTCCTCGGAATGGGATTCCTGGTCCCGGGCGTCGTATCGCCGGATCTGCCGCGTGCCTTCGCGACCGCCGCGGCCTTTGGAGACATCGTCGCAGCGGCTCTGGCCCTGCTGTCGCTGTTGTTCCTGC